>ERZ772968.1558-NODE-1558-length-10521-cov-5.457481_pt1 | contig 10521 bp, 8 predicted proteins | sample MGYA00580674_ERZ772968 | MGnify/ENA primary metagenome ERZ772968 (study PRJEB29015, sample SAMEA2737940) | human oral metagenome | biome: human oral; feature: human-associated habitat; material: dental | place: China | collected 2138 ...
CTTAAATATCCGACACAATTTTTGTCTGCGGAAAAAAACGGAATGATTTACGCAAACAATTCCACCTGGTTGCTCTCCATCATCCCATCCAAACAGCCGTGCTCACGCAGGAGTTCGACAGCGGGGGTGGGGATGTGGGCGCGGGTGGCGAGATCCTCGATGGAGATGAACCGTCCATCCTTACGCGCCTCGACGATTGCCTGTGCCGCTTTCTGCCCCATGCCGGGGAGTGCGGTGAACGGCGGGAGGAGCGAATTCTCACGGAGGATGAATTTCTCCGCGTCGGAGGCGTAGAGGTCGACGGGCTCGCAGGAGAAGCCGCGCAGGTACATTTCCCAAGCTAACTGTAACACGATCAGGATGTCCTGCTTTTTGTTGTCGAGCTTGCCGCGATGCTCACGCGCCTCGGCGTTCAGTGCGTCGATTGCCGCCTTGACCGCTGTTTTGCCCTTTGAAATAATGTTCGCGTCGAACTCATCCGCACGAATGGAGAAGTATGCGGCATAGTATGCGAGCGGATAGTGCACCTTGCAGAAGGCGATGCGGTAGCCCATCATGACGTACGCAGTCGCGTGCGCACGCGGGAAAAGATACTTGATCTTCTGGCAGGAGTCGATGTACCACTCGGGAATGCCGCCCGCACGGAGTGTTTCGACGACATCGGCGGCGATGCCCTTGCCCTTGCGGACGTTCTCCATGGTCTTGAACGAGAGGAGCGGGTCGATGCCGTTCTGCATGAGGTAGTTCATGATGTCGTCTCGGGCGGAGATTGCGTCCTTCAGCGTGCTTGTGCCCGCCTTGATGAGATCCTGCGCGTTGCCGAGCCAGACGTTCGTGCCGTGGGAAAAGCCGGAGATGCGCACGAGGTCGGCGAAGCAGTCGGGGTGCGAGTCGTCGATCATCTTCTGCGTGAACGAGGTGCGGAACTCGGGGATGCCGTATGTTCCCATGTTCGCGCCCAGCTCCTCGGGGCTGATGCCGAGTGCCTCGGTCGAGGTGAAGATGGACATGGTGGCGGGATCGTCAAAGGGGATGGTCTCGGGGTCGCGGTGCGTCAGCTCCTCAAGCATCTTGATGACGGTCGGGTCATCGTGCCCGAGGATGTCGAGCTTGACGAGACGCTCGCTGATGGAATGATAGTCGAAATGCGTGGTGAGGGTGTCCGACTCCATGTTGTTCGCGGGACGCTGGATGGGCGTGAAGTAGTGTACGTCCATGTCACGCGGCACGACCATGATGCCGCCCGCGTGCTGCCCGGTGGTCGCCTTGACCCCCATGCAGCCGCGCATCATGTGCTCGATGTAGGCACGGCCCTTCGTCTCGCCCATGTCTTCGTAGTAGTGCATGGCATAGCCGTAGGCGTTCTTGTCCTGAAGTCCCGAGATCGTACCCGCGCGAAAGACGTTCATCTTGCCAAAGAGAACCTCGGTGTACTTGTGCGCGGTCGGCTGATAGTCGCCCGAGAAGTTGAGGTCGATATCGGGAACCTTGTCCCCGTCGAAGCCGAGAAAGACGGCGAACGGGATGTTATGCCCGTCCTTCGTGAGCGGCGTGCCGCAGACGGGGCAGTCCATGGACGGCAGGTCAAAGCCGCTCCCGACGGAGCCGTCCTCGATGAATTTGTTGTACTGGCAGTGACGGCAGCGGTAGTGCGGCGGCAGCGGGTTGACCTCGGTGACGCCGATCATGGTCGCAACAAAGGATGAGCCGACGGAGCCACGCGAGCCGACGAGGTAGCCGTCGTCGTTCGAGCGTTTGACAAGACGCTGTGCAATGATGTAGAGTGCGGCAAAGCCGTGCTTTAGGATCGGTTTCAGTTCGAGTTCGAGGCGGTCGGAGACGACCTTCGGCAAGTTCTCACCGTAGAGTTTTCGCGCACGCGCATAGGACATCTCCTGGATCTCGCGATCCGCGCCCGGCACGGTCGGCGCATAGAGTTCGTCGGGAATCGGGAGGAAGTGCTCGACCATCGCGGCGATCTTCCTCGGGTTCGTAACGACGCACTCGTAGGCACGCTCTGCGCCGAGGTAGTCGAACTCGGCGAGCATTTCGTTGGTCGTACGCAGGTAGAGCGGCGGCTGGCGATCTGCGTCGTTGTAGCCGTTCGCCTTTTGGATCATGGCGCGGTAGACGGCATCCTCGGGGTTGAGGAAGTGCACGTCACAGGTCGCAATCAGCATTTTATCCAGTTTTCGCGCGAGCGCATCGACCTTGCGGTTGATGTCTCTGAGATCCTCGTCCGTCTGCATAGGGAAACGCTGATCGAATTTCAAAAAGTCGTTGTTGTGGATGGGCTGGATCTCGAGGAAGTCGTAGAATTTCGCCAGTTCCTCCAGTTCCTCGTCTGGCCGCCCCGCGACGATGCCGCGAATGAGTTCCCCCGCCTCGCACGCTGAGCCGACGATAATACCGTCGCGGTACTGCTGCAGCACGGCGCGTGGGACGCAGGGGCGGCCGCGCTTCTTCGTGCCGCGAAAGTAGCGGATGTGCGAGAGCGAGACAAGCCGATAGAGGTTATACAGCCCCGTCTTGTTCTGTGCGAGGAAGATGATGTGATGGGCGCGCTGATCCTCGGGCTTGTCGAGGAGGTAGCCCTCCATGCCGTAGATGATCTTGATGTCCTGCCCCTTTTTCTTGAGGGCGCGTGCGGTGTTCATCGCCTCTGGAAATGCCTGCACAACGCCGTGGTCGGTAATGGCGACGGCGGGCCAGCCCCAGCGTGCCGCTGTCTCGACGAGCACCTTCGGCGGGACGACGGCATCGAGCGCACTCATCTTCGTATGCGCGTGCAGCTCGACGCGCTTCACCTCCGCTGTGTCCTCGCGCTGCGGGACGGTGCGCCGCTCCATGCTGTCGATGAAAAGGACGTAGTCGCTGATGAATTTATCGTATTCGATTTTCCCTTGGATACGGACGGAGCAGCTCTTGCCGATCGCCTTGAGGATGCGCCCGACCTCCGCGTCGATGTCCTCCTGTGTGGTCTTGCCGCGTGCGCTGAAGAATTTCTTGCACGCGATGCCGTTTGTCCGATCCGCGAATTTGAGCAGGAGGATGTACGCGCCGGACTTGAGCTGGTTTGCCTGCGGAGAGAACACCTCGCCTTCGAGGACGATGTTTTTGACCTCGTCCTCGATCACACCGAGGTCACGCGTCTCGCCCGCAACACCGCGTCCGAGGATGACGTTTGCGGGCAGTTCCTTCGGCTTTGCGCCCCGTGCTGCGCGTGTGGGAGCGGCGGCGGGGGCTTCCTTTTTGACAGCGGCGGGCATCACGGGCGGTGTCCACGCAGGTGCGTTCATTTCCCCGAGTTCCGTCTCCATGCAGACGACCTGACAGGCACAGCCGACGTGCGTGCGAACCGCCGTCTCAATGCGCTTTGCGACGGCAGTCTGCGCGAACAGCTCCGCGCCGAAGTTCCCCGGTGCAGAGAGGCGGATGACGTTGCCGTCGATTGCGTACGCCGTCTGGCGCAGGGTGTGAAAGAGGACGGCATCCTCCTCCGCCGCCGCACTCACGATGCGCTCCCACAGGGGCACAACGGCATGGGAGAGGGATACGGCATTCTGCTGAATGTGTGCCTCTCTGAGCTGATAGTTCGCCGCGATCTGCTCTTTCATACGCACGATCAGCCCATCGTCGAGCACCTCAGAGCAGCCGATGACCAGCTCCCATGTATTGTCCTCTGCCGAGACCTCGACGTGGCGCAGCACGCACGCACGCAAAAGAGCCCGCTCCTCATCCGTGAGGGCGAGCCCGCGCAGGAGACGCAGGAGCATATCCTCCGCACTTGGCAGAATCCGATAGGTCTTGTTCATTCGTCGTAGAGCCTCTTATACTGCTGCCTGTCCTCAAGCACGCGGCGCACGTAGAGCCGCGTCTCGGGATAGGGGATCGCCTCGATCTCGTCAAACTGTTCGTTCCAGTGAAACCGCTCCATCCAGTCGCGCACGTTGCCGCGCCCCGCATTGTACGCGGCGAGCGCGAGGATGTCGTTGCCGCCAAACTCCCGCTCGAGCTCCGCGAGGTACCATACGCCGTAACGGATGTTGAGCGCGGGGTCGTAGAGATAGTCCTCGGTAAAGGGTTCGTCCATCTGCCGCGCAATCCACGCCGCCGTCTGCGGCATGAGCTGCATCAGCCCGAGTGCACCGCCGTCGGACTTGGCACGCGGCTGAAATTTGCTCTCGTGCTTGATGACGGCGGCGATGAGGTAGGGGTCGGCACGGTAGGCATCCGCACTGGTCTCGATGTAGCTACGGTAGCCGTATGGATAGATATAGCTGCGCTCCACCCATCCCCAGCCGCCGACAAGCGCAAAGGCGATGACGGCAACGACGAGAAGGCGCAGCATCCACCAGAATCTGTACCGAATTTTACGCGCGTTCAAGAATCCGTTCCTTCCAAAGTTTCCCAATGTATTCCCGTATTTCTTCCACCGTTCCGCTGTTGTCGATAACGACATCCGCACGCGCACATTTCTCCGCGAGCGGCATCTGTGCGGCGATGCGTGCCCGCGCCTCGCCCGCGTCCATGGACGTGTCGCGTGCCAAAAGACGCGCCAGCTGCTCCTCGCGTGGGAGGGCGACGACCCATGTCTCGTCGGCGAGCGCGTCCCATCCCGCCTCAAAGAGCAGCGGCACATCCAGTACCGCTGCTCTTTTGCTTTCCGCTCTTGCCGCACGCAGCCGCTCCTCTGCCGCGCTGCGGATGATGGGATGCGCGATGGCCTCCACCTCCGCACGCACGGCGGGATCGGCAAAGACGCGGCGTGCAATCGCCGCGCGGTCAAGCGTGCCGTCCGCCGTCACGATCTCCCTGCCGAAACGCTCTACATAGGCATTGTAGATCGACTGATGCGGCTGTGACAGCTCGTGCGCGAGCGCATCCGCGTCGATGATTGCCGCGCCGAGTGCACGCAGCTCTGTGCTGACGGTGGATTTGCCGCAGGCGATGCCGCCCGTCAGGCCGATGATCTTCACCTACTTCGCCTCCGCCCAGTTCTTTCCCATGTGCACGTCCACGGCGAGCGGCACGGCGAGCTCCGCCGCCCCGCTCATCGCCGTGCGCAGGATATCACTGACGCATTCGATCTCATCCTGCACGACCTCAAGCACGAGTTCATCATGCACTTGCAGGAGGATACGGCTTTTGACCTTTGCCTTACGCAGTGCCTCATCGGCGCGGATCATGGCGATCTTGATGAGGTCGGCGGCCGTCCCCTGGATCGGCGTATTCATCGCCATGCGCTCGGCAAAGGAACGCTGCATAAAGTTGCGGCTGTGGATGGCGGGCAGGTCGCGCCGCCGCCCGTAGAGGGTTGTTACGAAACCATTCGTATGCGCGTCCGCGACGGTCTTGTCCAAAAACTCCCGAACGCCGTGATAGCGTTCAAAGTACCGTGCGATGTAGCCCGCCGCCTCCTTGCGCCCGATGCCAAGGTCACGCGCAAGGCCGAAGTCGCTGAGCCCGTAGACGATGCCGAAGTTGACCGCCTTTGCCCTGCGCCGCTGCTCGGCTGTGACCTCCGCGAGCGGCACATCGAACACCTCCGATGCGGTGCGGGCGTGCACGTCCTGCCCGTGGCGGAACGCGTCGATGAGCGTCGCGTCCCCCGACATATGCGCGAGGATGCGCAGCTCGATCTGCGAGTAGTCCGCCGAGAGGAGCATGTCATACCCCTCGCCCGGCTCGAAGAGCGCACGCACGGCACGCCCCTCCTCCGTCCGCACGGGAATGTTCTGGAGGTTCGGATCGGAGCTTGAGAGCCGCCCCGTCGCCGTCACCGTCTGGTTGAAGCTCGTGTGTACGCGCTCCGTTGCGGGGCGGATGAGTGCCCCGATGCCCTCAAGGTAGGTGGAACGCAGCTTCGTCCACATGCGGTAGGTGAGCACCTTGTCCACGATGGGATGGCGGTCACGCAGCTCCTCAAGGGTCTCGGCGTTCGTCGAGTAGCCTGTCTTGGTCTTTTTGACCTTGCTCCCCGCCGCGAGATCAAGGCGTTCAAAGAGGACTTCGCCAAGCTGTTTGGGCGAACTGATGTTGAACTCCGTGCCCGCGAGTGCATGAATCTCCGTGACGAGCGCATCGATACGCGCATTTGCCGCCGCAAGTTCGCGCTCAAGCGCGGCGCGGTTCACATAGATGCCCGTCCGCTCCATCGCTGCCAGCACGGGTACAAGCGGCAGTTCCACGTCCTGATAGAGACGCATCAACTGCGCTTCTGTGAGTGCCGCCCGCAGAGGTGCGGAGAGTCGCGCAGCAATCTGCACCTCGCGTACGGCGCACTGCTCTTCGCTCAGCCCGTCGGGCGCAGCGGGGAGCTGTCCCAGATGGGCGAATGCCGTGCGCTCGATGTCGCGCTTGCTCTCCTCGGGATGGAGGAGATAGTCCGCAAGTTCGAGGTCGAAAATATTTGCACCAACGGAAAGCCCCGCCTGTGCATAGCGTTTTGCGTTCCAGAGCACAACGGGACGCATCGCGAGGATGTCCCGCAGCGTGTCAAACAGTGCGGAATCCGCACGCACAGTGCGCTGCTCCGTCCCATAGGAGAGGGCAAGCAGCTCCACCTGCACAAAGGGCACATCTCCGTGAAAGCGTGCGCCGACAGCGATCTCCTCCGCCCCGCGCAGCGCATCGAGGTCGGCGGCGGAGAGTTCCTCCGCCTTGAAATCCGACTGCTCATCGTCCGTCCCTGCGGCAAAGAGCGACTGCTCCACCATCCCCGCAGGTGCGGCTGTCCCCAGATAATCCGAGAGTGCGCGATGCACCGTCCGCAGCTCGTACTCCTTGCAGAACGCGTCGAGTGCCACGCGGTCGGGCTGCATACGAAAGCCCTCCGCCGCATAGCGGAGTTCGGGCACATTGCATTCAATCGTCGCAAGCTGCTTCGACAGGAGTGCCTGGTCACGGTACTCGACGAGCGAGGCACTGAGTTTCTTCCCGCTGACCTCGGCGGCATGATCGAGCACGTTCTCGATCGTACCGTACGCAAGCAGCAGCTTCGTCGCGGTCTTGGGACCCACGCCGGGCACGCCCGGAATATTATCCGAGCTGTCCCCCATCAGCCCCTTCATGTCGATGAGGCGGATCGGCGCGAAGCCGTACTCCTCCTCAAACACAGCCGTATCGTAGGCACGCGTGTCGCTGATGCCCTTTTTCGTCAGGACGACGGTGAGACCGTCGCGGATCAGCTGCAGTGCGTCGCGGTCGCCCGTCACGACAACGGTCTCCGTACCGCCCTCTGCCGCCTGCGTTGCAAGCGTGCCGATGATATCGTCCGCCTCGTAGTCGTCCAGTTCGAGGAAGGGAATGCCAAGGCTCTGCGCGAGCTCCTTCAGGAGGGGAATCTGCGCGATCAGCTCCTCGGGGGTCTTGTCACGCGTCCCCTTGTAGTCGGGATAGAGTGCCGTGCGGAACGTCGTGCGGCTCTTGTCAAACGCGATGACAATCTGCGTCGGCGCGAGTTCTTTGAGCAGCTTTACGAGCATCATCGCAAAGCCGTGCACCGCATTCGTGTGGATGCCGCGTGCATTCGGCGGGAGCTGCAGCGCGTAGAACGCGCGAAAGAAAAGGCTGCTCCCGTCGAGAACGGCAAATTTTTCCCGGCTCACAGGTTCGGCTTGTCCTCGTCCTCGAGACGCATGAGGACGAAGCAGTAATCAGAGATGCGGTTGAGGTACTGCAGGTCGACCTCCGCCACGCTGCCGCGCCGTGCGAGTGTCCATGCGCGACGCTCCGCCTCGCGTGCCACCGTACGCGCCAGATCGAGCATTGCACTCGACTTCTTGTCGCCGGGGATGACAAACTCCTTGAGTGCGGGCAGGCTCTCCTCGATGTCCGCAATCTCCGCCTCGAGACCCGCGACCATCTCCGCCGTAATGCGGGGTGGCTTGTTGCGGCTCGCAAAGTCCGCCATGAGCATGCCAAGCTGCTTCTGCACAGCGAGGATATCGTCCTTCACGCGCTTGTTCGTCGCAAAGGCGCGTGCCATGCCGAGCGCAGAGCCGAGGCTGTCGACCTTGCCGTAGGCCTCAACGCGTGCGTCATCCTTCGCGATACGCTCGCCCGTGAAAAGGCTCGTCTGTCCCTGGTCGCCGGTCTTTGTTGTAACACTCATCGTAGATTCCTCCCTTGTCTCTGATAACTGCACCCGACTTTGCAAAGGTGCAGAGTCGGGCGTTAAAATCAATTTTTTAGAAAATCTCCGTCTCACTGAAGAAGATATGTACCTCGCGTGCCGCACTCTCGGGGCTGTCGGACGCGTGCACCGCGTTCTCGCTCCCGTTCTTTGCAAAACGCTTGCGGATCGTACCCTCTGCCGCATTCGCCGGATTCGTCGCACCGTGCAGTTCGCGCACGCGTGCAATCGCATTCTCCCCCGCGAGCACCATCGCCACGAGCGGCGCGGAGGTCATGAACGCAGAGAGCTCGCCGTAGAACGGCTTCGCAAGATGCTCCGCATAGTGGATGCGTGCGATGCGATCCGTCATCTGCATCATCTTCATCGCACGGATCTCGAGCCCCGCATCCTCGTATGCCTTCGTAATGTCTCCGATGTGATGCGCCCCGACGGCGTCCGGCTTAATGAGAACCAGAGTTTGTTCCATTACTTCATCTCCTCAATGATCTGTTTGTACTCCGCTCCGAGGCCGGCATAGTTCTCCGCCGCCGCACGAAGCGCCTCAATCTCATCGTCGCGCAGAGCGCGTACGATCTGAGCGGGGTTGCCGAACACAAGCGAGTTCGACGGAATCTTCTTGTGCTGGGGAAGGAATGTGCCCGCGCCGATGACGACGTTCTCGCCGATCTCGGAGTACCCCATGATGATCGAGCCCATGCCGATGAGGGTGTTGTCCCCGATGCGGCTGCAATGCACGACGGCATTGTGTCCGATGAGCACATTGTCCCCAATGTGAACAGGCACGTCACGCATGACGTGAATCGTCGCGTTTTCTTGGATGTTCGTATTCTGCCCGATCGTAATCGGCTGAAAATCGCCGCGCACCACTGCGCTGAACCAAACACTCGATCCGGCTCCGATCTCCACATCACCGACGACCGCAGCCGTTGGGGCAATGAATGCCGTCGGATGGATCGTGGGCATTTTTCCCCGATAGGGCAGGATAATCTTGTCCATCAATGCTGCCTCCTTCTTATCTTTCTCCGCTCAGTCGTATTATACCACGTCAATTACATCTCCAACAAGGAGTTTTTCAATATTCGCACACGCTGCTCACGCAGCCACCTGCCGACCTCCTCGCCCGAGAGCTCCGGCGGCGCGGAACGTCCCGTGACCGCCCGCATCGCCGCGAGATACGCCGCGCCGTGCATGAGATAATCCGGCAGAGAGCCGTGGTCGGCGCGGATGATGATATTGAACTCTGCGATGGAAAGCCCCGAGCCGCCGATGCCGAGCAGGAGATCCGCGATCTTGCCGGGACGTGTCAGGCGCGGTGCACGCATATGCTCGTGAATGACGAACGCCGCTGCCTTGCGCCAGTCGTGCGGGAGTGTCATGCGTCGATTCCACGCAGCGAGCGCATCCAGCCCCGTACGCTCGTGCCCGTAGTGATGCGGCAACATCTCCTGCGGGGTCAGCCCCTTGCCGAGGTCATGCACGAGCGCGGCAAAGCGCGTTTTGAGCTCCTCCGTCTCACGTGCAACCGCATCAACCATTGCCAGTGTGTGCGCGAGGGCATCGCCCTCGGGATGAAACTCGGTCGGCTGTGTCTGCCCCTCAAGCGCGGCGATCTCGGGAAAGGTGTCGGCAAGGAGATCCGCCGCACGCAGCACGCGAAAGAATACGGATGGACGCGGTGCGGCGAGCGCACGCCGCAGCTCGCCCATCAGCCGCTCCGTCGGCTCGTTTTTGAGCTCTGCTGCACATGCGTTCATGTAACGGAGTGTGCCCTCCTCCACCGCAAAGCCGAACTCCGCCGCCTGCCGTGCCGCACGCAGCGCACGCACGGGATCGTCCGTGAAATGCTGTGAGACGGCACGGATCACGCCGGCTGCAATATCTGCGCGCCCGCCATAGGGATCAAAGAGCTCCTCCGTGGGGAGCTCCAACGCCATCGCATTCATCGTGGTGTCGCGCCGATAGAGATCCTCCTCGATCGTCACGGACGGATCGAACGCGACTGCGAATCCGCGATAGCCCGTGCCCGTCTTGCGCTCCCTGCGCGCAAAGGAGACCTCGCGCCGCGTCCCGTCCACGCGCACATGATAGACGGGAAAGGCTCTCCCGATCTTCTCCGCACGCGGAAAGAGCGTACAGAGCCGCTCCTCCGTCATGCCCGTCAAGACATAGTCGACATCCTTTGCCGGCACACCGCGAAAGAGGTCGCGCACGCAGCCGCCCACGCGAAAGACACGCGCTCCCGTGCCTCGTATATGCTCGATAAAAGCAGCTTCCGTCATCCGCTCACCTCCCCTAAAAAATAAAAAAAGCATCACTTCTTCTGCGTGATGCTCTCATTTCGATTGGTGGGCCCACTTGGACTTGAACCAAGGACCGACCGG
>ERZ772968.1559-NODE-1559-length-10520-cov-7.442140_pt1 | contig 10520 bp, 9 predicted proteins | sample MGYA00580674_ERZ772968 | MGnify/ENA primary metagenome ERZ772968 (study PRJEB29015, sample SAMEA2737940) | human oral metagenome | biome: human oral; feature: human-associated habitat; material: dental | place: China | collected 2138 ...
TGACGAACTTCCACCTTCCGTACATCACGATCACCCCCACATTCTCGATTTGCCCCGTCCACGGCTACCTTGCCGGCGAGCACAAGATTTGCGAACGCTGCGCCGCCGAAAACCCCGACGCCGAGCCGCAGGAATGCGAGGTGTGGACGCGCGTCATGGGCTACTTCCGCCCGGTGGCCTCCTTCAACATCGGAAAGAAAGGCGAGTACAACGAGCGCACGCCCTTCACCGAGAAGGCCTCGCGGCTGCCCAAGATCAGCGCTGACGTGCGCGGAAAGGTCGACGCCGAAGGCCTGATCGGCGCGGCGGGCCCGACGGTTGGCGCTGGAGCCTCGACCGACGGCGCCGCGGCCGATGCGGAGCGCGTTGGCGTCGCTGTGGGCGCGGGGGCTTCGATCGACGTCGGCGGACCGGCGAATGCCGCTGCGGCAGACGAAGCTGCTGCGGCAGACGAAGCGAGCGCGCCCGGAGGAGCCGGGGTGCCGCGGCCGTGACTGTGGCAGAGAAGCCGGTTGCGGGGGCGTCGGTGGGAGGCGTCACGCCCCCCGCCGACGCCCTGAAGCCCAAGCCCCCTAAAAGCGCTCGGAGGCCCGAAGCGCCCTCCGCCGCGTCGAAAACTGAGCCCTCCGCCGATTCTCTGGCGATCGCGGGACTGGTTCCCCTCTCCACGGTGGACTGGCCCGGCAAGCTCGCCGCGGTGGTCTTCCTCCAGGGCTGCCCGCTGGCCTGCCCGTATTGCCAGAACGAGGCGATCCTCGACCCGAAAGTCCCCGGGGCCGTGCCGTGGTCCCAGGTGGAGGCGCTTCTGGCCCGACGGGCCGGGCTGCTTGACGGCGTCGTCCTGACGGGCGGCGAGGCGCTGCGCCAGGCGGGGGTCGTCGACGCGGCGAGGCGGGTGCGCGAGATGGGCTTCGGCGTCGGCCTGCACACGGCCGGGGCTTACCCGCGTGCGCTCGCGAAGACGCTGCCGCACACCGACTGGGTGGGCATCGACGTCAAGGCGATGCCGGATGACTACGCCGCGGCGACCGGCTTCGGGGCGGGGGCAAAGGCCTGGCAGTCGCTGGACGCGGTGCTCGAGGCGTCGGCCGAGCGCGCGTGCCCGGCTCTCGCCGCTGAGGCTGCCGACGCCGATGGCATGGTTGAGCGCGCCGATGGCATGGATCTGCGCGCTGGCGCCGATTACGTTGCTGAGCCCGCTGGTGCCGATCGCACAGTTGAGCCTGCTGGCGCCGATCGCACAGTTGAGCGCGCCGACGTCGGCCCTCTCAACTATGAGGTCCGCACGACCGTCTACCCCGGCGCGCCCGCCACGGAGCGTTTCGAGGAGCTGCTCGGAGAATTGCGCGCTCGCGGGGTGCGGAACTTCGCGCTGCAGGAAGCTCGAACCGACGGCACGCCCGTGGATTTCCGCGCTCAGGCGCTCGCCTGGGACCGGCGGGCCTGGGCGAGGCGCCTCGCCGAAATGGTCGATGCGGCAAGTCGGGCAGGCTTCGAAAGTTTCGAGGCGCGTTTGGCCTGATTGGCCGGGGAATACCCGGCGATGCTGACTGTATCTCGCCGGTTGCGGTCGGCGGGTGCATTTGGCTTTGGTTGGCCGCAATTCCTTGTCTTTGCGATGACGCTTAGGTGCCGTCCTTGCGTGCGAAGCACAGGCTAGAACTCATGTCGTCGCCGCTTTCCACGGCATGTAATGCGTGTGGTCACCGTCACATTACATAGTGTCGGAAAAAGGTTGTGCGCCCGCCCGTCCGGGAGTACTCTACTATTACGCAACCGATTCGGACGGAGGCGAAAGCCGGACGCCGGGGTGCAGTGACAACCGCATAACAATCACGATATTTCTCTACGTAAGACACCCTCAGGAGGTTCAGCCGGTGACCGTTTTTCATCTTAACACGGACAAATTCGGTGCGCAGCTCGGGACGCTGCGTCAAGCGGGGGCGCATTTCCAAGAAGCCAAGGCCACGTTTTACTCCCATGTGAAGGCTTCTATGGACGCCTGGTCCGACGTCGCCGAGCTCGGCCAATACGGACGGCTGTTGACTGGCACTCTGGCCGTGATCAGCGACGAGTTAGGCAATACCTCGGCGCGCTACACGCGCACAATCATCAACCTCCAACACGCTGTCGCTTCCTTCCAGTCCGTCAGCGAGGCCGACCGCCAACGATACTTGGACGCTTTGGCGGATCTGACCGACAGGTTTTCCTACACCCCGCCGGCCGAGCTCGCCCAAGCCGCGTCCGCCCTTCACTCCTTCGTCGACCCGGCGGGCAAGGATCCGTATGGGGGCTTGTCCGCCGGGGACGGGATCAGCGACGTCGACAATTGCAACGGCGCCGCCACGGACGGGGACGCCCGCGCCGACGCCGACCGGGCCCGTGCCCATGCGAATGCCGGGAGGAATCATGGCCACCCCTAATGTCGACCACCTGTTCGGCATCGAGCCGTGGGACCCGCGTGCCAACGACGCCACCACCGATGCGGTGAAAACCATCGGAGACAAACTCCACCTGGTGGCCGACCTGACCGGGCGGGTCGCCGCCGACCTTGGAATGAACGGGGCCACGGCGGAGGCCGCCGCAGGCGAGCTCGATTCCCTGACCACCCGCGTGCGCCGCTCAGCCGAAGGGATGCACGCCATCGCCCAAAGCCGCACCACCGTCACAACCGCTGGACGCCACGCCCAAGACACCAGCAAACAACTCCAAAAACAACTCACGGAATCTAACGAGTACTACAATTTTTTCGAATCTACGGCAGGATCCAATCCCGCAGCCACGGTTGCGCTTGCCCGCGCTCGGGAAGTGCGTGATGCGAAGCATGCGGAGTTGGATGCCCACGCTTCGAAAGAGCTGGCAAGTCTGGACCATGTCGCGGCCGCCGAGGGCAAGGGCCTGCCTTTCCAACCCGAAGAGCAATCCTCCGCCGGTGGGCGCGGTCAAGCCTCCGGGGGCACCTCCGGCACAGGAGGAGGCCGAGACCCCCGTTCTCCTCAAGGTTCTGCTTCTGGCGGAGCTGAGGGGCATGTGTCTTCAGGGCCGGGCCAGAATGTGGGCCTGCCGCGCTCGGCCACCGAGTGGAGGGCCACCGGCCTTGGCGAGGCGGTCGGCTCGTCCGGACATGCCAACGAAACTTTCATCCCGCAACGCTCGCCGAGTACGGATCCAGGCATCGGTTTGCAGGGCTCGCATTACGCGCCGCAGCATGTCGACGACCACGGCGGAGCCTTGCGCAGCGGGCCGGTGCGTCCGTCGGGCCTGGACTCGCCTGCTGTTCATAATCCTCTTGCTGTGGCGGCGACGATGACCGGCGGGGCCATCGGCTACAAGGTCTTCCAAGCCATCCGCGCCGCAAAGGCGGTCCCTGCCGCTCCGGTTTCGCCGAGAACGGCCGTTCAGTCGGGTGCCGCCACCCGCGCTGCACCCAGCCCACGCGCGAGTGGGATTCTTCGCGGGGCGACCACCGCCGCCCGCACCCCCGTCTCGGGGACAAGCCCGTCCTCGTCTCGGGGCGGGGCCTCCGGCATCGCCCGCCCGGCCGCAGCCTCGGCCTCGGGTCGTTCGTCGGGCATCTTGCGCGGGGCGACCACAGCTCCCAGAGCAACTGCCGCCTCAACAGGATCGTCTGCTTCACGCAGCGGGATTGTGCGTGGGGCCACTACCGCCTCCAGAGCTCGGACGAACGATCCTGCCGTCTCAAGAACCAACGGGACGGGCTCCTACAACCGGGCAGGTTCAACCGTCTCCGCCTCCAGGAACACCGCCGGAAGCCAGACAGCGAGCCGGACCACAAGCCAAACCCCAGAAAGAACTGCGGGCCCTTCTGGATCCGGGACCCGCACCGCAGGCGGAGCCTCAGCCACCCGGGCGGGACAGAGCCGGGTCGCGCGGAGTCTGTCCGCCGGACGCCCTCTCGACGCTCGGGCAGCCAGCCCGTCTCGAGGAGCGGACTCGTCGAACGAGCGCGCGGCTTCCCGTCAAGCCCTTTCCGGCCTGACAGGCAAACACGCCCGCAGGCCGGATAGAAAGAAGGCTTCTTCCGGCTCCGACCGCCGCGAGGATAAGAACATCTCGGCCTACGAACCCGACAGGCGCATCACCTTCCTGCCGGCAGGCCCCCACCCCTCTGACAACAGCAGCCGGTAAACTCGAAATCCGGGCGGGGACAAGACTTACGTGTCCCCGCCCGGCTTTTTCCTTTTTGCGGTTTCGATGTCCCTATCGGTGCCCGTATCCTGGTTGAAGCTGCCGGGCGGTTTACGTCCACAGGCATCTCCTCGGGCGGAAAACTCTATTGCAGATTGTTTTTGGCTTGTACAGCGCTGTGTTGTTTTCGTCTGCGTGCGGTTCGAAGGGTTGCCAGTCCTCCGATGGTCAGTGCGGCCAACGCTGTGCAGCCGACGCCGGTCCACACCCACAGCGATGAATTATTTCGCGCGACCCGACGGCCCGAAGATGCAGCAGTCGTTGTCGGAGTGTCGGCAGCCGGGCTGGCCGAACTGCGCTTGCGAGAAGTAATGGTAAAACCATCTGCTATGTAATCAATTCCGTTTATTTTGACTTTATTTCCAGATACTGACCCTACACTTGCTTTTATTATTTTCCCAGGCATAATTATTGTTGTTCTAGTAGTTATTGTATCCAAATCTGGTTTTCTTACATTTGAAGCGGGTAGCGTAATTGTGTATGAATCGCTTCTTTCCTCAAACTTAACATTGTCAGGCGTCACTTTAGACGTGATTCTGCATGTCAAATTCCCATTGGGAGGCGTGATATCTTCTGTTTTCCCCTCCGCCAGAAACTTACGGGTCGCAGATGCAACAGTTCTCAGCTCATCGCAGTTTCCTTTGAGCTCCCGCATGGAACCGGTTTCGTCCTCAATGATGATCTCCGTCTTGACGCTCCCGTCGGCTTTGAACTCGAACGTCGAGTCCGTGCGACAACCTCCTAACAGCAGGGCCATGGACGCAGCGAGAGCCGTCACGAAACGCACGGCGGCTTTACGGTGGCGGCGCATTGCCTCCGATTTTTCCCTGCAGGAACGATGGCCCGAGGCCTTCCTCGCCTCTTGCCTGCACACGCTGAACACATCGTCATTTCTCGCTGCGCGGTCGGCGCAAAATTGGTTGTCGGTCATTCCCGCCCCTTCTTGACCAGTCGGCACACCGATGCATAAGTTTCAGGCTCGTACACAGCCTAGCGCATTCGGCCCAGAAGCCAACACCGAAGGGTGACCATGCCTGCCGCGCTGTGGGTCGGCCGATAATCTGGAGATGCACTCCCACATGAGTCCGCCTGCCTAAAGCCGGCCACAATCGCGTCCGAGCTCGTTGAGCTGTTATCGGGCGGACTACGGTTGCCACCGCCCCTTGTTGCCTCGGGGCGGGGCTGGCGGTGATTTCGCGTATGGGGCTAAGCGCGTTTCCCGCGCGGTGCCTCTGCAAGTCACCGAAAGGAGGCGGATGGATGGCCGTCGGCGTCGGTCGCGTTGTCATCTTGGCGCGTTGGGGCTGTCGGATGGTCGCGCTGGGACGGTCTCCGGCCTCAAGTTGCTTTGATTCTGCACAGTGTGTTGTTTCTTTTTGTGTGCGGTTCGGAAGGTTGTGAGTCCTCCGAGGGTCAGTGCGGCCAGCGTTGTGCAGCCGACGCCGGTCCACACCCACGGCGACGAACCTGCGTGGGCGCCGTGGCGGCTGGTTGGCGTTGCCGCACCTTTCGTTGATTGGCGGGCGGTCGGCCCGGTGGCTGGGCTGGCTGAGTCGTTTTTGCGGGAGGTGATGGTGAAACCGGTGATGGGGTAGTCATAGCCGTCGATTATCACTTTGTTGCCGTGGACTTTGCCGATGCTGCTTTTAATGACTTTGCCTGGCATGGTGATTGTCGTCGTCATTGTCAGCCCGTCGAGGTCGGCGCCGTCCGGAGGCGAGGGCTTCATGGAGATCGACAACGTGTCCGCGTTGTCTTTGACCGTCACCTCGTCATGGGGCACGTTCGAGGTCGCCTTGCACCGAAGATGACCACCCGGCGCGGTGACGTCTTCCATCTTCGCTGCAGCAGCGTATCTGGCAGTGGTGCCAAAGTATTCCCTCAGCTCTTCGCAGTTGCCTTTGAGGGTTCGCATTGAGTCCGTGGTGTCTTCGAATACGATCTCGGTGTACTGGCCCCCGTCGGCTTTGAACTCGACCTTCGCGTCAATCCGGCAGCCGCTCACACACACCAGGCACACACCCAACGCCACAACCACCCCGCGCAGACCCAGCCACTTCTTTCTGACGTCCGAGACACCACGCCGTCGTCGCCCTGTGCCCGCACGCACCGACGAACGCCGACCGGGGAACTGTCTGACAACCATGTCGAGCCTCCTACCCAACAACCAACACGGCAATTCCGCGCTCTACCGCCAAGTCTAGTTAAGGCCGCACCGCAGACGTATGCTTCGAGACGCCGCAAGAAATCTCAGAGGCTCATGAGGCAGCCCAACCTCCTCCAAGAAAATGAGCGCACAAGGCTGACATAAGCGTGGAAGTCCAAATGGAAGTCTCCCGTCACCCTCAAGGAAGTTCGCGACAGCCGTCGAAGTGCCTCCTTATGAAGCTACTCGGCCTGTCGTTCGAGCTTCTTAGTTCCTACGGCCGCCCAAAAGACGCGGTACCGCGGTATACGCATGCCTTTCAAGATGGCGCTTTCTAGTTGAAACCGGCGTTGGCGTGATTCGGATTCGCACGTTTTCTCCTCGTGAAAGCAGCACCGGCCCCGACGAGCAAGGACAGGGCTCCGATGCCGATAAGGGCCCACATCCATAAAGGCAGCCCTCTCTCCGCGCTGTGGCGACTAACTGTCTCTCCGTTGCTGTTCGTTCGTGTACCGGCTGAGCGTGACGACGAATTGCTTGTGCCATTCGCTTCTGAGGTGATCTGAAAGCCCTCTGTGAGATAGTCTGTCCCGTCGATTACCACTTTGTTGCCATAAGCGGACCCTGTATTCGTCTTAAGCACTTTTCCGGGCATGATAATTGTTGTTCGCGCAGATATTCTACTTAAATCCCTCTTTTTACTATTTAAAGGTTTATATACGAGGGAATAGGAATCTCCTGATTTTTTCAGATTAACACCGTCTATGGACGTGTTAGACGTTGCTTTGCAAGTAAGCGCTCCTCCCGGCCTTGTAACATTCTCGACCTTCGCCTCGGCGAGGAATCTCCCGAGCGCGGATATGACGGCCTTAAGCTCGTCGCAGTTTCCTTTGAGCGTTCGCATTGAGTCGGTGTCGTCTTCGAATACGATCTGCGTCCTGACGCTCCCGTCGGCTTTGAACTCAAACGTCGAGTCCGTGCGACACCCGCCCAACAGCAGCGTTGATATTGCTGCGCACAGCATCGCAAGGCCCCGTTGCTTCAGAGAACGCTGAGGTCCCCGTACAGAAAAGCGCCAACAGGCACGCCGCCTTCTTTCCATCCCCTTGCCGAAAAGCTGTCCACAAACCATGCCGAGCCTCCTGCCCAACGACCGACGCGGCAGTTCCGCACTTTACTGTCCAGTCTAGTTCAGCCGCACCCGCAGACGCAGGCTTCGAGACACCGGAAAGACGTCGAAGGCTCAGGAGAAGCCCAGCCTCCAGAGGGAAGCGAGCGCGCAAGACTTGGCGCAAGCAAGAACGTCCAGAGGCAAAACCAGCCCCCACCGCAAGAAGACGTATGCCGCCGTTCGAGGTTCTCAGACCTTTCGACAGTTGAGAAGAGCGGTACAGCATATGCCCGTGCTTTCCAGGATGGCCTTGTTTTTCTGACCGAAGCCGATGCCGGTTTTAGTCGAGGCCAGTGCGGGTTTTAATCGAAACCGGCGTCGACGCGACTGGAATCCGCGTTCTCTTTCCTCACGGAAAAGGCGCTAGCCCCAACAATTGCGGTCAGGGCTCCGGTGCCGATAAGGACCCACATCCACAAAGGCAGCCCTTTCTTCGCGCTGTCTGAGCGTGACGGCGAACTACTCGTGCCATTCGCTTCTGAGGTGATCTGAAAACCGTCTGTGAGATAGCCTGTCCCGTCGATTACTACTTTGTTGCCGTGAATTGTCCCTGTATTCGTTTTAAGAACTTTTCCTGGCATGATAATCGTTGTCTGTGCAGTCTTAATTGGAATTCTTCTTCCTGTCTTTAAAGGCTCGTATGTAAGCGAATAAGAATTTCCTAATTTTCTTAAACTAATGCCGTATATGCTGTTTATGGGTGTGTTTGACGTCGCTTTGCAAGTAAAGACCCCTCCAGGTTTTGTAATATTATCGATCTTTGCCCCATCGAGGAATTCCAGGCTGAGAGGTATAGCGATCTTTAAGTCGTCGCAGTTTCCTTTGGGCGTTCGCATTGAGTCGGTGTCGTCTTCGAATACGATCTCTGTTCTCACGCTTCCGTCGGCTTTGAACTCCAACGTCGAGTCCGCGCGGCATCCGCCCAGCAGCGCCGCAGACCCGGCGAGTGCGATCAGCGAACGCGCGGCCGCTTTGCGGCAGAGGCGCATCGTCTCGGTTGCTTTCCCGCTAGGACGCCGCCGCATGCCCGAGTCCCTCCTCGGCTCTTGACCGCACGCGCCGGAAACACCGTCATTTCCCGCCGCGCGGCTGACACGAAATCGGCTTTCGATCATCTCGTTCTCCTTGACCAAGTGGCTAATCGATGCATAAGTTTCATGATTGTACTCAGACTAGCGCGCAACTCGCCCGGGCTCAGCTTAGCGCATTCCGCCCAGACGCCAACACCGAAAAGCGACCATGCGAGCCGCGCAGCGGGTCGGCCGATAACCTGGAGTCATGACTCCACGTGAATCCGCCGGCCCGGGGCCGGCCACAATCGCGCCTGGGCTCGTTGAGCTGCTGTCGAGCGACGACGTCGTCGCGATCGCCCCCGCGCTGCTCGGGGCGAGGCTGGCGGTGGCGTCGCCGGAGGGCACCGTGGCCGTGCAGCTGACGGAGGTCGAGGCGTATGCCGGCGAGATCGACCCCGGGTCGCATGCCTTCCGCGGTCGGACGGCCCGCAATTCTTCGATGTTCGAGGCGGCTGGCCGGGTGTACGTCTATTTCACGTACGGGATGCATCACTGCGTGAACGTCGTGTGCGGGGCGGAGGGCGTTTCGCGCGCGGTGCTTCTGCGCGCCGGCGAGGTTGTGGAGGGCGTCGACGTCGCACGCGGGCGGCGGCCCGTCGCTCGGAAGGACAGGGATTTGGCGCGTGGGCCGGCCAGGCTGACGTCGGCGCTGGGGTTGACGCGCGAGGACGACGGCGAACTTCTGGGCGGTGCGGGTTCGCGGATCTGCCTTGAGCTGGCCGGGTCCGCCGACGCCGTTCCGGCGGAACTGGTGCGAAGCGGGCCGCGGGTCGGCGTTGCCGGGCCCGGCGGCGACGGCGAGGCTTTCCCTTGGCGTTTCTGGATCGACGGCGATCCGACCGTTTCGCCTTACAAGCCGGCGGCCAGGCGCAAATGAGCGTCTGAGCCAAGCCGACCCAGGCACGCGCGGCAAAACTGAGGCGACGTTCGAGGCGACTCTTGCAAGCCGACCGCCAAGCGCAAATGAGCAGCCAAGCTGATTCTGCTTACTCCTTTCTTCTTACCTTGGTGATGTCGCCAAGCGCGGATGAGAGGCCGGAGACCAGATGCGGATAAGCGGCCCGAATGCGGGAGGGCGGCTGGGGCCAGATGTGGATAAGCGGCCGAATGCGGATGGGTGCCCAAGCCAGTCCGCATACTCCTTTCCTCGCGCCCTGGCGATTCCTCTTGCTTCGGCGATCCTGCTGCCCCGGCGATGACGCCGGGTGCGGCCTGAAGCGCCGCCGGACCATCGGTCTCAAAGGCGGCGTTGAGGAAGGCGGCGATCCGATCGCCGCGCTTGCCGAGCGCAGGGCGGCGTCGGACGAAGCGAATCCGTACGCCCGACGCCGCGTGGTCCTTGCGTGGCAGTCTGCAGAGCGCCATGCTCCCGGCGCCCAGCTCTATTCGACTCGTGTCGATCAGTGCAGAGCCTCGTCGCGCTCAAAGCCTTAATGCACCTTCTGGTGCTCAGTGCTTTCCGACGCGGTGGAAAGACGTCAATAGGCGTCGGTCTGGTTGTCTCAATGCACCTTCTGGTGCTCAGTGCTTTCCGACAAGATAAAAGAAGTCTGCGATATTGACGATCCCAAAGTCTCAATGCACCTTCTGGTGCTCAGTGCTTTCCGACAGACCACAGGCACAACCATCGGGGGTAATCTTATGGGTCTCAATGCACCTTCTGGTGCTCAGTGCTTTCCGACCGAATGAGCGGACCCGAGAAGGACAAAGGATTGCCCAGTCTCAATGCACCTTCTGGTGCTCAGTGCTTTCCGACCTATCTGCGGGACCATGTGGATGACCGGATCGATCGCCGGTCTCAATGCACCTTCTGGTGCTCAGTGCTTTCCGACCCGGAGGGCGTATCTCGACGTCGCCGGGATCGACAGTCTCAATGCACCTTCTGGTGCTCAGTGCTTTCCGACGCGAGACCCGCTGTACG
>ERZ772968.1561-NODE-1561-length-10515-cov-12.176864_pt1 | contig 10515 bp, 4 predicted proteins | sample MGYA00580674_ERZ772968 | MGnify/ENA primary metagenome ERZ772968 (study PRJEB29015, sample SAMEA2737940) | human oral metagenome | biome: human oral; feature: human-associated habitat; material: dental | place: China | collected 2138 ...
GGCCGCATAAACAGAACCATTAAATTCTTCGATCCATTATTACCGTCTGGTATGTAAGACTGAATCGTATCTCTACGTGGAAGTTGCAGCATGTCCAGCACATTATTGAGAGCACCAAATCCCACAACACTATCTACAGATAAGTAGTAATAGCCTTTGTTAGGGCCAGCCTGCAATTTTCTCACGGGTTTTCCCACACGCAGGTCTTGCTTCTTTAAGAAGGTACTCCTTCCCTGGGCATTACCCGAGACCGCAAATAGCCCCAACATGAGAATTCCCGCTAATAGCGTGAAAATCTTTTTGTTCATAATCATTATCGTTTTAATATTCAAATAGTCGATTATAATTCGATCGAAGGAATCCGGACGGTAGATAAAACCCTACCGTCCGAAAATCTTCTTCTCTATCTTTTACTTCACGACAGCCTTCACTGCATTCTCACCTTCTACCGACACAATAACGACACCTTGTGGTGCAGAAATCGTCTCGTTATCAGATGCCAATACGGCTTTTGCTACCGTTTGTCCCAAGATATTGCTTACAGTAACAGCCTTACCTGAAGCATTCAGAACAGTTACGTTACCCACACCGGCAGTTACTACTACATTCGTCGTAGATACTTCCTTGTTGGCCAACGGAGCTTTGTCCGTCTTACGTACATTCCAAACTTCGGCCTCAGTAATCGCATCGTAGTACGATCCACGGCTGACAACAGGCACACCATTCTGAATCTTGATCCATGCACCCTGCATTGGAGCAATCATGCGTCCAGCACCACGATTCCATGTCTCAGACTCGATCAAGAAGTCTTTCTTTGATCCACCACGAGGTTCGATATAGCGGAACGAGAACACTTCGTCTTTATGGAGGTTGTTACCCAAGAATACTTTCTTCACACGCGGTGTGTTATTCAGTTTCTTGTAGTTCACATAACGCTGTCCATTAGCACCTTTCACATAGAACTCTTCAATCGAATGTCCATTAAGAACATACAACGTATCGCCTGCATGGATAGCAGGGGTAAAGGCCAAACGATCCCAGTTAGAAGGCAAGATGTAATCACGATCACGGATGGCACTCTGCGAACCCAATTGAGGATCAGTGCGTGCAGAATCCGTCTCGTTACGTAAGAAGCGGCCATATACATATGGACGGTTCAACTCATCTTCACCACAAACCGGGCAACCCAGCCAACCAAATTCCGGACCTACCACCAGCAAGTACTGCGGTTTGATCAGACCCGTACCACGGTTCACATAAGCAGTATCTACATAAATAGCCCAATCTGTATCAATGTGGCGTTTGAATACCTGATCCTTATCCTTATTCTTGATAGCATCGTCTGCATTCTCTACACCAGCGAAATTGATATTGCTATAGCCAGCTGCATTCTGCTTCTTAGTCGCAGAGTATACACTGTGCGCATCTTCATACAGATAATCATTAGGCTTTGCTGTACGACGGAAGGCTACCGTATCAGGATCATCAGTCGCAACAGAACCTTCATCTAAAGAATTGAAGCGACGATACAATGGCTCTGTTTCATGAGTTAAAGCAAACGTCGAAACACGATATGTACCAATCGTCTTCGGCTGTGCGGCTACATACATCGGAGCGTGATCCGTTACGCTAGCAGCTACTACACCAAACGAATTCTGCCTGATGCTGCCATGACTCCAATCATAAGCCTTAATCGTATCCGTAACAGCAAGACCCTTTACATACGTCAGGTAGTGGAAGTTCGAGATATCGATTCGATCTAACAGCGTATAGTAATCCTTCCCATTTGTCTCATACGTAAAGCGCAGATAGAACTTCGCCTTATTCAAACGACGACTATTCGCATTTCTCTCTGGCGTATAACCATAACGTGCATTGTCGTCCATTACAACATAGTTCTCATTCCGCTTAAACTTCCAATAGTCATTCACTTGTAAGTGATAGAACCAGCGTTTCAACGGAGCGATATAGTCGTCGCTATTTGTGTTACTGAAGTTAGCTAATAGACCATCATTCCAGCCAATACCATATTTCTCAACACCATAAGCCTCTCTACGCAGAGTGTCGGGGACAACAAGTTGGAAGTATGTTCTGTCATCCTTTAAGATATATAAACCTGTATCTGTGCTCGAAGCATTGTCACGGAAGCCCATATAGTGATTACCATCACTCAACTTATTCAAGTAATTGAAGGCATAAGCGAACCAATTCAATGAGTCAGTTGCTTCCTTAATAGCAGCAGCCTCATCGGGATTCTTACTAAAGAACTTATATCCCAAGTAAGGATCATTACGATATGGCTTCGGAACTACAGTAAAACCAGCCAGATTCACATAGTTTCTACCCATAATCGGGCTATAGTCACGTCCTAATCCGTTTTCGTCAATACGATGCCATACACCCTTAAACAGATGGTAGTCATTATATACTTGAACAAACTCGATGCGGATATTATTGAATTCACGGTTCGTCAGATGAATCTTCGATATACCCGATCCATCATTCACCTTCGTCACAAACCACTGATCGGACGGTGTACGATTTGCATTTTCAATATCTTCCAGACGCATCCACTGTGGTGTGAGATCACCTGCATACATCGGAACCACTAAGTAGCGACCCTCACGATCCCTTACCGTATACAAGTTCGAAGGAACAGTTGTCCGATCCGTATCATATACCACGCAATTATTAATATTGAAATGAATGCGTGTATTAGCCGGTGCATTGGCTACTGTTAGTATACGACCAGCCGTAGCATTTAGATCCTGTACACGAAGAATCAAATAATTCAAAATATCATTGTTGTATAAGTCCTCATTAAGAGAGTATGAACCCGGATCTTTCTGAGTACCATAACTTACATGATTCTTATACCCCTTCACATTGACAATCAAGCTGTCCTCTGAAGGATAGTAAACCAAGCGCCATTTACTCTGATCCTCATTAGTAGCACCTGTCGTTTCAATCTTTGGATAACGAATACCCAAGTCACTATTGTAGTCCGACGTGGACATAGTTATATACTGACCTCCGGTGGTATTCAAGTAAAGATAATGATTATCCTTCCCACGGGTAGATGACTGAACATCCGTAGCCTTCAGCAATTGAGCAAAAGCATTCGTCTGTCCTGGTGTTACATCTGGAGAGAAGAACAGCTGAACCGGGCCTTCCGTCGGATTTTGATGCATCTTCGTATTGAAATCGTGAGCAGTCAACACTCTCGGAGATGCATTGACCAATCTGAAGCGGACCAATTCCTTTTTGTAAAAGCTTGAAGTATCAGCGAACTCATTCTTATGAGCTACAACTAGACGAATTTTACCCTGCGAGGTACCCGCAGAAGGAACTGCAAACGTCAGATAATAATCTGGTTTCACTTCAATTGCCAAATATTGATCTTTCTCCAATTCTGCAGACCCGTGTGCTCCATTATATGTACGTGAAAATTTCCATTTAGACAAGTTACCACCTACCAACGGAGCTGACGTCTGACCCGCAATCAGATCAATGCCATAACCTGGAACCAATCGTGCCCACCAATCGTGGTAGATTTCAGTTCGTGTACTCGTCGTACCCGTATCAGTAAACAAATGAGGCTGATAGTCGAATGCCAGCTCCGTCCCATACTCTTTGTTTATAAAGGTAAAGGCGGGAACTTTTCCTGCATTCTCTGGTCTACCAACATTGACGCACCACAAGGAGGAACGCAATTTGAAAAATGCAGAATCTGGATCTCCATCCTTATTCCACACATAAGCACTATCAGCAAAGTCCAAACGACCCTCCTGATCCATCATCAAAACGCTATCCTTAATAGCCCTCTGACCAATGAACGACACCTGAAGGTGGTAAGCACCCTTTCCTGTGCCATCGGGTAGATACTTTACAGAATCACCCCATGCAGGCCTAGCACTTGCCCCTACTGCTCCTAAGAGTAGCATGAACGAAGCCGCCAACAAAGTAAATACTTTTTTGTTCATAATCAATTAGTTAAATATTAATACTTGTAAAATCTCTTCTTTCGCCTCATCCTTCGCATACGCAGCTAACAAACGCTGCATTAGCTCCACACGAGTCAATCGCCGCAACAAAAATACAGATTTGCCCTATTCTCACAATCTATCCCCCTCTTTTTTCTGATCCACTCTTCTAATTCTTATCCAAAAGGCAAAGCGCTCCAACAAAACAGTAAAATCCAAGAACAAACAGCGCTATGCTCATCTTTCACTCTCGAACCTTAATCCCTCTCTGGAGCACACTTGCATCTATTCGGTATCTATTACACATAGACAATCTACAAGTCCACTTTTTCATCCTAGTATTCTATTCCGCGTACTTCTTACGTAAAATCAATCTCCTCCTATCGAAGTTTAAGGACTTCTACGTGACTTGACTTATTCCGCATAGAGGTGTTCTGCATTTCTCTTTTACAAGAAAGGGCATACGCCTATATATATACGTATACCCTTCACATCTCTATTATTTTTATTTGAGCCGAAACCCGGACTCGAACCGGGGACCTATTCATTACGAATGAATTGCTCTACCAACTGAGCCATTTCGGCAATTTACGACTATGATCTCATCAAATCCAACAATCGTTCTTCTTATCGGGGGACAAAGATAGAGCTTTATTCCATATCTGGAAATAGTTTCCGATAAAAATCATCCAGTTCTTTTTCTAAGCCCTCCATCAAGCATTCCTCTCCTTTTTCTGACTGCTCTTTCTGTCCAAACAACACTTCTGACTCTTTAAACTCATCATCTACTAGACTAATAAAGAACGGCTTTGAACACTTTGGATGATTAAAGGCGCCTTTTGCCGCCACACGAGCTATTGCCGAACGAATCATCGCAAGTTTTCGCTGCAGAAAAACGGCTCCCTTATTACGCGGATCAGCCCAATCGAAGATGACCTTCTTCTTCAATAAATGCTCAGGCTCATCAAAAATCTGGATCTCACCTGCGTCAGCATCCAATTGTACATACAAACGACTGATCGTCTGTATTGCTCCATCTTTTGTTACCCGATCTATCGCGGATAAGAATATGGACTCTATTATTCCCTGAATCTTTGGATTCTCTTTCACGTATTCTTCTGTTTGTCGGCGGGCAAAGATAGAAGGGTTGACCGGAGATCCTAAAAACAAGTGTCTATTTCTTTGTGTCCTGTTGCCAATATGCCCCCCCCTCTCGAATTCACATCTATACAAAGCCACATCGTGGAACATCGCAAGACTCACTTTCTCAAATCCCTAAGTTCTTTGTCAGAGCGAAGACGCTGCTTCATAACTTCCATGTAGCGTCGCTGGCGATTGAGTGTGGTGGAGTCTATTACTGAGGCATACTCGAGATAGTGGGTGTAGGAACGTTCGGCCCAGTCGGAGGCTATTGATAGATTGCCACATAGCTCCTCGCTAACAGCAATGTTGGAGGCTAAACGTGCCTTGACTTTCCAGTTTCGAGCTTGGTCGTAGAGGCGATGCCAGATTACGGCGGCCTCCTTCCATTTCTCAGCAGCGGCATAGGCGCTGGCCTCTTTCCATGCGGATGAAGAGGAGGTATAGTACCAACGAACATTCGGCTCCCAGTGTGGAACAAAGCGCGAAGAGGATTTGTCAGCCATGTAGAGTGAAACTTCACGTAATACGGTACGCATGGCCTGACTAATGGCTTCGGGACTATCGATGGTACCCTCAAACGCGGCGCGGAGCGTGTCGGATAGGTGGACGGTACGGACCATCGTTAGGGTATCGGATGGGATGGAAAGACGGATGAGACCAGACACTTCGACTCGTAACGGGTCGTGGGTGAGGAAGTAGAGCGGGTTGACGTCCCCTTTGATGCTGAACTGTAGGCGATCGAGCGAGATGACGGCGTCTACACCCTCGTCCGTACATAGTTGGCGGACTTCGGAGGCTGATAGCGGTTGATCGGAGAGGTGGGAGGGGCGATAAGCTCTGTCGTAGAGGCGAACATCGTCGTAACGGTGTGCATCGGCGATGCGTTCGCCCAAGGTGTGGCAGTAGTAAAACGCCATGCTGTCAGTCGTCACTTCCTTCACCTCCAGTGGGATCTTCCCCAACGTCAACGCACAAGGGGCGGCAGATGGCATCGCAGCGTTGTCCACAATCAGCACTCGACGGACTGTATGCGGAACATGCAGCTCGGAAGGCTCCAAAGTGTCGATCCCAATGAAGCGGATGGTACTGCATGAGGCAAGTAACAGTAAGAGGCTGAGGCATACGTATATGCCCCAACCTCTTCTTTTATCGGTTTGTGTCATTTCTCTACTTCGATAAGTCACGCATTGTCTTTCAGCTTAGCCACGTTTTCCCGCAAGAGCGCGAGTTTACTCTCGGCATCGGCACGCTTCTTTCGCTCGACAGCCACGACTTCGGGCTTAGCGTTGGCGACAAACTTCTCATTGCCGAGCTTCTTCATCACCGAACGGAGGAAGCCCTCGAGGTAGTCAATCTCAGCTTCCATCTTCTGGATCTCTTCAGCCACATCGATGGTGTTGCCCAGCGGTACGGCATACTCTGTCGTGCCGACCATAAACGAGGCGGCAGTGGCATCTTTCGGAGCTCGCACGATCGTATCGACGTTGCACATCTTCATAATGACCGGATTATACGCCTCGTTATGATCACCCGTAACGACCTGCAACGTGAGCGACTCCTTGTTCGGGATGTTGCGCTCGAGTCGAATGGAGCGTACACCGGCCACAATGCTCTTCACCACCTCGAAATCGGCTGTCAGGAGGTCGTTCGTTTGCTCCGGGCGAGGCTGCTGAGTGACCATAATGCTCTCACCCGGCTGACGGTCGGCCAATGCCTGCCATACTTCCTCCGTGATGAAGGGCATAAACGGATGAAGGGTCAGCATGAGTTTCTCAAACAGCGAGATCGTGGAACGATATGTTTTTGCATCGATGGGCTGACCGTAAGCAGGCTTAACAGCCTCGAGATACCACGCAGAGAACTCATCACGAAAGAGTTTGTAAGCCGTCATCAACGCTTCGGAGATACGGTACCTCGAGAAATCATCCTCAAGTTCCACGATCGTCGCACAGAACTTCGCCTCCATCCAATCGATCGCGATTCTTGCCGCATCTGGCTGTTCTGCCGCATCGGAAACCTCCCAACTCTTCACCAAACGGAGTGCGTTCCAGATCTTGTTGTTGAAGTTGCGCCCTTGTTCGCACAACGACTCGTCGAAGAGGATGTCGTTACCTGCCGGAGCGGCCAGCATGATACCCATGCGCACCCCATCGGCGCCGTATTGGTCGATAAGGGCGAGCGGATCGGGTGAGTTGCCGAGCGACTTCGACATCTTCCGCCCGAGCTTGTCACGCACGATGCCGGTGAAGTAGACGCTACGGAAGGGCTTATCCCCCTCATACTCATAGCCGGCCATGATCATGCGTGCCACCCAGAAGAAGATGATATCCGGACCGGTGACAAGGTCGGCCGTGGGGTAGTAATAACGCATTTCGTCGTTGCCGGGATGGTTAATTCCGTCGAAGAGGGCGATGGGCCAAAGCCAAGACGAGAACCAAGTGTCGAGGCAATCCTCATCCTGCCGAAGCGTGAACGGACGGCCCTTCAGCATGGGGTGTTCAGCAGCCTGTGCACGCGCTTCCTCCTCGGTTTCAGCTACGAGGATGATGACCGGCGACACATTGCCCGACACCTCCCCATCAGTCGGCGAGGCATAGTAAGCCGGGATGCGATGGCCCCACCAGAGTTGGCGACTGATGCACCAATCCTTCACGTTCTCCATCCAGTGGCGGTAGGTGTTCTTGAACTTCGGCGGGTAGAAACGGATCTCGTCGTTCATCACCGCATCGAGTGCAGGCTTAGCCAGGCCGTCCATTTTCAGGAACCATTGCATGGAGAGCTTCGGCTCGATGGGCACATTGGTACGCTCGGAGAAGCCCACCTTGTTCGTGTAATCCTCTGTTTTTTCGAGCAGTCCGGCGGCATCAAGGTCACGGACGATCTGCTCGCGGACGGCGAAGCGATCCATGCCGACGTAGAGCTCGCCCGCCGGAGCAATGGTGCCATTGTCGTTAAAGATGTCGATGGAGGGGAGGTTGTATTTCTCGCCCAGCATGTAGTCGTTTACGTCGTGCGCGGGGGTGACCTTGAGGCAGCCTGTGCCGAACTCAATGTCGACGTAGTCGTCCTCGATGACGGGGATCTCGCGCCCCACGAGCGGGACAATGACGCGCCGTCCGCGGAGGTGTTGGTTCTTCGGGTCGTTCGGATTGATGCACATGGCCGTGTCACCCATGATCGTTTCGGGGCGGGTCGTAGCCACGATGGCATACCCGTCTTCGCCGACGATGCGATAGCGCAGGTAGTAAAGTTTGCCCTGTTGCTCCTTATAAATCACCTCCTCGTCGCTGAGGGCGGTGAGGGCGGCGGGATCCCAATTGACCATGCGAACGCCGCGATAGATCAGCCCCTTACGGTACAGATCGCAGAAGACGCGGATGACGCTCCGAGAGCGGATGTCGTCCATAGTGAAGGCCGTGCGATCCCAGTCGCAGGAGGCGCCAAGGCGTCGGAGTTGCTTGAGGATGATGCCGCCGTGCTCCTCTTTCCACTCCCAAGCGTGGCGCAGAAACTCCTCGCGGGTGAGGTCTGACTTGCGGATTCCGCGCTCAGCCAGTCGTGCCACCACCTTGGCCTCGGTGGCGATGGAGGCGTGATCCGTGCCCGGCACCCAGCAGGCGTTGCGGCCCGTCATGCGTGCGCGGCGCACAAGGATGTCTTGAATCGTGTTGTTGAGCATGTGCCCCATGTGGAGCACGCCGGTGACGTTGGGCGGCGGGATGACCACCGTGTACGGCTCGCGCTCGTCCGGGAGGGAGCGAAAGAAACCGTTGTCCAACCAGTATTGATACCATTTCCCCTCGACCGACGAGGGATCGTATTTCGATGCTAATGCCATGTTCCTATGATTTTTAATTGCAGCGCGCAAAAGTAAGCAGCAGCGGTGAACGTTTAGAGGCGACAACAACGCCAACTAAGGATCAATGGAGGCGTTTCTTTGAGTAATTTTTACCGATGACTGGTCAACGGTGAAAATTACTCAAGGAAATTCCTTCAAAAGGGATCAGTTGGACGAATTTCTTCGGAGAAATTCCTTCAAAAGAGATCGGTTGGAGGAATTTACTCGAGGAAATTCCTTCAAAAGAGATCGGTTGGACGAATTTACTCGGAGAAATTCCTTCAAAAGAGATCGGTTGGAGGAATTTACTCTGGGGAAACAAGACCTCACAGCGCCAGCCGCTTCTCTCCCTTACCCTTGATTCGTAAGCGGATCTCCTTCTTATCGGCTGTATATCGGATGAAATCTTGGCTGGTAAGTAAGGCTCTGGGCGCGCGTCCGTCCAACTCCAGCACCACATCACCCAAGGCGATGCCGGCCTTCGCGGCGATGCCGTCCGGCTCCAATCGATTGACAATGATACCCTGCTCCCTCTCTCCTACATTGAGCCCGAAGACAGATATGATGGGCATCGCGCGCTCCGCTTCAAATCCTTTTCTCGGCTGGATGTACAGAGGATCTCCTTCCTCTCCGGAATAATTCAAGATGAAATTGAAGCGGTGCATCAATTGAGATCCGAAGAAGTTCTTGTTAACAGCAAACTTGGATTTGTGTGCGATTTGGCAGTTGGGAATCGTTATCCCGTCCCACACCACCGGAACACCATCAAACACAAACAAGGAGTCGACGCTGTTATCGCCCCGCAACGTAAGAATCACCTTGTAAGGATATAGTTTCTTCAGCTGGGCGGCCACCTCACCATTGACCAAAACATCAACGTTGTTCCCGAGGTCGAGCGTAAACGTCAGCTCCTCTTTCAATGACCCGATCCGGGCGGTAATACCGTCGTTTTCCAGTCCATCCTGAATTTTATGAAAGCCCTTGCTCTCCTGTTCGAGCCGCTTATCATTGAGCACACTGAAGACGCGCACCCGTCCCTCGTCCACCGAAAAAAGCCAGCTGCACAAGCTCAAGATATTGTTTCCCAAAACGCCGCTTCCCACCAAATGATACATATAATTGTCCTTCCCGACGGATCCGAAAATGGGATTCATCGCAAACGTATCGATGCGGAAATCGGGGAAGCTATAGAGGCGTTTCCGCTCCCGCTGTCCGCGAACGTTCCTTGTAGAAAGCGAATGCCTTCCAAAATAGGAACCGTGAAACTTCACAATGTCTTCTTCTCTCATCATACAACCAGCCTTTGTATCCACAATCATGTTCACCTCTTTGCCGTCAATGGTGCATCGCACGGAGAAATGACCGTCATAGGAAAAAGGAATATCAAGAGACAGTTCATCCGGAATGCGTTGGAACTCTTGGTAATTGTGTGCACTGTATCGCACGATCGGATACAGAAAATAACCGACACTCAGCAGGAGGACGGAAAGGGCGGAGAGGATGATTGCTCTCTTCTTGCGTCGAATTTTCATTGCAGTAAGCTGGGGGTAT
>ERZ772968.1570-NODE-1570-length-10476-cov-20.481336_pt1 | contig 10476 bp, 8 predicted proteins | sample MGYA00580674_ERZ772968 | MGnify/ENA primary metagenome ERZ772968 (study PRJEB29015, sample SAMEA2737940) | human oral metagenome | biome: human oral; feature: human-associated habitat; material: dental | place: China | collected 2138 ...
CGACCATCCACGACGAGTTCCGCCGCGTGAAGGGCAGTTTCGCGCACGGCCTGCGCATCCTCCGCGAGGCCCAGGAGATCGGCCTGACCACCCAGGTGAACACGGTGGTCCGCAAGGCCAACCTCGACGACATGGAGGCCATGTGCCGGCTCATGACGGAGCTGGGAATCGTCTTCTGGGAGGTTTTCTTCCTGGTCCCGATGGGACGGAGGACGTGGCCTCGGCCGAGGGATTCGAGGCCGTTTTCAACCAGCTCTACGACCTGTCCAAGACCGCTTCCTTCGACATCAAGGCGACCGCCGCGCCCCAGTACTCGCGGGTCGTCATGCAGCGCAAACGAGCCGAGGCCCGGGCCGGAGCGGACACCGACCTGGACGTGCTGACCTCTGGGATGCACTACTCGCAGCAGGACGGCATCGGCCGCGCCCGCAACGTCAACGACGGCGACGGCTTCATGTTCATCTCCCACGTCGGAGACATCTACCCGTCGGGTTTCCTGCCCATCAAGGCCGGCAACATCCGAACCGACGACATCGAGGAGGTCTACCGTTACTCCCCGCTGTTCACGATGCTGCGTGACCGCAGCCAGCTCAAGGGCAAGTGCGGCATCTGCTCATACCGTTCCTTCTGCGGCGGTTCACGGGCCCGCGCCTACGCGATGACGGGCGATTACCTGGCGGAGGAACCCTTCTGCGCCCACGAACCGCACCGCTTGCAGAAGCCGCTGCCATCCCACAAAAGCGCCGGTTGACGCTTCTCCCGGACAGGATGTCCCGGGCAGGGTGCGGGGCATCCGCCGCCGGTGGGGATGCAGGGCTGCCGCAGCCGATCAGTTCTTCCCCGGCGCCCCAGAACCGCTGCCGCGCCGCTGCCTGGTGGTCTTCTCCCCGGCCTCGGGGTCGGCCCTCCGCCACGTCGGCCACTCCCGCCTGGCGAGTCCCACCGCGAGGCCCGTCACCAATCCGGCCAGCCCGAGGATGCAGGGTGCGGTGATCACCAGGCTGCCGAGCCCGACCCCCAAGTGGGAGAGGCGCTGCGTCCCCAGACCGCCCGATGAGAACCAGGCCAGCAGGAACAGCAGGACCCCCGCGGCGATCCCGGCCAGGCCTCCGGCGAGCGCGGTCTCGTAGAACCGCTCGGAGGACCGGTTCAGTGTGACGATGAGCCCCGCCAACGCCCCCGCCACCGCTCCACCAAGCAGCCACAACCAGGCCAGGTCCGGAACCGGGCCCGGTTCGGGAACCGCACCCAGCACGGGTATGGACGGCAGGAATCCGAGACTCGTCCCGTTCATGTTGAGCAACGTCCCCTCCCCTAGGGTGACCCCCGCCCCCAGCGCCCATGCCATGGCCCAGATGACCAGGTTCGGGAGCCAGACCAGTTGCATGACGATCAGCAGGATCCCCGCAGTGAAGTCACCACCGAGCCCGTCGGAGATGCCGGCTATGCGGTCGCGTCCCAGGACCAGCACGACCGCGAGCAGCGCGGCCCCGGTTCCCACGCCGGTGAGGGCGGCCACCCCGACCGCCCGGGGCAGCGAACGCAGCCCCGCGGGCCACTGCTCACCGGGGTCGTAGCCGACGGCGCGCGCGGCACCCCAGAATCCGGAGAGCCCCCCGAGCAGGAGGCTTCCCAGCAGGGCCCGGATCACCGAGGTCTCCGGGACGATGAATGCGATCAGGGTTATGGAGACGACATAGGTGCCCGCGTAGGTGCCCCCGGTCTTCAGCACCAGCATCCGCAGATCGGCGGTCTCGTCGAGGGCGGAACGGGCCGCCAACCCGGCGACGGGAATCCCGAGCAGTATCAGGACCATGCTCAGGCCGAGCGGCGCGATGCTGACGAGCTGCCCGCCGATCACGGTCACCGAGCCGTTGGCGAGCAGCAACACGCGGGATGCCAGCCCGAGCGCATCGGACAGTTGCGAGTTCGGGGAGGTCAGCCACCCCAACGCCGCAGGACCCGCCATCAGGAGCCACCCCCCGGCCACCACCGCGAGCGCCCCCAGCGGGGCCAATGTGAACCACGGGATGGTCATTTGGGGCCTCGCTACCCGGGCGGCCTCAGCCACATCCACGGCTATCATCCGATGTCGGGAACCGCGTTCCGCCACACCAGCCTCCTTCCTCGATCCAACAGATCACCGAAGTCATGGGTAACCTGTACCAGTGAGATGCCGCCCGGAGGGCGGTTCGTCGTCCGCGTGGAGGTGAACATGACTGACTCCGGCAAGCAGCGTCCCCGCAGGGCCTTCTCGGCGGACGACTCCCAGCCGGACGGCGTCGACGATACACGCAGCAGGCACGCAGGCAGGGCCCGACGCGGCGCCACCGACGACATCGACTCGCCGTTCACCCGTCCCCCCTCATCATTCCAGGAAACCGTCGTACCGGCCCCGGTCCTGCCCGGTACGGAACGACGAGCCATGCCGGGTTCCGGAGCCGGCAGGAGAGCCAGGAGATGGGATGGGCTCAACGACGAGACCACCCCGGCGGATCATGACTCCGGATCCGAAACCGCCGTTCACGCCGCGATTTCCCCCTCCTCACCACCGAGAGTGGGTCCCCAGCGCCAAGCCCAGCAGCCGGTCTCGTCCTGGGGTGGCTGGCCCGAGCAGCAACCCTCCCAGCCGGCCGTGGAACCCCGCCAGCCCCGCGCCGCGGCGCATCGCTCCCCCGCCAGGGCCGCCGAGCCCGAACCGGAACCGGACAATTCCGGGCGGGAAGAGGGTTTCCGCCGGGATTATCCTGAGAAACCTGCGGCCCCCACGGGGTGGATCTCGCATCACAGGCGGATGCTGACCACGTGGGTGGTGGCGGCCATCGCGGCGGCGGTCCTGATAGCAGGTGGGGTTTTCGTGTTCTCCCGATTCGCCGGCACGGCTCCCGCGGGCAGCGCCAATCCGAGCACGTCGGGGGTCAACAGCGAACCGGTCAATCTCGCGGACACCTCGCTCCTCGACACGTCTGATGCGTCCCTCATCGAACCGGCCGCCAGTTGGAGCATCACCCAGACCATCAAGGAAAAGGGCAAGGATACGCTCCTCAAGGTGAACTGCCTGGATTCCGATCCGGCGGAGATAAACACGACGGCCACCCTTCAACGCGCCATCGGGACGCAACAAGAGGACAAACTGGCCCTCATACACCAGATCGACGCGTACGCCAACGAGGAAACCGCCAAGAAGATCTACGAGCAGCGTGCCACGTCCTTGGCGTCCTGCTCCGCGACACCTGCCCTGATCACGGGCTCTTCCGCCGTGACAGGGCTCGGCGATGAGGTGCTGCAGATGAGCGTCGTCCAGGAGGGCATCTCCCAGTACCACACGATTCTCCTGGTGCGCACCGGAAAGGTGATCAGCCTGCTCGACGTGGCACGCAACAACAGCGCCATCGACCCGCAGGGCGCGGTGAGCGCCCTGCAGCGCCCCCTGACCGCCACCTGCGAAACCGCCGCCGGCACCTGCCCCAGCACTCCCGCGGTCGCCCCGGCCGCCCCTCCCGCAGCGAACCCACAGGGCTGGCTGATCCCGAACGACATCCCGATCATCGCCCCGGGACACCTGGCCTGGCTCGGAGGCACCCTGAAGGGGGTGGAGTCCTCCGGGATGGGCTGTGAAGGCGTGAACCTCACCAGCGAACAGGGACCCACCGACCGCAAGCAACGCTCCTACACTGTCGGTTCCTCCGACGATGCCTTCAAGGTTTTCGGAATCACCCAGTACCGCTTCGCCTTCGCCGATGAAACCACCGCCACCACCTTCGGGGATCTGCTCTCGGAGAATCTGGCGTCCTGCGGCAAGAGGGTCGCGGCGGCTAAGGTCACGGAACTGAGCCCCGTGTCCACCGACGGCAGCGACGGCCCAGCCGTGACGGCACGGCTTTTCGACGTGAAACAGCAGGTCTCCGACGACGGCACCCAGCGGCCGCACCAGGTGATAGTCGCCAGGTCCGGGACGACCGTCAGTTATCTGCTGTTCACCGGTGTCGGGGAAAGCAAGTTCACCGAGGACCAGCTCAAAACCCTGGCCGTCAGGGTCGGCCAGCGCACCGCCCAGGGATAAGGCCCCGGCGCGGAGGTCGCACGCCCGGCCGCGCCGCGCCGGATCGTGCGCGTGCAGAGGAAATCCGGCCCGCGTACACAATCGGGATGGCCGGGGTTTGCACTGATCCGAGCACCCGGGCGGGTCAGGAATTAACCGGACTGAATCCCTGATTTTGAGAGCATGCTGAGAATTGCTAAGGTTTCCGTCGGATGACAATCAAGATGCGGAGAACAGCCTTGAACCATACGGAGAAGGCCAGTGCCCCGAAACGGGCCATGGTCGAGGTCGATTGTTCCGACCTCCCTGACGAGGAGTCCGATCTGAACGAAGTCGTGGAGGCCTCCACGATTCCCCCCACGAGGCGCCGCCGACGCCTTGGACGTGTCTCGATCGCATCCGGCCTGGCCGGGTTGCTGGCGGTCGGTACCCTGTTCAGCTGGGCCTGGTATTCCCGGACCTCCGGGAACGAGGCCGTCTCCGACCAGGTGGCCAGCGACGCCGCCGTCCCGGAGGCCGCCGCTGAAGCGGTGGAGCAGGGTTTCGGCCACTCGAGGGATTCCTCCCGCTCCGGGGTTCGCGGCAACCTGGACTCCGCCGTGGCCGATGAGAACGCCAAGGAACACGACGCCTCCCTCAAATCCTCCCGGGACAGTGCCCTGGAGAACAGCGCGAACGAAACCGCCGCTGAACGCGAGCAGCTGATGGAGGCCGACCTCAAACTCGTTGCCGCGCAGGCTGAGAAGCTCGAAGCCGAGAAGAAGAAGGCCGAGGAGCGCCTAAACGCCGCACGCGAGGCGCTCAAAAAGGCCGGTGTCGACACCTCCCAGATCTCCACCGATGACATGGCCGCCGCTGCCGCCGGGGGCGGTTCCATGCCCGTCAAGGAGAACTACACCATCGGCGCCAGCTTCGGCCAGACCGGTTCTTGGTCCCGCTACCACACGGGGCAGGATTTCCCGGCCCCCGTGGGCACCCCCATCTACGCCGCCGCGTCCGGCATCGTGCTGAGCCCCACCGCCGCATCCTGGGCCGGCAACAACGTGGTGATCATGCACATGAACGGCGGCACCACCCTGTACGCACACCAGTCCCAGGTCGTGGTGAAACCCGGACAGGCCGTCAAGGCCGGCGACCTGATCGGCTACGTCGGTGTCACGGGACGTTCCTTCGGGGCGCATCTGCACTTCGAGTACTATCCCGCAGGTACCACCCCCGGTGACGTCTACAAGGCCACCGACCCGATGGTATTCCTGCGCAGCCAGGGCGTCACCATTCGGTAACGGTTTTCAGCATTTTCACGTGCCAGGTCGAGGCCCCGCTCACCACGCGGGGCCTCGATTCCGTTGCCTACAGCTTCTCCATCGGGGCATGGCTGATGGCGAGGCGTTTCTTCCCCGCCGATCCGAAATCCACGTCCACCTGCTGCTTCGGACCGGTGCCGTGAACGGCCAGCACCGTTCCGAGCCCGAAGGCCGTGTGGGCCACGCGATCCCCGACCGCAAGGTCGCTGACCGTCGGGCGTTTCCCGCTGCCCCGCCCGAGACTCAGCGCGTCCCTGGTGCGTGACCTGCGCTCCGCGTTGCCGGCCGCCCACGTGATGGGGGCCTCACCGAGACGGCGCCAGTCCATCAGTCCTTCCGGGATCTCCTCCAGGAAACGGGAGGCCGGGTTGTGATTCGGCTGTCCGAAGGTGACCCGCACCGTGGCACGAGAGAGGTGCAGCAGCTTGCGGGCCCGCGTGATGCCGACGTAGGCCAGCCTGCGTTCCTCCTCCAGTTCGTCCTGCGATTCCATGGCGCGCAGGTGGGGGAACACCCCCTCCTCCATGCCGGTGAGGAACACGGTGTCGAACTCCAGGCCCTTCGCGGTGTGCAGGGTCATGAGGGTCACCACGCCCTGCCCCTGTTCCCCGTCCGGCACCTGGTCGGAGTCCGCCACCAGGGCGATCCGCTCCAGGAAGGCGGGCAGCGAGGCATCGGGTTCGGGCATTCCCGCCGCCAGCCCGGATTCGTTCTCCTCGTCGAGGTCGACGGCGTTCGCGGCCGCGACGAACTCCGCCGCAACGTTGACCAGCTCCTCCAGGTTCTCCAGGCGCGTCTCGTCCTGGGGGTCGGTGGAGTTCTGCAACTCCGCGAGGTACCCGGAGTCGGTGAGCACCGAGGTGAGGATCTCGTCAGTGGGATCGCCCTGGGCCATTTTCACGCGGTGCCGCTCGATCAGGTCCACAAAACCGCGGATCTGCTTCGCCGACCGGGCCGCCAGGCCCGGTGCCTCCTCGCTGCGCGAGAGAGCCTCGAAGAAACAGATGCGTTCCGCACCTGCCAGCGAGGAGACCGCCGCCACGGCCCGGTCACCGATGCCGCGTTTGGGAACGTTGAGGATCCGCCGCACCGATACGTCGTCGGCGGGATTGGCGATGGCCCGCAGGTAGGCGATGGCGTCGCGGATCTCCCTGCGCTCGTAGAACCGCACCCCGCCGACCACCCGGTAGGGCATCCCGACGCGGATGAACACCTCCTCGAGCGCCCGGGACTGGGCGTTGGTCCGGTAGAACACCGCGACGTCGCCGTAGCGGGCACGGCCGTCGTCGACGAGCCGGTCGATCTCCCCCGCCACGAACTGCGCCTCGTCGTGTTCGGTGTCGGCAACCCAGCCGACGATCGGGGCGCCATCCCCCAGGTCGCTCCACAACGCCTTGTCGCGGCGTCCCCGGTTCCTGGCGATCACCGCGTTAGCGGCCTGGAGCACGGTGTTGGTGGAGCGGTAGTTCTGGTCCAGCACGATCGTCCTGGCGCCCGGGAAGTCGTTCTCGAAATCGAGAATGTTGCGGATCGTCGCCCCCCGGAAGGCGTAGATGGACTGGTCCGAGTCGCCCACCACCATCAGTTCGGCCGGTTCCACCGTCGGCGCCCCCGTGGCCGATGGGGTGGCCTGTCCGCAGAGTTCGCGGATCAACGCGTACTGGGCGTGGTTGGTGTCCTGGTACTCGTCCACCAGCACGTGACGGAACCTGCGGCGGTACTTCTCGCGGATCTCGGGGAACGCCTGGAACAGGTTCACGGTGGTCATGATCAGGTCGTCGAAGTCCAGGGCGTTGGCGGCCCGCAGCCGCGCCTGGTAGTCCTCGTAAACCTCGGCGTTGGCCTTCTCCACCGGGCCGGAGGCCTGCTCCTTCGCGGTCTCGAAGTCCACCAGGTCGTTCTTCCAGCCGCTGATGGCGTTCATAACCGCGCGCACCGGGAATCGTTTCGGGTCGAGTTCCTGGTCCCGCATCACCAGCGAGACCAGACGTTTCGCATCGGTGTCGTCGTAGATGGAGAAGGACCTGGCGATGCCGAACCGGTCGATCTCGGAACGCAGGATGCGCACGCAGGCCGAGTGGAAGGTGGAGACCCACATCATCCTCGCCTGGTTCCCGACCAGCCCGGCCACCCGATCCCGCATCTCGGCGGCGGCCTTGTTGGTGAAGGTGATGGCCAGCACGGCACCGGGATGCACCCCCCGGATCCCCACCAGGTGGGCGATGCGCCGGGTCAGCACCCTCGTCTTGCCGGAACCGGCACCCGCCACCACCAGCACGGGGGAACCGGCGTGAACCACGGCCTCCCGTTGCGGTTCGTTCAGGTCCGCCAGCAGTTCCCTCTCGTCGACGGCCCGTGCAGCACCCCGCGGAGAGGGTTTGGGGGTTGCCGTCTCGTCGGGCGCGAAAACGGCGGCAAGATCGGGGAAGAGGGAATCAGACATCGTGCCATCACCGTAATAGGCTTGGCCGTCATGAGGCGAGTCCTGAGGTTCCTCCGTGTCGTGATTCCCCGAATCAGCGTCGGCCTGCTACTGGCGCAACTCGCCTTCATGATCGGGGTCACCGGCTGGGAGTCGCTGCGGAAGAAGCACCGGAAACTGCGGCGTTTCCCCTACTCCCCCGCCAAACCGGTGGCCGTCGGCCAGGATGAGGTCACCGTCTACACCTTCGGCGAGGAGCTCTACCGTGACATGCTCGCCGCCATCGACGGCGCCCGGAAGGTGGTGAACTTCGAGACCTACATCTGGAAATCCGACGAGGTGGGGGAGGCCTTCAAGGAGGCTCTGGGCCGGGCGGCCGCCCGCGGGGTCGAGGTGAACGTCATCTGGGACAATTTCGCCAACCTCGTGGTGCCACGCCGGTTCTTCACCATGCCGGAGGGCGTGCTCGCGCTCCGGCACCCGGCCCTCCCGAAACCCTGGTCACCGAGATCCTGGGGACGCGACCACCGGAAACTCCTGATCGTCGACCACGAGAAAGGATTCATCGGCGGCTACAACATCGGCAAACTGTACGCGCAGCAGTGGCGCGACACCCACGCCCGCGTGATCGGGCCGGGGGCGGCGGAACTGGAGAACGCCTTCGTCGATTTCTGGAACCAGAACGCCGACAAGCAGGGACTGCCCAGGCTCTCCAACGATCAGCAGCGGCGCTGGAACTCCCCGCTGAAGGTGCACCGGAACGTGCCCCGGATTCAGGTCTACCCGATCCGCAACATGTACCTCGAGGCCATCGACCGCGCCACCGAGCGCATCTGGCTGACCCACGCCTACCTCATCCCCGACGACGACCTGGTGGCAGCGCTCCGGGACGCCGTGAAACGCGGGGTGGACGTCCGGATCATCGTTCCCGACCGTTCCAATCACGCCGTGGCGGACTGGTTGTCACGGGGTTTCTACACCGATCTGTTGAACTCCGGCATCCGTCTGTTCCTCTACCAGGGGGCGATGGTGCACTCGAAGACCGCGGTGATCGACGGCACCTGGTCCACCATCGGAACCGCGAACCTGGATCGCCTCAGCCTGTGGGGCAACTACGAGGCGAACCTCGAGATCACCGACCGCGACGTGGCCTCCCACATGGAACACGTCTTCTCTGTTGACGAGGGCAACACCGTGGAACTGACCGCCGAGGCCTGGCTCCGCCGGCCCTGGTGGAAGAAGTTCGCCGAGTCCCTGCTCAGCCCCTGGCGGCCCTTGTTCTGACCGACACGGGGATGAACCGGGGGTTCACCTGATGGTGTTCGACCCCTCCGAGGGGCATGCTTGATACATGTTCACCCTCATCGCATACATCATCATCGGCTTGATCGGCGGCAGCATCGCCAAGGCGATCATGCCCGGGGAGGAAGGCGGCGGCTGGGTCGCCACCGCCGCCCTCGGTGCCTTCGGTGCCCTGCTCGCCGGTTGGCTCGGCCAGCTGATCTTCGATTCCTCCTACCACGGGATCTTCTCCATCCGCGGTCTGATCTTCTCCGTGGTCGGCGCCGTCATCATCCTGACGGTCCAGGGCTGGCTCAAGAAACGCAAGGCCTGAACCCTGGGTCCCGCGGCTCGCCTGCCACCCCCTCCGGGGTGATGGCGAGCCGCGTCCCACGGGTGACGGGTTACCGGTTCATACCAGATGCCGGTCCGTGGCCCACTTGGTGAGTTGGTGCCGGTTGCTCAGCTGGAGCTTCCGCAGCACCGACGAGACGTGGGTTTCCACGGTCTTTATGGAGATGAAAAGTTCCCGCGCCACCTCACGGTACGAGTAACCGCGGGCGATCAGTTTCAGCACCTCGCGTTCCCGGGAACTGAGCCGGTCCAGCTCCTCGTCGATACTTGAGATGTCGACGGCACCGGAGAAGGCATCGAGTACGAAACCGGCCAGTCGCGGCGAGAACACCGCATCCCCGGAGGCCACCCGCTGGATGCCTTCGACGAGTTCCTCCGACGAGATCGACTTCGTCACGTACCCCCGGGCGCCGGCCCGGATCACGCCGATCACGTCCTCCGCGGCGTCGGAGACCGACAACGCCAGGAACTTCACGTCGGGGGCCTTCGCGGCCACCTGTTTGATCACCTCGGCCCCGCCGCCGCCAGGCAGGTGAACATCGAGCAGCACCACATCAGGTTTCGTCTCCAGAATCGTGGCCACCGACGACGCCACGTCGTGGCCCTCCCCCACCACCTGGCACAGCTTCCCGATCTCGTGTCGCACCCCGGCGCGAAACATGGCGTGATCATCCACGAGCACCACACGCAGTTCTTCCAGTGGTTTGTCCTGCTCCTGACTCATCGACTCAGCTCCAACCTGACCTCGGTACCTTCGCCCGGGGCCGTGCGGATCCGGGCTGTCCCTCCATAGCGCTCCATCCGCGCCTTGATCGATTCTTTCACGCCCCTTCGGTCAGGGCGGATCTCGGCTTCGTCGAACCCGCAGCCACGGTCCCGAACGAACACCTCGACCTGTTCGGGTTCAACCTCGGCGAACACGTCGACCCGGGAGGCACCGGAGTGCTTTGCGGCGTTCGTGACGGCCTCACCCGCCGCCTGCACCAACGCCGTGGACGCCTCGTCGAGGTCCATGTCGCTCACACAGATCACCTCGACCGCGATCGGGAACCGCTCCTCGACGTCGATCCGCA
>ERZ772968.1571-NODE-1571-length-10469-cov-3.843672_pt1 | contig 10469 bp, 7 predicted proteins | sample MGYA00580674_ERZ772968 | MGnify/ENA primary metagenome ERZ772968 (study PRJEB29015, sample SAMEA2737940) | human oral metagenome | biome: human oral; feature: human-associated habitat; material: dental | place: China | collected 2138 ...
TTCAAGGAACACCCGCCGACCCTTGTCTTTCCACGAGTCAGCTTCTATATATTACCGTGATGTTCCGCCTTTGTCAATATCGTCGGAGAATTTTTTGCAGGATTTTTTCCTGTCGTGTCTAATTTAACGATAGGATTTTCTTATTCCCGGAAGAGGAGCCCAATATGATCCCTGCAAACACATTGGATGCATTGGCCACTGAGCAGAATAATCCCGCCAGCGCCGCCATAGATGAGATGACGACATTAGAGATGGTGGCACTCATAAATCAGGAGGATCAAAAAGCTGCTTTATCCATTGTGCCTATTTTACCGCAAATCGCTGCGGCGGTAGACCTCATCGCGGAGCGTCTGCAACAAAACGGCCGCCTCATTTACTGCGGGGCGGGTACATCGGGCCGCTTGGGCATATTGGACGCGGCGGAGTGTCCACCGACCTTCGGCACCGAACCTGGACAAGTGGTAGGATTGATCGCCGGAGGGCGCGAAGCCATGTTCCAGGCACAGGAAGGAGCGGAAGACGATGAGGCCGCCGCCGTTTCCGATTTGACCGCCATCGAACTCACGGCGGCGGACGTCGTCGTTGGATTGTCCGCTTCCGGCCGGACGCCCTATGCCGTAAGCGCCTTGCGCTATGCCCGCCAAAGGGGCGCGGCCACCATCGCCGTGGCCTCTTCCCCGGCTTCCCCGCTGGCGCAAGAGGCAGACATCGCGCTGACAGCTTTCCCGGGACCGGAGGTGATCGCCGGATCGACGCGCCTAAAAGCAGGGACCGTCCAAAAGCTGATCCTCAACATGCTGTCCACCGGGACGATGATTCGCCTGGGAAAGGTTTACGGCAACCGCATGGTCGATCTGCAAGCGACAAACGAGAAATTGGCCCGCCGAGCCCTTCGCATCGTGCAAGAGGTGACGGGAGATGAGGAAAAAACCTGTCAGGAGAATTTGAGAAAAGCGGAAGGAAACGCGAAATTAGCGATTTTTCTGGCCTTCTCGGGCCTTTCCCCAGAGGCTGGAAAACGCTGTCTGCAAAAATCGGCAGGGCATTTAAAAACGGCGCTGAACAAGCTGTCTGCAAGGGGAGGCATTGCATGAACCCGTCGGAAATCGCCCGCGCTGTCACCGCGGTTTTAGGCGAGGAAAACATTGAATCCGCCACCCACTGTATGACGCGTTTGCGCTTGCGTCTTAAGGAACAGAACGATCATAAGAGAGAGGCGCTCAAAAAAATCCCCGGCGTACTGGGGGTAAATATGTCGGGAGAAGAACTGCAAGTCGTTCTCGGCCCCGGACGAGCTGCCGCCGTCACAAAAGCGCTGTGTTCTCTGCTGTCTCAAAGTCCGCCACCCGCTCCAACTGCCCCTCCTTCCGCGCCACCCGCTGCCCCTGCTCCTCGGTCTGCCGTCGGTGACGGGCAGGCCCTTCGGGAAACTCTGCGGGTGCGAAACGCGACCCCTGTGAAACTGTTGTTTAAGCGGATCACAAATATTTTTCTGCCCCTCATTCCGGCCTTTATTGCCTGTGGGCTTTTAACCGGTCTCCTCAATATTTTTCTGCGCATTTTCCCTGTCATGGGAACTCTCCCGATTGTCCAGCTCCTATACGTCGCCGGAAATACCGCTTTTTACGGGCTGAATCTTTTGGTGGGATGGAATACCGCCAAAGAAGCCGGTGGCTCTCCGGCCTTGGGTGCGATTTTAGCGGCTCTTATCAGCCATCCCCAGCTCGCGGCCATTACTCTCTGGGACGTTCCCCTCATCCCCGGCCGCGGCGGCGTCATTGCCGTTCTTTTCATCGCCAGCGCCGGCGCTTGGCTGGAAAAACACCTCCATCGCCTCGTTCCGGAGATCTTGGATCTTTTTTTGACACCGCTTCTCGTCCTGCTGGTGACCGGGACAGCCGCTATCTTCCTTCTTCAACCCATCGGCGGCTGGGTCTCCGAAGGGATCAGCTGCCTGACGGCCGCCGCCATCGGAAAAGGGGGGGCGATAACCGGTTTTCTCTTAGGCGGCAGCTGGCTTCCCATCGTAATGCTGGGACTGCACCATACCATGACGCCCATTCATGCCGAACTTCTGGCCAAGGATGGCGTTACCGTCCTTCTGCCGGTGCTGGCCATGGCGGGGGCTGGACAGGTAGGTGCCGCGGTGGCCGTATATGTAAAAACGAAGAACGCCTTCCTCAAGAAAACGATTCTCTCCGCTCTGCCCGTGGGGATGATGGGAATTGGTGAGCCTTTGATCTACGGCGTCACCTTCCCTCTCTTTCGCCCCTTTATCGGCGCGTGCCTTGGGGGAGCGTGCGGCGGCGCCGTCATCGCGTTCTTCGCGGTGGGGGCCGGAACTCTCGGGATTTCCGGCCTCCCCTTAGCGGCGGCCACAAATCAACCGCTCCATTATCTCTGGGGTATCCTTACCGCTTATATCGTTGGTTTCATCGCCGCGTACCTTTTGGGATTCACCGATCCGTCGGAAGAAAGTACGACACAGCAAAGAAAGGAAACAGTGCCATGAGATTCGGCATCTCTGTCTATCCCGGTTTAGGTACCCCCATAGAAGAGCATCTTACGCTGATCCGCCGTGCCGCTGCCTGTGGCATTACCTGTCTTTTTACGTCCCTGCACATCCCGGAAACAAACAAAAAAGACTTTACCGAAGAATGGCAGAAAATGATGACCGCCGCCCATAGCGCCGGACTGGAGGTCATTGCCGACACTTCGCCGGCCGCCTTAGCCTTCTTAACGGCAGACCCTTTTGACCCGCACACCCTGAGGCCCCTTGGCCTCCATGCCTTACGTCTCGACGACGGCTTTTCTCTCGCCGACATCGCCCGCCTCAGCCGCAGTGACGGAGATTTACAGCTGCTGCTCAATGCTTCCACGCTAAAGGAACAGGAGTTAACAGCACTGAAAACGGAAGGGGCCGACTTCAGCCGGCTGGCGGCGCTGCACAATTTTTATCCCCGCCCCGGTACCGGCCTTTCCCTCCCTTTCTTTCAACAGCAAAATAAAATACTCCACCGCTACGATTTGACCACAGGGGCTTTCATTCCCGCCGCCCAAAGACGACGCGCCCCGCTCTACGAGGGGCTTCCCACCTTGGAGATGCATCGAAATATGCCGCCGGACTTAGCGGCTCGTCACTTATCAGCGCTGGGTATCGATTCCATTTTCATCGGCGACGATGGGCCGTCGGAAGAAGAATTGTCGCATCTGTCTGCCATCCCCCCCGACACCGTCGCCCTGCGCGCTCACCTGCTGGTCAAGGACACCGCCCTTCGGGAGATTCTTTCTCAGCCCTTCACGGCCCGCCCCGACGCGGCCCGCGATGCCATTCGCGCCTTGGAAGGGAAGGCGCGTTTCCACGGCCATCCCCTTTCGCCGGAAAACACTATCGCCCGCCCTTTCGGGGCTGTCACGCTGGACAATCTGGGCTACCTCCGCTACGCCGGAGAGCTGCAAATCATCAGGCGTCCTCAACCCGCCGATCCGCGCACAAACGTCATCGCCCAAGTCGTACCGGAAGAGCAGTTTCTCATCCCCCTCATTCGCCCTGGGCAAAGATTCACCTTCCGCTTCGAGTAAGATTTGCTGCGTCTCATTTTAATTGGAAACATCCGGTTCGGCAACCCGCCGCCGAAGCGTCTCGCCGAAAGTGGCCGGCACGAAAAAGCAGCACGCCCCGCTCTTGCCATGCCCTCGTCAAAGCAAGACAAAAAGGAAGCCCCCGTGTCCGAATGATTCGGAACACAGGGACTTCCTTTTCTTATTCTTATTACTTTTACCGAATGATCGCCAAGTCCTTCAGTAAGGCGAAATCAATGTTCGTCCTCGGCACAGCGTGGTGCTTCAGATAATTCTGATGGAGATCGGAAGCGGGGTAGAAACTCTCCAGCCGCATGGCCTCCGCATAGCACTTGCGCGCGCCTACCGGATCGTGGTTCGGATCGTTCATGGTGATGGGTGCGCTGGTAGCTGCTAACGCCTTTTTCCGATTTTGGATGAAATTCATGTGATATTCCACCATCGGCTTATCCTCGGCGGAGATATAGTAAACGCCGCTTCGGTACATCGGCCCTTCGCAGTCTCCCTGTTTGTCCTTCACATAGGGATCGATGACGGTGAACAGAATATCCATGAGCCCCGAGAGATCCATCTGTTTGGGGTCAAAGGAGACCTCGATTCCCATGGTCGCCCCTGTTTCCCCCGCCAATACATCCTCGTGCGCAGGATTCGGCACCGTCGAATTGATATACCCGGCCACGACGTCCGTGACGCCATGGACGCGGGAAAACACTTCCTGAAGTTCGTAAAAGCTGCCTCCGGCAAAATAGATCTTCTTTGTGTACAAAGTAAGACCCTCCTTCAACGCTTTTTACTTCCCGTTCTCCGGATGGAATACATCGACATGACGCTGTGTCGCCCGCTGAACGTCGAAGATATGGATCAGCTCCGCCACCGCCTGCGTCGGCGAAATGGAGCCTTTCAGCACCGCTTCCCGAATTTCCGGCATCCGGCCTAAAACCACCGGATCGTCGAAGAACAGGTTATGCAGATGCTCGTCGATCATGCTGTGTACCCAGTCCAAAAGCTGACTGTCACGCCGCCGCTGGAAAACGCCGGAATCGTGTGTCACCTTATTGAAGGCGCGGATAATATCCCACAGCTCTTTCAATCCCGTCTTTTTAACGGCCGAGGCCAGGTACGCATGGGTGCGCCACCCTTCCGTCGCCGGTCGGATGAACTCTATCATGCGCTCGTACTCACCGCGAGCCACTTTGGCTTTCAGGTAGTTGTCCCCGTCCGCCTTGTTGACCACGATCGCGTCCGCCAACTCCATTATGCCCTTCTTGATGCCCTGCAATTCGTCGCCGGCACCCGTCAGAACAATCAGCATAAAGAAATCGACCATCGACCGAACCGTCGTTTCCGATTGCCCGACGCCAACGGTTTCCACTAAAATCACATCGTAGCCGGCCGCTTCGCAGAGAAGCATGGTCTCACGGCTTTTCCGAGCGACGCCGCCCAAGGTCCCCCCGGCGGGCGAGGGGCGAATAAACGCCTCCTCGCGCCGCGACAGGGTTCCCATGCGCGTCTTATCGCCCAGGATGGATCCCTTGGTGACCGAGCTGGTCGGGTCGACCGCCAGCACCGCAACGCGATGTCCCATGTCGCACAGCATGTTTCCGAACGCCTCGATCATCGTACTCTTCCCCGCGCCGGGAACCCCCGTGATGCCAACGCGAAGCGCCTTGCCGGTACGCGACAGCAGCCCCTGCAAAACCTGCTGAGCCTTGCCGAAGTGATGAGGATTGTTGCTTTCAATCAGCGTGATAGCACGCGCCAGAGTAACCCGATCACCGGCGCTGACTCCTTTGATGTAATCGTCTACACTCAAGATCATCTTGCGTTTCGGCTTCATCGTCCCGTCTTTCAAAGCCGGGTTCAGATTGCCCACCGTTGTATCGGTAATTCCTTCAATTCCGCTCATTACGCCGCAGGCGAAGTTGTTATCGTCCTGCTCCGGCGCCCATTCCGGTTTGGAAGTCGTATACTCTGCCATATTGTACCTCTTAGCCGATGTCTGACGCTTCTGCTTTGGCTCTGTCAATCAAGAGATGGAGCAGCTTGACACCCGCCTCCGGAATATTCGTGCCCGGTGCGAAGATCGCCACCGCGCCGCTTTTGTAGAGGTGATCGTAATCCTGCACCGGGATAACGCCGCCGATGGCGACCATGATGTCGTCACGACCACGCTTTTTAAGCTCTTCAACCAGCTCCGGCAGAAGCGTATTGTGTCCCGCTGCCAGCGAACTGAAGCCGACCATGTGAACGTCGTTATCCACCGCATCCTGCGCGGTTTCCGCCGGCGTCTGGAAAAGCGGGCCCACGTCAACGTCCCAGCCCATGTCGGCGAAGGAGGAGGCGATGACCTTCTGTCCGCGGTCATGACCGTCCTGTCCCATTTTCGCCACGAAGATACGGGGACGGCGTCCGCTGAGTTTTTCGAACTCATCCGCCAAAGCTCTGGCCTTTTCCAGCTCCGTCTTATCCGTAAACTCGGAAGAATAGACGCCGGAAATCGTGTGAATGACCGCCTGATAACGACCGGAAATTTTCTCCACCGCGTCAGAAATCTCGCCCAAGGAGCAGCGCACACGAGCCGCCTCGACGGCGCACTCCAAAAGGTTGCCGTTTTCACGGCTCTCCGCTGCCTTCGTGATGGCCTCCAGCGCGTTGCGCACATCGTCTTCGTTGCGCTCTGCCCGGAGTTTCTCCAGCCGCGCCACCTGCGCGTTGCGCACGGCGGTGTTGTCGATGGCCAGGATTTCCAGCGGATCCTCTTTCTCCAGACGATACCGGTTCAGGCCGACAATGGACTCGTTGTTGGAGTCGATACGAGCCTGACGGCGGGCCGCCGCTTCCTCGATGCGCATCTTCGGCAGGCCGGTAGGAATAGCTTTCGCCATGCCGCCCAAGGACTCGACCTCCTGAATATGCGCCCAGGAACGCCGAATGATCTCGTTGGTGAGGGCTTCCACATAGTAGGAGCCGCCCCAGGGATCAATGATCTTGCAAACACTGGTTTCGTCCTGAATGTAGAGCTGCGTATTGCGGGCGATGCGGGCCGAGAAGTCCGTAGGCAGCGCGATAGCCTCGTCCAGCGCGTTGGTGTGCAGGGACTGGGTGTGCCCGAGAGCCGCTCCCATCGCCTCCATCGCCGTGCGGGCGATGTTGTTGAAAGGATCCTGCGCCGTGAGCGACCAGCCCGAGGTCTGAGAGTGCGTCCGCAGCGCCATGGACTTGTCGTTGGTGGCCCCAAAGGACTTGACAATCTTCGCCCAGAGGACGCGGGCGGCGCGCATCTTCGCGATTTCCATGAAGTAGTTTTTGCCGATGGCCCAGAAGAAGGAGAGCCGCTTGGCAAAGGCGTCGACTGGCAGCCCGGCCTTAATGCCCGTGCGGATGTACTCGAGGCCGTCAGCCAGCGTATAACCCAGCTCAATGTCCGCCGGCGCCCCCGCTTCCTGCATGTGATAACCGGAAATGGAGATGCTGTTGAACTTCGGCATGTACTTCGTGGTGTACTCGAAGATATCACCGATGATGCGCATGGACATATCCGGCGGGTAGATGTAAGTGTTACGAACCATGAACTCTTTCAGAATGTCGTTCTGGATTGTCCCGGCCATGATGGCCTTATCCACACCCTGCTCGACGCCAGACTGGATAAAGAAGGAAAGGATCGGCAGAACGGCGCCGTTCATCGTCATGGAAACGGACATCTGATCCAAGGGAATCCCCGAGAACAGGATGTTCATGTCCAGCATGGAGCAAACGGAAACGCCCGCTTTTCCCACGTCGCCGAAGACGCGGGGATTGTCCGCGTCGTAGCCGCGGTGCGTCGGCAGGTCAAAGGCGATGGAAAGGCCTTTCTGTCCGGCGGCCAAGTTGCGGCGGTAGAACGCGTTGGATTCTTCCGCCGTGGAGAATCCGGCGTACTGCCGAACCGTCCAGGGCCGGAAAACGTACATGGTGGAATACGGCCCCCGCAGGCAGGGGGGAATGCCGCTGGCGAAATCAAGATGGGTCATGTGATCGTACTCATCATGATTGTAGAGGGAACGCACCTTGATATGCTCCATCGTCGTGTTGACGATGTCGTCATAATTCCGATGAGTTTCCTCCGCGAGGCGTTTTTTCCACTCCGCTTCGCTTTGCGCCGGCGCGGTTTCCAGTTCCATCTTAGTGAAATCAGGATTCAGTGCCATCAATCAATCATCCCTTTCTTCTTCTGCAGGAACCGCAGAATTTCATAGCAATTCGCCTTCACGGAAATGAAATCGTCAACGCCGGCCTCACGGTAAACGGGTTCCAAATCCTTCGGCGCCGCCCCCGCCAAGTAGATCGTCGCTTTGGGAAGCGCTGCCCGAAGCTTCGGTGCCAGATCCGGCACAATCTCCGGATACGTCTTATCCGTGGAGCAGATGACCGCCACGTCGGCGCCGGATTCCTTCGCCGCCGCCGCCGCTTCATCCGTTGTCTTGAAGCCGTTGTTGCCCTCGACGTTGAACTCTCCCACCTGCAGGAAGCTGGTGGAGAAATCCGCCCGCGCCTTATGCTGCGGGATGGGCCCCATGTTCGCCAGGAACACTTTTACATTGTCGCCGTCATGTTCTTTCTTGTACTTCTCCGTCGCCAAGCGCAGATCTTCAAAGCGCTCGCTCCAGCGGTGGGGCGCGATGACCTTCACCGTCTCCGGAGTACCGCCCTTATTGAGGGCTGCCCGTACCTCGGCGATGGTAGCCCCGGCCTTGACCGCTTCAATGGCCGCCTCAACCATCGTACCGGCCGCCGCGCTCTTCAGTTTAGCGAGGCTGTCTTTTTTGTGGGTTTCATCAATATCCGAAAGATAAGCCTTAATATCGGCCAGACGCTGCTTCTTGAGGGCAGCCACGTCCTCCTCGCGGGTATCCAACAGTTCTTCCGTCATGTTCGGGTACATGTTGCTGCCCACGATGCGGTCCTTGCGCAGCTCCAGAGCCTTAAAGCGCGCGTTCAGCGTCGCCTCGATGGCTTCCTGGGGGTAGCCGTCCTTAAGCGCCTTGACGATGCCGCCCTTGGCCTCAATGTTCTGGAACTCAGCCCAGATCTTCTCCTTGATCTGCTTCGTCAGCGTCTCTACCGCCCAGGAACCGCCTGAGGGGTCGATGGGCTGAAGCATACCGAACTCTTCCTGCAGCATGACCTGCACGTTGCGGGCGATGCGGCGGGAGAACACGTCGCCCTTGCGGATCGGCGCGTCAAAGGTGGAGTTTTCATAAGAATCAAGGCCGCCCACGACCCCGGAGAAGATTTCCGTCGTGTCGCGGAGCATGTTGACGTACGGGTCAAACAAGGTCTTGAAGAAGAGTGCCGGCCGACCGTGAACGTGCATGGCCTGATCCGCCTCGTCGCCGCCGAAGGCCTTGATGATGTTCGCCCAGATGGGACGGGATGCGCGGAGCTTCGCGATCTGCATGAAGAAATTCGCGCCCATAGAAACCCCGAAGAAAATCTGGCTGGCCGCCTCCTTGATGGTCAGGCCGCGCTCCATGAGCGCCCGCAGATATTCCACCGCCATGGCGAGAATGTAGGCCGTATCCTGCACATCATTGGCGCCGCCCCGGCTGAAGACGTCGTCCCGCACCATGACGGTGCGAAGGCCCGGCGCATTCTTTACGGCCCACTTAGCGCACTCAGCCATTTCATCATAGAGCTGCGCTAAAGTCGCGTAGTTTTTCCCTTTGCGCACCATCTGCCCGATAGGATTCGCCCCCACGAAGCCCGTGACTTTCTTCATGGTCTTGCCGGAGGACTGAACCGCCGCCGCCGTCATGGCCAAAAGAGGCAGGGACGATGCACCGCCGTACATGTAAAGCGGATACTCATCCAGTTTAAGGCCGTCCAAAAGCTGATGCATATCATCCAGGGTCGTGACGCTGCACCCGTCTTCACCGACTTTTGCCGCATCCTTAACATCCTGATTCTGTAAGGTGGCCGTGTCGAGGCGAATGTTGTAGACCGTCGATCCCTTGCTGACCTCGAATTTCAACAGTTCATTATTTTCTTTAGGGAGTGTTTCATCGCAGGACTGCGCGATCCCCCAAGGTTTTCCGACGTAACCGCTGACATTGGACCCCCGAAGATAGTCTCCCATGCCTGGGAACGTATCCCGCGGCAGGATGGCGTCCGTATGCTTATGGGTATACATCGGCTCAAAGGTGATCCCTTCATAAGTCTTCGTGTACATGATTTTGTCGAAAGGTGCACCCTTCAGCAAAGCCTCGCAGGCCGCCTTCCATTCCTCGTCCGTCGGCGGCGTGAACTCGTCGAACGTCACTTCCGGGAAGTCTGTCTTGCTCTCTGCCTGCTTCAAAATCGCCTGCAGGTCAAGTTCGCCTTCCTTCTTTTCCTCTTCCATTAGAACCCTCCTTTTTTTAATAAGAGATCGGTCCGCGAAAGGTGGGCAGATCGACTGACAGTGCATTGGAGCGCGTTTTCCAGCTAATAAAAAATCCGGCTCTAAACCCTGAGCCGGAGACTTACGCTATGCCAAACACTCGCTCGTACATAGCGTCAAATCTCCTCCCCATCTTTCGCAGGTGTAAGCGCTCCCGAGGAAACGCTAACGGCGATTGCTAAGACGGGCAGGTCTCCTGGCTCAGGTTCCTCATCTCTCGCCGCCTTCCCAGAACTCCCGTTCCAGTGGCCTTATCGGCGAAGACTCCCCTTACAGTGGCGGGACCGCTTCGGCTTTCCGAATTCCCTTTTCGTCGCGAACGACACCCATCTCCAACCTTATTCTGTTGTCACCTTAATCTTAGCTGTTTCCCTGAATTTTGTCAATAAATATCTCTCTTCCCATTCAAAAAGTCTCGGTTCAAAAGTAAACATTTTTCTTTCGAATCGAGACCATAAAATCGCAAAAT
>ERZ772968.1574-NODE-1574-length-10463-cov-15.840988_pt1 | contig 10463 bp, 7 predicted proteins | sample MGYA00580674_ERZ772968 | MGnify/ENA primary metagenome ERZ772968 (study PRJEB29015, sample SAMEA2737940) | human oral metagenome | biome: human oral; feature: human-associated habitat; material: dental | place: China | collected 2138 ...
GGTTGATCTCGTCCTCGCCCCAGAAGAAGCTGGAGAAGTCCTGCACCCACTCGAAGTACGAGACGATCACGCCGCCCGAGTTGGCGATCACGTCCGGCACCAGGGTGATGCCGCGGTCGGCAAACACCTTGTCGCCAGCCTTGGTGACCGGGCCGTTGGCGCCCTCGACCACCAGTTTGGCCTTGACGCGCTCGGCGCGCTTCTCGTCGACCTGACCTTCCAGTGCCGCCGGCACCAGAATGTCGCAGGGCAGACCCCAGAAGTCCTCGTCACCAATGGCCTCGGCCTCGGCAAAGCCCTTCACGCCGCCAGTCTTGCGGGCATGCGCCTGCAGGGCAGGGACGTCCAGGCCGTTGTCATTCTTCACCGAACCGGTGTGGTCCTGAATGGCCACCACCTTGGCGCCGGCCTGGGCCAGCAGTTCGGCAGCGACGCCACCCACGTTGCCGAAGCCCTGCACGATGACGCGTGCGCCATCCAGGGCCAGGCCCATGTTGCGGGCAGCCTCACGGGTGGTGAGGAACACGCCGCGGCCGGTGGCCTTGACGCGCCCCAGCGAGCCGCCCAGTTCGATCGGCTTGCCGGTGACGACGCCGGTCACGGTGGCACCCTGGTTGGCCGAATAGGTGTCCATCATCCAGGCCATGATCTGGCCGTTGGTGTTCACGTCCGGCGCCGGGATGTCCTTGGTCGGCCCGATGATCACGCCGATCTCGCTGGTGTAGCGGCGGGTGAGCTTTTCCAGCTCGTTGGGCGACAGCTTCTTCGGATCGACCCGGATGCCGCCCTTGGCACCGCCGTAAGGGATGTTGACGGCCGCGTTCTTGATCGTCATCCATGCCGAGAGCGCCATCACCTCTTCCAGCGTCACGTCCGGGTGGTAGCGCACGCCGCCCTTGCCGGGCCCGCGCGAGACGTTGTGCTGCACGCGGTATCCCTCGAAATGGGCCACCGTGCCGTTGTCCAGCTCGATCGGCACATCGACGATCAGGGCGCGCTTGGGCTTTTTCAGCGTCTCGACCCACCTGGCCAGCGGGCCAAGGTGAGGCGTGACCTGGTCCACCTGCGCCAGATAGGTATCCCAGGGGCTGCCGGGTTGCGGCTTGAGATACGACAGGTTAGACATGGATGATGTCTCCTTAGGGGTGAAAAATCGAAATCGAATAACACCGATACTACCCCGGTACGGGAAATCAAGCATCCCATGTGCCCTTTCACGACACGGCCGTGCCGCGGCAACCGGCGCACCGCAGAAAAGCCCTGCATGACAGGGCAGGGAACCCCTTCAGGCTTTCCTATAATCACCCCCTGGAACACGCCTCCGAACGGGGCATCCCGCCTTGCCGCCGGCCTGTTCATTCCCGACGCCGACCCCCGATCCGGACCTTCATGGCCATGAGCACCCCGACCTATCCAACGCTGCCCGGTGGGCATGCACTGAGCCCCTTCCGCGCCCAGGCACTGCTGCAGAAACTGCAGGCCGTCGACGATGCCATCGAGACCCTCGATGCCGAATGGTTCTACCCGCTGGAGGTTGCAGCCCCGGGGCAGGGTGGCGCCCTGGCCGGCGAGCGGCTGGCCCGCCTGCAGCTGCTGGTGGACGAGCACCCGCTGCCCGATGCCCCCGACGGCAAGCACCAGCGCTCCCTCTGGGTCACGGCCCGTCAGGGCACGCTCTCGCCCTGGTCGTCCAAGGCCATCGACATCCTGCACCATGCCGGCTTTGCCGACGTGACGCGCATCGAGCGCGGCATCCGCTGGAAGTTGGGCTTTCGGCACGGCCTGCTGGGCGGCAGCAAGGCCCAGGACTATCCCGAGGCGAAGCTCGCCCTGCTGGCCGCCTGCCTGCATGACCCGATGACCGAGAGCTGGTTCACCACCGCACCGGATCCGGCCTGGCTCTTTGCTCCCCATGCCCCTGTCCCCCTGGCCACCGTGCCGCTGGGCGACGATGCCGCCGCCGCCCTGCGTGCGGCCAACACCCGGCTGGGCCTGGCACTGTCGGCCGACGAGATCAACTACCTGGCCCGCGTCTATGGCGAGCTGGGACGCGACCCCACCGATGTCGAGCTGATGATGTTCGCGCAGGCCAACTCCGAGCACTGCCGCCACAAGATCTTCAACGCCGACTTCATCATCGACGGCAAGCCGCAGGAACGCTCGCTGTTCGGCATGATCCGCGAGACCCACAAGGCCCACCCGCAGGGCACGGTGGTGGCCTATTCCGACAACGCCGCCATCCTGGAAGGCGGCTCGCTGGCCGCCTGGAACGTGGACCCCGCCACCGGCCGCTATCGCTGGTCCGAAGAGCCCGTGCATCGCCTGCTGAAGGTCGAGACCCACAACCACCCCACGGCCATTGCCCCCCACCCGGGCGCAGCCACCGGCAGTGGCGGCGAGATCCGTGACGAAGGCGCCACCGGCCGGGGCGGCACGCCGCGCTACGGCCTCACCGGCTTCACCGTCTCCAACCTGCGCATTCCCGGCTGGGAACACCCCTGGGAAGCCGCCAACGGCCGGCCGCCCACCCTGGCTACCCCGCTGTCCATCATGATCGAGGGCCCGCTGGGCGGGGCCGCCTTCAACAACGAATTTGGCCGCCCGAACCTGCTGGGCTACTTCCGCACCTTCGAGACCCCGCTCTCGCAGGCTGCGGCCGACGGCCCGCACACCGGCTGGGGCTACCACAAGCCCATCATGATCGCCGGCGGCGTGGGCTCGGTGGATGCCCGCCACCAGCACAAGCTGCCGCTGCCGGCCGGCACGCTGCTCGTGCAGCTGGGCGGCCCGGGCATGCGCATCGGCCTGGGCGGCGGTGCCGCCTCCAGCATGGGCGTGGGCAGCAATGCTGCCGAGCTGGACTTCGCCTCGGTGCAGCGCGCCAACCCCGAGATGGAGCGCCGCGTGCAGGAAGTGATCGACGCCTGCCGCGCCATGGGCGACAACAACCCCATCCTCTCCATCCACGACGTGGGCGCGGGCGGCCTGTCCAACGCCTTCCCCGAACTGGCCCATGACGCTGACAAGGGCGCGGACTTCGACCTGAGCCGCATCCCCGTGGCCGAAAGCGGCATGTCGCCCGCCGAGATCTGGTGCAACGAATCGCAGGAACGCTACGTGCTGGGCATTGCACCCGAGCGGCTGCCCGAGCTGGAAGCCCTGTGCACCCGCGAGCGCTGCCCGATGGCCGTGGTGGGCACCGTCACCGATGCCGAGCACCTGAAGCTGGCAGCCCCGGGCGAGCCGCCCGCCGTCGACATCGACATGAGCGTGCTGTTCGGCAAGTCGCCCAAGCTGCGCCGCGAGGGCACCACGCCTGCCCGCACCGAACTGCCGGGCATGGACCTGAGCGAACTGAACCTGGACACGCTGGCCACGCAGATCCTGCAGCTGCCGGCCGTGGCCAGCAAGAGCTTCCTCATCACCATCGCCGACCGCACCGTGGGCGGCCTGTCGGTGCGCGACCCGATGGTGGGTCCGTGGCAGGTGCCCGTGGCCGACTGCGCCGTGGGCCTGCTGGACTATCGCAACCACCACGGCGACGCACTCTCCATGGGCGAACGTTCGCCCGTGGCCGTGCAGGACTCGGCCGCCGCCTCGCGCCTGGCCATCGCCGAATCCCTGACCAACCTGCTGTCGGCCGTGCCGGACGACCTGGGCCAGACCAAGCTGTCGGCCAACTGGATGGCCGATGCCGGCAGTGCCGGGCAGGACGCTGCCCTCTACGCCGCCGTGGAAGCGGCCAGCCGACTGTGCATCGAACTGGGCATCAGCATCCCGGTGGGCAAGGATTCGCTCTCCATGCGCGCCCGCTGGAAGGGTGACGACGGACAGCGGGTGGAAGTCGGCTCGCCGGTGTCGCTGATCGTCACCGCCCACGCCCCGGTCAGCGACGTGCGCCGGGCACTCACACCCGAGATCAGCCCCGAGATGCAGACCAGCCTCATCCTGGTGGATCTGGGCGCCGGTAAGCAGCGCCTGGGCGGCTCGGCCCTGGCCCAGATCACTGGCCGCAACGGCGACCCGGTTCCCGACCTGGACGATCCCCAGCTGCTCGTGAAGCTCTGGCAGGCCGTGCGCGAGGCACAGGCCGAAGGGCTGCTGCTGGCCTACCACGACCGTTCCGACGGCGGACTCTTTGCCACCGCCTGCGAGATGGCATTTGCCGGCCACTGCGGCGTTTCGCTGCAGCTGGACATGCTCACCATCGACCCCTTCACGGCCGATGCGGGCGACTACAAGATCCGTACCGAGCAGGTGGCCGAGCTTCGCCAGGCACGCGTGCTGCGCGCGCTCTTCAACGAGGAGCCGGGCGTCGTGCTGCAGACCACCCGCGCCAACCGCGACCGCCTGCTGGGCCTGCTGCGTGCCCACGGCCTGTCGGTGCACTCACACGTCATCGGCACGCCCAACAGCCAGGACACCATCGAAGTCCACAACGACGGCAAGTGCCTGTTCAGCCTGCCGCGCACCACGCTGCAGCAGGCCTGGGCCGAGACCAGCCACCGCATCGCCAGCCTGCGCGACGACCCGGCCTGCACGGCCGAGGCCTTCGCCCTGGAAGGTGCCGCCCAGGATGAGCCGCCCCACCTGTCGGTGCGCCTGTCCGCCACCTCCATCCAGGCCTGGCGCGACATGCCGTCCGGCACCGCGCCGGCCGTCGTGGGCCAGCGCCCCCGCGTCGCCATCCTGCGCGAGCAGGGCGTCAACAGCCAGCGTGAAATGGCGGCCGCCTTCGACCTGGCCGGCTTCGAGGCCTACGACGTGCACATGAGCGACCTGATCGCCGGTCGCCACGACCTGGCACAGTTCCAGGCGCTGGTGGCCTGCGGCGGCTTCTCGTATGGCGACGTGCTGGGCGCCGGCGCCGGCTGGGCACGCACCATCCTGTTCAACCCGCAGCTCTCCGACGCCTTCGGCGCCTTCTTCACCCGGGCCGACACGCTCACGCTGGGCGTGTGCAACGGCTGCCAGATGCTCTCGCACCTGAAGGGCCTGATCCCCGGCGCCGAGGGCTGGCCGCGCTTCGTGCGCAACCGCTCCGAGCAGTACGAAGGACGCTTCTCCAGCGTGGAGATCCTGTCCTCGCCATCGCTGTGGCTGAGCGGCATGGCAGGCGACCGGCTGCCCATCGTCGTCTCGCACGGCGAAGGACGGGCGGACTTCTCCGACGTGAAGGCACAAGGCTCCGACGGCACGCTGTCGGCCGAGGCACTAACTGCCCGCATCGCCGCCGCCAACCCCGCGCTGCACTACATCGACGGTCGGGGCAACGCCACCGAGACCTATCCGCTCAACCCCAACGGCTCGCCACGGGGTGTGACCGGCTTTGCCAGCGCCGATGGCCGCGCCACCATCATGATGCCGCACCCCGAGCGCGTCTTCCGCCTGACCCAGTGGTCCTGGAAGCCGCGTGTGCTGCAGGAATCCGGCCTGGATCACTCGCCCTGGATGCGCCTATGGCACAACGCGCGCCGGCAGTTCCAGTAAGGCCATGAGGCTGCGGGTCAGAGCCACCGGGTTGCTGCTGATGTTGCTGGGCATCTGGCCGGCAACGCTGGCAGCCGGCGGCCCGCCGCCCGACCCCAGCGACGCAGCCACCCTGCGTGCCGGTGAGGACATGGCCCTTGCTCACACCCTGGATGGCCGGCCGCTTGACACGGCGCTGCGCCGCCAGCTGGCCCACTGCACCGGCCAGACCCCGCCCTCGGCACAATGCCTGGACGCCGTCATGGCCACCGGCCTGCATGCACGCAACGACCTGGGCTACCTGTTCTACGACCCCGCCCAGCCGCTGCAACAGGACCTGGGCCACGGCGTACACCTGACGCTGCCAGCCGGCGCACTGGCCACGCCCACGATGTTCGTCGTGGGCGTTCATCCGGGCATCGACGCCTATCCGCTCGTTAACATCGTGCCCGACCTGCCGCTGAACAGCACGGCCACCCTCACGCTGCAGCCGCAGGACGTGAGGCGCTACCAGCGCTGGATGCCCGATCCGCCCGAGCGCACGACACGCGCACAGCCCCGAACGCTTCAGCTTTTCCGCACCGGTATCGTCATCGACGGCCAGCTGCGCGAGGGCGGCGAGCTGCAGGCCATGGGCGGCCTCGTCCAGCGCATTATCGGCAAACCCCGAACGCTGGACCCGTGCCTGCACAGCCTGACCGATCCCGAAACAAGACGGAAGATTGCAGAACAGGCCCGCCAGGGCATCTCGCTGCCACAGGGCTGCCGCTTCGTGCCGCCCTACGTGCACATTGCCGTCACCGAAGGCAGCGATGCGGCACCGATGCAGACCGAGTTGGTCTTTCGCACAGGTCCTGACGAGCTGCAGCTTTTCCGCCTGGAAGCGGTGAAGGGATTCATCGTCCTGATCAATGGCTTTCTCTGGCACGGCGACCCGGGTACTGGCGCAGGGCAGGGCGGCTGGGCCATGGGCTACGCACGGGGGCTGGACGTGGGTAACGGGTCCGGGCGACTCACCATCGGCGACAACACCTGGCAGAAACGCACGCCCGGACAGCTTCAGCAGCAGGTCCAACGAACCGCCGGCACTGGCCGCAAGCGCGTCGTCCGCTTCGCCACCGATCAGCGCCAGTCGTCCTGGGACACGCGGACGGATGCTCAGAGCAACTGGCCCGACAACCCGGTCGTGCTCAGCTCCTCCACCTCCATCGTGCGCGACGGCCAGTGTGCGCAGGACGCCCTGACCACCCGCTGGTCGGCCTTCGGCACTGATGGCAAGGGCAGGAGCGTCTTCATCTCCTCCACCTCACAGGGCCGAACCCACGTCGACGAACTGTGCCGCGTCTTCCTGGCGCTGGGCATTCCCAATGCCATCCGCCTGGACGGCGGACCCAGCGCTACCATGACCATCGAGGGTCGCCTCCTCAACCCGCTGGTCTCGCTATCTCACCTGATGGCCTTTGGCCCGGCTCGGTATGTCATCGATGGGGTGGGGGCGAGGGCCATGAACGCTGAAAGGGGGAAAGAACGATGAATCTTCGCTTCCATCTGATTGTTCGCTGCCATCGCGTGCTTCTGTCGATGGCTGCACTGGCTTGCACCCTGCCCATGACCATGCCCGGCATGGCCGACGACACGACGGGCACCGAAGAGGCCCCGCTCGGACACGATCCACTGGTCTCTCTCATGCAGGAACTTCGTGCCCAGGTGCTCAATGAAGCCAATGACCCACGATCGGCCATCAACAATTGTCCCGGCGCCCGAAAAAAACTGGGCCTGCCCTTCGATCCTCAGGCCCGCCTTCCCACTCCCGGAGACTGCGAGGAGGTGGAGCGGCATCTGCTCACGGCCAAGGTACCGCTCCAGGTCCGGGCCATCAGCCACGATGGACAGCCGGTGGACATTACCTCACTGACGCAGATAGAGGTCTGCGACGACACCAAATGCCACGCCATCCAGCCATTGCCGGACGTGAAAACCGTCGACGGCAACACGTCCGGCCGGGCCACCCTGCTGGCGAGGACCGAGATACCCGTCATGTCACTGCACCGTGTGCGCATCCGGATCCGCGACACATCACCCGCTGCCGTTACCGAGTCCGTGAAGTTCTCGGACACGATGGATTTCGGTATAAGCTGGCTCCAGTACGTCGGTGGTGAGATTCTGCTGTCACTGGCCCATGAAAGGAACAGCACAGATTCCCACCCGCAAAACGGTTGGCCTGCCCAAGGCCCGCTGAGACTGATGGCGGCAACCGCCGGCCTCAACACCGAACAACCCTCCGACGACCCCGACAGACAGTCCGGTGTCAGATCCCTGTACTACAACCCGGCGCAGGAAATGCACGCCGATCTTCCGGAACAGACGCACCTGTTCATGCCGCCAGGCGCATTGCCGGGTCCGGCCATCATCCACGTGACCTTGCATCGTCTGCCCAGCCAGCCCTTTCCCTCCGTTTCCATGAGCCCCAAAATCGCATTCCTGCGCCCCGTCGCCCTGAAGCTGCACGCACAGGAAGTTGCCCGGAAAGGCCCATGGGCCCATACCGTTCCCGGCAAGAAGTCACCGCCCCCCGGTACACCGCGCCAGTACGAGATCGACGATACCCGAGCATTGGGACGACCTGGGCTCACCCAATAATGCCGTTCAGAAAACGACGGCTATCGTCAGCTTTCTTGATGGGAGCCCAGGAACATTTTCCAGCCAGACGACTCATCCTCAGCTTGTTGCTCAGAATCACGACCCGCCGGCACCGGACGGACAATCCAACGCCCACGATCATCCTGCTCCGTGCAAATCAGGTCGAGCCGCCCCGGGTTTGGAGGAGGCTTCAATCTTTGAGAAGATGGAGCCATGATGAAGAAGTCAACGAAGTTCTCTCTCCCGAAGTCCGCGAGCGTGCCGTGCGCATGGTGTTCGAGGTGCGCCCCGAATACAGCTCGCAGTGGGCGGCAATCCAGGCCATTGCCCCAAGATCGGCTGCACGACACAGAGGCTGTGCAACTGGATGCGTCGCATAAACGTGATACCGGGCAGCGCGACGGGGTCAGCACGGCCGAGGCACGGCGCATCAAGGAGCTGGAGCGCGAGGTTCGGGAACTCAAGCGAGTCAACGAGATCCTACGTCTGGCAGGCGCTTTTCTCGCCCAGGCGGAGCTCGACCGCCACAGGAAGTCGTGAAGGCGTTCATCGACGAGCACAGGGACCGTTTCGGGGTCGAGCCGATCTGCAGAGTCCTGCAGGTTGCCCCGTCGATGTATTGGCGGAATGCCGCCCGGCAGAAGAACCCGGCCCTGCGCTGCCGGCGTGAACAAAACGGGTCTGGCAGGACAACTTTCGAGTCTATGGTGCCGACAAGATCTAGCGCCAGCTCAACCGCGAAGGTATCCGCATGGCCCGATGTACGGTGGAGCGGCTGATGCGCAGACAGGGACTGCGTGACGCACTGCGCGGCAAGACGATCAGGACGACACGCCAGGACCCTTCGGCGCCATGCCCTCAGGACCGGGTGAACCGGCAGTTCACCGCCTCCCAACCGAACTAGCTGTGGGTGGCCGTGTCATCATTGGCTTGCATGCAGACCTGGCGCCACTGCAGGATCTGCTCAACGTACAGGCCCCTCTGTCGGGCGTACTCAGCCAGCTCCGTCTCGTTCATTGGCAGCGTCTCCACCACCACCGCGCACTTGTCCTGAGAGGGCCAGTTCTCGGGGTTGCTGCCATCGGCCGGCATGGCCCGGCCTTGCTCGCGCTGCTGGCGTCTCCAGTCGTACAGGGTAGGTACGCTCGTAGACTCCCCCTGACAGAGGACCACTCGAAACTATAGACTTCGACCAACCCGAGGTGAGAACCCATGAAGAAGTCGAAGTTCACGGAAAGTCAGATCCTGGAAACCTTGCAGGAGGCTGAGTCCGGTGTCCCGGTAGCAGAGGTATGTCGCAAGCGGGGCATCAGCGTCGCCACTTTCTACCAATGGAAGCGCAAGTACGCCGGCATGACGGTGTCCGAGCTGAAGCGGGTCAAGGAGCTGGAGGCCGAGAATGCTCGGCTCAAGCGCATGTATGCGGACCTGGCGCTGGAAAACGCTGCCATCAAGGACGTGCTGTCCCGAAAGTGGTAGAGCCGGCTGCCAGGCTGGGCGTCGTGCAGGTGCTGGAGGATGAACACCACCTCTCCCGACGCCAGGCCTGCCGGATCGCGGGGGTATCGCGGTCGGCTCTGTACAAGCCCCGGGCAGAAGAGGCGTCCGTCAACAAGGACGCTCCGATCATCGAGGCCCTCAATGGCGTGGTCAGCCGCCATGGCCGTTGGGGATTCTGGAAGTGCTTTCACTGGCTGCGTTCCCAGGGCCACGGCTGGAACCACAAGCGCGTTCATCGCGTGTACTGCAACATGAAACTAAACCTCCCCCGCAGAGCCCGTAAACGGGTGCTGACGCGCGATCCCCAGCCCCTGCAGACCGTGCAGGCGCTCAACAAGGTCTGGTCGCTGGATTTCATGCGCGATACGCTCTACGATGGCCGACCGTTTCGCACGCTCAACGTCATCGATGAAGGCAACCGGGAGGGGCTGCGCATCGAATGTGGCAGCTCCATCTCGTCCCTGCGGCTGGTACGGGTCATGCAGGAACTCGTGGAAGTCTACGGCAAGCCCGAGGCCATCAGGCTGGACAACGGTCCAGAGATGACCTCGCATACCTTCGTGGACTGGGCCCGGGATCAGGGCATCCGGCTGATGTTCATCCAGCCCGGCAAGCCCAACCAGAACGCCTTCATCGAACGCTTCAACCGAAGCTTTCGCACCGAGGTGCTCGATGCGTGTCTGTTCGATTCGGTCGATCAGGTTCAGGCGCAGGCCGATGCCTGGCTGACTGACTACAACGAACAGCGTCCCCATGAATCCCTGGGCAATGTACCGCCTGCGGTCTACATGCCCAGGACTTTCCCAGCCGGAGTCTCTACTTTTGGGTTGTCCTCTTGACGGGGGAGTCTACGC
>ERZ772968.1580-NODE-1580-length-10449-cov-7.595728_pt1 | contig 10449 bp, 9 predicted proteins | sample MGYA00580674_ERZ772968 | MGnify/ENA primary metagenome ERZ772968 (study PRJEB29015, sample SAMEA2737940) | human oral metagenome | biome: human oral; feature: human-associated habitat; material: dental | place: China | collected 2138 ...
GCGGGATCCGCCCGCGGTTGGGCCACTTAGCGCGCCCCTGCGCCACTTAGCGCGCCCCTGCGCCACTTAGCGCGCAGCTGCGCCACTTGGGCCCGAGCGGGCCCTGGTCCTCCCGGCGTGTCGGGGGTCTAGGTGGTGCGGGCAGTGTCCAAGTGGTGCTGGTGCTGTGGTGCTGGTGCTGGTGCAGGTGCAGACGGAGGCACAGGCTTCAGGGCGTGTTGCGCGAGTCGGCCATTGCGCCACTTAGCGCGCGGCTGCGCCACTTGGGCCCGAGCGGGCCCTGGTCCTCCCGGCGTGTCGGGGGCCTAAGTGGTGCGGGCAGTGCCTACGTGGTGCAGGTGCAGGGCGTGTTGTGCGAGTCGTTCGAGCCGGTGGCCGATGCTGGCCATGTGGGTGGTGCCTTGGTGCCGAGCGCCCACACCCACCAATAACGCAACACGCCCTAGTAGGGTGGGTTATTGGCCGCACTCCTGCGGGCGGTGCGGCTGCGGCGCGGCCGCCCGGCCGCGCTGGGCCCGGGGAGCGCCCCGCCGCGCCAGCCCTCCGACCGCCTGGGGCACACCGGGACGGGGGCTCTGCGCCCGCCTCGCGCACCGGGCCGAGGAACCCAGAGGAGTTGCACATGAGCACGATGAGAGCCGTTCGCTTCGACGAGTACGGGGGCACCCCGGTCCTCGAGGTCCGGGAGGTCCCCAGCCCCCCGCCGCAGCCGGGGCAGGTGCGCGTCAAGGTGGCCTACGCCGGGATCAACCCCGGGGAGGCCGTGATCCGCGAGGGCCTCATGAAGGAGTACTTCCCCGCGCGCTTCCCGGGCGAGGGCCAGGGGAGCGACTTCAGCGGCGTCGTCGTCGAGGCGGGGCCCGGTGTCACCGGGGTCCACGTCGGGCAGAGCGTCATCGGGATGAGCGATGAGCGCAGCGCGCAAGCCGAGTTCGTCACGATCGACCAGGAGCGCGTCGTCCCCCTGCCCGACGGCGTCGATCCCGCCGTCGGAGCGTGCTTGTACGTGGCCGGGACCACGGCGTGGGCGCTGGCCGAGGCCATCCAGCCCCGACAGGGCGAAGTGGTCGCGGTGTCCGCCGCGGCCGGTGGCGTCGGCTTCCTGCTATCCCAGCTGCTGCGCCGGGCGGGCGCCCGGGTGGTCGGCATCGCGAGCGACGCGAGCGCCCAGGCGCTGGAAGGGATCGGCGCCACCCAGGTGGCCTACGGCGACGGGCTGCCCGAGCGGCTGCGCGCCGCCGCCCCCGGCGGCCTCTCAGCCTTCGCCGACTGCTTCGGGGGCGGCTATGTGGAGGCCGCCATCGACTGCGGCGTGCCGACGGAGAGGATCAAGACGATCATCGACATCGCGGCGGCGCGGCGCTTCGGGGTCCAGATGGTAGTCATGGCCGGGGTCGCCGACCCGGGCCGTGTCGTGGGGGAGCTGGCGGACCTGGTCGCCGCCGGTGAGCTCCGGGTGCCCATCCGCGCCCGCTACCCCTTGGACCAGGTGCGCGCCGCCTACGAGGATCTGGCCACGAGGCACGGAGTGGGGAAGATCGTCCTGAGCGTCGCTGGGGAATCGGCGGGCGCGGTGCTTTGAGGGCCTGAACGGCTGCCGCTCGGGCGGGGGATTGGCCGGGGCCACGGGAGCCACGGGCGGATCCGTCTGCCCGGGGGCCGCTCAGGCCGAGGGGCTGTGGCCGACGGCTCCGCCCGAGGCCCATTCCGTGAGTCCCAGTGGGCTCGCGACGTCGTCGAGGGCGATCTCGACGGCCCCCATGAGCGCCCCGGGGGCGAGCCGTGCAGGGCTGTCGGCGTGGAGGACTCCGCCCCTGGCCTGGCGGCAGCGCGAGCCGCGGGACTGGTCGTGGCATCGGTGATCGGCGCGGGGGACAGTGCGCGGCGGCGCTCCGCGCTGGCTGGCGCGTCGTCCACAGCGGCGTGCCCGGTCCGGTGCCCGTCCACAGGCGGAGGCGGCCGAGGTGCCAGCGCGGCTGCGGCCCATCCATGCTGAGAACCCCGGGGAACCCCGGGGGCTCGCAGTCCCGGCGCAGCCGGGCGATGGAAGGACACAGCCATGCCAATCCGCAACCGAATCGAATGCGGCCTCATTGAGGCCAGGAACCGCCTCGCCGAAACGGCGTCCCGCCTGGTCCGCCCCCAACAGGGCGACGCCGACGGCGAGGAGGGGGCGACCACCGTCGAGTACGCCATCGGCACCATCGCCGCGGCGGGGTTCGCCGGACTCCTCATCCTCATCCTCAAATCCGACACCGTGCGCTCCGCGCTCGAGGGCCTCATCCAAGAGGCCCTCGCCACCCGGTGACGCCGTCGGCCCCGGGCGGCGCCGAGCCCCCGGGGCCGCGCGCCAGGACCAGGACCGGGAGAGGAGGCCCCATGGACGGGATGGAGGGACGAAGCAGCTGGGCCAGTGGGAGGACAGGGTTTCGGACCGGGGCGGGCGCGGGCCGCCGGGCCAGTTGTAAGAGCGGCGGCCGACCCGCGGATGGGACGGGCCGGCACCGCGCCCGCCCCCTGCGCGGCGCCGAGCACCGCGCCCCTGCCCGCCGCGGACGAGTGCGCGCCCTCCACCTGCGCGGCGCGGAGCGCGGGAGCGTCACAGTGGAGCACGCGATCGGCCTCGTCGCGGTCGTGGGGATGATCGGGTTGGTCGTCTGCGCCGCCCAGGCCAGCATCACATCCACGGCCCTGTGCCAGGCGGTCCGGGACGGCGCCCGCGCCGCCTCCATCGGGGGGAAGGACCCGCAAGCCGTCGCGGCCGCGAGCTTCTCCGCGGTCTCGTCCGCGCCAGCCTCTTTCGCCATCGCCTACGACGAGGAGTGGGTGGAGGTGTCGGGGAGCGCCACCTACCGCGGTCCGATCGGCTGGGCCGGTGGGACGGCCACGTGCTCGGCGCGCACTCTCGTCGAGGGGACAGCGCCGTGAACCCGCCCGTGGTTGGGGAGCCGCTGTCAGGTCCGCGGCCCCCGCGCGCAGGTGCCGCACGGGTCGGTCCGGGCGGTGCGCTCCCGAGTGCGGCGCGGGCCCGCCCGGCCCCCGGGGTGCGGGGCGGCGAGGGCGAGCGCGGTTCGGGGAGCCTGTACTCGGTCGGAGTGCTCGCCCTCGTGGTCGCGGTGGTCGTGGTCGTCGTGGGAGTGGGCCAGGCCTTCGCTGCCCGCACCCGTCTGCAGGCGGCTGCGGACCTGTCGGCGCTCGCGGGCGCGGAGGCCGCGGCCGTGGCCGCGTGGGAGGACGTGGGGGACGGGCCGTGCTCGGCGGCGGCCAGGGTCGCCTCGGCCAACGGCGCTTCCACTGAGAAATGTGATCTGCACGGGAGCGACTGCCGCGTCGAACTGGTCAGACGCGTTGCGATCGTTGGAATACCGGTCCAAGTGCGGGCCCGGGCGCGCGCCGGGGTCGAGCCGTGAGAAATTCCCAGGGAACTCGCAGGTTCGTTCAATGGTTCCACAAGGTAGGGCCCGTAGGTTGTATACCAACAAGGACGCGAAACCACAGGGGTTTCGAGGGAAAGGGAGTTCATCGGAAGACTTGCACTGTGTTGATGGGATGCTTGAAGGGCTCGGCCGCAAGGCCGGGCCCTTCAGGTTTCTCCTGCGGCCAGTCCCTTCGGCGCCCTCCTCCGACAGGTAGTGGGCCGCGTCGAGGAGGTTTCTCCTGCGGCCCACCCCTCGGCGCCCCCAGGAACGGGCCCGATCGTGCTTCCCATCGCGTCTACTGGTCCAAAATGCGTCTCGGTTCCGCGGTTCTCAGACGGCTCTGCGGTGGTCTGGTCCAAAATGCGTCTGAGTTCGACCGTTTTGGCGCGATCCGGGCGAAATCGGGCAGACTCAGACGCATTTTGGAACAAGCGCCCGTCACGCCACTGTTTCCGCCCGAAACTCAGACGCGTTTTGGAACACCCGACGGGACTCGCCTGCCCTGGGAGGAACCGCCCGCGGGCACGGCCCGGTTCCCGCCCTCACGGGCAGCGCGTTCATTGCCGCGAGCCCGGTCCCCGCCCCCACGGGCAGCGCGTCCATCGCCGCGAGCCCGGTGCCCGGCCCTCACGGGCAGCGCTCGAGGACGAACCCGAGCAGGGCGACCGCCCCCGCCTTGGAGAGGGGCTCGTTCCCGTTGCCGCACTTGGGCGATTGGACGCAGCGGGGGCATCCGTCCTCGCACGGGCACTCACGCACCGCCTCCAGGGCCGCCCCGATCCACTGCGCGGCCCGGGCGTACCCGCTGCGGGTGTGCCCGGCGCCCCCGCGGAACGCGTCGTGGACGAACACGGTGGGGCGGCCGGTGTCGTCGTGCGACTGTGTGGACAGTCCCCCCAGGTCCCACCGGTCGCAGGTCGCGATGAGCGGCAGGATGGCGATCATCGCGTGCTCGGCGGCGTGCAGGGCTCCTGGCAGGTCGGCGGCGCCGATGCCGAGCACCGCCTCGGCTCCGCGCTCGAGCTGGAACCAGGCGGAACGGGTGGGCAGGGTGCGCGTGGGCATCGCCAGCTCGGTGTTGCGGATGAACTCCAGGCCCGGCAGGCGCAGAAGGTCGTAGTCCGTGACCCGAGTCGACACGTCGGTGGGGCCGAAGCACCAGGTGAGCAGCCCGTCGGGACTGGTCCAACTCGCCTCCACACCGCGGATCGCGACGCTCGTGTGGGTGGAGGCGCGCGTGCGCAGAGGGGTGCGCACCTCCTCGACAACGGCGACACGCTGGTCGCCGGGGTGGACGGGGGCGACCAGGGGCGGTGCCCCGACCGGCGCCCGCCCCCAGCCGACCGGGCCCGCGGCCCCCGTCACGGAGGACAGCGACAGCACGTGGTAGGTGCGCCCCTGGTGGACGTAGACGGCGTCGGGGAAGACGTGCGCGTCCGCCGATGCCTCGTCGATGGTGCCGATGACCACGCCCGCCGGGTCGACGATCTGCACGTCGCCCCCTCCTCCGCGCAGGTCGGTGAGGTCGCTGGGCCGCTCGGGGCGCGTGGCGTCCCAGAACCAGCCGGCCGGCCTGCGCCGCAGGAGCCCGTCGCGCTCCAGGGCCCCGACGACGTCGGCGAGGCCGGGGCCGAAGTACGCGGAATCGGCCTCGGTCAGGGGCGCCTCGGCGGCCGCTGCGCACAGGTGGGGGGCCAGCACCCACGGGTTCGCGGGGTCGATGACTGCGGCCTCGACTTCGGCGAGGATGTCCTCGGGGTGGCGCACCAGGTAGGCGTCGAGCGGGTTCTCAGAGGCGATGAGCACGGACACGCCCGCCCGCCCCGCCCGACCCGCGCGGCCGATCTGCTGCCACAGGGAGGCGCGCGTGCCGGGCCACCCGGCGGTGACCGTGGCGTCGAGGCCGGAGATGTCGAGCCCGAGCTCCAGGGCGGATGTGGTGGCCAGCGCGCGCACCCGGCCGCTGCGGATGGCGGCCTCCAGGGCGCGGCGCTCCTCGGGCAGGTACCCGCCCCTGTAGGCGCCGACCCGCCCGGCCAGGGGGGAGCCCCGGGAGGAGAGCCGGTCGCGGACCTGCGCGGCCACGGCCTCGGCGCCCGCCCGGGAGCGGACGAAGGCGAGCAGCCTCGCGCCCTCCTCGACGAGGCGCGCGGTGAGCCCGGCGGCCTCCGCGCCCGCCGAGCGCCGGACCACCGGGGCCCCGAGGACGCGGTCGCCGTCGGCGAGGACCCCCTGGGAGGCGGGGTCTGCGGGGGAGGAGAAGGGGGCCGGGGAGGCGAGGGCCCCGGAGGAGGAGGGCTCCGCCCCGGACCCGTCGTCGACGAGGCCGCCCTGCCACAGGGCCAGATGGCGCGGCCCGGCGGGGGAGCCGTCGCGGGTGACGGCGGTGGCGGGGCGCCCCGTCATGGCCGCGCCCACCAGGGCGGGGTCGCGCACCGTCGCCGAGAGCATGATGACGCGCGGGTCCGCGCCCAGGCGGTGGCAGGCGCGCAGCAGGCGCCGGACCACCAGGGCGATGTGGGAGCCGGTGACGCCCCGCCAGTGGTGGAGCTCGTCGATGATGATGTAGCGCAGGCTGGCCAGCACCCGCGTCCACCGCCCGTGCGCGGGCAGCATCACGTGGTGCAGGTAGTCGGGGTTGGTGAGCAGCGCGTCGGCGTTGGCGCGCGCCCACTCCTTCGCCTCGCGGGGGGTGTCGCCGTCGCACGTCGAGGCGCTGGCCAGGCGCGGACCGCCCTCCATGAGGGCCTCCAGCGAGGCGCACTGGTCCGCGGCCAGGGCCTTGGTGGGGGACAGATAGAGGGCGGTGGGGCGCCTGTGGACGGCCGAGATCCGGGTCGTGGGGCCCGCGCCCGCCAAGTCGGACAGGAGGGGGGTCCACGCGGCCAGGGACTTGCCGGAGCCCGTTCCCGTCGCCACGACCACGTCGGCGCCCGAGGCCGTGGCGTCCAGGGCCTCGCGCTGGTGCGACCAGGGGCGCTCGACGCCCCGGCGCGCCCACGCCCCGCGGACCAGGGGATGGACCCATTCGGGCCAGTCGGAGGCGCGCTCGGGGCGCCCGGGCAGTTCCACGAGGCCGACGAGGCGGTCGTCGCCGGCGCTCAGGGCCCGCAACAGCCGGACCAGCGCTTCCGGGCCGGGGCGGGGGGCCGGGGCCCCGTCAGCCGTCGGCATCGGAGCCGGACGGGCCGGACCAGCCCAGGGTCTTCGCCGCCGCCTCCTTCATGTACTGGATCGCGGAGACGCCGGTGGAGATCCCCGAGCCGACGGCGTCGCGCAGCTGCGCCTCGGTCAACCCGGCCTTCGTGTCGACTGTGAGGTCCGCGAAGACCCCCAGGGAGCCGTCCTCGGAGACGAGCGTGTAGACGGTGGGGAAGTACTTCTCCCGGTTCCAGTTGTCGGCGGCGGCGAACATGGGGTGCTGGGCCTCGGCGCCGTCCAGCCCGGTCATCCACGCGCCGCGCACCGACATGAAGCGCCCGCCGGAGTCGAAGGAGACCAGGAAGGGGATGGAGTCGAAGATCGCGCCGACGGAGCGCCCCTCTTCCACGACGTCGAGCTGGTAGCCCATGGCGCGCACGCTCGCGAGGACCCGGTCGAGGGTGACGGGGTAGGGGGTGGCGTCGTCCTCGGGATCGGGAACGGCGAAGGGCGTGTTCATCGTTCCTCCTCGTTCCAATCGACGAAGTCGGGCAGGGCGGCTTCGACATCGGTGAAGAAACTCATGATCATCGACATCGCCGTCTCGAAGAACGTGTCCAACTGGGCGGGGGTGAGGCCCGACATGACGATGATGTTGCACTCCGCGCCGAGCCCGTAGCGGATCCCGTCCTCCAGGGGGGCCAGGTACGCCTTGGGGCCAGAGCGCGTGGCGTTGCACCTGCCGACTTCTTCGACGAGGGCCGTGAACTGGGCCTTCGTCGAGGCGATCCCCCTCCACTGGGCCCGCAGCTGCAGGATCTGCGGGTTGGTGGCGTTCCAGAAGAATGCCGCGTTGGGCGCCAGGTAGACCAGCTCGGAGTCGTTGTAGTCGCCGAACCTCACGTTGCGGCTGGTGAGGAGTTCGCGGATGCGATCCGTGTTGACCGGGGTTGACGTTGCCACTTCGTCTCCTGCCGGGTGGGCCGTTGGAAAGGACACGTCCACTCTATCGGAGGGCCTGGCGGCGCGCGCGCCCGTGCGCGGCCCGTATAGAGTGGGGGGCGCGAGCGTGAAGGAGGAGATTATGGGCGACCCGGTTCCCGTGCCCGACCCTTCCCTTGACGACGCCTACGGCGGTGCGCCGATCGACGGCGGGTACGGGAGCGCGTCGCGCCCTCCCCGTCCGGCGAGGCGCGCCCGGCCCGCCCAGCCCGGGCGGGATGGGGGCGCTCCCCCCGCCCGCCCCCGGGCGCGGGCGCAGAACGAGTGGGCGCCCCCGGGGGCGCGGGAGGACACGGCCGAGCGCCCGCCCCGCCGCCCCCGGCCGGTGGAGGGGCCGGCCCCCCGGAGGGCGCGGAAGGGCGCCAGCGGGGGAGCCGGGCCACGCGACCGGTCGGCGCGCGAGGCCGGGGACGGGCGCGCACCCGGCAGGCCGGGCGGGCGGGCCGCCGCGCAGGACGGGGCCGACGCCTGGTACCGGCGCAAACTCGCCCGCCGCATCGTCGCGCTGCTCGCCTGCGTCGCCCTGTGGCTGCTGCTGTCCTACGCGGCGATATCGACGGCCGCCGGGCAGGTGCTGGACACCCTGCTCATGGAGGCGACCATGCGCGCCACCGGGCGTCTGGTCTCCTTCACCTCGGTCGTGACGGGGGTCGTGTCCGTCCCCGCCATGGTCGTCGCGGGCGTCGTCGTGGCGCTGGTGGCGGTGGCGCGCAAGCGCCCCACACTGGCGGGCCGCGCCCTGGGCATGGTGATCGGCGCGAATGTGACGACCCAGCTGCTCAAGGACATGATCTCGCGCCCGGATCTCGGGATGACCACGGGGATCTCCAACTCGCTGCCCTCGGGGCACTCGACCGTCGCGGTGACGCTGTCGCTGGCCCTGGTCGCGATCGCTCCGCAGTGGCTGCGCGCCCCCTCCGCGTGGATCGGGTGGGCGTGGACCTCCCTGATGGGGGTGTCCGTCATGATGGCGGGTTGGCACCGCCCCGCGGACGTGGTGGTCGCGGTGCTGATCGCGGGCGCGTGGGCCCTGGCGCTCTCCCCCATCGAGAGGCGCGCCCGGCACGGCAAGAGGGTGTCGAAGGTGATGCTGTGGGCGGTGCTGGCCGCGGGGGCGCTGGCCTTCTCGCTGACGCTGGTCGGCCTGTGGGGCTTCTCCATGTCGGCGGGGGCCCCGGGCTCGGGCTACGGCTTCAACGACTTCCTCTCCGTCCGCCCGTGGCGGTCCCTCGTCCTGGGGATGGGGGCGTGCGCGTGGATCGTGGCGGTCGTGGGCGCCGTGGTGCGCGAAGTCGACCTGCTCGCCGACGACTCGCGCAGCGCGTGAGGGAACGCCCGCGCGCCTGGCGCGCCTATAGTCGTCCGTGGATTGTTCGAGGGGCCCCGCCCCCCGTGGAAGGAGAGTCATGAGCGATAAGACCCCCCGCGCCGCGGGCCAGGCGGTCGCCTCTGCCCCGGGGCGCTTCGTGCTCGCCCTGCTGAGGATCTCCGTGGGCTTCGTCTTCCTGTGGGCGTTCCTCGACAAGGCCTTCGGCCTGGGGTTCCCCACCCCGTCCCGGCGCGCCTGGATCCACGGGGGCGAACCCGCCCAGGGCTACCTGCGGGGGGCCCTCGACGCGACCAAGCCGTTCACGCCTTTCTTCCAGTCCCTGGCCACGCCCCTGGCCGACTGGCTCTTCATGTCGGGACTGCTCTTCGTCGGCGCGGCCACAGTGCTCGGCGTCGCCTCCCGCCTGGCGGCAATGGCCGGGGTGGTGATGATGGTCATGATGTACCTGGCGGAGGGGACTTTCGTCGTGGGGTCCGCGAACCCCGTCGTCGACTCGCACCTGGTCTACGCGCTGGTCCTCGTCCTCGTGGCGCTGCTGGGAGCTGGCGACACGCTGGGGCTGGGGAAATGGTGGAAGCGCCTCGGCCCCGTCAAGAGGGTCCCGCTGCTGGTGTGAGCGGATTCATGGCCCGCCGCGCGCGGTCCCGCGTGGGGCGGGGGCTTGGAATGGCGCGGTTCTCCCGCCGCCCCACAAGGACCATGGTCCCGGATCTGATTCGCCGGGACGGGATCCTCCGAGGCGGCCCGGCGCGTCGGACGTCCCGGCCGCGATTCCCGTCCTGGCACTAGATATAGTGTTCTCTGTTGGTTCGACCCACTAGATTTAGTGGGCCCTGGAACCAGGGCGAGGCGGCCCCAGCCGCCCGCGAGTATTCGGAACACGCAGAGAACCAGGTGAAACATGACCGCCAGCGCCGCCTTGACCATCGACCCCGTCGCCACAGTCGACGAGTACCTGGACCGCTCCGACTGGCGGGTCAACGCCAACGCCAACCAGGGGTACTCCCTCGGCGGCCTCATCCTCAACTCCGCCGGCAAGATCATCGCCAACTACTGGCTCGAGAAGGTCTACACCCCGCAGATCTCGGCCCCCCACCGCGAGGGCGACTACCACATCCACGACCTCGACATGTTCGCCGGCTACTGCGCGGGCTGGTCCCTCAAGCGCCTCATCCAGGAGGGGTTCAACGGCGTCACGGGGGCCATCGCCTCGGCCCCGCCGCGCCACTTCTCCTCCGCCTGCGGCCAGATCGTCAACTTCCTGGGGACCCTGCAGAACGAGTGGGCCGGCGCCCAGGCGTTCTCCTCCTTCGACACCTACATGGCGCCCTTCGTGCGCCTGGACGCCATGGACTACGACGAGGTGCGCCAGTGCATGCAGGAGCTCATCTACAACCTCAACGTCCCCAGCCGCTGGGGCAGTCAGTGCCCCTTCACCAACCTCACCTTCGACTGGACGTGCCCCGACGACCTGGCCGACGAGCACCCCATGATCGGCGAGGAGATCGTGGACTTCACCTACGGGGACCTGCAGTCGGAGATGGACGTCATCAACCG
>ERZ772968.1583-NODE-1583-length-10438-cov-6.133873_pt1 | contig 10438 bp, 3 predicted proteins | sample MGYA00580674_ERZ772968 | MGnify/ENA primary metagenome ERZ772968 (study PRJEB29015, sample SAMEA2737940) | human oral metagenome | biome: human oral; feature: human-associated habitat; material: dental | place: China | collected 2138 ...
GGCATAATCAACCCCACGACACCGGCAACGACGCCACCCAAACCCACTCAACCAGACGACGAAAGATCGAGGCTAAGCCATGGTTTTCATGGATACGTTCTTCGAACTAAGGGAAACCTAGGGCTCCGAGATTCGATGTTCTCAGTCCGCAACGGCCCTGAAAGGGCTTGTGGGAGACGGATCGAGCATCACTGGGCGGCGGACGGTCATCGGCGGTGCGTCGTGCCCGATCCGCAACAGCCCCCGCTTATGCCGGCGGGAGGCATCACGACGTGATCGCAAGGTCCCTCCAGGCCGGTCTGCTCGGCCCCGTCCGAGGGTCGCGGCCAAAGACAAAGGTGTGCGCACCGGTAAGACGCCGTCCCAGTTCCACGATCGTGCAGCTGTCGAAGTCATCGTGGGCGCAAGCTCCTGCCATTCCCCGGAGCACGACGCCGAGCCCCGCTACATCATTAGCACGGCCAACACGATCGAACCGATCAACACCCGTTATCACAAGACCGTTCGGGGCCCTTTCCTCACGATGAGCAAACCGTGCAGAAACACCTGTATCTGGTAACGCGTTCCCTTTGCTTCGCCCCGGGACGGTTGGGTCACGAGCCTGGGGCAAGCCATGGTTGAAAACAAGAAAAGACATTCCCCTCGACGGTTGCGCAGCCAGATCCGTCGACCACGCCTTTGAACTGGAAAACGCCGCAAATCATCTTCATCGCGCGCTGAAGCACCAACCAGGCTCAGACCGACGATGTCGGCCATCACCACTGCCCTCCCGGTGCAACGGAGAGCCGGACTCAGCAAGAAACGCTTCCTGCCGGAGCGAACGAAGGGCACCCATGCCTACACCTCACCGGACAAGACCAATCTCAACACCCAGCTGCCACAGTCCGTGACCGACGAGCTCGCCGAGCGCACCCGTCGGGCCGACGCCGCCCTGCCGGAGGGGTCGTCGGCCCGGGACCGGGTGCGGACCTCGGTGCTGGCCTATTTCGACTTCATCGCTGAGCGCTCCCCCAGCTGGGTGACCTACCAGGTGCTGGCCGGCCACGACCCGGGCGACGAGGCGACCCGGGTGAGACGGGAGGCGCGAGAGACGGCAATGGCGGCCCTGGCGGAGGTGATCGGCGGCAGCCGGGGCCACCGCGACGACTTCGCCCTCTGGGACTACCTGGGCTTCCTCGACGACGCTTGCCTACACTGGGTGAACGCTGGCTGCCCCAACGACTAGCGCCACAGCCTCATCGACGCCACCCTGGGCCGCCTGGAAGGAGCCCTGAGCGACTGGAGGAGATAAGGGTGGGCGGACCCATGATCGAGCCGCCCCTGCCACTCCACGAAGCCCCGGAGAAGCACGCGGATCCGAGGTACACCGTGAGCGGCCCACTTTGGGGCGGCACCTGGTTAGCCTGCAGTTGGGCTCTGTGAGCCAACCAGGCCTGGGCGATATCCGGATCCCAGAGCGCAGTCTGTGCACGACACACCCGCACACCAACCATCACCACGGATCGAAATGGCGACCGGTTCACGAAGGATCCCGATCCGCACCTAACATCTGGAGAGTTATTCACAGCCTTCAGCCAAAGGATCGCGACCCGCCCAGACGCTAGCACCTACAAATCTCGCGAAAAAGCCTCCGGGGACACTAAAACTTCTCCTCTCAGATTAGTACCACGGAGCGGTCATGACGGAAGACAGAATCAGAGCAGAGCACCGATACGAGCGGATTATTTTGAAGGCGTTCAACATTCTTCTACACTACCCCCAACCCCGAAGACGAAGAACCAACTTCACCAACCCCACCCAAATTCACTAAATGAGGATCGAACGCAACGTCATTTTTCTAACTCACGAGCGGTATCATAGGCTTTACTGTACGCATTCCCGATATTTGTGTTGAAATTTTCTAGCGCACCTTCTTTGGGGGCGCGTTCAATCACCTGCCTGACTTGCTCACGTTGTGCCGCTTGTTCTGCACTAATACTGTCAGGTTGTTTTTCGTTACTATTTTCATTAATCCCATTTTGCAAGTCAATCCCCTCTTGTAATTTCTGTAAGTCAATCCCCTCTTGTAATTTACCTTCGGGGGTCAAAACTTTATCAACTGCACCACCCTGGGCCTCATCGTGAACTTTCTTTAGCGTTTCTTGCGAGAAGACGCCTCTTCTAAGAAGACTCAATCCTGCATTCTGCACATTAATATTTTCTCCGGCAGCCCTGATTTTTTCATTTTTCATTTTCACGTCAGATTCTTCGTTAGCAGCACCGTTCGTTATACCTTCTTTTGCTCCGTCCACTGCCATACTTCTACCCCAATTCATAGCGAATTCAGCGCCAAACTTAACAAATTGCCCTGCGGTCTGGCTCACGCCAGGGAGCGGCACTGCACTAGCTGCGAGCGCACCCGCATTCGTCCATGTGGCGACCCGCTTGTCAGCATCTGCTCCGTCAATTTCAGCTTGCCTGGCGATCGCTCCCGCAATAAACCCTCTCACTGAACTCTGAGTCCTGTAGTTGGTGCAAATATTATTATAGCCATCATCAGTGATTTCTAATGCATCCTGATTCTTATTAAATATCTCCTGAGATCCGGCCAATCGTGTAATAGCTAAATTATTCTTGCCTATCTGCCCGGTAATATTAGTGAGGGCACGATTATCGAATAGTGGCTGTATAGGCATGTCTTTCGACCATCCATTATTGGCAGTATCCATTGTTTTTACTTGCGGGTCATCTGAAGGAGCACAGCGCTGTATTGCCAAAGGATAAGCCGACAAGGAAATAGATGCCGCATTTCTAGCATTATCAGATAATTGAATAGTTTTCCCCGACCCGGCGGTATTCAAAATACCCGAAACGATCGCTGCTTTGCCGGCACCCTTGAGGGGATCATTGACCGAACTTGATGCAGCGTTCTGTGCCGAAATTAGCATCCAGTCATCAGTCCATTGAGATTCGTCAGAGCTGGCGACCGCCCCTTCTTTCATCAGATTTTTTATACGCTCCGCCGTCGCCTTATTGTCTACCATTTCATTATTATCTTCATGATAAACTGTGAGCCATTCCGTACTGGCATCGACGTTCCCGGTCATTGCATGGACTATAGCCGAATAACGATGTCCCGACTCATCATAACGCTTGCTCAAACGACCCTTCTCTCCCATCGCTTCAATTTCACGTGCAACAGTTACCAACATAGAATCATTGTAGTCTAATCCAACGCTCTCGTTCTGCCCATCTTCATCAATATCAACATCACGCGACGCTGAGAATAACTTGTCCAGACCCACCTGCCCTGTAATATCCATATCTTCAGTAAGTTGAAGTCCATAATTTTTTGCTTTTTCCGTTGACCAGGTATTTGATGCAGTAGCAAGAATATGTGGCAACGTATTCGAAATTTTAGTTGCCTGCTCAGGTGTCAACCCTACTGGTGCCCCCGCTGCATCAGGGTCTCCGCTGAAACGAGCAGCGATACCGCGCAAAGTTTTTGGGTCAACGTTGGAAAGAATAACGTTCGCATAAACTGGGTCCGATTGTTTGGCTTTCATTCTCTCGATAAATGCCTCCACTTCTTTCTCGTCCCCGTGAGGGTAGCCGCCGCTATCATACTTCTTCAGTGTTTCGGCGTCTGCTCGAGCTTGATTCGCAATTTCAACGTTGTTGTTTGCTCGTGCGTTTTCAGCGGTGTCTTCTAATCCATCCGGGATGACATACGAGATCGTCCCATCTGCCCCCATCGGTGTAATTCCACTTTCGTTAGCGGCCTTTGCGGAATCTAAACGCGCCTGAAGCTCCTTGACTTTGTCTTCTAAAGCGGCAGCTGAGCCCGCAATAATTTCTAATGAGGATGCTAGATCAGCCGGAGAGCTGTTGCGATGGTTGGTATTCTTTACGGATTCACGATGGTCTCGTGCTTTACTTACATAACTCGAGAGACCATCAATTACCTTCTGCAAACCCTCGGGATCGAGTGAAACATATGTCATTGCGTTGTCCAATCTGCTCTAGTGTCGTACCAATCAACAAGCGAGGGTTCATTACCCCATTGGGCAGCAACTTTCTCTTTTTCGGTAGAAAAATTCACCGTGATTCTTTTGATTATTGCTGCAGCGTCGATGTGTATTTTATCGGCTAGGGTTGATTTCCACACACTCCCATCCCCCCCAAGACCACTGACGAGACTTTCTGATGGAGCAGTTGCTCCCGTTTCAGTATAATCCGCTCCTAATTCCTGCGTGGCTTCAGTAATCGAATCTAGAACATAGCGTAGTGCTATTTTTTTTCTATTATCACGTTGTGACTGATCCTGTGGTGTCGCGGTAGGCTCCGGCAATGTGGGGGCGGGGCCGGGTGGTGTCGGTTGCGACGGAGTCGGCTCAGGTTTTGTCATGAGATAAGTTCACTCCTTACGAAGAAGAGTTCTCGAATTTGCCTTCATATTATTTCGCGATTAGCGCTCAAACAAATGCTATATCAGTAGTAATAGCACCCAAGGGCCATCAACACTTACGTCTTTTTAGAAGAATGTCTTTCGTCCTCTCAATCTCTACCAACTACTTGGAGAATCTCTTCCGATTTCATATCTCATTCGACCTTCGGCACCTGCACCCAGGACCAGCCGCCCGTCGTCACCATGACACCCCGGCCCTTGGGAACCGCGCCCCCGGTGGAACGAGGCAATCTCGCCGACAGATATGTCCCATCCTCAGAGGACCTGGGCGCCAGAATCAGACCCGTGCGGGTCTTGCGCACCTGGGCCACCACGCCCCGGTACATACCCGCCACCTCATCGATTCCGCAGCCCACCAGGACACCGCCATTCGCATCCCGGCACGTCCTCAAATGCTCCTCAATCACGGGCCCAAGAGCATGATCGCCTCCCATAATCTCAAAGTCGTCAATAACAATGAGCGTGTTCTCAGGCTCATCCTTCAAAAGAGCCTTGAGATCATCGGGCTTGGACTCCAGACCCAACCGTCCCAGGACCCCGTCACGTCTCTCCAGGGCGATCAGCGGCGAGCGCCGCGGCAGCACCAGCACCACGCGCGTCCCACCGTCCAGCGCCCTCTGCGCACCGAACATGAGCGCCGTCGAGCGCCCGGAGCGCCGCGGCCCGGCCACCAACACCCCGTTGCCGATCTCGTCCATGGACACGGGGATGAGCCCCAGGTCGTCGCCACCCACAGCCAGAGCGATATTCCCCGGCACCAGCGGCGGCCCGAGCTCGAGCGCCTTCTCCTCGGTAATCGCCACCGGGAGCTCGTCCACGTGGCCCGCGGACAGCTCGCGGGGGATCTCTCCCCATTTCTCGCGGCTGAGCCGCCCCGCCTCCTGGATCGCCTCCACCTGGGCGGTTCCGTCGACGTCGGCCGTCAGAAGCGCCAGCTGCACCTCGCGGGGCCTGGGCCCGCTGCGGAAGGCCCGGCCCTGCGGCATGGTCAGCGGCACCTCGCGCGCCCTCATGCCCACCAGGTCGAAGTCGTCCGGGGATGGCATCCGCAACAGCAGCCGGTCCTCCAACAGCATCCCGAACCGGCCCCGGAACACGGTCCTGTCCCCGGCGACCACCACGCGCAACCCCACGGCGGGCCCCTCGCGCATGAGGCTCTCCACGCCCTCGATGACGGCCCCGCCATCGACATTGTCGAAGGTGGCCGTGAAGTTGTCCCATCGGTCGATGAGCAGCAGCAGGTAGGGCAGCCGCTCCGGTTCGGCCGCCTTGGCCCGCTGCTCGGACAGCGAGGCGAAGCCCTGGGTGGCCAGCAGCTGCTGGCGGCGCGCCACCTCCCGGCCCAGCAGTCCCAGCAGGCGCCGGACCCGGTCCGGCTGGTCGCGGGTCGTCACCGCCCCCACGTGCGGCAGCGCCAGGCACGGCAGCAGCGCCCCGTTGCCGGCGTCGATCCCGTACATGTGGACCTCCGCGGCCGAGGCCGAGTGGGCCACCGCCACCGCGATCCCCCGCAGGACGCTGGAGCGCCCCGCCCTGGGGCCACCAGCGATCCCCAGGTGCCCGGCACGCGTGTAGTCCCAGGTCATGGGCCGCTGATCCTGCTCTGCGGGCAGATCCTCCAGCCCCAGGGGCAGGGCCGGCAGGAAGCCCTCTGCGCGCGAGTCCGCCCCGGGCTCCTCCATCCGCTGCTCCACCTCATCCAGGGTGAGCAGCCCGGGCAGCGGCTCCAGCCACGGGCTGTGCGGCTTCTCCTTGCCCATCGCCCGGTAGGCGGCCCCCATGGCGTCCACGAGCGTGGCCAGGTCCGTGGGGATCGCGGCGTCCTCCTCCACCTCCGGGGGCGCCTCCTCCGGCCGGGAGAGCTCGTCAAGGGTCAGGGTCGCCGAACGCAGCGCGGCCCGGGGCAGGGCGCCCCGCGGCCGTCCCCCCACCCGGGAGGACTGGAACTGGCGCAGGCTCGCGTGCCCCAGCCGGGCGTAGGCGCGTCCCGGGATCGACGGCGGGATGAAGGCCGAAGCGGCCGCCTCGATCACGTCCTGGGAGTCGCTCTCATCCGTGACCCGCAGGGCGATGCGCAGGTTCGTGTTCGACTTGATCTCCGCCGAGACGACGCCGGCGGGCCGCTGCGTGGCCAGCACCAGGTGCACCCCCAGGGATCGCCCGCGCCGGGCGATATCCACCAGGCCCGTCACGAAGTCCGGCAGCTCGGACACCAGTGCGGCGAACTCGTCGATGATGATCATCAGCCGCGGCATCGGCTCGTCACCCGGGGCCATGGCGGCCACGTAGTCCTCAATGTCCTTCGCGTCGGCCCCGGCCAGCTGATGCTCGCGCCTGCGCAGCTCGGCGCCCAGCGACTCCAGGGCCCGGGAGGTCAGGTGCCCGTCGAGGTCGGTGACCATCCCCACCGTGTGCGGCAGGCGCGCGCAGTCCTTGAAGGCCGCCCCGCCCTTGTAGTCCACCAGCACGAAGGTCATCGAATCCGGCGTGTTGCCCACGCACAGCGAGGCGATGAGCGTCTGCAGCAGCTCGGACTTACCCGAGCCGGTCGTCCCGGCCACCAGGGCGTGGGGGCCGTCGGCGCGCACGTCCAGCCAGAAGCCCCCTTCGGCGTCCTCCCCGATGACCGCCCGCGTCGTGCGGCTGCACCGCTGCCAGGCCGCCAGGACGGCGTCGGAGCCCGGCTCGGGCATAGGCAGGACGTCCAGCAGCCGCGAGGCGGTGGGGATCGTGGAGTCCGCCCCGGAGGCGGAGACGTCGTGGACCGGGGCCAGGGCGCGGGCCACCCGCTCGCACCACCCGTCCGGCACCATGTCCAGGGTGACCCGCTCCACCTCCTCCACGTCGGTCTGGGAGACCGACGGCGCGGCGGGCCCTGTGGCCACCACGGCCCGGCACTCCTCGGGCAGGGCCGTGCGCTCCCGGTCGATGCACACCAGGCGCACACCGACTTCGGGGCCGCGGCGCAGCACCGGGATGAGGCCCGGGCGCAGTCGCAGGGCGTGCCCGCCGTCGAGCATCACCAGGACCTGCTCGTTCTCGGAGCGCCCGCTGCCGCGGTTGTCGGAGGCCTCCAGGCGCCGTTGCACCAGGTCAGCGAGCTCGCTGATGCGGCGGCCGACGCTCTCATCGTCCACGCCGACCCGGGCCCGGGCGCCCGTCCCCTCCTGGTTGCGCAGGTGCGGCAGCCACCTCGCCCAGGCCCAGCGCCCTGCGGGGTTCTCGCCGCGCACCGGCTCCACCAGGAGCACCATCTGCAGCTCGGCCGGCGAGTGCAGCACCGCGGCCTGGGCCGCCAACCAGGTCGCCACCTCGTGGCACCTGTCCCCGCACACGCCGACGACGCCGAGCTCCCCCAGGTGCACGGTCACGGGAACGTCCGGGGCCGTCCATCGCAGCGGCTCCTCGTGCTTGGCGCGAGCGGGATCGTCCACCTCGACGTCGCTGGGCAGGTCCGCCACCCCCACCCGCAGATCCAGCCAGTCGGGGTCGGCGGGGCGCCTCTCCCACAGCTCCGCCCGTGGCCCGGTGGCGCGCAGCAGGAGCTCGGCCGGGTCCGGGGCGTCCGAGCGCCGCAGCCCCCGCTCCTCGGTGAGCGCCTTGAAGGCCGCGTCTTCGGCCTGATCCCGCTGATCCTCGTACTTGCGCAGGTTGTCCTTGTAAGTCTTCTTGTTGTAGGAGCGCCCCTGGATCTGGTTGGCGATCATCATGACCGGTGAGAGCACCATGAACAAGAGCGAGTAGATGCGCTTGGTGAGCAGGTACATCCCGGCTCCCATGACCAGCGGGGAGAGCATCATGGCGAACGGGAAGGGCGGCTTGCGCGGCTGCTCGGGCTCACGGGGCAGCGTGAACTTGGTGACCCGGATCGGGCGGGCCAGGCGCGGGGGACGGTTGAAGTTGATCGTCGGTGCGCCCGGGGTGGGTGAGGTCACGGCGTCGGCGGCGGGCACCGGGCTCAGGACCAGCAGGCTCTCCCCCACTGTGAGAACTGCCTTCTCCGGCCAGAAGGTCGCGCCCTTGAGCGGGCGCCGGTCCAGTTCCAGGAAGTGGCGCTGGCCATCGGGTTCCAGAACCTCGCGTCCGCTGAGAATCGGCTCCGGCGCCTTCCCCTTGCGCTTGCGGCGCTTCTGGCGGCGCCTCCGCTTGGAGGGCTTCTCGTCCTCCTTGGCGGCCAGGACGAGAGGTCCGGGCAGGGGACGACGGCGCGGAAGCGGGAGCGGCACCGTGCGCGCGGCCACGCCCGGCACCGGGCTCAGGAATACCCGCCCGCCCTGGGAGACCGTCAGGTCGGCGATCTTCTCCCGCCCGGCCTCGCCCTCCAGGGCGATGTCCCCCTCGGGCCCGCCCAGGGTGTAGCCGCCCAGGCTCAGGCGGTGGACCGCGCCGGCCCCGCGTCCTGCGATGACGCGCAGCTCGACGACGCCGACCGGCTCGACGTCGTCGAGCACGGCCGCGCCCAGCCCCAGCAGCATGCCATTGCGGATCGAGCCCGAGCCTATGAGGGCCTGCGGGTCGAGGCGACGGGGACCGTGCCACAACGACGATGGCGGGGCATCGACCGGTTCACCGGCGCTGACCACCAGGCGGAGGGACTGCCCCGGCGCGCTGACGGGCAGGGCGCGGTCCAGGGCGGCGGCCAGATCGCCGACCACGGCGTCCTCTGGGACCACGATGATGAGGTCGCGGGCGTCGGAGGCCTCCTCGAGGGGGCGCAGGACACTGATGAACAACTGCATGGTCGACTCCTCAGGCGGGGCGACGGCCCACGGAGAGCCCCGGTGAGAGGTCCTCGACGAGCGCCGCCGTGGCGGGGTCGATCTGGTCAAGGTCATCGGCGCCCGCGGCGTCGAGGAGGATGCGGATCTCCTGCTCGAGCTCGCCGCGGCCGCGGCGCGAGGCCAGGCGCAGGCGGTCGCGCCACAGCCCCTGGTCGAGCTCGACCACCTGCAGGCCCGTGGCGATCGCCGTGGCGGCGCCGTCGGGATCGGTGTCCCCGATGAGCTCGACCAGCCGATGGGCGGCATCCACCACGAGCGCATCGAACTGCCGTGCGGCACGGACCCGGGCCAGCCAGGTGTAGTGCCCCTCGGCGGCGTCGGAGACCATCGGGCCCCGCACCAGGCGCAGGGCCTCGGTGAGAAGCTCGACCTCCTGCTGCGGCGCGCACCTGCGGGAGGAGTCCAGCAGGGAGCGCAGCACGTCCCAGTCCAGGACCACCCCGGGCCCCAGCACTAGGCGGCCCTCGGCGTCCTCGCGCAGATGCGGCGCCCCCTGGGAGTCCTGGCCGAGCCAGCTGCGCAACCGCTCCACGGTCGCCCCCACGACGTCCGCGGTGGCCCCCAGCGGCCAGAGCATCGCGCCCAGGATGGAGGGGCGGATGCCCTCGGGGTGGAGGGCCACGCAGACGGCGGCCTCGGTGAGGATGGAGCGGCGCGCCTGGTCCACCGCCCCCGCCGTCTCCACGAGCGTGTTGCCCAGGACCTGGATGCGCACCGAGGCGGCGCGCAGGGCGGCGGTGGCCAGGGGCGGCATCGGCGGGTCCGGCACCGGCGGGCGGCCGTCGTCGTGGGTCTCCTCGACCGGGGCGAACAGGCCCTCGAGCGCGGCGATCTCCGCCTCGGTGGCGCGCGAGGCCGTGACCATGATGCCCAGGGGGAAGATCCGGGCGGTGCCGGAGGCATCGATCTCGATCGTCCAGCGCCCCTGCCGGTTGGAGTCCGTGCGCACCAGGGCGTAGCTGCGTCCCGGTGGGAGCGGAGGAGGCGTCGCCCCGTTGCCGATGAGCATGAAGGTCGTCTGCGTCTCCGGGCGGCGCCCGGTCAGGACCCCACCGACGCCGGGCAGGGCGGCCTGCCCCATGAGGCTCTCGGGGGTCTGCAGGCGCCGGCCGGCTACCCCGTGCAGGGTGGCGGACAGGCCCGTCCCGACGACGTCGGCGTCCCGCGACCAGGGGTTGGTGCACAGCTCCAGGGCGAGGGCGGAGACGAC
>ERZ772968.1585-NODE-1585-length-10429-cov-14.567862_pt1 | contig 10429 bp, 4 predicted proteins | sample MGYA00580674_ERZ772968 | MGnify/ENA primary metagenome ERZ772968 (study PRJEB29015, sample SAMEA2737940) | human oral metagenome | biome: human oral; feature: human-associated habitat; material: dental | place: China | collected 2138 ...
TGCCGAGGAGTCTGGGCTGGTACGCACAACTGATCTGTCAGGGCCCCACCGCGACGGACACCCGTCAGAAGGCCGAGAAGGAGTACAAGGCGAGGCTCAACTTCATTGACCCCAATGCCTCCCAGTGGGAACAGGGCACGATGATGTGGAGGGAGGTCCTGGAGGATCTGCGCCCACTGGCCGACGATGAACTGGTCGGGGTCCTCGACTCCGAGGCCCCTTCTTCCGTCTTCAAACGCTGGGACGAGGACGCGACCCTGCGCCTACTCGACCTGCAGCCCGGGTGCCTGAACCAGTTGCTTACTCATCCCCACAGGGAAGTTCACGACTCGGCATGGCGAGTCGTCTTCCAGGAGTCCTTCTACCACTATTTGGTGGACTTGCAGGTTGAGGCTGTCAGGACAGGACAGCCCGCACCGTCGGAGCTTGCTGGTTCGAAGTTGCGCGAAGGACTGGTGACCGATGTTCTCCGTACGGTTGCGATGCAGACGCCTGCCTCGGAGTGGGGGCCCCGGGCTGAACACTGGCTTAGGTCGCTCGGCCTCGATCCACGAGAATACGAGGACTCCCTGCCTATGTGGCAGGAGAAGATCATTAATCGATTCAAACACAATCCCGCTCGCGTCGAGGAGCTCCTCAGTTACGCTCGAACCTCGCCCGATGGCGCCGAAACGCTCATCAAAGCCGTACAGCGGGTGCCGGAGTCCTTGGAGTTCTTGCTTCCCCAGCTGTGGCGGGAGCAAGTGGCCGGAGTGACATGGGAGGAGCTTCTGGACAATACGCTGCAGTCAAAGTCCACCCCCGGCCGAGTGATCGAGATCCTGAAACTCATTGATAACGCAACTCCGCCGAACAGTGGCCTAGTACCTTCAACCAGGTCCGCACAGTCTCAGACTCGGGAGCGGGGCGCCTACGACGCCGTTCCCAGGGACTCTGCTCCGATCGAGTTGAGACGGGAGATAGTTGCGCGACTCATAGAGCGTATATCGCCGCACGTGCGGGAGGAGACTGCGAACGCGCTCTTCGCTTTCGAGCACGCTCTGCCGCTGCCATCGGAACGACTTATCTCAAAAACGCCGGCCGTACGCGAGGAACCATCGTTCGTTCCCGCCCGGCTACAGCGTCAGACCCGAAGAAGAACAGAGCACCGGCCGTCGAGCGCCCCTAATGAAGAACAGACTCGCCACTCATTCTCTTCGGAGAATTCCGTGTGGCCGCTGTGGGCAAGTATCGGCCTCAATGCGATTCTGCTTTTCATGGTGGTTTTTCTCTTCTTGTCTTCGTAGCAGTTCAGGCCTTCTTCCCTCTTTTCTCCGGCGAAGGGCGGTTCTCGCCAGTTGACGTCTGTCAGGGTTCCGAGGTGACCGGGACGCATAGGAGAATTTAGGTCTAAGAGGACGTAAGACTCACGAGAGTCATCCGCTGTACAGGAATTGCCGAGTCGACAATTAAGTCTCGACGCGGATGAATAACTGAGAATATGAACGTCGAGGTATCACCCTCGATCGGAATCTGCGTCAACGGCTCTCCTGTACATCTCCTCGGCCCGGTCGTGCTCCTCTCGGACGGTCCACAGGAAATCGGCGTAGTTGCGGAGGGCGCGGGCGTCGGTGGGATCGGCATTGATAGCTCTTCTGTACATCTTCTCGGCCCGGTCGTGCTCGTCTCGGACGGTCCACAGGAAATCGGCATAATTCCCGAGGGTGTGAGCGTCAGCATGGCCAGTGATAACCGCACGCCTGTACACTTTGTCAGCGCGAGTGTAGTCATGACGAACATTTTGGAGAAAAATAGCGTAGTTGCCGAGACTGCGGACGTCGGTGGGATCGGCATTAATGGCCCGCTGGTACATCTCTTCGGCCCGGTCGTGCTCGTCTCGGACGGTCCACAGGAAGTCGGCATAATTCCCGAGGATGTGAACGTCAGCATAGTCGGTGTCTACGGCCCGCTGGTACATCTCCTCAGCCCGGTCGTGCTCGTCTCGGACGGTCCACAGGAAGTCGGCATAATTCCCGAAGCCGTAAGGGTTGGTGGGAGCTACGCTGATGACTTGTTCGTACATCCTCTCAGCTCGATCATAGTCGCGACTGATTTTATCGATGTAGTTATTAATGAAGTTGACGTAACTTCGAAGAGCACGAGCATCTGAGAGATCAGCATTAACGGCATGCTCACGTATTTCTTCAGCCCGATCGCTACCGCAACGGATTTTGTCGACATAGTCATTGAGGAAGTCGATGTATTTGCAAAGGACGCGGGCATCGGTTGGAGCCACCTCAACAGCCCGCCAGTACATATACCCAACGCGGTCGTAAAGTCTACGATTATCCTGAAGGAAGTCGATGTATTTGCGAAGGACGCGGGCATCGCTGGGGGCCGCCTCAACAGCCCGCCAGTACTTATCCTCAGCACGCTCGTAGTCACGATGGATTTTGTCGACATAGTCATTGAGGAAGTCGATGTATTTGCGAAGGACGCGGGCATCGGTTGGAGCCATCTCAACAGCCCGCCAATACCTATCCCCAGCACGATCGTAGTCATGACGGATGTGCTCGAGGAAGTTGGCGTAGTTGCAGAGAATCTGAGTATCGGAGGGATTGGTGTTGATGACCTGCCTGTACACCTCTTCGGCACGATCGTAGTCACGACGAACGCACCCGAGGAAGTCGGCGTAGCTGCAGAGAATCTGAGTATCGGAGGGATTGGTGTTGATAACCTGCCTGTACACCTCTTCGACACGATCGTAGTCACGACGAACGTACCTGAGGAAGTTGATGTAGCTGCAGAGAATCTGAGTATCGGAGGGGTTGGCGTCGAGGACCTGCCTGTACACATCTTCGACACGATCAAAATCATGACGGACGTGCTCGAGGAAGTCAACGTAGCTGCGGAGGCTGTAGAGGTCGGTGGGGTTGGCGTCGAGGACCTGCCTGTACACCTCTTCGGCACGATCGTAGTCACGACGAACGTACCCGAGGAATCGAGCACGTTTAATGAGTTCGACGGTTTTGATATTGCTGATCCTAACAGGATCGGCGGACGTTGAAGAAATGAGTTGCGAACCCGAACCGCTTGTATCTCTGATCACGATCCCCATAAATAATCAATCCTATTCATGTAGCAAAAAGGGAGACGTTCGCTGGACCATGGCGTTCTGAATAGCTTATCCCAAGTGCGTGCGAATTATTTACCCTTTCTCGCCAGAAGAGCCTCAGAATGAATCAATGTCGACGTGATGATGAAGGAATTAATACGGAAATCCGGTAAGGTTATTACGGGGATGCTTGGGGAGTCGAACGTGATATGCGATGGCCCGTCCCCGTTGGACATCATATGGGCGCAGAACAAACATCCTGATGAGTCCACGAGGGGTCATCGTCGTGAAGCATACCACGGCCTGTCCAATGATCAATTCGACAAGGATGTTCGCCCGGCTGCGCGAGAAGAGAGCCGATCACCGACAAAGGACGCGCCGACAAGGGGTACGTCGGAAGAGGAATGATCACACCGTACGAGAAGCCCCCAACGGCGAACTCCGCGAGGGTGTGAAGAACGCCGACAGGCGCATCAACCGGATCCACCAGGCGATCGAGCGCATCACACCTCCCACATCAAGGCCCGGAGGATCCGCCGCACCGACTACCGCCGCCCCCCGCATACATTCGAGCAAACAATCACCGCAGCACTCGCGCTCTGCGTCTTCAAAACTACTCCTGAATAACCTTCCAGGCCCCTCGGTTACGATAAGCACATCTCCTCCATTCCACTGCGCCGGAGGGCAGAAGAACGCGCGCCCGCCTCCGCGGGGCACGGCCCCATGATTACTCTATCCGATCCCGGCGCCCCGACGCCGCCGGACGGAGACCGCCGGCGTCGTTCTCATTGACAGGCACCGCCCTACGGCCGCATGACGATGCCCTGGGCGGCCGCCACCTCGGCCGCCCAGGGCATGCTCAGATCCAAGCCCGCCGGGATCGTCCTGGGGACCAGAAGATCCCAGGACTGCACATCCGGCGCCTCCACCTGTTGCCGCACGGACCGGCTCCTCCGGCGCGCCCAGCGCGTCGCCCCGTTCTGAAGCTCCCGCATCCGCTCGCGCGCCGGCCCGCGCAGCGGAGCCCTCGCGCCCGGCACGCTCACCACGTCAACGACGTCAATGGCCCGCATCTCATCGGCCGTCACCGCCGCCCATCCCGTCAGACGCGCCCCGGCCTCATCGGGCCTCAGCTCGACGAGCACGGGCAGGAAACCCGGAATCGGGACCCGGGCGAGGGCCCTGGCGCCGTCGATATCGTGGGCGATCCGATCGGCCACGGCCACTGAGACGTCGAGCCTGAATCCGCCGTCGCGGACGGGGGCCACGACCCACCGCACGGCGTCGTTGTCGGTGGCGAGAAGACCGCAGAAGTTCTGAGACCAGTCCAAGGCATCAGTGCCGTGGCGCACGAGGGATCCGCCCTCCCACACGTCCTCCGGCTGGACGCGCGCACGCCGCGCGCGCGGCTCCCGCATTACCGGGGCGAAGTAGAACTGCTTCACGGCCCGGGGCAGCCCCCCGAGATCGTCGTACAGGGCCCACAGGGCATCGATCTCGTCCCCGGCGCCCGGGCCGTCCCCGTCGTCGCCCTCATTGTCCTCATCGCCCTCATCGTCCTCGATCCGCTCGATCAGCCAGGACAGCGCGCGCCGCAGCAGAACATGCAGTTTCCGCACGAGGATGTCCTCCGCGCCGTGGTCGCGCAGGTGCTCGGCCGCCCCGCGGATCCGGTCCCGGTGAGGACCGTAGACCAGCGACTCCATGGCATCGCTGCCGAAGCAGACGGGCACCGGCTCCATCCGCATGAGCGCGCCCAGCTCCAGGTCCAGGAGGAAGGGGTCGATCGCGAGAGCCGATCCGTCGGCCGGGCTCGGCCAGTAGCGGCGGATCCACAGCCCCTGGGCTAGGCGCAGGAAGATCCAGGCGGTCCGGGAGGGGCGGGTGAACCAGGTGCTGTGCACCGTCTGTGTCAGTCCGACGGCGCCGTCGGACTCCGGCCTGGCCGTCCGGTCCAGCATCTGCCCGGCGGCGCGGGCGACCTCGGGCCCGTAAATCAGGCCGACCCACTCGGGCACCCTCCCGTCCAGGAGACGGGCGCTCATGCGCCCCGCCCCCGCCGGGTCGGCGATCCCCGGGTCGCACACGATCTCGCCGCCGTCCACGGGTAGGGCGGGGCGCACCAGGTCCTCCCGGAGCTCGCCGCCGCCCGGGGCGATGACCAGGGCGGAGTCGGTCAGGTGAAGGCGGACGAGGTCCGGCTCCGCGCGGGCCCCGGGTCCTCCCAGCCCCGTCTCAGGACTCATGGCGGGCCTCCTCCCCGGCCTCCCCGGCCTCCGGGACCTCAAGCCCGTCGAGCGCCGCGACGACGTCCTCGACCGTCAGGTCCATGCCGGCCATCCCCATCACTCCCTCGCGGCGCCAGCGCCGCAGCATTTCCTCAATCCTCGTGCGGGCGGCCCTCAGCGCCCCGATGTCCCCGGCCCCGGGCTCCGCGGCGGACCGGCAGCGCCGCACGGCCACGAGGTAGCCGCTGAGAACGCTCCTGCCCAGGCCGGTGCTCTGCTCGATGGGCGCGCACAGGCCGCGGTTGATCGCGGTGAGGACGTCGGCGGCCGATCGGGGGCCAGTGGTCCGGGACCGGCCCGGTTCGTCGTGTTCGACGTCGTGCTCGACGACGAAGCGGGCGGCGTCGTTCAGCCAATGCCCGAAGTCCCGGGACAGGGCCGTCAGATCGTCCCTGACGGGGTCGTGCAGGTACTCCCCGCGGTGCAGCCTCCTCCAGGCGACGCGGCCGATCTCGTTCATGAGGCGGTCGTCCGCCCAGGCGTCGGGGTCCCGCTGCGCCCTCAGGTCGACCATGTCCCCCACGCCCTCCGACCGCCCGTTCCACCGCCCATGGCACAAGACGGAGTTCCAGGACGCCTCGGCGATCCTCCGACTGACGCGGCTGTGGACGGCGATGAGCCAATTGACGAGGGTCCGGCGTTCCTCCCGGTCGATCGGGCCGGCGCCCCGCCACCCACGTCTCTGCGCCTGCTCGACGACGACGCCGACCAGGAGGAGAACCATCCGGTCGTCGAAGCGGCCCAGACCCGTCCAGTGGGCGCACCGCACGACCTCGTCGCGCAGGTCGTCGAGCAGGGCGCCGGTGCGGTAGTCGTCGGGGAGGTTCGCCAGGACGGCCCTGACCCTCTCCTCGAAGCTCCAGTCCAGGGGGTCGCGTCCCGTCCCGGTCTGGCGGAGACGGACCGGGGCGCGGGCGGAGGAGGCGTCCACGGCCTGAGTGAGCCCCAGAGCGGACGCGCGGTCCAGCAGAAGCCCGTCGACGGACCCGTCGGTCGCGTCGTCCTGCGTCCGCAGATACCGCCATTGCTCGCTCGCCTCGGGCAGGTCCGTCTCCCGGCCCGTCGCGTCCACCGTCTGGAAGGGGCGGGTCGCGAAGCCGCGCAGCTCCCCCGCGAGCAGGTGCGCCGCGCCGGCCCGGGGCCCGCGGGCCGCTTCGGGCGGGGGCCGCCAGGTATCGCGCAGGGAAGCGGCGAGCTCAGCGGCGACCGCGGGGTCGTCGAGCAGGCCGCGCAGGTCGTCGAGCCGGGGCCTGAGGCTCTCCCGCTCCATGATCTCGCCGAGGACGGCGTTGATCTCCTGGCGGGTCGCGGGGAGGCTCCGTCCGCCGTCGAGCCTCTTGCGGGTCTCCGCGACAAACTTGCGGGTCCGCCACTGCTTGTCCCGCTTCGGGAAGAGCCCCGCCCACTCCGGGCTCTCCTGCGAGCAGCCCTCCAGGGCCTCGATCATGCGCAGTGCGTCGACGATCCTGGGGGCGCCGTCCGCGATCCGCTTCTCCAGCCTCCTCGCCTCGTCGTGGTTGAGGCTGCGGTAGCGGGCCCGGTTGAGCAGCGACGACGGATCGGTGAACTCCCCGGCCAAGAACGTCGGAAGCAGCTGCTTGCGGATGGAGGCCATCGGCAGCCCCTCGACGCGGGGCGGCTGGCCGACTCGGCCCATCCGCTGAGTCCACCTGTCGACGAGCCCGGGCTGGTGTGCGCGCACCCGCGCCCAACCGCTTCTGAGGGCGCTCTCCGCGCTGACCACACCAACCCCCGGGCGCTCGCTCTCCAATCCGCGCTCCATGGTATGGCATCGCATGGCCGGGCACACCCCCTTGACGACTCGAACCTGCCTCGCCCGGGCGAGACCCGGCGGGGCGGGCCCCGCGGCGCGCGGCCCTCGTCGTGCATGACGGACACGGAGACGTCGTGTCCGTCATATACAGCGTGAGCAATCGACTGCACTTCAATAATGTCCACACCTATGCCCGTGTCCGCGCCCCGCTCGCCGTGTCGCCGCGCCGCGCCCAACCGCCCCGCCTCGCCCCGCCGTCGTACCTCGTGCAGGACTCCCGCGCCCAGAAGCCCGTGCGGGAGCCCCCCGCGACCCCCGCGCCGTGCGCGGGCGCGCCGCTGCCGCCCGAGAACCAGTCGCGACATCCCGATCTCGACGGCTGGCCCCTGGAGGTGCTCTCCCGCCTCATCGCCCGCGATCCGCAGGACACCATCCTCATCACCCCCGATCACCTCGCGCCCGACGACCTGATCGACCGACTCGACGACGCCCTGGAGAACACCGCCCCGCCCGCCGACCGCCCCGCCAACCGCCCCGCGCACCGGGCCTGCGTCCTGCACAGGTGCCGGAGCCTGACGGACCTGCGCGCCCGCGCGGAAGACGGCCTCCCCCCTGATGACCGGCGCCACGTCCTGGTCGTCATGGACGACGACCCCGTCGAGTCGGGCCTGCCCCGCGCGGCGCGCGCGACGGCCCGCGACCTCGGCGTCCCGGCGCTCATCGTCCTCACCGCCCGGGGCTGGGAGGAGCTGGAGGACCTGGGCGGCGCCCCCCTCCTGCTGCCGGGAACCGCATCCGTGGACGCCCGCCCCTACCCCGGTTCCACGGAGATCATGGACTACCTGCGCACGGCCGCCAGACGGCTGGAGCAATACCACGAGGTCACCATCCCCGAATCGACGATCGCCGCCGCGGCATTGGCCGACCCTCCGGAGGGCGAGCAGGACCAACCCCGCTTCGGGGAGGGGCTGCTGGACCTGTGGGCGTGCCGGGGGGCGATCCTGGGACGCCCGCGCATCCTGCCCCCGCAGGAAGACGACGCCCGGCCCGAGACCGCCGCCCCCGACGTCGAGCAGCTCTTCGCGGCCCTGTCCGCCACGGTCCTGGGCCAGGAGGAGGCGTGCCGCGCCGTGGCCACCCAGGTGGCGCTGGGCGCCTCGGGGCTGCGCCTGGTGCGCGACCGGCCCCGTTCCGCCCTGCTGCTGGCCGGGGGCACCGGGACCGGCAAGACGCTGCTGGCGCGCACGCTCGCCGAGCAGGTCGGCCGGGGTCCCGAACCGCTCATCCGGGTGGACATGGGCTCCCTCACCTCCGACCATCTCGGCTCGGCCCTGCTCGGCTCACCCCCCGGCTACGTCGGCTCGACCAGCCGCGGCGGCTGGCTCACCACCCGCATCGAGGCGAGCCCGCACGCCGTCCTCCTGCTCGACGAGGTGGACAAGGCCTCGCCCGTCCTGCGCGACGCCCTCCTGCTCGAGCTCCTCGGCAATGGCACGCTCACCGACTACTCGGGCAGGACGGTGGACGCCTCCGGACTGCACGTGGTCCTCACGGCCAACACCGGGGCCGAGGCCCTCACGCGCACGACGACCGGATTCGGCGACGGGCACGACCGCCGCCACAACGCCGAGGCGCAGGTCAGGCGCCTCCTGCCGCCCGAGGTATTCAACCGCCTCGACGCCCTCGTCCTCATGGCTGGCCTCGACCGCCCCCGCATGGCCGCGGTCCTCGACTCCGTCCTGGCCGACCTGTCGCGGGTGGCCGGCGCCGCCGGCTACGAGCTGGAGGTGGGGGCGCGGGTGCGCGAGCGGCTGCTCGCCGAGGCCCTCACCCGGCCCGACGGCGCCCGTCGCCTCCAGCGCACCGTGGAGCAGGCCCTCGCCGCGCCGCTGCTCGGGCGGCCCGCCGGGGCCTACCGGGCCATCGTGCACGACGGCGCTATCGCCGTCGATCCGCGCAGCGCCGTCGATCCGGGCAGCGCCGTCGATCCGGGCAGCGCCGTCAGCCCGCCCGAGGATCCTTCCGCACCAGCGAAACCTTCAGCATCTGCGAATCCCTCCGCACCCTCCGCACCTGCGGCCCCACCTGCGCAGACCCTCGCGCGCACGCGCCGTCGGAGCACGCGGAGGGGCCGGGCTGCGCCGCGCCGCCGTCATCGTCTCGCCAAGGAATAAACACCGCGCTGTCCCTTCGACAGGCCCGAGCAGCCGACTCGGGCCCTCACCGAAGGAGGCAGCCATGCCAGATCGCATGCCCTACGCAGAGGCCGAGAGGATCGCGTGCTACCGCATGCTCACGGTACCCGCGCATCGGAGGACCCCGAACCGCGGGTCGGAGATCATCCCGCAGACCGTCTACATCGTCCCGGGCGCCGGCGGGGGCGCTGTGGACATGCTCCTGGCGGGCCGCAGGGCCCCGGAGCGGATCCGATGCGTCAGCGAGCAGGATTTCCACGAGCAGGTTCGACACATACTCGAATTCGCATACGACAGTCCCACGACCAAGCTATTCCACGACTTCAGGCTCCATGGCGGGGGCCGCGGCTCAAATCCCTTCCGCCGCGCGTCGTCGACCCCGCAGGGGACGGCCGACCTGACCGAGGCGACCTCCCGGGCCTGCGAGGCGTGCATGGACTTCGCTCATGCCGTTGTCTTCGGCATGAGCTCGGACGGCGATGACTTTTCTGGAGTCATTTGCAAGCTCAATAGGGATGGCCGCAGGCCACGAAAGGAGAAGGGCAACCTCGCGGGCTTTATCCGCACTATTGTTAATAACAATGCCAAAGATCTCTTCCGTCACCTCACCGGCAGAGACGGGGGGATTGCCAGAATCGACGCCGAAAGGGTTCCGGGGGACCTGTCACCTGAGACGAAGAAGATCGTGGCCATGCTCGTCGAGAGGCTCAATGACTACAGGTGTACGGCCATTCCGATAAGCGCCCTGTCAGATTACTATGCCACTGCCCACGGGTGTGATACCGTCACCGCCACCAAGCGCGTGAGGGCCATTCTGGTGAACGCCGAGGCGGTCCTGAGCCGGGTCCGCACGGGCGGCAGGGACTGGTGGTGCCGAAGGGTCCTGGAACCCCTCGAGCGCAATCGCGCCACGCCCTCCTCCTTCAGCGCGTCCTATGACGGCTCGGCGAGCGACTCCGACTCCCGGCAGCTGGGCGAGGTCATTGGCGGCGCGGTGGCCGTCGCACCGGGCCAGGAGAGCGTCGACTCCCTGCCCGCGGGCGGAGGCTTCCCGTTCATCGACGACGAGAGCACCCTC
>ERZ772968.1586-NODE-1586-length-10419-cov-9.594076_pt1 | contig 10419 bp, 9 predicted proteins | sample MGYA00580674_ERZ772968 | MGnify/ENA primary metagenome ERZ772968 (study PRJEB29015, sample SAMEA2737940) | human oral metagenome | biome: human oral; feature: human-associated habitat; material: dental | place: China | collected 2138 ...
AGCACCACCTTGCCAAGGTGGGGGTCGCGAGTTCGAGCCTCGTTTTCCGCTCCATACGGCGACATAGCCAAGCGGTAAGGCAGGGGTCTGCAAAACCCTCATTCCCCAGTTCGATTCTGGGTGTCGCCTCCAAAACGATAGGCAAGACTGCTGCAGAGATTCTGCGGCAGTCTTTTTTCAAATATAACGGTGTGGGAGGATGTATTTTGTCGCAGGAAGAATTGAAGAAGGAAATAGAGAAAAGGCGCACGTTCGCCATCATTTCGCACCCGGACGCGGGCAAGACGACGCTGACGGAAAAGCTCCTGCTCTACGGCGGGGCAATCCATCTCGCAGGCTCGATCAAGTCGCGCAAGACGCAGCGCCATGCCGTGTCCGATTGGATGGAGATCGAGAAGCAGCGCGGTATTTCCGTCACGTCGAGCGTGCTGCAGTTCGACTACGGCGGTTGCCGCATCAACATCCTTGATACGCCCGGGCATCAGGATTTCAGCGAGGATACGTACCGCACGCTGATGGCGGTCGACAGCGCCGTCATGATTCTCGACGTGGCGAAGGGCGTCGAGGCGCAGACGAAGAAACTCTTCAAGGTTTGCCGCGAGCGCCATATCCCGATCTTCACCTTCGTCAACAAGCTCGACCGCTTCGGCAAGGCGCCGCTCGACCTCATGGCGGAGCTGGAAGATGTCTTGGGCATTCGCTCTTATCCGATGAATTGGCCGGTCGGTACGGATGGCAATTACAAGGGCGTCTACGATCGCGCGAAGCGCGAGGTCGAGCTTTTTGCCGCCGATGCGAGCCACGGGCAGACGGAACGCGTCTCCGTCTGCGGCTCGATCGACGACGAGGCTTTCATGGCACAGCTGACGGAAGAGGAGCGCCGGACGCTCGCCGATGACATCGAGCTTCTCGATGCGGCGGGCGAGGACTTCGACCGCGAGAAGGTCGATCGCGGCGAATTGACGCCGACGTTCTTCGGTTCTGCCATGACGAATTTCGGCGTTAAGAATTTTCTGGAAGAGTATCTGCGACTCGCGCCCGCGCCTGCGCCGCGCGCTTCGTCCGACGGCGTCATCGAGCCGACGGACGAGCGCTTCTCGGCTTTCGTCTTCAAGATCCAGGCGAACATGAATCCTGCGCACCGCGATCGCCTTGCCTTCATTCGCATTGTGTCGGGCGCGTTTGAGCGCAACATGAGCGTCTGGCACGAAAAGAGCGGCAAGCTGATCAAGCTCGCGCAGCCGCAGCAGTTCCTCGCGCAGGATCGGCAGATCATCGACGAGGCGTTTCCGGGCGACATCGTGGGGCTTTTCGATCCCGGCATCTTCTCGATCGGCGATACGCTGACGGACGCCTCGCACAAGTTCAAGTACGAAGATTTTCCCGTGTTTCCGCCCGAGAAGTTTGCACGCGTCTCGGCGAAGGACACGATGAAGCGCAAGCAGTTCGTCAAGGGCGTCGAGCAGCTCACGCAGGAGGGCGCGATCCAGCTTTTCATGCAGGAGGGCGCGGGCGCGGACGCCTACATCGTCGGCACGGTCGGCACGCTGCAGTTTGAAGTGCTCGAATACCGTCTGAAGAACGAGTACAATGTCGATATCGTGCTGCAGATGCAGCCCTACGAGGTCGCGCGTTGGATGACATTCGCCGATGGGCGCGAAATCACGCCCGCAACCCTGCGCGGCGCAGACCGCGGCATGTTTGTGCGCGACCGCCGGGGCAATCCCGTGCTGCTCGTGAGCAACGAATGGGCGCTCGGCTGGATCACGGAGAACAATCCCGACCTCCTGCTTCATGCCGTACCCGTCGACCGTACGGAGGCATAAAGCCTTGTCGAAGAGGCGAAAAGTGTGGTAGAATACCATAATGTAACAAAATGAAGGAAACGCTGAGGAGATTGGCGGTTCCCTGAATGAGCAGGAATGGGGGGCTGTTGGCATGAAGAGCATGACGGGGTTCGGCGCGGCGGGCCGGGAGAATGAGGATTACAAGGTTCATGTGGAAGTGAAATCGGTCAATCAGCGGTATCTGGACATATCGTTTTCCATGCCGCGCGCTCTCAATGCCTTTGAGAACGATATGCGCCATGCCATCAAGAAATTCTCGGCGCGCGGCAAGATCGATGTGAACATCGCCTTTCATGACAAGCGCGAAAAGGAAGCGACCATCGTCGTTGACAAGAACTTGGCACGCGCCTATCAGACGGCGCTTTACGAACTTGGCGATTTCCTGCATTTGACACCGCCCGCCGATGTATGTAAAATAGCCTTGTATCCCGACGTCCTGCGCGTGCACGAGGAGAGCCGCGATGTGCTTGACGCCCGCGAGCTCGTCTTTGACGCCTTGGAAAGCGCTTTGGAGCATTTCGCCCAAATGCGAAAGAAGGAGGGCGAGCATACGCGCCTCGACTTCGAGCCGCGCCTCGATTTCCTTGCCGAGGCAATCGAAAAACTCTCGGCCTTCGAGCCGGAGATCGTCGAGCGCTACCGCACGCACCTGAGGAACGTCCTCAGCGAAATGCTCAAGGGGCAGGGCATTGATGAGATGCGCATCCTGCAGGAAACGGTGCTCTACGCTGACCGCATCAGCTACAATGAAGAGGTCGTGCGCCTCAAGAGCCACATCGCGCAGTTCCGTGAGACGATCGAGGTGGAGGAAGCGCCCATCGGCAGGAAGCTCGACTTCCTGATTCAGGAGATCAATCGCGAGACGAACACGATTGGCGCGAAGGCGAACTTCACGCAGGCGGCGAAACTTGTCGTCGAGATCAAGAGTGAGGTCGAGAAGCTGCGCGAGCAGGTGCAAAACATCGAGTGAGGGGTCAATATGGACATCAAGCTCATCAATATCGGGTTCGGCAACATCGTTTCGGCGAACCGCGTCGTGGCGATCGTCAGCCCTGAATCGGCGCCGATCAAGCGCATCATTCAGGAGGCGCGCGACGGCGGCAGGCTCATTGACGCCACTTACGGCAGACGAACGCGCGCCGTTGCCATCATGGACAGCAATCATGTGATTCTTTCTGCCGTGCAGCCGGAGACCGTGGCGCATCGCGTTCTTGAGCCAGACACTCCGGAAACGAAAGGAAGAGAGGACGGAAAATGAGAAAAGGACTTTTGGTCGTCGTTTCCGGCCCGTCGGGTGCGGGCAAGGGCACGATCTGTCAGGCGCTCTTGGAAAAGACGCCGCTTGCCTACTCCGTTTCCGCTACGACGCGAAAGCCGCGTGCGGGCGAGGTCGACGGCGAGAGCTACTATTTCCTCTCGGTCGAGGCGTTCGAGAAAATGATGGAAAAGGACGAATTGCTCGAATGGGCAAAGGTCTACGACAATTATTACGGAACGCCATTGAAAAAGGTGGAGGAAAAGCTCGCGGCGGGCGAGGATATCTTGCTTGAGATCGACACGCAGGGCGCGATGAAGGTGCGCGAGAAGTTTCCTGAGGGCGTCTACATCTTCATCTTGCCGCCGTCGCTCGCCGAGCTGGAAAGGCGCATCCGCGGGCGCGACACGGAGACGGAGGACGTCTTGCAGAAGCGCCTCGCTGCGGCGATCGATGAGATTGAAGCGGGAAAGTGCTACAAGTACGTCGTCACGAACGACGAGGTCGATGGCGCGGTCGATTCCGTCTGCGCCATCCTTGCGGCGGAGAGGTGCCTTGTCGCACGCAATGGAGAGCTTTTTGACGAAATAGAAAAGGGAAGGGAAGATCCGATATGAGCATGGCAGATCCTTCGATCAACAAACTCCTGGAGGTAGTCGACAGCCGCTACACACTCGTCGTCTTGGCGGCGAAGCGTGCGCGTCAGCTTTTGAGCGGCGATGAGCCGAAGGTGGTGGCGAAGTCCTCGAAAGATGTGACGATTGCTCTGGAGGAGATTTCTGAAGGCGACATCCTTTATCGACGCAGCAAAGGCGGCATAAAGTAATGGTTCTTGCGGGCAGGAAGATTCTTTTAGGCGTCACGGGCGGCATCGCCGCCTACAAGGCGGTGGAGATTGCGAGCCGCCTGCGCAAGAAAGGGGCGGAGGTTCACGTCGTCATGACGAAGGAGGCCGCCCATTTTGTCACGCCGCTGACCTTCCGCGAGATCACGGGACAGCCCGTGTCGCTCGACATGTGGGAAGAGCCTGCGCATTGGAACGTCGAGCACATCGCTCTGGCGCGTCTGGCGGATCTTGTGCTCATCGCGCCCGCTACGGCGAACATCATTGCCAAGGCGGCGGCGGGCATAGCCGACGACATGCTGACGACGACGCTGCTCGCTGTCACATCGCCGATCTTCTTCGCTCCGGCGATGAACAGCGCGATGTATGAAAATCCCGTGACGCAGGAAAATATGGCAAAGCTCCAAGCGCGTGGCTGGCATAAGATCGAGCCGGCGGCGGGATACTTGGCTTGCGGCGCCTCGGGCGTCGGGCGTCTGCCTGAGCCTCAGGACATCGTGCGCGAGCTGGAAGAAGCGGGCGCGCGCGGCAAGACGCTCGCCGGCAAGAAGGTGCTCGTGACGGCGGGCGGCACGCTTGAAGCCATCGATCCCGTGCGCTTCATCGGCAATCGTTCGAGCGGCAAGATGGGCTATGCCATCGCGCAGGAGGCGGCGCGGCGCGGCGCTGACGTCGTGCTCGTCGCGGGCGGCACCGTCGCGCTCGCCGATCCCGACGGTGTGCGCGTCCTGCGTACGGAATCGGCGCTCGCCATGCGCGATGCCGTGCTGCAGGAAGCCGAGGACGCTGCGATCGTCATCAAGGCGGCCGCCGTCGCCGACTATCGCCCGAAGGTGCGGCAAGCGCAGAAGATCAAGAAGAACGACGCTGAACTCACGCTTGTCTTGGAGAAGAATCCCGATATTTTGCTGGAACTGGGCGGCCGGAAAAAGGAGAAGCAGATCCTTGTGGGGTTTGCGGCAGAGACGCAGAATCTCCTCGACTACGCGAAGGCGAAGCTCCAAAAGAAGAATCTCGACCTCATCGTGGCGAACGATGTGACGTGCCCCGACGCGGGATTCAATACGGAGACGAATCTCGTGAAGATCGTGGCGCGTGACGGCTCTGTCGAGGAAGTTCCTTTGATGAGCAAGCAGAAGGTGGCAGAGGTTCTCCTCGACCGCATCGAATCCCTACAAAAATAGTTGACAATTGAAATGTTTTCTCGTATAATAAAGCCGAATCGAATATCACTCATCAAGAGCAGTGGAGGGACTGGCCCTATGAAACTGCGGCAACCGTTGGCGTAGGCCAAAAAGGTGCCAATTCCTATAGGTATTGCCTATGAGATGGGAGCGAAGGAAGACTCTCTTTTCGTAGGAAGAGAGTCTTTTTTGATGGATGATGTATGCTGCGAATCGGCTTTTGCTGAAGATGTTTCGCGGACGATTTCATGAAAGCGGCGCTTTGAGGCCGCCGGGCAGGGAAGGTCGCACCTTGCTTTTCCAGATATTTGCCGCAGGCGGCAGCGGCGGAATGGAGCATACCATGAGCAAAACGATGTTGTTCACTTCCGAGTCGGTGACGGAAGGTCATCCCGACAAGATGGCCGATCAGATTTCTGACGCCATTCTCGATGCGATTCTCGCAAAAGATCCGCAGGGGCGCGTGGCGTGCGAGACATTGGTGACGACGGGGCAGGTGCATGTCGTCGGCGAGATCTCGACCTCGTGCTACATCGACATCCCGCACATCATCCGCAAGACTGTGGAGAAGATCGGCTACACGCGTGCGAAGTATGGCTTCGATGCAGCGACGTGCGGCATTCTCGTATCGCTCGATGAGCAGTCTGCCGACATCGCACTCGGCGTTGACAAGGCGCTTGAGGCGAAGGAAGGTGAGTCCGATGTCGCCGACTCCATCGGCGCGGGCGATCAGGGCATGATGTTCGGCTATGCGGCGAACGAGACGCCCGAGCTCATGCCGCTGCCGATCGCACTCGCGCATCGTCTGGCGCGTCGCCTTGCAGAGGTGCGTAAGAACGGCGAACTCGGCTACCTGCGCCCCGACGGCAAGACGCAGGTGACGGTGCGCTACGAGGACGGCAAGCCCGTCGCCGTCGATACCGTCGTCATCTCCACGCAGCACGATCCGGAAGTCGACCTGGCAACGATTCGCAAGGATATGATTGAAAAGGTCATCAAGGTCATCATTCCGGCAGAGCTTCTGACGGCAGACACGAAGTACTTCGTGAACCCGACGGGCAAGTTCGTCATCGGCGGCCCGCAGGGCGATTCGGGTCTCACGGGCCGCAAGATCATCGTCGACACCTACGGCGGCATGGCGCGTCACGGCGGCGGCGCCTTCTCGGGCAAGGATCCCACGAAGGTCGACCGCTCCGCTGCCTACGCCGCGCGCTATGTGGCGAAGAATGTCGTCGCCGCAGGACTCGCCGATCGCTGCGAGATCCAGCTCGCCTACGCCATCGGCGTCGCGCGTCCCGTATCGATCATGGTCGATACGTTCGGCACGAACAAGGTGGACGAGGCTCTGATCGAAAAGCTTGTGCACGAGAACTTCGATCTGCGTCCGGCCTCGATCATCAGCAACCTCGACCTGCGCCGCCCGATCTACGAGCAGACGGCGGCCTACGGCCACTTCGGCCGCACCGATGCCGATCTGCCGTGGGAGAAGACGGACAAGGCGGACGCCTTGAAGAAAGCTGCGGGAATCTGAAAAGGATACATATACAAAACGGGACAGCTGCAAGGCTGTCCCGTTTTGTCGCGCATCATGGCTTCCCTTGTAATGAAGATGTTTTCATAGTATAATGGCAATAGGAGGTGATTCCATGAAGAAGATGCTTTGCGCCGCCCTTCTGGCTATGCTTGCGGTGAGTGCGGCTCCCGTTTTTGCGGCTTCGATGTCATCGGCGAAAGATACGGCAGGCGTGCAGCGCTATAATTGCTGCGGCAGCAGATACTATCGCGACAGCGAACAGAGCGGCCCCTACTGTGACGAGAACGGCTACTGCACTTACGATCGCAGATAAGTGCAGATGAAGTTATGGAGCATTGCTCCGTGCGCCCCACAGGAAGAAGAATCCCCTTCGCGACTCTTTTGAGAGAGGCGAAGGGGATTCTTCATTTCCGCATTTGTCCTAGATAGTGCACGACGAATTGCTGCGCCGTGCGGCCGCTGCGTCCGGAGTGCTCAAGCTCCCAGCGATGCGCGAGGATGCGAAGCTCCTCGGGGGCGAGGCGGACGCCCTCTTTTTCAAGGTAGTGGGCGATGATGGCATGATATTGCTCTTGGTCGGGTGCGAGGAAGGTGATGATGAGACCGAAGCGGTCAGAAAGAGAGACGGTCTCGTTCACGCTGTCCTGACGATAAAGTTCGTCCTGCGCCTGATCGCGGTCGCGCCAGCTTTCCTTGATGAGGTGGCGGCGGTTGGATGTCGCGTAGATGAGTACGTTTTGGGGACGCGCCTCGACACCGCCTTCGATGGCGGATTTCAGATACTTGTACTCCGTCTCAAATGCCTCAAATGAGAGGTCGTCGAGGAAGAGGATGAAGCGCTTGGAGGGAAATCGGCGAAGCGCTGCGAGAATGCGCGGCAGTTCGCCGAGCTGCGATTTCGCGAGCTGCACGAGCCGAAGACCGCGACCATAGTATTCGTGAGCGAGAGCCTTGACGGAGGAGGACTTGCCCGTGCCGCGCGCGCCGATCAAAAGGACGTTGTTGGCAGGACGCCCTTCAAGGAAGGCTTCCGTATTGTCTGTCAGCTGCTTCTTCTGGCGGTCGTAACCGATGACGTCAGTGAGAGGGAGCGCTTCGAAGTGTTCGACGCCTTGAAGTTTGTGCTCTTTGTCGTTCCAGGAGAACGCCTTGCAGCTCGAAATCTCGCCGCAGCCGTAGCGCCGGTAAAAATCGAGGAAGGCGTCTGCGACCTCCTCTGCCGATGCCGCAGATGCCATGCGTTCGTGGAGGAAGGAGGACGCTTCGCTCGTGCAGCGCTTCGTCGGTTCGTAGTCGTCAAGGAGGTCGCATGGCAGCATGGCGCTTGGCGGCTCGTGAAAGACGTCGGCGAGGATTTCCATATCGCGCATGAAGGCGCGGCGAAGACTTTTGCCGACATTGCCGGAAGATTGTTCCACCGCGCATGCGAAGGTGTTTTCCACATGAGCGAGCACATGGAGAAAATAGGAGCGCAGGATATTTCCGGAGAGGCCGAGCGATTCCGCCTTCTCGATGAGCCCTGCGGTGAAATCGTAAGCGTGCGAAGTGTTCTCGGGATTTTCCAGAAAGCACAGGAATTTCCCGATGAGCGCATCCTCTAATATGGGACGGCAGATGCAGAGTTCCTGCAGGCGAGGTTTGAGCATGTCTTTCTCCTCTCGTCAGAACGTCAGTTTTTCCTTGATGCGCTCAACCGCTCGCTTCGTATTCTCTCGGTCGCCGAAAGCCGTGAGGCGGAAATATCCTTCGCCGCATGGGCCGAAGCCTGCGCCCGGCGTGCCGACGATGTCCGCGCCTGTGAGAAGGTGGTCGAAGAAGTCCCACGAGGAGAGTCCGTGCGGCGTCTTGAGCCAGATGTAGGGCGCGTTTACGCCGCCGTATGCCTCAAGACCGATGGATTCGAGGCCCTCGCGGATGAGTCGGGCGTTTTCGAGGTAGTAGGAGATGGCAGCCGCCGTCTCTCGCTTCCCTTCGGGTGTGAAGATGGCCTCTGCGCCGCGCTGGATGATGTAGGAGGTGCCGTTGTACTTCGTCGTGTGGCGGCGATTCCAGAGCGGGTTGAGGCTCTTCTTCGTGCCGTCGGCGCTCCTGCCCTGCACGCTCTTCGGCAGCACGATGTAGCCGCAGCGCGTGCCCGTGAAGCCCGCTGTCTTCGAGAAGGAGCGGAATTCGATGGCGACGTCCTTCGCGCCCTCGATCTCGAAGATGGAGTGCGGCAGATCGTCCTCGGTGATGAAGGCCTGATAAGCGGCATCGAAGAGAATGACGGACTCGTTCTCTCGCGCGTAGGCGACCCATCGGGAGAGAGACTCGCGCGTCATCGCCATGCCCGTCGGGTTGTTCGGCGAGCAAAGATAGATGATGTCGACATGCTCCGTGGGCAGCTCGGGCAGGAAGCCGTTCTCTGCCGTGCAGGGCAGGTAGACAACGCCCGAGAAGTGTCCGTTTTTCTGCAGTGCGCCCGTGCGTCCCGCCATGACATTCGTGTCGAGGTAGACGGGGTAGACGGGGTCGGTGATGGCGATTTTCGCCTTTTCGCTGAAGATTTCCTGGATGTTGCCGCAGTCGCTCTTGGCGCCGTCGGAAATGAACACCTCGTCCGGCTCGATGCCGAGTCCCGGGAAGTTGTTTTCTATGATTTTCTCGATGAGGAAGCCGTAGCCCTGCTCGGGCCCGTAGCCGCGGAAGGTCTCGGCTGCAGCCATCTCGTCGACCGCCTTGTGCATGGCGGCGATGCAGGCGGGCGGCAGGGGCTGCGTCACGTCGCCGATGCCGAGCGAGATGACGTCGGCTGCGGGATTCTTTTCCTTATAGTCAGCGACGCGGTGCGCGATCTCGCGGAAGAGATAGCTGCCGGCGAGTTTCAGATAGTTTTCGTTGATGTAAGCCATGGTGATTCCTCCTGATGCTTCATGCAAGGTGGACGGATACAGTTCGCGTCCGTCAGAGTTTACGGCTACCATTGTAGCACATTTCCCGTAAATTCCCATAAAATTTTTGAAAAAAAGACCGCCCTCTTCGGAGCGGCCGTCTGAAAGCACATCATTTTTCTTTTTTCAGCGTGTTCTGGCAGAAGTCGATGAAAGCCTGCGCGGCCTTGGAAACGTAACGATCCTTCTTCCAGGCAAGCCCGACATCGACGAAGACGGGCTTGTCAAAGGGCAGCGTCACGATTCCGGGCGTCTCCTCGACGATGAAGTCGAGCAGGAAGGCGATGCCTGCACCGCTCGCGATCAGCCCCTTGATGGTCTCGATCTGATTCGATTCGAGCACGATGTCGGGCGTGATGCTTTCCTGCTTGAAGGTGTCGAGCAGGAGCTTTCGCAGGAAGGAACCGTCCTTGAGCATGATGAGGTTCACGTCTTCGATGTCGTGCAGGGAGATGGCCTTTTTTTTGGCAAGTGGGTGCTGCTCGGGCAGGCACGCGACGATCTGGCTCTTCGCCATGGGAAGCGTCTGTAGGCTCGCCGCTGCATTGGAGAGGATGACGATGCCAAAGTCCAGCTCATCGCGCTCGAGCTGCTCGCGGATGCGCATCGAGCCTTCTTCGTAGAGATAGACGTCGAGATGCGAGTATTTCTTTTGGAAGCTGGAGAAAATCTTGGGGAAGAGGTAGGCACCAATCATCGACGGGATGCCGATCTTGATCGTGCCTTTCTGCAGCTGTTTGTAATCGTTGACTTCGAGCACGGCGTCCTGGATATTGCGCAGCGCAAGCTCAATGCGGGTCAGAAATACAGCGCCCTCGGGCGTCA
>ERZ772968.1592-NODE-1592-length-10406-cov-19.482176_pt1 | contig 10406 bp, 8 predicted proteins | sample MGYA00580674_ERZ772968 | MGnify/ENA primary metagenome ERZ772968 (study PRJEB29015, sample SAMEA2737940) | human oral metagenome | biome: human oral; feature: human-associated habitat; material: dental | place: China | collected 2138 ...
ACACTCAAAAAAAATTCTGCTATAATGGCTCATGTAATAAAATATAACAACAAAAGGAGAACGATATGACATCTGCTAAAGACTATATCCAAAGCGTGTTTGCAACTGTGAAAGCTCGTAACGGGCATGAGGCCGAATTTCTCCAGGCGGTTGAAGAATTCTTCAGCACTTTGGAACCTGTATTTGAAAAACACCCTGAGTATATCGAAGAAAACATCTTGGCACGTATCACTGAGCCTGAGCGCGTGATTTCTTTCCGTGTTCCTTGGGTTGACCGCGATGGAAAAGTCCAAGTGAACCGTGGTTACCGTGTTCAATTCAACTCAGCTGTTGGACCATATAAAGGCGGACTTCGTTTCCACCCAACTGTAAACCAAGGGATCTTGAAATTCCTCGGATTTGAACAAATCTTTAAAAATGTCTTAACTGGACTTCCAATCGGTGGAGGTAAAGGGGGATCAGACTTCGATCCTAAAGGAAAGACTGATGCTGAAGTCATGCGCTTCTGCCAAAGCTTTATGACTGAATTGCAAAAATACATCGGACCATCTCTTGACGTTCCAGCTGGTGATATCGGTGTTGGTGGACGTGAAATTGGTTACCTTTACGGACAATACAAACGCCTGAACCAATTTGATGCTGGAGTCTTGACTGGTAAACCTCTTGGATTTGGTGGTAGCCTGATTCGCCCAGAAGCTACTGGTTACGGTTTGGTTTACTATACTGAAGAAATGCTCAGAGCAAATGGTAACAGTTTTGCTGGTAAGAAAGTGGTGATTTCAGGTTCTGGTAACGTAGCCCAATATGCTCTTCAAAAAGCGACTGAACTTGGCGCTACTGTTATCTCAGTATCTGATTCAAACGGCTATGTCATCGACGAAAATGGTATTGACTTCGACCTCCTTACAGATGTCAAAGAGAAACGCCGTGCTCGCTTGACTGAGTATGCTGCTGAAAAAGCAACTGCTACTTACTATGAAGGTTCTGTATGGACTTACGCTGGTAACTACGACATCGCTCTTCCATGTGCGACTCAAAACGAAATCAATGGTGACGCAGCTAAACGTTTGGTTGCTCAAGGTGTTATCTGCGTATCAGAAGGTGCCAACATGCCGAGCGACCTTGATGCGATTAAAGTCTACAAGGAAAACGGAATCCTTTACGGACCTGCTAAAGCTGCCAACGCTGGTGGTGTAGCTGTATCTGCACTTGAAATGAGCCAAAACAGCCTTCGCCTCTCATGGACCCGTGAAGAAGTTGATGGACGCCTCAAAGACATCATGACCAACATTTTCAACACTGCTAAAACAACTGCTGAAACTTACGGACTTGGTACTGATTACCTTGCAGGAGCCAATATCGCTGCCTTCGAAAACGTAGCCAATGCTATGATTGCACAGGGTATTGTTTAAACCCTGAAATTTAAAAATCAGCTTGCTCATTTGAGCAGCTGATTTTTTGTCTATCAATGGATTGTAACGTTTTACCGAGCCGACTCTTTCAAAAGGGCCAGATATTCCTCTAAAACTAGGTGATGTTTTTGCATATATTGGGCCGACTCTACGCCAACATAACGATAGTGCCAATTTTCAAAATCCACACCAGTAATATCGCTTTTCCCTTCAGGATAGCGCAGAATAAAGCCGTATTTAGGGGCAATTTCCGCAATCTTATTTGCCACGCCATCTTCCTGACCTTCTGGCTCGCTCATATCAATCGCCAAGCCTGTCTGATGCTCACTGGCACCTGGCAGCTGGATCCGCTTTTGCACTTCTTGCTCCGCTTCTTGCCGAGACAGGCCTTCTTCTTCGGCCAAAGCTAGGGCTTCTTCATAGAGCTCTGTCTGCTCAGCTCGGCTACGATAGCCCGAAATCAAGGTTTCTCCCGGCGCAATGGCCCGAGCTGCAGCTAAAAATTGTCTAGTATTTTCAGCAATACGACTATCTACCTGAATATCATCAATTTGGGTCAACCTAGGATGAGACTCTTCCTGTAAATGGCTACGATTGATTAAAGTCAACTCCCAATCATCAACTGACACCTTAGGCAAGTCAGAACTCTGGACTCTAAGACCATGATTAATAAAAGTTGGCAAGTCTTCATCCATATCTTGCACTCGCAATAGAGCAAACAGCAAACTGATCCCAATTCCTAAAAATAAGAGTCTATTTATTAGTCGAAACAGAGAGAGTTTTCTCCTTCTTTCATGGCGACCTCTTCTCAAGCCTTATCCTCCAGCTCTTTCGCTCCAACTTCACGATAGGACATATCACCGATGGAAACAACTGAAAATTGTCCATCTTCATAGTCTACGATGGTCACACTACCATTGCCTAGGCCATGAGGTTGCATGCGATTAATTAGGTAGACAAAGGTTCCGATGGTCATGCCATGACTAACTACCAAAGCATTGCCACCACCTGCAGCCTCCAGCTCCTCAGCAATCTCTGAGAAGCCTTGCCAAATTCGGCCGCTGAGTTTTTCCCAATTCTCAGCCCAGCCAGCCGTGTCGACTTCTACTAAACCTTCTGCCAGCTCGGCATAGCTGAGTTGATGTACATGGTCAATATTAAAGACCCTAGGCATGACTCCCATAAAGAGCTCGCCATCATAGCCACCATCAAAGCTGCCAAAACACCACTCTCGAATGCGCTTGTCAAACCGATAAGGAATCTTTCCAGTCAAGCCCAGCTCTTCCAGAATAATTCCCATGGTCTGAATGGTTCGACCCGAATCACTGGATCTGGCTAGTTTAAAATCAATACCCGCTTTTCGCAAACCAATCCCTAATTCATGGATGCCACGTTCGCCTTCTGCCGTCAATGGACTATCACTCCAGCCCTGAGCTCGTCCGATTGTATTAAACATGGTCTTACCATGCCGGATCAGGTATAATCTTGTTTTTGCCATACACTTTCCCCCTTATTCTCCTTTCATTATATCACGTTTCTGAAAAAAAGCAGTTTCTAAGATTGAGAGAAGACAGCTCAATAAAGCTCAATTATTGCCATATTTTCTTTCAACCGTTTATTTAGCGTCCAAAATTTTGGCACCAACTTCACGGTAGGACACATCTCCCAAGATCTGAATCGTAAATTGTCCTTTTTCATATTCAACAACTGTCACACTGCCGTTGTCAACCTCAGGATTTTTGCTAATGGATTTATCGAGCAGATAGGCAAAAGTCCCAATGGTCATACTATGGCTGACGACCAAAGCATTGCCTCCACCAGTGGCCTCCACTTCTTGAGCAATAGCTGTAAATCCAGCTAAAATCCGTCCGCTGAGTTGCTCCCAGGGCTCAGCCCAGCCAGCCGTATCCACTTCAACCAAGCCGTCCGCCAATTCTGGGAAAGTCAGCTCTTTATAATTATCAGTATCACGCACCCTTGGAATCACTCCGCGGAAAAGATCGCCACCATAAGCCCCGTCAAAGCTCCCAAAGCACCACTCTCGAATACGCTTGTCAAACTTATAAGGAATCTTCCCTACCAAATCCAGCTCTTCTAGGATAATCCCCATGGTCTGAATGGTTCGGCCAGAGTCGCTCGAGAAAGCCTTGGTAAATTCCAAGCCAGACTCTCTTAGCCCAATCCCTAGCTCACGGATACCACGTTCGCCTTCTTCAGTTAAGGGAGTGTCCGACCAACCTTGAGCCCGACCAATTGTGTTAAACATAGTCTTCCCATGCCGGATAATGTATAATTTCGTTTTTGCCATGAATATCTCCTTTTTTCATCAAGGCCACCCGTCTAAGAGTGGTTTATTTATCTCGCACTTGACTGAGCAAGACAGAGGGAAAGAGAGTGGGACAGAAATCGGTAATTCGTTAGAATTCGATTTCGTCATCCCACCTCCGCACAGTTGAGTAGGGCTGTAAAAGCTGATGAAATCAGCGTAGTAGAGCCCACTCAACCACTGCGTCTTGCTCGACAATCCAAAGACAATTAAGAGGCTAGGACTTTTGTCCCAGCCCCCTATATACTTAGTTTTTAAAACTGTGAATCGGTGCTGGAATTTGACCGCCACGCGCGATAAAGGCAGCTGACGAAGCCTGATTGACCTTCATAACTGGGGCTGTTCCCAAGAGACCGCCAAATTCGATCATATCGCCTTCCTTGCCTTTCGGGATAATCCGCACAGCAGTCGTCTTTTGATTGATAACGCCAATCGCCGCTTCATCCGCAATCATAGCTGCGATGGTCTCAGCAGGCGTTTCTTCCGGAATGGCTATCATATCTAAACCGACCGAGCAGATTGCTGTCATAGCTTCTAACTTTTCTAGATTGAGCGAGCCATTTTGCACAGCCGCAATCATGCCCTCATCTTCTGACACAGGAATGAAAGCACCAGACAGTCCGCCAACCTGATTGCAGGCCATGACACCGCCTTTTTTAACTTGGTCATTGAGCAGGGCAAGCGCCGCTGTCGTACCATGGGTACCGACTGTTTCCAAACCCATTTCTTCCAAGACACGGGCCACTGAATCACCGACTGCCGGTGTTGGAGCCAGACTCAAATCAACAATCCCGAACTTAACGCCCAGACGCTCGCTGGCCATCTGACCGACCAACTGACCGATACGAGTGATTTTGAAGGCCGTTTTCTTGACCGTTTCAGCGACCACGTCAAAGCTCTCACCACGGACCTTTTCTAAAGCCCGCTTAACGACCCCAGGCCCAGAAACACCGACATTGATGACCACATCTGCTTCACCGACACCATGAAAAGCGCCTGCCATGAAAGGATTATCCTCTACCGCATTGGCAAAGACGACTAGCTTAGCCGCCCCCATGTCAGAAAGCTGGGCCGTTTCCTTGATAATGCGCCCCATATCTGCAACTGCCGTCATATTGATGCCGGTCTTGGTTGAGCCGATATTGACAGAGGAGCAAACCTTATCCGTCTCAGCCAAAGCACGCGGAATAGAATTAATGAGGATTTCATCGCCTTTTTGATAGCCCTTTTGGACCAAAGCAGAGAAACCACCGATAAAGTCCACACCGATTTCTTTTGCTGCCCGATCCAGAGCATGAGCCAGAGGCAGATAGTCCGTAGCATCCGTAGCTGCCCCAATTAGAGAAATCGGAGTCACTGAGACCCGCTTATTGACGATAGGAATCCCAAGCTCTGCTGCAATTTCATCCCCAACTGCCACCAAGTCTTTCGCTTTTGTCGTAATTTTTTGGTATACCTTGTCCGCTGCCCGATCAATATCTGTGTCGATGCAGTCTAAGAGAGAAATGCCCATGGTGATGGTCCGAATATCAAAATTCTGCTCCTCAATCATGGCAATGGTTTCCGTAACTTGTCTAATATCCATGCGCCCTCTCCTTAGATATTGTACATAGCGTCAAAAATGGCTGCGCTTTGAATATTTATTTTGACATTGAGGGTCTGACCGAAGGCCTCAAATTCACTACGAAGCGCTGCAAAATCTTGCTTTTCATCGCTAGAAACGACAGCCATCATGGTAAAAAATTCATCCAAAACCGTTTGTGAAATATCGTCAATATTGAGCCCCAGCTCGGCAATTTTACTAGCTACACCAGCCACAATCCCTGCCTTATCTTTTCCAACAACCGTAATAATCGCTTTCATCGTTTGCTCCAATCATCTTTATTGCTAATATTGTAGCATAAATGCCTGTTTTTTGCATGAATTTGCAGAAACCCAAACTGCGAATATTACGGGCTGTTTAAATATCAGACTCAAATACTCTTCAGAAATTACACATATCTCTTCCTTTTGTTAGAAGTTTATTTTTTATCTATGTTTTTGTTTGTAAACGATTTCAAACTTTGTTATACTAAATTTAAGAACACATTAAAAAGGAGGTTTCTTATGAAAAATTCTTATAAGAAACGCTTATACACACAAGCCCTCAGCCTCTCCGCTGCGGTTCTCTTAGCTGTTTTAGCTCAAGGAAATGCAGCAGCTGATACGCTTAACCCTGCTGAAACTCCGCAAGACAGCAGCAAAATCAGTACTCTTGTGGAACAGCTTAAGCCTGCAAGTACAGAGAAAGCTGAAGAACCTTCGACTACTCCACAAGCTGAACCACTAGAGAAAAGCAGCCCATCTGAAGCTTCATCTGATAAAGCCGACAGCAAGTCTCCAAGTCTTCCTTCCACAGCGTCAGAGGAAAAAGCAGCTGAAACTACCCAAAAACTGGACACTACGACTAAAACAGAAGTCCGCGCAGCTAGCTCCCAAGAAAACAAGGTTCAGCTTGCCGACAGTAAGGTTTACATGTCCGAAAAAGCCAGCATAGAAGAAACTATTCAAGAGCAAGGAGCTCAAGCTGGTAAAATCACTTGGACACTGGATGACAAGCCGATTAGCGAGTGGAAAACTTGGAAGATGGATGATGGAAGCTTCACAGGCGATCCATTTGTCACTGTTGAAGAGAAAGCTGATGGAAATGACCTCAAAGTTTCCCTCAAATTTAATGAATTATTTGGGCAAGACTTAAGCCTGCGTACACCAAACAATATCCGTAGAACCTACCGTAGCTTTATGGGTACTCATGAATTAGTCGGAACCAGCGAAGATCTTGGCCTGACCATTCGCAAGAATATTGTCCTTCGTCCTTATGAAGATTTCCATACCCACGATGAAATGCTGGCAGCTATCGAAAAGAGTCGCCAAGATGCTAAAAAAGACCGGCTGGTTCAAATCGAAACAATTGGTAGCAGTGCCCAAGGTCGTGATGTCAAGCTCGGTATCATCAGCTCCGACCAAAAGAGCATTGACGACTATCTCAATACAACCAATAAAGTTGCCCTTACTAAACCAGCTGAAATGTTAGCTGCTCTGAAAAATGGTACGCTGGACTATAAACTTCCAGTCCTTATCAACAACACCCACGCTGACGAACAGCCAGCCATCGACATCATCACTGGGCTCTTCAATACTTTTGCAACCAAGGAGCAAATTTCTTTCCAAACAACTGATGCCAACGGTGCTGCTAAAAATATCACCCTCAATGTCAAAGAACTCCTCAAGAAATTCATTTTCCTCTTTGACTTTACTGAAAATCCTGACGGAGATGTTGCCAATACGCGTGCTCTTGCCAACGGAATTGATCCAAACCGCGACACTAGCTATCAGGCCAACCCAGAAACCCGTACTGTAGCTGGACTCATTAACAAATGGAATCCAATTGCTCTCTATGACATTCATGGATTCGTTAAAGAATTCTTGATTGAGCCAGCGACACCGCCGCACGATCCAAACTTTGAATACGACCTTTTGTCTGAAAATATGCTGGAAAACGCCCACCACATGGGACGTGCCGGCGTCGCTAACTCTAAGTATAACAGCTATATCATCCCTAAACTAGACTGGGGCGATGGCTGGGATGACTCCTTCTCCGGCTACACTGGTGTTTATGCCATGTACCACGGTATATTAGGACATACCATTGAAATCCCTGAGGGCAATCAAGAATCCTATAAGGCTGGCTATCACGCCGTCCTTGGAGGCATCTCTTACCTGTCCCAAAATCCTGACAAGCTCATGGAAATGCGCCTCAACTTCTATCTCCGCGGCATCAACAAGGTTGAAGATCCAAAAGCTGAAAATGAGTTGGTCGGACCTGACGGCAAGGTTGTTGGACGGGTAAAAAATGGTCAGAAAAAGTTCTTCCCTGATTATTATGTCATCCCTATGGGCCTCGACAAAGACAATGATTCCCAACAAGCCTTTAATATGATTGAATACTTCAAGAGAAATGGTGTTGTCATTCAAGAATTGAAGGAAGATGTTGGCAACTATAAGAAGGGCGACCTAGTTGTCGATATGGCTCAAGCTAAGCGTGGCTATGCCAACCATATCCTCTACAAAGGATCAAACGAATCTGCCTGGGCTGCCATGTATGCTGAACTTTTGGTAAACTTCCCAGATATGAGAGGCTTTAAAGCTGAACCTATCTTTAAAGATAAACTCTTTGATGGCAAACTCGGCGAAGTCACTGCTCTCCGTGCTACTCGGACGCGCGATATCAACTACTCAGCACCTTACTATGTCATCGCTAATACATCTGACAGCGCAGTCAAAGCTGTCAACCAAGCCATTCGCCAAGGTAAGAAGGTCTATCTGACAGAAGATGGCTATATCGTTGATACATCAACCTTTGCAAATCTTTTAGGTGATTATGCTATTTATGGAGATGCCTTATATAAGGTTCCGGAAGGGCCAAGCCTGAAAGCACTGAAGGTCTATGCACCTCCTCATCAATTCTACTGGGCAGGAGTGGACTCACCTACCCATACCGCTCTAGCACTGAAAAATCTAGGCTTTGATATTGTCGATACCCCTGAGGAAGCTGATGTCATCGTCCTTGAAAGCAACAAGTTTGACAAGTCTATTCTTGGTCGCAAACCAACCATTGTAGTGGGTGGCTCTGCTATGCAACGCCTTGAAAAACTCGGTGTTCTAGATGGATTTGATGCGGAAAGATTCTCTGGTGGCAGCGATTTTGAAGGGCTGATGAAGGCTATTATAGACGATAAAGATCCATTGACTAGCGGCTATAAGAAGAATGATCTCTTCTATTCTAATTCTGGAAACTGGATCGCAAAAGCTCCTGCTAACTTCAAGACTTTGGCGACTATTGCAGACAGTGACTATTACATTGCAGGCTGGTGGCCAGGCAACGAAAAATTAGCCAATAAAATCGTTGCTATTTCTGGTAATTACAAGGAACATCCGCTCTTCGTTTATGCTGGAAATCCAACCAACCGTCTGCATACCATTCACTTCTACCGTTGGATATCAAACGCTGTCTTTGGCGATCAATTGGCTGAGTTAAAAGATATGCCTGTCACTCATAAACCAAGTGTCGAAATTGTAGAAATTTTGAACCAAAAACCTCAGCCAAAACAAGCAGGCAAACCAGCTGACAAACCGACAGCTCCGAAAGTAAAAGAAAAGCAATTAGAAAGCCTAGCTCAGAAAACAAGCGAAGCACAGCCTATCGCTACAGTTCAAAAAGCAACCAATAGTCAGCAGGCCCAGCTCCCACAAACAGGAAGCAAGGAAAACTCTGCTCTCTTTACAGTTGCAACGATTCTTCTGGCTACAAGCGGTGGTCTCATCTTGCTCAAAAAGAAAGAAGCATAAGCATTTCTATTCTGCTAGATAAGCCTTTGCTTACGATAGCTCCTTAAATATAAAAATCGCATGGACAAATCATTTCAGATTCATCCATACGATTTTTTTCGTGACTTACCATCTTGTAATTTTATCCGATATTGAGGAAAGCTTAATCGAATATAGACTTTCATTATTAAGCTAAACCAGTTAGAACAGCGCTCACAAGAGCCGATTTCTGGTCTTTATCATGGATATTAAGGATTTGAATCAGCGGTCTCTTCCACCATCTCAATCCAGGAATCAAAATACTGCTCCATAAAATGAGTTTGCTCCGCTATCAAAGCTTTGTTAATCTCCTCATTAACAGGAGCCAAGACCCACTTGTCTTCTATATCATCAGGCTGCTGCTGGTCATGGGAAATAATATACACATCCTGCTCTTCGCCATCTCCACCCATCAGCTCAGGGATATAACCATAATTAATCGGATAGACATTCCCAAAAGAATCTTTAAAACCGACTGGACGATCAATAACAGCGCTAAACATTTTTTCCTTGCATTTCACCAACTGAATTTCATACAAGAACCCCTATACTTCTGAAAAATATACAAAACTCGTAGTAAAATTCCTAAATAGTATTGATATACTTTTAGAAAATTAGATTCAAAAGGTATAAAGTGTATGTAATTTAAAAACAGCTTCATATAAACTTTCACAAAGATTTCTTCAAGACTGTAATCTTTAAGAATAAGTTTTATCGAGTCACTTTGTTTTTTAATAACATTGATTGTCTCAGTCACGCATACTTTTTATTTCTTGATAAATATCCTTTCGAAACTTGCCAAGAGATATATTTCTTATATCATTCTCAAAAATAATATCCCCATATATTAGACGATCAATATCATCATCTATAAATGAGTTATTAAATTCTATGAAATCAGTATCATAATTACTTTTGAGTAAAACTCTTAGTTCTTGACGATAGAGTTCGGAATATCGCTCTTCTCTATCTAACATTTTTCTAACGTCAGTGTCATGTATACTGTATGCTTCTTTCAAATTAATAGCATCCATATCCGATTTCTTCTCAATACTTGTACTATACTCAATCTCGATATCATCAATTCCTTTCATTAAATAACTAAATTTAACCTCATGTTTCTTTTCCCTATCTTCAAGAAAGGGATAAACATAGAAGTCAATTGTTCGTTTAATGTTATTGCAGACTCCACAAACTGGAATAAAATTGTATATGGAAACTGCAAAAATGGGATATTTGTCTTTATTATAAAAGTGATCCAT
>ERZ772968.1596-NODE-1596-length-10378-cov-2.877555_pt1 | contig 10378 bp, 9 predicted proteins | sample MGYA00580674_ERZ772968 | MGnify/ENA primary metagenome ERZ772968 (study PRJEB29015, sample SAMEA2737940) | human oral metagenome | biome: human oral; feature: human-associated habitat; material: dental | place: China | collected 2138 ...
TAGTTATCTCCTTAGATATTTATTATGATTACCGAATTACGCCGAGGCGTGGTCAGCAATGCCATCCAGCAATACCGATAGATTGCCGGACAGTGCATTGACAGTATCGTTGACCGGCGATAGCAGCTGAGCCACCGTCTGAGCGATCAGCTCGTTCTTGGTCGGTAGCTTAGCTAGATCAGTCACTTCAGCAGTACTCAGGCTCTGCCCCAGGCTATTAAAAGCTCCAACCAGCTTAAGCTCGGGAGTTTTATCAGCAAACTGAGCCAGCACCTTAGCCGGCAGCACCTCGTCGTCATTAGAAATGGCGTAGAGTACTTGCCCTTTCATAGCGCTGGTGTCAGTTTGTTTCAGCGAATCATGCTGATCCATGGCGACTCTCATCAGGCGATTCTTGACCACCTTGATGGTGACACCATTTTCTCTCGCTTGGCGACGCAATTGCTGCAAGTCAGCCACGCTAATACCGCTGTATTCGGCGTAGACAACCATCTGTGCATCAGCCAGATCCTGGACTAATTCGGCAACCAAAGCTTCTTTCTTGCTACGTGATATAGCCATAGGTCTCCTTTGGTTTTAGATAGTTTTAGATAAATGCGAACCTAATTGTTAAGGTATCGTTATCCAGAAAAGGGTTTATCTCGGTAGCTTGATTAAGTGCTATTACTCTTATAGCGACCGCCACTGTCTCTGATAACGCTACAAGTATAGTAGCAGATATGGCGATAAGTTCAAGCGCCACAGCGCTCAGTCGGCATTTCCCCGCTCGACCAGCTTGCCCGCCTTTAATCTGAGTACTATATCTGCCGTCTTCGCTAGACGTTTGCTGTGAGTGACTACGATGACGCACTTGTTGTCCCGCTTGGTCACCTGGTGGAGTATGTCGATGATATCACTGGCGGTCGCTTCATCCAGATTGCCGGTCGGCTCATCCGCCAAGATAATCGGCGCCGGTGATACCAGTGCTCTGCCGATAGCCACTCGCTGTTGCTGCCCGCCGGAGAGCTTCATGACATTGCGGTTGATATGCTCGTCATCCAGCCCCATCGTGCGTAAAGTCTTGGTGGTGGCTCGGGGGTTAACCAGTTTAAGGTTCTCCAGTGGCGTGAGATAGTCGATCAGATTGTAATTCTGAAAGACGAGTGAGATGTGATGCTTGCGGTGATAAGAATAACCCTGCTGAACGATATCCTTATTCTTAAACAGGATTTGTCCACCGGTCGGCTTATCCAGCCCGGCTAATAGTCCCAGAAGCGTTGACTTACCGGTGCCGGAATTACCCACGATGGCGTAAAACTTACCCTGTTCAAACTGATAGTTAGCTCCGCTAAGTACGTTCTTAGTGCCATCGGCATACGAATAGGCGATATTCTGTAGCGTTAATATAGACATAGTCCTCCTTAATTCATTTTACTTAAAATACGTTTGGGTGGTTGGCTCATTATCGGTGTCATAGCAACGACGGTTGACAGGCCCATCACCAGGTAGCCTAAAGCAAACGCCGTAAGATAAGCGACCGGTGCTACAGCCGCCCCGCCCGAACTCCCGGCTAATTGATTATGGTCTACCGACGAAGCTAGGCTTGCCGATAGTTGTGCCGAGATAACCGAACCGGCCAGGGCGGCGCAGACAGAGCTGACTGCAGCTACGACCGCCAGCTCAATGATGAACTGCCCGACGATTCGGTGCCTCGGTGTACCAATTGCCAGTAAGATGCCGATCTCGTGCAATCGCCCTCTCACCCAGAAGACCAGCACTAGCGACATAACTACCAGCCCAGCCACCGCCACAGCGATGGTGGCTATAGTGAGGATGCGCTGAACTCGCATGATGTTTTCCAGCACGCCGGCGAAGGAGGCAGCATTATCAGTCAGGTTATATCGACCCCAATCTACGCCGGACAGCTTCCGAGCTTGATCGATAGCTTCTTTGAGCCGGTCCGGACGCTTGACCAGATACGTGGCTTCGGTTAAAGCCGTGCTGCCGTTGAGTTGCTGCGCTGTTTCAAGATTAGTGATTAGCCGATTCTCCGCCATCTCGGCCGGCATGATAGTCGGCTTTTCATCCTTACCGTCAAATATACCGACGATCGTGACCGTCACTCGCCGCTCCCCCTTAGTAATCACCATCTGATCGCCCGGCTTGAGCTTGTTTTGTTCGGCGAATGCCTCGTGGACTAACGCTACGTTCCGGATACCGGGCGTGATGTGTTTGCCCCGCCTTAAGCGGTAGAGTCTACCGGTAAATTCACTCAAGTAGTCACTTCTCTCCACTCCAGCCAGCTTAGTCTCCTCGGTTGGCTGGGCATCCAGCTGAACCCCCAGGCTAGTCGCCTCAACCAAGTGTTTGCCAAGTAGAGTTGCGACTGTTTCCACTTGGTAGTTATGCGCCTTGACCCCCTTAAGCTGACTGACCTTACGGGCTAGGCTACCCGGCACGATATCTGATGTTCGCCGGCTGGTTAAGCTAAAGCCCGCCCTGATTCTACCTTCGATAGATTTCCTGAGCTGCTCCATAGTATGCTGTACGGTCAAAGTGCTAACTAGCAGAGTTAGAACCAGAGTCATGATCAGACCAATGACGAGGCTACGCTGGCGTTTGCGTCGGACAGCCAATAAAGCTTGTTTGATCATCACACCCCTCCTAGTTTATGTCAGTTAATAGCTTCTTTGGCGTTGACCCGGTGATTGGGCGAGAAGCGAATAGCACAGCGATGACGATCACCACCAACCCCACTCCCCACACTGCTATCAGGTCAGTCGGAGTAGTACCAACAGTTACTTTGTCTAGAGTGCGAGACGAGGTGACCGAATCGGCATCTGCCCCCAGCGAAGCTCCGTTGAGCGACTCACTCGCCTGGCTCGCAGCAGCCTGCGAAGCCTGCGACACCATCTGATTACCTAGCTGCTGAGCGATTAGCCCGGAGGTAAAGTAAGATGCACCGAAGCTGAGTACGGCTATCATGACCAGCTCGGCTACGTATTGCAAGATGACTTCAGACTGCGATATGCCCGTTGCCATCAGCACCCCCGCCTCACGCTTGCGCTCGTTCATCCACAGGTATAGCACCATGCCGATCACGGCTATGCTGACCAGTGCAGTTGCCCAGAGCATACCATCCACCAGATTATAGACGCCATTTACCGACTCAGTCACACCGGCTAACTCTTGGCTATTCTTGTTCAGCTGATATTTATTCCAGTCGACTGACAGTTGACGAGCTTGGTTCATCACCTCATCAAGCTGCTTGCTACCTTTGGTGAAGAAGTTAGCATCTTGGTAAATCTCATTCTGTGCTGTATAAGCATTGAGCTGACGAGTCGTCGCTATGTCGGTCAGGAAGATATTCTCAAAGAGTTCCACCTGATAGGCAGCCTCCTTGGGATTCTTCCCGCTAAATATGCCGACAACCTCGACCTCTACTTCGTCCTTTGACGGGTGCTCATTGTCAGTGTCGTATTGGTTGGCCTTGAGTTTAAGCTTACTACCCAGCTTGAGCTTATTTGCCTTAGCAAAGGCTTGATGTACCAATATCTTGTGGCTATCCCGCTCAGTGATGTGACGCCCCGCCACCAGTTTGAGTGATCCCGCCCGAAACTTGTTCTCCAGCTCCGATTTGTTAACTCCTAGAATTGTTGCCGCATTGCCAAACTGTTTGTCCTTCTCGGCATCATAGCCGCTACCACCATTAGGTAGAGGGACTAACTTAGTGTCAGTGAAGTCCACTGTAGCATTCTGACGCTTGACATAGTCGGTCACCCCAGGCAGTTTCCTGATCTCCTCGATAGCTTTGCCCGAGACAGTACCCGAGCCACGAGCCGTACCGGGGTTGGTACGAGGGTTGTTCCCCAGGTTAAAACCGACTTTCAATGTTTTATCCAGCGACTGCGCCGCCCTGTCTGTCGAATGCTTAATGGCGAAGCCGCTTAGCATCACCGTCGCCATACAGAGCAGGATCGCTAGCAGGATCAGTGTTTTGAGCTTCTTCCTAGTAATGTATAACCAAGCTCGTCGAATGAATGACATTTTCCTCCTTTCAAATATATCCTGAGCTAATCTAGCAGGCATATGTGAAATGAGTATGAAATGGCATGAGCGGTTACGAATGATTAAGCTACATAGGCGCAATTATGGGAAATAGATAGTAAAAGCCATACCCTGCTTGACCGGAGAGAAGCTATATTCCAGCCCCTTAGCCTCTAACAACATTTTGACGATATATAGCCCCACCCCACTCCCATCTGACTCCGGCAATATTTGGCTATCTGTGTGATAAAAGGGGTCAAATACACGCTGTAACTGCGCCTGAGTAAGTGGCTGACATTTATTGATTACCACCAATCTATGCTGACGGCAGGTAACCTTGACCACGCTGCCCACCTCGCTATAGCGTACGGCATTTGAAATCAGGTTAGAGATGACGTGGCGCATCATGTCGCAGTTAGCCTTAGTAAAGGTTGGCACTAGATCGAGCCGGCAGGTGACCCGACGAGCTTTGGCTAGCAAGCGATAATCATCGACTACCTCAGCAACGATCTGATCGATCTGCAGCTTCTTCTCACCCCGCAAGGCATTCTCAGCTAGGCTGCCCGCCCTTAAGATGTCATTGACCATTTTAGTCAGGCGATCAACCTGCGCTAGCGATTCCGCCAGGTAGCGGTCACGGTCTTGATACTCACCGATATTCAGCTGCATATTCTCCAGCATGATTCGCAGGCTGGTAAGTGGCGTCTTAAGCTCGTGCGATGTAGCTCTTAGTAGCACCAACCTTTCTTTCTCTAGCTTGCTAATTCGCCTATTTTCCTGCTCCAGCGAACGGATCATCTGCCATAGACTCTGATAAAGCTCATTAATATTACGTCCCAGTACGCCAATCTCATCGCTACTTTCGACCGAATATTGCACTCCTTTCTCCAGGCGCTGCATCAGAGTGGTGACCTTAGCCATCCGGCGAATCGGCTTGGTTATGAACCGACTATAGCAGTAGGAAAAGAACAGTGCCACCAGTAGTGAAGCAGATATCGTATAAGGCAGGGCATGGAGTGTCGCCAGCTTAGCCTGCCTGACCGGCTCAACATTCACCAGCAGCCTAACGCTAAGCTTTCGCCCATCGGCACTCTTAAAGCTACTCTGCTTTAGGATCACCGAGCGTGGATCGACTGACTGTCCATCGGCGATCTTGACCACATCAACGTCAGCCGACTTGCCCCTATCTGTCACGATGTTGATCGTCTGAAATCCTTGGAAGTAGTCGTCTCGTCCGTCAGCAGTCAGAGTGATATTGACGTTCTTAGCGACAGAAAACCTCTGACAGATTTGACGCACTTGGCTAAGCGACTGACCCTTTAACTGCGCCTCCAGCGAAGCTAAGCTCTCCGAAGCTTCTTGCTGCTTTTGGTCGAGGTAAAGCCGGGGCATCAGGATATAGATCAGCAGATGCATCAGTACGATTAAGGCTAAAAAGAGCCCCATCGAGACTAAGAAGGTCTTCGGGAAGAGCTTAAGACGCTTCATAGCGATAACCGACCCCCTTAACGGTAACGATACAGTCGAGCCGCAGCTTGTGGCGCAGGTTCTTGATATAGACATCTATCACCCGATCAAAAGGCACATCGGCCGCATCATGCCATAGCTTTTCGATAATCGCCTGACGAGACCAAACGACGCCGGGATTGTCCACCAGAAGCTTTAAGAGCCGGACTTCTTTGGGCTTGAGATGAGCGTCACTGCCGTCATAAAAGCCCTGATACGCCTCGAAATCTACCGTGGCTAAGCCTCGCCGCCATTGAGCCTTAGTGGCTGACCTCCGACGTCGCAGTAAAGCTCGAATATGCTTCTCCAGGATCACCAGCGAGAAGGGCTTGCTGATATAATCATCCGCCAGTTCGTCGAAGCTGGCGATCTGAGTCGGCTCGTCCTGCAAGGCCGTCAACATCAATACCGGCACATCACTCTGCTGACGGATACGGCTGAGCACCTCTATGCCGCTTAGACCCGGCAACATGATATCTAAGATCACCACATCCGCCCGGCTGTACTTAGCCAGTGCCTCCTCACCACTAGTGGCAACCAGTACCGTAAAGCCACGCTGGCGCAGAAACAGCTCCGTACCATGACGAACCGCCGGCTCGTCCTCGACTAAGAGCAGAGTACCCACGCTCAGCTAGCTACTACCTCTCCCCGAAGTGTCACCTCGGCGTCGTCGATGCGCCTCCTCTGCACCGTACATATGCTTGACACGATCATCCAGCCAGACAATATCCCCCACGACGGGCGGTAGAGCTATCGTCCCGATAGTTCGGGTGACGATACTCCTTGACTGCATTAAGTCACTGATAAAGCGGATAGCATCTCGTTCACTTCTACCGATGTAAGGTCGGTCAGTGATGCCATCGCCATTCTGATCCTCCGGAAACGAACCAATCAGCATAGGCTTGCCGATCCGCAGACGCCGTCGTCGAATATCCGCCAGCAGCTTCGCCCACTGCAACCGATCTTCACTCTTGATCAAGCCGTTGCCATTATTTTTATAGATGATATGAGCCAGCTGCCCCGTCTGCATCGAATCACGATACTCCCTGGTGACACACTGCAACTCGAAAGGAAGATTATGGTAAAAGCCGGTAATCTTGCCTAAGTGCAACGCCTCGGGCGATCCCACCCGGTGTAAGTCAAGCTGTGAGGGGTCAACGTCTATCCCTCTCGCCATCCGGTTGATGAAGTCGTCCGTACCCCGCAGATGAATAGCCGAGGTGCGAGAGGGCGAGGGGTACGGTACCAGATGATTGTCGTCTCGGCACAGCCCTTTGACCATGGCGTTAAATAGTGCCTGCTGATCCGCCTCATCCTTGACCACGGCGGTGATACCCAGGATATCCATCGGTATATGTTCGTTAGACCCGCCCTCACACTCTCGCTGATACATCTTCCACGCCAGCGATCCACTCGTCTTTAAGCGAAACCGCCAGGACACATCGATCGGCTGTCCGTCAGCCCGCACCATCGTCGGCGCGGTGTCACCGTAGACCGAGTCATTGCCATCATTATAACTGACCGGTAAGTTTGGCTTCGGGTCGATATTATCATCACCAAAAAGCTGTTTAGTGATATCACAAAAGGCAGTCTGAGCATTGTGCGCAACGCTATGATTGCCGTCAAAGTCTTGAAAGCGCTCCAGGATGGCGTCAGCTCGCATGATCAGGTCGCCTCGACCACCATAGTTGAGACGTACCTTTTTCGATAGACCATTGAGCGACATGGCTAATGTATCATAGCCGATCACCTCGGCGACCGGAGCGATAAATTTCTCCGAGTAGAGCACCCGGTCAAAGGTCTTGCGGTTATCATCCTGGTGACTCTGTAGCCAGCGCAGCATCTCGACACCGGAGATGAGCATCGACTCGACGTTGATATCATTCACCATACCATAGAGCACATCAGGCGTTACCAGCTGAGGGTCGGACAGCCATTCTTCCTGCTTTGGTCGGAAATAACAATCATGGTGGCTCTGACCCTCGGTCATAATGCTCTTATAATACAGATCAAGTCGGCGTCGATCCTGCAATAGTCCGGCGATATAGATATTCTCGGGATCATACACCTCGTCAGGCGTCTTACCATCGGCGAAGAAATGGCTCAGAGGTACTCCGCCCGATACCACGCCGATATTCCGGTTCTCAGCCAGACCGTCGTTGATATCTTCCACCGTGCCCAGTGCCGCTGCCACGTACGCCGACGATGCGAGTTCGTCGCCACAGTAGTTACGAATCATCCGTTGCTGCTGATTGATATCAGACAGCTTGACTCGTTGTTCCATCTCGCCGACGTTCGCTTGATCGTAATGATCGACATCGCTGATCGAAAAACACCGCTCCAGCGTCGCCCGAGCCTCGGTCGGGATATTGTTGTATGGATAAACGTGAGCGTAGCTCTCAGTATCCACCACCTCCTCGGTATTCTCCCTATCTTGATCGTTTGTCTCAGCCGACGAGCCGGCACTCTCAAAATTCTTCATAAACCTAACGTCATTATAGCAAACTAAGCTCTAACGAGATATAACAACGCACTAGACAATCTAACTTTCTTGAGCCAATCGTCCATAGCAACTTAGCAATTGCCGCCAAGTACGACCGACTCCGGCCTGATCATCAAATCTTTGGTAGCCGACCCCGGCGGATATGCCGCAAGCCAGGAAGGTGTCGTCACCAACATAGATACCGACGTGGCTCAAGTTATTCTGCCTATAGGATGCGTCAAATGTCCCGGTAAAAAAGACCAGATCGCCGGGCTGTGCTTCGCTAGGCTGAATAGGCTGACACTTCTCATAGATACCATCGTAAAAAGTACCGTCAATACGTCTGCCCGCTACCGGCAGGCGAACTGCTCGCCCCTTGATCTGATTGCGATAGCAGTATCCCAGACGACACATGATAAAATCAATAAACCCCGAGCAGTCAAATGATGTCTCCGGGTCTGAGCCGCTCCAGACATATGGATAGCCGATATACGGCTCGCCAATCTTTAGCATCCGGTCTAACAGTGGGTACTGTCGACGTAGCTCACCGGACACCTGATAGTGTCGAACGGCCGGCAACGTGGAAGCATGAGGGTAACTAGATACCGGGAATAAATCGGGGCGTGAACCATGGCTACGCATATAACCGGCGTAACGAGCTAGCTGATCGTGATCTAGGATACTGTCTACCGTACAGTAAAGATCGTAATTAGTCAGCTTAACACTGAGATCAAGGAAGCGGCCATCCAGCCGGTCGGTTGATTTGCCTCGGCATTCAGCCCGGTATTCATCCGCTACGACCTTGCTAATAGTTAGCGTGTATTGTCGGCGTGGCCGACGAAGCTTTTTTAGAAGCATCTGAATATCCGGATCGTCCAGCTGAAAGTCCGGCTTAATGGCACTGGCCATGGCGATCAGCACATAAGGGTCGTGTCCGACCTTATCCAGGCTAAACTTAGCATCGTGATACCTACCGGACTCAGCTTTTAGCCGCTCAATCTTCCCTGTCAGCTCTTTCTCATAATCCTGATAAGCTTGTTCAAGTCCATAAATATCCTTATCGCTAGCCAGGAAACAGGCGTCAGTCGTGCCGGCTGTGATTCGCTTTTTCATCCCACCAATTTTAGCACATCTAAAAGAGGGGCTGACACTCCTGGTGCCGGCCCCTGCTTTTTCAGAGTCAATCAGACAAGCTATAGCTCAACCTTAATCCCCGGACCCATGGTAGTAGAGATAGTTATGGATAGCACGTAGCTTCCTTTTAATGTGGACGGTCGAGCTGATTTGAGACTATTGATCAGAGTCTGGGCATTCTGCTGCAGCTTGTCTGCACCAAACGAAACCTTGCCGATACCCAAGTGAACGATACCCTGCTTATCCACTCGATACTCTATCTTACCGGCTTTCGCTTCCTTGACCGCCTGAACCGCATTGGCACTGACTGTACCCGCCTTGGGATTAGGCATCAACCCTCGTGGACCAAGCAGTCGAGCAAAACGACCTAGCTTCGGCATCAGCTGTGGAGTTGCTACCAGCACATCGAAGTCAAGCTTCTCTCTAGTAAGTAGGTCAATTACGGCCGACTCGCCTGCTATGTCGGCTCCGGCTTGCTTGACTGCCTTCACTTCGTCCTCACCGACCATGGCGGCGACACGAACCGACTTACCGGTACCGTTCGGTAGAGTAACTGTAGCTCGGATGTTTTGGTCAGCCTGCTTCGGATCGACGCCCAGCCTGACATGCATCTCCACCGTACTATCAAACTTGGTCACCGCCGTCTCAGTAGCCAGCTTGATCGCTTCGGCTAGACTGTACAGTTTAGCCTTATCAACCTTCTGGGCAACCTTCTTATAGGCCTTGCTCTTGCGCTCCGCCAGAGGGCGAGTCTTCGGCGCAGGGCCACGCTGGATGTTCGCTTCATTATCACCCTGCGGCGTAGTATCACCAGCCTCCTTACGAGCCTGGCGCTCCGCCTCAGCTTCGGCCTCTTTGACTGACTTCTCGCTCCGCTTGCCTGCTTTAGCGTAGTGAACCGCCTCTTCGGTAGCCTGATCAGACTCAGATTTGGAATCATCAGATTGAGCCAGCTTTACCTGTTCTGCCTCCTTGTCGATAGCCTCGCTTACTTCGTTAACCACTTGCTCCGCTTGATCGGCTACTTCTTTAGCCGACTCACGAGCCTGCTTGATCGCCTCGGTAATCTCAGCAACGGTGTTCTTTTCGCTGACATCAAGCTTTAGTTCCTCGGCCTCCACCAGCAGTTCGCTCTTAGTCTTTGCCATATCTCTCCTTTCGTGGTGCTGACGGCGCTTCGCCTCCCACAATTATTTTAATTACTCTTCGACAGTGACGCCCATTGATCGA
>ERZ772968.1598-NODE-1598-length-10369-cov-3.553326_pt1 | contig 10369 bp, 6 predicted proteins | sample MGYA00580674_ERZ772968 | MGnify/ENA primary metagenome ERZ772968 (study PRJEB29015, sample SAMEA2737940) | human oral metagenome | biome: human oral; feature: human-associated habitat; material: dental | place: China | collected 2138 ...
AGCCGTAGTTGTCGTTGTTTACCTTGAGCCAGAGGGTGTCGTCGATTTTCTCCGGCCAGGTGTCGCGGTCGCCGTTGAAGCGGCGTTCGGCGAAGGCGTCGAGGAAGCGGTTGGCCATCGAGTAGTCGCTCTGACCGACGCTGCCGAGAATGCCGGATGTGGAGGACATCATGACGAAAAGCTCCAGCGGGTCCTCCGCCGTCAACTCATCCAGCAGAATCGCCCTGGCGATTTTGGGAGCCAGGACCCGAGCACAGCGTTCATAGGACTTCTGCAGAACCGGAGCGTCGTCGATCACGCCGGCTGCGTGGACGACTCCGTGCAGCGGACCGCGCGCGGCCCGCTCCCGCGTCAGGACGTCCGCCAGGGGGACGATCACCTCGATCAAGGCGCCCACCGCCCCGGGGTCCATCAGGGGGCAGCCGTTCTTGGCGTACATGACCGGATCGACGACCACGTTTTCGGGGGCATATTGCTTCAGCTTCCCCGCGACGGCCCTCATGCACACGGGGGTGGAGAGCATCCCCACCTTCACGGCATCCGCCCCGATATCCTCGAAGACCGCGTCCATCTGCTTCTCGATCATGTCCGGCGTCACGTCCTGGATGGCGATCACCCGGCTGGTGTTCTCCGCCACCACCGATACGACGACGCTCATGCCGAAGACCCCATGGGCCGAGAACGTCTTGAGGTCGGCCTGGATTCCCGCTCCGCCGCTGCAATCGGAGCCCGCTACGGTCAACACTTTACGCATGGCAAGGACCTCCCTGCTCGAAAATTGAAGGGCGCCTTTCCACAACAGGAAAGCGCCCTTCTTCGTGACGACACACATCTCTGCTTCCCTACGCCGGTATTAGCCGACAGGTTCAAGGGGTCAGGTTTTAACCTTCTCAACGCACTTCAGTTCCCCCACAAACGATATTCTTTTGTATGAATTTCATTTTAGGCCGGCGCCGGGCCGAAGTCAAGCGCGCGATATCCGCAATAGATCGGGCGGATACCGCTCTTGAGTTTGTACTCAAACCTGATAATATTTGAAAAATGGACGCAAAGACGATAGACGGCGCCATCGGCGCCTTTTTGGCGCATATCGGCAGCAGGACCGCTTCCGAACATACGCTGACCAATTATGCGGTGGACCTGAAGCAGTTTTCGGAGTATCTGGCGGGTCGGTCCCTATCGGACGTCGGCCTTGTGGACCCTGCGGTCCTGCGCGCCTACCTCCGGGAACTGTCCGGGTGGGGCTATGCCCGGACGACGATATCCCGCAAGCTCTCCTCCCTGCGCGGCCTCTTCTCCTTTCTGAGGGAGCGCGGCGTCCTGGACAGGGACCCGGCCCGCGCCCTGCGCGGCCCCTCGGCCCCCCGGGGGCTGCCGAAGGCCCTCTCGGAGGAGGCCGTGAACCGGATGCTCGAGATGGCCTCGGAGAGCGAGTCCCCCGTCCGGGACACGGCCGTCATGGAGCTGCTCTATGGGTGCGGACTTCGGGTGTCGGAGCTGACGGGGCTCAGGTGGGCGGACGTGGACCTTCAGGAACGCTGGATCGTCGTCCTGGGCAAGGGGGACAAGGAAAGGCGCGTGCCCTTCGGCGGCTGTGCGCAGAGGGCGCTCGAGCGGCTTGGGGCGCAGCGTGACCCGGCGGAGCCCTACGTCTTTTCGGGACGCGGGGGCAAGGCCCTCACGGTCCGGACGGTGCACCGCATCGTCACGACCCTGGCCGGACGCGCGGGGCTGAAGGGCGTGACGCCCCACGTCCTGCGCCACAGCTGTGCGACGCACCTGGTGGAGCGGGGGGCGTCGCTGAAGTTCGTGCAGGAATTCCTGGGGCACGAGAGCCTCTCCACGACGCAGATCTACCTCACCATCAGCGCGTCCTGGATGAAGGAGAGCTACGCCTCGGCCCATCCCCGGGCCAAGGTCGGCGGGGACGCCCCGTGAGGCCGGCCCGTGGAACCGGAACATACAGGGATATACGACGGCAGCGATAAAGAGAAAACGGCAGCGGAAGCTGCGGAAAGGATGAGGACACTGTTTAAGGGAACGACCATCGTGTGCGTCCGCTCGGGAGATAGGGTGGCCATGGCCGGGGACGGCCAGGTGACCCTGGGAAGCCAGATCGTCAAGTCGGGGGCGCGGAAGGTGCGCCGCCTCTTCAACGGAAAAATTTTGACGGGTTTCGCGGGCAGCACCGCCGACGCCATGACCCTGCTCGAGCGGTTCGAGAACCGTCTGGAGCAGGAGAAGGGCGATCTGATGAAGGCAGCCGTCAAGCTGGTTAGGGAGTGGCGCACGGACAAAGCGCTGCGCCGCCTCGAGGCGATGATGCTGGCGGCGGATTCCAGGCTTACCCTGCTGCTCAGCGGGGCGGGGGACATCCTGGAGCCGGAGGGCAACGCGGCGTCCATCGGGTCGGGGTCCGGTTATGCCCTGGCCGCGGCGCGGGCGTTCTGCGAGGGGACGGACTGGCCGCCCGAGCGCATCGCCAAACGGGCCATCGAGCTGGCCTCGGAGATCTGCATTTACACGGACAACGTGGTGACGCTGGAGGTGCTGGAATGACGCCCCGTTTGGAGTCCGCCCTGACGCCCTCCCGGGTGATCGAGTATCTGGACCGCTATATCGTAGGTCAGGAAAAGGCCAAGCGCGCGGTGGCGGTGGCGCTTCGCAACCGCCTGCGCCGCAGGTTGCTCCCGCCTGAGATGGCGCGCGAGGTCATGCCCAAAAACATCCTGATGGTGGGGCCGACGGGCGTGGGGAAGACTGAAATAGCCCGGCGTCTGGCGACGCTGGTTCATGCCCCCTTCATCAAGGTCGAGGCCACGAAGTTCACGGAGGTGGGGTATGTGGGACGGGACGTGGAGTCCATGATCCGCGACCTCGTCGAGTTTGCCGTGACCATGGTGCGCAGGCGGATGCTGGAGGACGTCCAGGGCCCCGCTCTGGAGCGGGCGGAGCAGCGTTTGGTCGATGTCCTACTGCCCAGGAGCGAAAAGAAATTCTCCGTCCCCGATTTCATGAAGGTGTTCGGGGCAGGGGCCGATACGGAGGAGGAACGTCCCGCCGAGGAGGAGCACGGGCAGGAGACGACCCGGGCCAAGCTCCTGGCGATGCTGCGGGATGGGCGACTGAACGACCGCGAGGTCGACGTCGAGGTCTCGGACAACTCGGCGGCCATTCCCGTCCTGGGCGGCGCCGGGATGGACTCCGTGGGAATCAACCTGAACGAGATGCTCAGCGGAATCCTGCCCAAGAGGTCGAAGAAGCGCCGGATGAAGGTAGGGGAGGCCCTGAGGGTTTTTCAGGGTGAGGAGGCCGAGAAGCTGATAGACTCGGACGCCCTCGCGCAGGAGGCATTGGAGAAGGTCCAGGAGGACGGCATCGTCTTTCTGGACGAGCTGGACAAGGTCGTCGCCAGGGGAGGGGCCGGCGGTCCCGACGTGAGCCGCGAGGGGGTGCAGCGGGACCTCCTTCCGATCGTCGAGGGGTCGGTCGTTCAGACCCGCTACGGCCCGGTCAGGACGGACCACATCCTCTTCATCGCGGCCGGCGCCTTCAGCGGCGTAAAACCGTCCGACCTGATCCCCGAGCTCCAGGGGCGCTTTCCCATCCGTGTTGAGCTCCAGCCCCTGTCCTGGGAGAACCTTCAGCAGATATTGACGGAGCCGGAGAACAGCCTCCTGAAACAGTACAGCGCCCTGATCGCCACCGAGGGGACGGAGCTGTGTTTCACGGAGGACGCGACCCGCGAGATCGCGGAACTGGCCAGCCGTATGAACGCGGAGATGGAGGACATCGGGGCGCGTCGACTGCACACGATGCTCGAGCAGCTGCTCGAGGAGATCAGCTTCAGCGTCTGCGATGCGCCGACGGAACGAATCGAGATCGACGCGGACATGGTCCGGGAACGGCTGAACGGGTTGGTCGAGGACAGGGATATCCGCCGTTACCTTCTCTAGCGTTTTTACGAATACGGATAACGGGTACGCGTCGGATATTGGCGGACCGTCGAAAAGCGAACCCCCCGCTCATGAGCGGGGGGTTTTGTAATGTAACGGACTGTGCCGGATTGTCTGCTGGAGGCGGCACCCAGATTCGAACTGGGGATAAAGGATTTGCAGTCCTCTGCCTTACCGCTTGGCTATGCCGCCTTTTTCAAGGAACAACAAAAGAATAAAGACATTGATAACAAGCTTTATTGTACTAAAAAATCAGTTCGGCGTCAAGGAACTCGCTGCGTCCGGCACGCGCGCCAACATGTCCCGAGTCATGGCGTCGAGGTCGTAACGGGGGGCGAACCCCCACTCCTCGCGTGCCGCGGAGCAGTCCAGGGAGTTGGGCCAGGAATCCGCGATGGCCTGACGCACGGGGTCCACGTCGTAGTCCAGCCTGAAGTCCGGCAGCACCTTACGGATGGATGCCGCGATCCCCTCGGGGTCGAAGCTCATGGCGGAGATGTTGAAGGCGCAGCGGTGGCGCAGCCGCGCGGGGTCGGCCTCCATCAGGCGCACCACCGCGTCGAGCGCATCCGGCATGTACATCATGTCCATGAAGCTGCCGGCCCCGATATAACTGGTGTACCGCCCCCTGGCCCGCGCCTCGTAGTAGATGTGAACGGCATAGTCCGTCGTGCCGCCGCCCGGCAGGGCCTCGTAGGAGATCAGCCCGGGGAAGCGAACCCCGCGGACGTCCAGCCCATACTTCAGGTGATAGTACTCTCCCAGAAGCTCCCCCGTCACCTTGCTGACCCCGTAGATGGTCGTGGGACGCTGGATCGTGTCCTGCGGGGTACGGTCCGCCGGCGTGCCGGGGCCGAACGCGGCGATAGAGCTGGGGAAGAATACCGCACAGCCCCGCTCGCGGGCGGCCTCCAACATGTTGTAGGTCCCCCCCATGTTCGTCTCCCAGAGCTGCTGGGGCCTTTCCTCCCCACGCGCGGAGAGGATGCCCGCCAGGTGCATGACCGTATCGGGCTTGAAGGAATCCAGGAGCGCCGCAACGGCCTTTCCGTCCCTCACGTCCAACAAAGCGAAGGGGCCCGAATGCCCCTCCTGCGCCCTGAAGTCCGACGCCATGACGTTGGCGTCCCCGTACAGGCCACGCAGATGCGCCACCAGCTCTGTACCCACCTGGCCGCCGCAGCCCGTCACAAGAATTTTTTTCATGGTTCCGCCCCCTCACATCGCCCCGAAGGGGCGTTCTTCCAACCTGCCCGGCCTAACCGACAATTCCCAGCTCGCGCCCGACGGCGACAAACTGCGCCACCCCCTCGTCGAGGTCCTCCCGGCTGTGCGCGGCGCTGACCATCACGCGGATGCGTGCGGTGCCCTTGGGAACCGTCGGGAAAACGATAGCCGTGGCGAAGACCCCGCGCTCGAAGAGGGCGGCGCTGACGTCCTTGGCCGTCTGGGCCCCCCCCACGATCACCGGGGTGATGGGCGTCTCGCTCTTGCCGACGTCGAAGCCATACCGCTTCATCTCCGCCTTGAGGTATCGGCCGTTCTCCCAGAGGCGCGTCACCCGCTCGTCGCTCTCCTCCATGATCTCGACCGCCGCCAGGTTCGCCGCGACGTCGGGGACGGTCATGGCGCTGCTGAAGAGGTTGGGACGAGCCTTCTGGCGCAGGAAATCGATCAGCGTCGCACTTCCGGCCACGATGCCCCCCACGACGCCGAACGCCTTGGACATCGTCCCGATCTCGATATCCACCCGGCCGTGCAGGCCAAAGTGATCGACGATACCGCGCCCGCCGCGCCCCAGGACCCCCTCCCCATGCGCGTCGTCCACCGCGACCATCGCGCCGAACTCCTCGGCGGCCTCCACGATCTCCGGCAGCCTGGCGACATCGCCATCCATCGAGAACACGCCGTCCGTGACGATCAGTCTGCGTCCCGGCTCGGAGGCATGCTCCCTGAGCTTCGACCGCAGGTCCTCGATGTCGGAGTGTCCATAGCGCAGGGTTCGCGCCTTGGAGAGCCGGCAGGCGTCGATAATCGAGGCGTGGTTCAGCGCGTCGCTGAAGATCAGGTCCCCCTCACCCGTCACGGTCGGCATCACGGCAAGGTTGCCGCAGAAGCCGGACTGCACGGTGATGGCGGCCTCGGTGCCCTTGAATCGCGCCAGCTTCCTCTCGAGCTCCAGATGGATGTCCATCGTCCCCGCGATGGTGCGGACGGCCCCCGGACCGACCCCGTAACGGTCGATGAGCTCCCTGGCCCGCGCACAGACACGCGGGTCGTTGGCAAGCCCCAGATAGTTGTTGGAGCAGAGGTTCAGGTACCTCTTGCCGTCGATCTCGATCCGGGCCCCCTGGGGGCCCGTCAGCGTGCGGATATTCCCATAGAGCCCCTCCCGCTTCATGCGGTCGAGCTCGTCCCTCATGAACGCCGTCGAAACAGCCATTGACCATCCCTCCACATCCGGCCGCACGTAACGGCCTCATCCTCCAAGGCCCGCGAACGACCCCGAAGCACTCCGTCGGTCCATCGGCAAAGCACTATGCAGTACGCCTTTGTTTCTCTGTATTCAGTTTGTCACGGCACAGCGGGAAGGTCAAATATATTCGCGAGGAGGGCAGACGGTCCTCCGCATGGGGAAGGGGGGGAACTCTACAGGAACCTTCGGCTCAGATACTCCCGCAGTTCGTCGGGCAGCGGCGAGCGGAACTCCAGCCGTGCCCCGGTTATGGGGTGGGCGAAGGCCAGCCGCCAGGAGTGCAGGAAGACGCGCCCGAACCCCGGCTCGTCCGGTGCCCCGTAGAGCACGTCGCCGACCAGCGGATGTCCCAGAGCCGCGAGGTGCACCCGGATCTGGTGCGTGCGGCCCGTGTGGAGCACACAGAGCACCAGGGAAAGCCCCCCGCGATGGCTCAGGACGCGGTACCCCGTGAGGGCCGGCCGGCCGCCCTCGACCACAGCCATCCGCAGGCGGTTTGCGGGGTCGCGGCCAATAGGGCCCGAAAGCGTCCCCTCGCCGGGCGCGGGGCGCCCATGCACCAGGGCCAGATACTCCTTCTCCACCGAGCGGTCCCGGAACATCGCCTGGAGCGCCTCCATCGCGTCCTGCCGGCGCGCGACGACCATGAGCCCGGAGGTCGTCGCGTCCAGCCGGTGCACGATGCCCGGCCTCCGCACGTTGTTGAACGGCCCCATATCCGGATAGCGCCACATCAGGCCGTGGACGAGCGTACCGCACCAGTGGCCGGGCGCGGGGTGGACCACCAGGCCGGCGGGCTTGTCCACCACCAGCAGGGCGTCGTCCTCGTGGACGACCCGAAAATCCACGGGCTCCGGCTCGAACTCCAGGTTCTCGGGGGCCGGCATTTCGATGCGGCAGACCGCCCCCTCCGCAACCCTCAGCGAGGGCTTCGGCCTGAGGCCGCCGCAGGACACGCGCCCCTCGCGCACCAGCCTCTGGGCGAAGGAGCGGGTGAGACCCAGACGACGGGCCAGCAGGACGTCCAGCCGCATCCCCGCGTCGGCACCCGTGCACAGGACCTCCTCGATCGGGCTCCCGCCCTCTCCGTCGGAGAGCTCCCGTCCCGATACCCCGGCGGGCCCCATCCCGACTTCATCTGCAGAAGAGCCCCCCTCGAGAGGGGAGCTCTTCTGCGTTCCGGACGGCATTCCGGCATCGGCACAGCGTTCGGCCGTCAACTTCGTCTCCTCAGTTCCGATCCTTCAGAACCGCGGCACATCGCGAGCACAGGCCGTCCCCGGCCGCGCCCTCCGTGTACTTCCAGCAACGCGGGCACTTGATGCCGGGCGTGAATCCCGCAGCCATCTCGAGCCCCGTCGCCTCGTCCCGGATCGGGGCCCCGAGGCTGAGCGCGTCCGTCCACTCGAATCGGGAGACGATGACGAGATCCGCCAGCTCCTGCTCCGAGAAGGCGCCTGCCACGCGATCCATGGCGGAGTTACGCTTGACCTGGACGGCCGCCTCCAGGGAGGTGCCGATGGTCTTCGCGGCGCGCAGCCCCTCCAGCATCCGGCTCACGGCCCCGCGGAGCAGCAGCGCGTCCTGCCACAGATCGTTCAGCCCCTCGTCGATCCGGGAGGGATCCACCGCCGGGAAGTCCGACAGGAACACGCTCTCGGGCAACGAGGCATCGAGTGTCCGCATCTCCTGCCAGATCTCCTCGGCCGTGAAGCTCAGGATCGGGGCCAGCATCCGCGTCAGGACCGAGAGCACCTCCCACATCGCCGTCCGGGCGCTGCGGCGCCCCAGGGAGTCCGCTCCCTCCACGTAGAGCCGGTCCTTGCTCACGTCCAGATAGAACGCGCTCAGCTCGTTGACGCACAGCGAGTGGATGGCGTTGGTCGGCACGTGGAACTCGTACTCCTCGAAGGCCTCGCGCGCCTTTCCGATGACCCGGTGCAGGCGGTCGAGGATCCAGCGGTCCATCGACAGGAGCTCTTCATAGGGAAGCGTGTCCTTCCGGGGGTCGAACCCGTGCAGGTTGCCCAGCAGGAAGCGCGCGGTGTTGCGGATGCGCCGGTACGTCTCCGACAGGGACTTCATGATGGTCTGAGAGATGCGGACGTCGTTCCGGTAGTCGGTGGAGGCCACCCACAGACGCAGGATGTCCGCCCCATACTCGTCCACGACCTCCTGAGGCAGCACCACGTTGCCCAGGGACTTGGACATCTTGCGCCCCTCGCCGTCCAGGATGAAGCCGTGGGTCAGGACGTTCCGGTATGGAGCCTGGTCCTTCACCGCCACGGCGGTCAAAAGCGAGGACTGGAACCAGCCGCGATGCTGATCGCTGCCCTCCAGGTACATCTCCGTGGGCCAGCTCAGGCCGAAACGCTCGTTCAGGACGGCCAGATGCGTCACCCCGGAGTCGAACCACACGTCCAGGATGTTGCCGTCCTTCTCCACGTTGCGGGAGCCGCAGGCATCGCACACGGCGCGGTCTCCGAAGAGCTCCTCCACCGTTCGGCTCCACCAGATCGACGACCCCTCGGGGCTCTCCCCAACCTTATCCGCAAAGCTGCGCACCCGGTCGGGCGTCAGGCTGTGCGCCCCGCAGTCCCGGCATTTGAGCGCGGGGACGGGCACCCCCCAGACCCTCTGCCGGCTGATGCACCAGTCGGACCGGTCGCTCACCATGTTGTGGATGCGGTCGCGTCCCCACTCCGGAATCCAGCGGACATCCTTATCGATGACGTCGAGAGCCCTGTCCCTGAACTTGGAGACGGCGATGAACCACTGGTCGGTCGCGCGGAAGATCACCGGCTTCTTGCAGCGCCAGCAGTGCGGATAGCTGTGCATGATCGTCCCGCTCCCCAGAAGGCGCCCGCGCTCGGCGATCATCTCGATGGCTCGCTTCCCGCCCTCCTCGATGGGCATGCCCTCGAAGAAAGGGGTGCCCTTTTCATAGACGCCCGCGTCGTCCACCGGATTGTAGATGTCGATGCCATAGCGGATCCCCGTCTCGTAGTCCTCGACGCCGTGCCCCGGGGCCGTGTGGACGCACCCCGTGCCGGAGTCCAGGATTACGTAATCCGCCAGGACCAGCGGGATGTCCCGGTCATCACAGAAGGGGTGAACGGCCAGCAGGTTCTCCAGGTCCGAGCCCCGGACCGTGAGCAGGGGTTCGCCGCCCTTCAGGCCGGTCGCAGCAAACACGGCATCCTTGAGGCCGACGGCAAAGAGGTACACCTTTCCGCCGCAGTCGTAGAAGCCGTACTCGTACTGCGGATGCAGCGCCACCGCCATGCTGGCGGCCAGGGTCCAGGGCGTGGTCGTCCAGATGACGACGCTGACGTCCCGTCCTGCAAGCTGGGGGAACTTCTCCGCAGCCCTCGGCATGGGATAGGCGACATAGACCGAGGACGAGGATTCGTCCCAATACTCGATCTCCCCAGTCGCCAGGGCCGTCTGGCAGTCGATGCACCAGTAGACGGGCTTCAGCCCGCGATACACCAGCCCCTTCTCCACCATGTCGGCAAAGGCGCGGAGCTCCAGGGTCTCGAAGCCGGGGTCCAGGGTGATGTAGGGCTTGTCCCACTCGCCGAACACCCCCAGCCGCTTGAACTCCTCGCGCTGGACGTCCAGGTAGTGCAGCGCGGTAGCCGTGCATTTCTTGCGCAGCTCCAGGGGATCCACGGATTCCTTCGAGAGCTTCTCGTCCTTCAGCACCCTCAGCTCGATGGGCAGGCCGTGCGTGTCCCACCCCGGGACGTAGGGCGCGTACCGGCCTGTCATCGTCTTGTACTTGGGGATGAAATCCTTCAGAACTTTGTTGAAGGCGGTCCCGATGTGTATGTTTGCGTTGGCGTAGGGCGGGCCGTCGTGAAGGACGAAACGCTCGTCCGCACCCTTTCTGGCCTCCACGGCCTTATGGTACGTGTCGTGCTCCTGCCAGAAC
>ERZ772968.1599-NODE-1599-length-10367-cov-5.118018_pt1 | contig 10367 bp, 8 predicted proteins | sample MGYA00580674_ERZ772968 | MGnify/ENA primary metagenome ERZ772968 (study PRJEB29015, sample SAMEA2737940) | human oral metagenome | biome: human oral; feature: human-associated habitat; material: dental | place: China | collected 2138 ...
CGGCCCTGCACCGCGACGTCACCGGGCCCATCGCCGTGGCCGGGCGCGTTCCGCTGGGCGCCGTGGCCGCTCCCCGGCCGGCCGGGACCGCGCCCGTGGAGGGCGGGCCGGGCCCTGCCCCCGACGGCGAGGCCCTGACGGCGCGCCTGGAGGGCGTGCTCCGTCTCATCGACCTGCCCGGGGTGCCGGCGCTCGTGCGGGCCGCCGTCGTGCACGGGGAGATGGTGGCGGCGCGGCCCTTCCTCGTGGGCAACGCGGCCGTCGGCAGGCTCCTGGTCCGCCACCTCATCACCCGCGACGGGCTCGAGCCGACCGGGGTGGCGGTCGCCGACCAGTACGCGGGCAGGGTGCCGCTCGCCTACGCGGACGCGGCCGCCGCCTATGCCGGCGGGACCCGCGACGGCGTCGTGGCGTGGGTCGTGTGGCAGGCCGAGGCGATCCTGGTGGGGATCCAGGAGGGGCGCACGATCTGCCGCACCGTCCTGGCCGGGACGACGGCGGCCGGCTGAGGCGCTCGGGCCGGCGCAGGCGGGCCCGGCCGGGCCGGGGCAGCACTAGTGGGGGCGGCTGGGCCGGTGCGCCGCCGCCCCGACGACGGCGACGACGGCGATGACCGTGACGAGCCCGGCCAGCCCGGCTGCGCCCCAGAGGAGCCACGGGCCTCCGGGCAGGCGCACCGAGTCGGGCGTGGGCAGGCTCGGGCACGGCACGCGGACCCGCACACGCACCCGTACCGGCCGCTCGAAGTCCCGCACCGGCCAGCCCTGCGCGGCGGCCAGGCGCCGCAGGTCCCGGTCGGGGTTGACGGCGACCGGGTGGCCGACGGCCTCAAGCATGGGGCGGTCGGAGATCGAGTCGGAGTACGCCCAGGAGCGGGCGAGGTCGATGCGGTGGGTGCCCGCGTCGGCGACCATGGCACCAACCTTCGCGCCGTGCAGGAGGCTGTGCTCGATCCGGCCGGTGAAACGGCCCTCGGCGTCGACCTCCATGCGGGTGGCGATGGCGCGGTCCGCCCCGACGAGCGCGGCGATCGGCTCGACCATCTCGGCCGAGGACGCCGAGACCACGACGACGTCGTGACCGGCCCGGTGGTGGGCCGCGATGAGGTCCAGGGCCTCGGCGTAGACGGCGGGCTCGATCACGGTGGCCAGGGCGTCGCGCACGACGGCCTGCATGTCCGCGCGCTCGACGCCCGCGGACATGAGTGCGAGGCGCTCCATGAGGCGGCCGGTCTGGTTCTCGTTGGCGCCCACCAGGAGGTAGGGCAGCTGGGCGATGACGCCGCGCGCCAGGGCGGCGGTCGAGATCAGGCCGCTGCGTCGCATGGGGGAGCCCAGGGCGAGCGTGGTCGAGGTCGCCAGGATGGTCTTGTCGAGGTCGAAGTAGGCGCAGGTGCGTGCGGGGGAGCCGCCGGGAGGCGGGGCGGTCGGCGGGGGCGGCGTGGCCGGTGCCGGGGTGTCTGGCGTGACCGGCGGGGCGCTGCTCCTGGGGGCGCCAGGGCTCCTCGGGGTCGACACGGTCGCTCACCTCCCGCTCCTTGCTGTGACAGGTGCCACAAGGATACTCGACCGTGCGAGGCGGTGCGAGGATGTGCGATCGCGGGGCGATCGGCCAGCGGCTGGAGTGCTCAGGCGGCGAGGCGGCAGGTGCTGTGGACACGGGAGGCCCTGGCGGAGCATAATAACGGGGAGCCACCCGGCGACCACCGGATGGCTCCCCAGAATTGACTGGGATGTTGACTCAACGACCCGTCAGGGCGTTGATCAGAGCTGCAAGGGCCCAGATCAACGGCGGAAGCATCTCCAACGCAGTCCGCCAGATCTGGGCCTTTTGCGAGCCCGTCATCCCCGTGCGCGCCTTCTTCCCCTTCTTACGGGGGCGACGCTTCCGGTTCTTCGACGACATACCCAGTCTCACCCCCTCTCGGTGCACTCCCCGGCAGAGCTAATGCTGTGTTGACCCGGGGTGCGCCGTGGAGGCAGGACCAGTATGCCGCAAGACACAGGACGGGCGCGGCGGGTTGCTCGGACACTCGGCCGGACGACTCAGCGTCCTCCAGGCGCGGTGAGGGTCGGTATGACTCCGCGGTTTGGCGGTGCGGGTAGGGCGGTACGGGGAGCCGAAGGCGCGTGGGGTCATCGCTGTCCGAGGCGCGGAGACGCCCGGCGTGCCCGGCGGGCGTCGGGCCGGCGCCTCGAACCGATCTCGGTGCGGAAGTGAACCGATCTCGGCGAAAGGGGACGGGTGGGGCGCGAGGGCCGGGCAGAACCGGCTCCAGCGGGGACGGGCTTCACAGGCGCCGTCGCGCACCCGTTTTCCACAGGGCTCGAGACGGTTGGATGCGGCGCCGCGGTGTCATGGCCCACCCTGGAGACGCAGGGGGCGGGGCGCCTGCGCCCCGCGCGGACGGGGGATGCCCCGATCCTCTCTGCACCGTCCGCTCCGTGCTCTTCTGTCTTCTTCCGCCCCCTCCTCGCCCCAAGGAGCTGCCGTGTCCGACTCGACCACACCTTCGGCCCTCCTGGATGCGCCGGGCCCCCGGCCTGCGGCGGACGCGTCGCGCCCGGCGCGGTCCCCCGCATCTCGGCGCACTGTGCCCAACGCGTCCACAGCGCCCGTCGCCGATGAGGCGCCGCCGACGCCCGACGTCCGTGTCCTCATCCTCACGCCCTGGGCAGTTCCCGCCGCTCGGGCGGGCACCGCCACTCGGGCCAATGCCGTCGTTCAGGCCAAGGCTGCCGTTCAGGCCGATGCCGTCGTTCGGGCCGAGGCAGCTGCCCCCGCCTCGGCCGAGGCCACCGTTCCCGTCGTCCTGGCGGACCGTCCCGCCCCGGTCGCCGAGGCCGACGCCGTCGCCCTTGTCGCACCGGACGACCCGGCGTGCCCCGTCGCCGAGGTCGACCCCGCCGCCGCGCTCCCGCCGGGCGCGCCTCCGCCCGATCCCCTGTCGGAGGCGCTGTCCGACGCCCTGTCCGAGCCCCGGATCGAGGAGGTCCTCGCCCTCGTGCGCGCCTGCACCGGCGGCGACCCGGTGCTGTGCCCCGTGAGCGACCTGACCGACGTCGTCGACAGACTCACGGAGACCGTCGACGCCGTCCTCCTCCTGGGCGCCGTCGACGTGCTCGCCGACGCCCCCGTCGAGGACCTGGGAAGAAGCCGCCTGAGCACTCTCGCCCTGGAGGAGCTCGCGGCGCCCGACGGCCCCGACCGGCTCGTCGCCGCCCTGCTGAGCGCCCAGCACCCGCCGCGCGCCCGCGTCGTCGCGCTCATCGGGACCCGCGGCGGACTGGGCACCAGCACCTTCCTGCTCCACCTCGCGCGCGCCTGCACCGTCGCCGGCGCCCGGGTGGCGCTGCTGGACGCCGACCCGGCGGGAGGCCTCGGCCTGCTCATCGGAGACGACGTCGTCCCCGGCCTGCGCTGGGGCGACCTTCCCGCCGAGGAGGCCGCCTTCCGCCCCGACCGCCTGGTCCCCGTCCTGCCCACCTGGCTCGGCATGCCCGTCCTGACCGGAGACGGGCGCGGCGGGGCCTCCAGCCCGGCGTGCGTCGGCCCCGCCCTGGAGGCGCTGCGCGCGTACCACGACCTCGTCCTGGTCGACCTGCCCCGCGGCGCCGAGGTCCCGTCCGGCTGCCTCGTCCTGCTCGTGACCGGCTTGGACCTGCGCTCGGCCGTCGCCGCCGAGGCCCTGGCCGCCCGCGCCCGGCCGGCCGAGGGCGGGTCGGTGGCGCTGGCCGTGCGCCTGGTCGGGGAGGACGTCACCACCGACGACCTCGAGATCATGGCCAGGGCGCCGGTGGTCGCCAGGATTCCTCACGACCGGGCCGTCGCCCAGCGGGTGGCGCGCGGCGACGACCCGACCAGGGGCCGAGGCAGCGCCCGCCGCGCGGCCCGTGCCGTGGCGGCGGAGCTCGTCGGGCTCGTCGGGACGGAGTGGCCGTGGTGAGCGCGCGGCAAGGGAACGCGCGACAGGGCCCGGCGCCCGCCGGGCGGGACAGGGATGGCGCCGGAGGCACGGCCGGCTCCAGCGGAAGCGCGGCCGGCTCTGGGAGCACCATGGGGGACGAGCTCGCCACCGTGCGCGGGGCGCTGGCCCGCGGCGTCAGCCTGGAGCGCGCCCTGGGCCGGGCCGTGGCGCCCACCACCGGTGCCGGCGGCCTGGCCCGCCTGAGCCGCCGCGTGCGCGCCGACGTCGAGGGGGCCGGCCCCGTGCTCCAGCCGCTGCTGGAGACCGACGGCGTCACCGACGTCCTCGTCGGGGCGGGGCGCACCTGGATCGATCGCGGCCGTGGCCTGGAGAGCATTGACGACGCCGTCCTGCCGGAGGAGCGGGCGCGTGCGCTCGCGGTGCGCATGGCCGCCTCCTGCGGGCGCCGGCTGGACGACGCCAGCCCCGTGGTGGACGCGACCCTGCCCGACGGCACCCGCCTCAACGCGGTCCTGCCGCCCCTGTCCGCCGACGGCACGCTCATCTGCCTGCGCACCAAGCGGCGTCGCGCCTTCACCCTGGGCGAGCTCGTCGAGGCCGGGACGGTCGCGCCCGGCCTGGACGCGGTGCTGGCCGAGCTCGTCGGGGCGCGGGCCTCCTGTCTGATCACCGGGGCGACCGGCACCGGCAAGACGACCCTCCTGGCGGCCCTCCTCGGCCTGGTCAGTACCGCCGAGCGCATTGTGTGCATCGAGGAGGCCGCCGAGCTGCGCCCCGAGCACCCCCACGTCGTCCACCTCCAGGAGCGCGGCGACAACGTCCAGGGCGTCGGGGCGGTGCCCATGACCGCGCTCGTGCGCACGGCCCTGCGCATGCGACCCGACCGCATCGTTCTGGGGGAGTGCCGCGGCCCCGAGGTGCGCGACGTGCTCACTGCCCTCAACACCGGGCACGAGGGCGGCTGGGCGACCCTGCACGCCAACTCCCCGGCCGACGTCCCCGCCCGGTTGACGGCGCTCGGGGCTCTGGCCGGGCTCGACGAGATCGCGGTCGCCGCCCAGGCGGTCAGCGCCCTGGACGCCGTCGTCCACCTGCGTCGCACCAGTGAAGCCTTGGACGAGGGCCCGTCGCGGGCGGATGCGCTTCGACCGCCCGCGCGTCCGGATGGGGCCTCGCAGCCGGATGCGCTGTTACGGGGGTCGCTGGACTCGCTGCGGGACCAGCGCGACGCGGGGCTCTCGCCGGGCACGGCGAGGAGCTCCGGTCCGCCCCGAACGCGGCGCTGCATCGCCGGCGTCGGCCTGCTGCGCCGGGACGGAGAGGGACGGCTCGTCTGCGAGGACGCGCTCCTGGTCTCCCGGGACGGCATCGTCAGCGCCGGGCCGGCCGCCGACGGACTGGCGGAGCGCATCGGGGCGGCTCCGGTCGCGGCGGTGCTGGGAGGCGGTGCGCCGTGGACCCCGACGTGATCGCGGTCGGCCTGCTGGTGGCGCTGGCGGCCGCCGTCATAGGGATACCGGCCAGGCGCGGGCGTCCCGCCGGTCCGGGCCCCCACCGCACCGGTGCCACGACCGGGCGGGGAGCGGGTGGGCGGTCCCCGGTGCGGTCCCTGGCGGACCTCGACGTCGGCCTGCTCCTGACCGAGGTCGCCACCCTGCTGCGCGCCGGGGCGACGCCGCAGCGCGCATGGGCCCGCAGCCTGGCGCGCAACGGCGTGTCCGAGGGAGCGGAACCGGGTGACGATGGTGTCCCGCCCGCCCTGCGGGAGCTGGCCGACGCGGTCCCCGAGCACTGGTGGCCGGTGCGGTTGCGCGGCAGATGGACATGGGACCCGCCCCTTCCGGGGCGCAGGGCCGCCAGGGAGCGACGTCAGGCCGCCGTGGCGGCGGTGCCCGGGGCGGTGGCGGCGTGCCGGCTCACCGCGGCGCTCGGCGCGCCCCTGGCCGGCATCCTGGAGGCGGTCGCCGGCGGGGTCGCCGAGTCCGGGCGTGCCGAGGCCTCGCGTCGCACCGCGCTGTCGGGGCCGAGGGCGACCGCCAGGCTGTTGGCCGTGCTGCCGCCGGTCGGGCTGCTGCTGGGGGCGGCCGTGGGCGCTCGCCCCGAGGAGGTGCTGCTCGACGGCGGCCTGGGGAGCGTGCTGGGAGCCGCCGGCATCTGCCTCATGATCGTGGGCCATCGGGCGACGGCGCGAATGGTCTCCGCCGCGACGGCGTCGTCGAGCGGGGTGGACGAGGCGCTCGTGCTCGACCTGGCGGCCGCCGCCCTGGCCTGCGGAGCGTCCCTGCCGGGAGCGCTGCGGGCCCTCGGCGAGGCGCTGGACGAGGAGGAGCTGGCGGTTGCGGGTCGGGCGCTGCTGCTGGGCGCCGACTGGGAGGAGGCTTGGGGTGCTCCCGACGACGAGGCATGGCGGGAGCGTCGCTCGCGGCTGGAGGGATGCCTGCGTCCAGGCTGGGAGGACGGGGCGTCGCCTGCGCCGTTGCTGGAGGGGACGGCGGCCTCGCTGCGCGCCGGCAGGCGAGCGGCCGACGAGGAGGCGGCCGAGCGGCTGGCGGTGCGGCTGGTGCTCCCGCTGGGGTTGTGCCACCTGCCGGCCTTCGTCGTGCTCGGGATCGCGCCGGTGGTGGCGAGCGTCGGCCTGGACCTGCTGCACGGCTGAGGCGCTGGCGACTCCCGCAGATGATTCGATCCTCCTGTCGTGATGCGCCGGGGTCCTCCGGGGCGATGGGGAGCGGTTCGGTGGGCGAACGACGTGCGAATCCGATCCGCCCGATTCGGGCGTCCGACTACGCGTCCGAGGCGTTGAAGAGGGCGTCGAGCCGATGGCGAGTGCCCCGCGCCCACCGGGTCGTGGAGACCACACCCAGGGACGCGACCACCAGCCCGAGAACCGCCGTGAGCCGGAAGACGGGGTGACTGGCCGCCGTGAGACGGAGGTCGTCGGCGCTGGCGGCCAGGCCGGCCACCGCCACGCCGAGGGCCACTCCCACCTGCCGCGAGGCCGAGGCCAGTCCCGAGGCGGTTCCCGCCTGGGACAGGGGAAGACCCGCCACCGCCGTCGTCGTGATGGGCGGGTTGATGAAGCCGATCCCCGCCCCCAGCATGGTGAAAGCGATGATCAGGTACCACGCCGGGGTCCCGGTGCTGATGAATACCAGCATGACGCTGGCGACCGAGATCGCCGCCCCGCCGATGACGAGGGACGGGCGGGTCCCGCGGCGACCTACCAGTCGCCCCGACACCGGCGAGCTGAGGGCCAGCACCGCTGCCATGGGCAGGATGAGCGCTCCCGTCATGAGCGCCGAGTAGCCGAAGGGCCCCTGCAGCAGGAGCGGGACGAGGAAAAGGCAGCCGCCCTGCACGGTGAAGACCATCACCGCGATGAGCACCGAGGAGCTGAAGGCGGCCGAGCGGAAGAAGCGCAGATCCACGAGCGGTTCTGCGACGCGTCGCTCCACCACGGTGAACAGCGCGAGGCAGACCACGGCGAGCACGGCCAGCGTGAGGACGAGAGATGAGGACCACCCGGCCTCCGGACCCTCGATGAGGGCGCCGACCGCCCCCGCCAGGAGTCCCAACATGAGTATCTGGCCGGCCGGGTCGAATCGGCGGGGACGCGCGGCGCGGGACTCCGGGACGAACAGGACGGCCCCGATCGCCGCGACGAGGCACACGGGAACGTTCAGCCAGAAGTTGGCCGCCCATCCGATGGTGTCCGTGAGCAGCCCGCCGACCAGTGGCCCGAGCCCGAGCGACAGGCCCGCCACGGCGCCCCAGACGCCGATCGCGGCGGCCCGCCTCGCCGGATCGGTGTAGGTCGCGGAGATGATCGACAGGGCGACCGGCGTCAGCAGTGCCCCGCCCGTGGCCTGCAGGCCGCGCCCCACGACGAGCCAGGTGACCGTGGGCGCCAGCGCGCACAGAGCCGACGTCACGGCGAACAGGATCAGCCCGACGAGCAGGGCGCGCTTGCGGCCGAAGCGATCCGCCATCGAGCCGCTGACCAGCAGGAGGGCGGCGATCATGAGGGTGTAGGCGTCGATCACCCACTGCAGCTGGGTCGTCGAGGCGCTCAGGCTCGCGCGGATCACCGGCAGGGCCACGTTGATGAGGGCGACGTTCATGGAGGAGATGAACAGCGCCGCGCAGCAGGTGACCAGGACGATGGCGGGGCGCACGATCCGACCGTGGACCGTGGCGGGCGCATCGTCGGGCCGCGTCGGGCGGGGCGGTGCTGCTCCTCCGATCGTCGATCCATCGGGGGCGGTGGCGGACTCGCTCGGGACGGGCGTGCTGGTGGAGGGCGTTGGTGTCTTGCTCATCGAGTCTCCTCATCCGTGGGGCGCCGGCCTTGACGGCGGCGCCCATCACGCGGAGGCACCCGCGACCGGCCGGGGCGCGTCGTCACGAGTGCTCGTGATCAGCCTACGCCCGCCCATCCGGGAGCCGGCAGGCGTCTCGTCGGTGACCTCGGGCGCACTGGCCCTATGCCGATCCTCACCGTTCCCGCGGCCGTCCGCGCCATCCTGCTCGACATCGACGGCACCCTCGTGGACCACCGCGGTGCCGCCGACGTCGCCTCATATCAGTGGGCCTCCACGCTGCCGGGCTGGAGCCTCGGGTCGGGGGAGACCGCCGAGCTGTGGGAGACTCTGGATCGCAGGTACTTCACCCGTTACCAGATGGGGGAACTCGCCTTCGGCGACCGGCTGCGCGCTCGCATCCGCGACGACGTGCCCGGCTTCCCGACCCGTCTCCGCCGAGCGGGAGCCGATCGCCCCGGCGGCCCGCTGACGGTCGCGTATCTGAGCAATGGGGACCAGGCGCCGCAGCGGGAGAAGCTGGCCGCCGTCGGCGCTCTTGAGGCCGATTGGCCTCTGCTCGCCTCGGTCCAGTTCGGGGCGTCCAAGCCCTCCGCGGGGATCTTTGAGGAGGCGTGCCGCCGTCTCTCGGTCGCCCCGTCGCACGCCCTCATGATCGGCGACGACCCCTGGGCGGATGTCGATGGCGCCCTCGGTGCGGGGCTCTGCGTCGTGTACCTGCGCCGTGACGGCGGATCTCCGGAACGCGATGTGCCCACGGTCGATGGCCTGGACGCGATTCTCATCGAATGACAATCGCGCGGTGCTGAGTGTCGCGGACCGCGCGGCGGCGGGCGCGCCCCGTGGTTCGGGCGGCGTGGGCAGTGGGAACGGGCGCCGGCCGCCCGGCTCGGGAGACCTGCGCGACCGTGGGGATGGGGAGACCGTCACGGGCCCGTGCGGGCTGCGAAGGCATGGCACGATGTGCTCATGACTCTGTCGAAGAAGCTGCTCAGCCGCGACGAGGTCGTGGTGCGGCACATGCATACTCATATCAAGGTCCTCCTGTGGCGGATCATTCTCGAGATCGTGCTGCTCGCACTCGGCATCGTCTGCTCGGTGCTGGTCCCCGGCTCCTGGAATCCCTGGGGCTTGATCGGCATCTGGGCGGTGGTGCTGGTCGCGAGCGTGCCGCTGCTCGTGGTGCCGTGGGTGCGGTGGGTGACCACGAGCTACACCGTGACGTCCAAGCGGGTCATCACCAGATCGGGCGTGTTCAACAAGACGGGGCATGACCTGCCCCTGACCCGCATCAGCGACGTCCAGCACGACCAGGACCTGACCGACCGGGTCTTCCGGTGCGGCACCCTGTGGCTGCAGACGAGCTCGGACGACCCGCTGGAGCTCACCGACGTGCCCGAGGTCGAGATGGTCCAGTCGGAGATCGCCAACCTGCTGTTCAACGACGTTCAGGGCGCTATCGACGTCGACCCGGACGACTGAGAGCGGGGGCTGAGGAGAAGTTGCGGGCGGTCGGGTGATGGCGGCGGCCCTGTCGCGGCGCCCCCGCGGCAGTCGTAGCCCCGGCGCGGTCCCGATCCCTTCGGGCCGCGTCGGTCGGAGCGTCTCGGGAACTGGAGTGTCTCGGAGCCGGCTTGGGCCTTCGGTCCCCCCCGGCCCATCCCGGCCGTCATCGGGGCGGCCCGGGGCGTGCGGGTTCGGGAAGCGCGGACGCGCCGCTCATCCACTGTGCGCGGTCGTACATGAGCCCGCGCGGTCGTACATCAAACCGCGCGGTCGTACCTTAGAGCCCCTCTAAGGTACGACCGCGCGGCGTCTGGTACGACCGGGCGCATTCACGTACGATCGCGCGGGGTCCGCCCCCTCGGATCTCCGGGTGCGCGGGGCCGCCGAGGCTCGCACGTCGCCGGTCCGCCGCTGGTCTGCGTCGTGAACCCTCGCGTCGTTGCGGGTCCGCCGGTGTCAGTCAAGCGTCTCGACGACCGCCACCGCCTGGGCGACGCCCTGAAGGGTGGCGGCGATGCGTACGACCTCCCAGATCTGCTCGGTGCTCAGCCCTTCGGCGCGCGCCGTGGCCTCGTGGGCGGTCACGCACTTCTCGCAGCCGTTGATGGTGGACA
>ERZ772968.1605-NODE-1605-length-10326-cov-4.738390_pt1 | contig 10326 bp, 6 predicted proteins | sample MGYA00580674_ERZ772968 | MGnify/ENA primary metagenome ERZ772968 (study PRJEB29015, sample SAMEA2737940) | human oral metagenome | biome: human oral; feature: human-associated habitat; material: dental | place: China | collected 2138 ...
CGGCACCGATCGCGCCGAGGCACTGCGCCTGGCGGGCGCGCTCGAGGCGGCCAGCGAGCACCCCGTGGCCGCCGCCATCGCGCAGGCCGCCCGCGCCGCCGGATCGGGCTCCGGGGCCGACCCCGGAGCCGGTGCCGACACCGGTGAAGGCGGTGGAACCGACGCCGGGATGTCCAGCGGGACGAGCGCCGAGGCGCCATCCGGGTCGGGCGTCCGCCCGACCCCGCCGGCCCGCGTGGAGGACTTCTCCAACCATGAGGGCCGGGGCGTGACCGGACGCGTGGAGGGCCGCGAGGTCGCCGTCGGCCGCCCGACCTGGATCGCCGAGCGCGGCATCGGGATCCCCGAGTCGCTGGAGAAGGCCCTGGGGACCGCTCAGGACTCGGGTGCCACCGCCGTCGTGCTCGCAGCCGCCCCGCGTTCCGGCGGGGACGGAGCGGAGGGCCGGCCCTTGACCGCGATCGCCGTCCTGGCGGTGCGCGACACGGTGCGCCCGAGCTCGCGCGCCGCGATCGCCGACCTGCGCGCGCTGGGAGTGCGGCCGGTTCTGCTCACCGGGGACAACGCCCGCGCCGCCGCGCGCGTGGCCGCCGAGGTCGGGATCGCGGGCGAGGACGTGCGCGCCGACGTGCTGCCGGGCGACAAGCGCGACGTCATCGCCGAGCTGCAGGGCCGGGGGCGGGTCGTCGGCATGGTCGGAGACGGTGTCAATGACGCGGCGGCCCTGGCGCAGGCGGGCACGCGCGGCCTCGGCTTCGCCATGGGCACGGGCACCGACGTGGCGATCGAGGCCGCCGACATCACGCTCGTGCGCGCCGACCTGGACGCGGTCGTCGCGGCGATCCGAGTCAGCCGGGCCACGCTGCGCGTCATCAAGCAGAACCTGTTCTGGGCCTTCGCCTACAACGTGGCCGCGATCCCGCTGGCCGCCGCGGGGCTGCTCAACCCGATGATCGCCGGCGCCGCCATGGCGGCCTCCAGCATCATCGTGGTGGCCAACTCCCTGCGCCTGCGCCGCGCGGGCTCCGGGGGCGCCGAGGCCGGGGCGGGCGCCGAGGCCGGGACGTAGCCCTTCGCCGAGATCGGTTCAGTTCCGCACCGAGATCGGTCCGGGCTCGCGGTTCGCGACGCGAGGCCGCTCGCTCGGCACGACCGACCAGCCATTGGGGAGCACGCCCGGCTATGCTCCCGGACGCGTGGGACCGGTTGGAGCGCAGATGTGTCCAAATCTGCCACAAAGGCGTCGCGAGCCGACACAGGCGACGGAGAAAAGCCCGGAATACCAACGATTTTCTTCGAGCATTCCGACCGGTCCCGGGCCTTTGTGGCAGATTTGGACACGGGACCGCCACAGGCTCGGGCATCAGGGCCGCCCTGGCCGCCGTCTGGGGTCGAGGAGGCGCTCACGATATCTCCGCACCGCCGGGCGCACCGAGCCCGCCGAGCGCGCTTCGACGAGGCTGGCATTTCGGCGCGAGTCCGACGACGGCGCCGCCCGACTCGCGCCGAAATGCCCGACTCGACGCCCCGAGGCTCGACGGCGGAACCCGGCGGCATTGCGCGCCGCCGCCCCGCATCCTCACGCCGTCGGCGCGGGCCCCCGACGGAGACACGAGCCCCGGTGAATGAGGCGGACGGGAAGCACGGTCCGCTTCACCGAACCGCCAGCACCGCCATCCGCGGCACCGCGGGCACGGGCACGGGCACGGGCCAGAATCCGCTCGGCAGCCAGAGCCCCCATCTCCGCGGGATCCTGGTCCACGACGCACACCGGGATCGCGATCGAGGACGCCATGGGGAAGTCCCCGAAGGAGACCAGCGAAAGACCAGCGGCGAGCAGCGGCGGGACGAGCAGCATGGTGCACGCGGCATTGGATGAGAACACGGCGGTAGGGGGCTCCGCGAGTCCGGTGATCCCGCGGATCGCCTCATCCGCCGTCCGCTCATCGACAACGCCGAGGCGCTCGAACTCGGGCCGGCAGTCCAGTCCGTGCTCGCGCAGGACCTCCCGGTGGACGCGCAGCCGCTCACGCGTGGTGGGCAGGTCGGAGCTGTCGCCGGTGAAGGCGATGCGCCTGTGGCCGTGCTCGATGAGGTGCTCGACGGCGAGCCGGACCCCCGCGGCGTCATCGTGGTGGATGACGTCGGAATCGTGGCCGACCGGCTCCCGATCCACGAACACGACCGGGAGCCCGGCGGCGGTGACATCGAGATAGCCCTGGTCGGGCCCGACCGGCGCCATGATGAGACCGCTCGGAGCCCGACGCAGGAGGTTGCGCACAACATCCTCCTCCCGGTCCGGGTCGTGACCCAGGCTCGCGACGAGGGTCGACATGTCCGCCTCGCGCGCGACGGCGTCGACGGCGCTCACGATCACGGCGAAGAACGGATCCCCGACGTCGGGGACGGCGATGCCGAGCACCGGGACCCTCCCCGACCGGAAGACCCCGGCGATCGGGTTCGCGACGTAACCGAGATCCCGCATCACGCCGCGCACCCGCTCGCGGGTCTCGGGACGCACGTGCGGATCGTCATTGAAGACGCGGGAGACGGTCTTCTGGCTCACTCGCGCGCGCGCGGCCACCTCGCGCATGGTGACCATCGGGCCTCCTGGGGCTCGGGACGGGGCGGACGGGGACTCATTGAACCACGCTCAACCGCGGGCGACGGCGCCCGGCCGCGCGCAGGCCTCCAGGGCGACGGCGCCCGGGCGGGGGCCGTCCGTTGGCCGCGCACTCGGGAGGGGCCCTGCGGAACGCGGCCATGAGCCTGGTCGAGGGCGTCCGTCGGCCGCGCACTCGGGAGGGGCCCGTCGCGGCGAGGGCTGCGGCCACGGCGATGGCGCAGCGGCCGCGCGCCCGGCCGTCGGCCCGCACCTGCGCACCCGGCCGCGCCCGCCCGTCAGCGGTTGGTGTAGCCGCCGTCGATCGGCAGGCTCGCGCCGGTGATCATGGCCGCATCGTCGCTGAGCAGGAAGACGATGGGCCCGGCGATGTCGTCCTCGGTGGCCCAGCGGCCCAGGGGCATCTGCTCCAGGTAGGGGCCCTCGATCTCCGGCTTGCCCCAGTACCAGGCGGACATGGGCGTCATGACGACGGTCGGGTTGACGCCGTTGACGCGAATGCCGTGCTCGCCGAGCTCCAGAGCGGAGACCCGCGTGATGTTGTCCAGCGCGGCCTTGGAGGAACCGTAGGCGATGTGCCCCTTGAGCCCCACCAGGCTCGCCTGGCTGGACACGTTGACGATGGCTCCGCCCCGCCCCACGCGCACCATCTCCCGCGCGGCGTACTTCGTCACGAGCAGCGCGCCGCGGGCGTTGATGGCCATCACCTTGTCGAAGACCTCGACGTCGGCCTCCAGCGGCGTCTCGATGGCCCCGCCCCAGCCCCCGCAGTTGACGACGCCGTACAGGTCGCGGCCCTCGATCGCCCCGCGGACGCTGCCCTCATCGGTCAGCTCGAAGGGCAGGGGCCGCGCGCCGGTCTCGTCGGCCAGGGCCGCCAGGGCCTCCTCATCGCGCCCGCCCGCAAGGACGGTCGCGCCGCGCGCCCGCAGACGCCGGACGGTCGCACCGCCGATGCCTCCGCTCGCGCCGGTCACCAGAATCGTGCGTCCATTGAAGAAGTCGTCCATGAGTGCCTCCTTGCATCCCTCGCATTCCTCCCGCGGGGTACCCGGGAGCGCCAGTGCATCCGGCGTCGGTGACGACAGTCCAACACGGCATGACTCCGGTGTCATTATGGCACCGATCACGATTGATTCCGGTGTCATAGGCGATTAGCGTTCGAATCACTCGGACTGCCGGATCCCCCGTCGCCGAAGCGAACCGCCGCGCCGGAGCGCACCACCGCACCAGCGCGTCGGAGCAGCGGCGCACCGGCGCGCTCAACGAGGAGGAGCCATGCGCGAGACACCGGGCGGCCCTCGCCGCCCCGCCGGCCGGGACGACCGTTCCGCGCCCGACCAGACTCGGATCGAGGACCTGTCCCTGGCCGTCGATCTGGCCAACGCTCTCGCCGCCCGGGCGGCGAGAGCGGGCGGACGGGTCATCCTGGGGATCATCGGACCGCCGGGGTCCGGCAAGTCGACAGTCGCCCGGAAGATCGTCCAGGCGGTGGGGGACGACGCCGTCCTGGTCCCCATGGACGGCTTCCACCTCGCGCAGGAGGAGCTCGTCCGTCAGGGGAGCCGCGACCGGATGGGAGCCCCCGACACCTTCGACGTCGGCGGCTTCGCATCACTCCTGACCCGTCTGCGCTGCCAGGACGAGGAGGTCGTCTACGCCCCCGATTTCGACCGCTCCATCGAGAAGCCGATCGCCGGATCGATCGCGATCCCGCGCCGCGTGCCGCTCGTCGTCACCGAGGGCAACTACCTGCTGCACGACGACGACGGCTGGCGGGTCATCGCCCCGCTGCTCGACACCACGTGGTACGTGGAGGCGCCCCGGGCCCTGCGGACGGAGCGGCTCGTGGCCAGGCGCATCGCGCACGGCGACGACCCCGCCCACTCGGAGCAGTGGGTGCGCACGGTCGACGCACGCAACGCGCGGACCGTCGAGCGCACCCGTGCCCTCGCCGACGTCGTGCTGGAGCGGGGGAAGGGGGCCACGAGCATCGCACTGACGGCCTCGTCCCTGCCCCGCCTGGACGAGTCCGTCGCCGTCCCCGACTACGACCGCCGGACCGGGGACCGCCAGATCGTCCACCTCGGCGTCGGCGGCTTCCACCGCGCCCACCTCGCCCAGTACATCGACCGCCTCCGCCGGGGCGGGGACCTGCGCTGGCGGCTCGTCGGGGTCGGCGTCCTTGAGCACGACCGGGCCCTGCGCGACGCGCTCGCGGCGCAGGACGACCTCTACACCCTGGTCACGGTCGATCCCGACGGGAGCGAGCACGCCCGCGTGATCGGCGCGCTCTCGCAGTACCTGTTCGCCCCCGAGGAGCCGCGGGCCGTCATCGACGCGCTGGCGGACCCGCGGACCCGGATCATCTCCATGACGATCACCGAGGGAGGCTACGAGACCGACGGCGCGGGCGCGTTCTCCCCCCGCTCCGAGGCTGTGCTCGCCGATCTCGCGGCGGATGACGGCGCAGCGCCGGGCAGCGCCCTGGGGCTCATCGTCGCCGCGCTGGAGCGTCGCAGGCTCGCCGGCGCCGGGGGCGTGACGATCATGAGCTGCGACAACCTGCCTCGCAACGGCGAGGCCGCCCGGGAGGCGGTGCGCGGCTTCGCACTGCGCCGCGCCCCCGACCTCGCGCCCTGGATCGACGAGCACGTCGACTTCCCCGGCTCCATGGTCGACCGCATCACGCCCGCGACCACCGATCGCACCAGGATGGACCTCGCCGAGCACTTCGGCGTCGAGGACGCCTGGCCCGTGCGCGCCGAGTCCTTCATCCAGTGGGTGGTCGAGGACCGCTTCCGCGCGGGGCGCCCCGCCTTCGAGGACGTCGGGGCGCGCGTCGTCGAGGACGTCACCCCCTACGAGCGGATGAAGCTGCGCCTGCTCAACACCTCCCATCAGGCGCTGGGCCACCTCGGCCTGCTCGCCGGGCGCACCATGGTGCACGAGGCCATGCAGGACGCGGACATCGCGGGGTTCGTCGGCAGCTACATGCGCCACGAGGCGCTGCCGACGCTCGGTTCCGTCCCCGGCATCGACCTGGAGGCCTACTGCCGGTCCCTGGAGGAGCGCCTCGCCGGGGAGGCGGTGCGCGACACCCTGGACCGTCAGGTGGTGGACGCCTCCGACCGGCTGGCGACCTTCCTCGCCCCCGTCATCCGGGATCGCATCGCCGCGGGCGACGGCGTCGGGCACGGGGCCCTCATACTGGCCGGCTGGCGCCAGCGCCTCGACGACTTCGAGCGCTCCGGCGCCGACGCCCGGGAGCTGCCCGACCCGCTGCGCGACCGGCTCCTGGACGCCGTGCGCGAAGATCGCGACCGGCCCGGCGCATTCCTGGATCTGCCGGAAGTGCTCGGCGACCTCGCCTCCTCGCCCGAGCTGCGGGCCGCCTTCCTGCGCGCCCGCCAGCATCTGGTCGCCGAGGGGCTGCGCTCGGCCCTGAGGGCGGCGACGACCGCGAGGCCCTGAGACGAGCCCGGAGACCGCCATGGCAGCCCGGCTCCTTCGCCGAGATCGGTCCGGTTCCGCGTCGAAATCGGTTCAGTTCCAGCTCGAGATCGGTCCGGTTCCGCGCCGAGATCGGTCGAGTTCCAGCTCGAGATCGGTCCGGTTCCGCGCCGAGATCGGTCGAGTTCCGGCTCGAGATCGGTCCGGCGACCCGCGCTCGGTTGCCAGGGCTGCGGGGCCGGCCCCAGAGCCCGAGCCGACGGCGGACCCCGTCACCCGAAACCGGGGTGGCGCCCGGAAGGACCGTCCTGAACCGCTCACGCCGGACGACGCCGCACCCCCAGCCCCCGCCCCGGAGCCAACTCCTCGACAAGAGCCGCAGTACGGGGATCGACCCGGCGCAGGTCATCGGCCCCGGACAGATCGAGAAGGGCGTTCACTCGTGCGGCGAGCCGGTCCTGGCCCGACGCGGCGGCCAGGCGCAGGTCGTCCCGCCACAGGCGCTGGTCGAGATCGACCACCTGGAGTCCCACCGCGATCGCTCCGGCGGCCCCGTCGGGGTCGTCATCGCCCAGGAGGACGGCGACGCGATGGGCGGCGTCGGTGATGAGCCCCTCGGACTCGTGGGTGGTGCGCAGGCGGGCGAGCCACCCGTAGCGGCCCTGGTCGGCGCCCTGGCACACGGGGCCGCGCACGAGTCGCAGCGCCTCCTGGAGCAGGCGGAGCTCCTCCTCGTCGCCCCCTCGCGCCTCAGCGCGCCGGGCCGCCGCCAGCAGGCCGCGGAGCACGTCCCAGTCCACGGCCACGTCGGGGGCGAGTGTCAGCCTGCCCTCGGCGTCCTCGCGCAGGTGGTCCGCCCCGGTCTCGTCGCGCCCCAGCCAGGAGCGGAGCCGATCGATCGAGGCCGCCACGACGTCGCCCGTCACGCCCAGCGGCCAGATCATGGATCCGAGCACGCGGGGGTGGAGTCCCTCGCGGTGCAGGGCCAGGCACGCGACCGCCTCGGTGAGCAGCGGGAGCCGCTCGGGATCCACCGCGCCGGGAGCCACGACGACGGCGGGGCCGAGCACCTGGACGCGCACCGGCGCGCTGCGCAGCGCCGCGGCCGATGGTGGCGAGGGCGGCTCGGGCACGGGGGGACGCCCTCCCGCGACGGGATCGGCGAAGAGCTCGCCCAGGGCCTTCAGATCGGCCTCCGTGGCGCGCGTGACCCGCACGCCGACGCCGAGCGGCTCGACGCGCGCTCCGCCCGAGGAGTCCACCTCGACGCGCCAACGGGCATTGCCACCGCCGGTGCGCACGAGCGCGACCCCACGGCCGCCCACGGGCGCGGGAGGGACGTCCTCCTGGCTGACGGCCAGCACGATGTGATTGTTGTATCCGTTGTCGCTGTTGCCGGCGCCGACACCCCCGCGCCGACCGGTGAGGACCTCGGCGGGCGAGGGCGCGCCACCATCGCTAGCCGCGCCCGCCGCGCCCGCCGCACCCGCTGCGCTGCTGCCGCCGACTGCGCCGGCGATGTCCGGGGCGGCCTCCAGGCGGACCCCGCACAGGGAGTGCAGGGCGGGAGGCAGGCCGACGCCGGTGACCCGGACGCGAGCCGACCACGGGTTGGTGCACAGCTCCAGGGCGAGGGCCGAGACGATCTCGGCGGCGAGCGAGGGCGCGCCGCCCACGGCCACGTCGCCGTCGACCATGCTCAGGTCGATGAGCACATCGGTCCCCCGCTCGTCCCGGCCCAGGGTCACCAGTCCGGTCCCCACCCGGGCGGGCTCGGCGGGGGCCCGGACGTCCGCCTCCCGCGGCAGCTCCCAGATCCTGCCCTCCTTGCGCGTCCGCCACGGCGCGGGGGCCTCCGGGACGCCCCGCGTCAGGAACAGGATCACCGCGGAGTCGTCGACCCCGGCCGCATAGGGCTCGGGCGGGGCGGCGAGGTCGGACAGGGACCGCAGGGCGGTGTCGAGCCGCCCCGCGCGCTCGGGGTCGGCGCCGACCCGCAGGAGTCTCTCGAGCTCGCCCGCGTCGGAGTCGGGGAACCTCCAGGAGCCGTAGCGCCGTCTCCGGGTCAGCAGGGCGAGTACGGAGGCGGCCGTGATCGCCCCGAACGCGGGGAGGTCCGCCGGGAGGACGTCGTCGATCCGCTGAGCCGGGGGCGCCTGCTGCTCCCCGCCCGTGGGCTCCGGCTCGGGGGCCGGCGCGGGCGGGGCGAGGGTCGTCACGGCCTCGACACGGGGGACGTCGGTCGCCGACTCCGGCATGATGAGGTACCAGTTCGGCTGGATGAGGCGCGCCAGCTCCAAGGAGCGGCCATCGGGCTGCGTCCGGCCGGCGTTGAGGTCGTAGATCTGCTGATAGGCGCGGCCGTCGCCGAGCGTGCGCTCGGCGATGTCCCAGAGGTTGTCGTGGTAGTGGCCCTGCGGCGGCTGGACCACGTAGACGCGCTGGCCCACGAGCTGGGCGCCGATCGCGTGCCGACAGCGCCGTGCGACGACGAGCCTTGAGAGCCGCCGACGGCCTTGTTACCACCCTGATATGCGGTCGCCGCCGGAGGCGGGTCGTCCTCCTCGCAGGGCTGCCGTTCGCACGATTTCCGGTTCCCTGACACGAAGGTCGCCTATGATCCGTTACCGCTCCTCAAGCACAGCAATACTCCTGGCAGCGGCCTTGCTAGTAAGTTGCTCATCCGGCAGCCGGGAGGTGACGCCAACGGTCCCCGCGTACACGCCGGACGAGGACCAGAGCACATCGGCTGCTGCGGAGCCCTCCGAGTCCGCGACCGCCACGGACGGCCCACTGACCGCGGAAGGGCTGTCGGATCCGGCGGCGGAGTACACGGTCTCCGCGATCCCCGAGGACCTCGATGAGACTCAGACCGCCGTGCTCCGCGGCTATATGGCCTACGACCGGGCTACCTGGGACGCATATCGAGCGATGGACGGGGACCTGAGCCGGGTCCAGGCAGCCTCGACGGGCGACGCCTGGTCCACCTATCGGACCGAGTATCAGTCCGCACAGGACGCGGGCGCGTCGATGACCGGCCGCTATGACCTCGACATCAAGTTCGTCAGCCCCGTCACCCCGGGAGATATTTTCGCGACCGTTTCCGTTTGCGCGGACCAGTCGGCTATCGCCATGGTGAACCCCAGCGGAGCGGATGTCACACCGGAAACCATGCGCCACCGGTTGGGGCAGGACTACATGCTCGAACTCGACGACGATAGTGGTTCGTGGCAGGTTTCGAGTTGGACGGAGGCGACGCGTGACAAATGCTAATGCGACGACCCAGAAGACGGAAAACACTTCTCATCGTGGCGCTCAACGCTCTCGCAATCGTATCGCTGGCAATGGGCGCGCCTTCCGCCTCAGCGTCCAACGGCGGAAACTCCGCGAACACCTCAACCGCGGGAGACGGCACCTCGACGATCTCGGTGAGCGTCTCATACACGACCGCCGTGCCCGGCGGCGACGGAAGCGGCGGGACAACGACGTCGACAACCGCCACGGCGACCGTGGCGCCGATCTGCACATACGTGCCCAGTAGAGATGGCGCCGAGGTGGCGGAAGATATGCGCGACGGGCGTTATCGTGGCGTCGAGTCACCAGCCATGTTTAGGGCCGAATACCCGGACTGGGAGAAGCACGATGGCGATGACGGGTACTGGTACCGCTACAATTGCTTTTCCAATCGTGCGTCGAGCAGGGAAGAGTTCGAAACGATCGAATTAGAGTTCATGAGGTCGAACCCGCATAACATATGGGTCCCCGCGGGCAGCGAGCCTCCGACACCGCAGGTCGACGGCGCGACCCTGGCCCGGGCGGCCTGGGACGCGGTGACGATTCCGACTCCGTCGATCGACAGGAACCCGAAGCTGGGCGACTCGGGTGCGACGGTGGTGGGACTGGACACCTGGGTGTGGGCGACCGGCGACACGCCGACCACGGTGACCGCGACCGCCACCGCCGGCTCCGTCACCGCCACGGTCCAGGCCACCGGCACCGGGCTGTCCCTGTGTCCTCCCCGGACGCGACCACCACGTGCTCGGGTTTCGGCACCGCCTGGCAGCCGGGCATGGCCGAGGGCTCCAGCGACTGCACAGTGATGTTCAACCGCTCCAGCGCTCACCTGGGCGGAACCACCCCGTTGCGGACCTCGGCAAGCTACAGCGTGTCATGGACCGCCTCCGATGGCTCCTCGGGCACCCTCGACCCCGTGACCACCACCAGCACCACCAACATCCCCGTCACCGAGA
>ERZ772968.1606-NODE-1606-length-10325-cov-13.798929_pt1 | contig 10325 bp, 11 predicted proteins | sample MGYA00580674_ERZ772968 | MGnify/ENA primary metagenome ERZ772968 (study PRJEB29015, sample SAMEA2737940) | human oral metagenome | biome: human oral; feature: human-associated habitat; material: dental | place: China | collected 2138 ...
GCCGTCATCCAGACCCTGCAGGTCAGCGCCGAGAACCAGACCGCTGCCCGCAGCCGGATCATGGACGCCGACTTCGCTTCCGAAACGGCTGCCCTGACCCGCGCCCAGGTCCTGCAGCAGGCCGGCACCGCGATGCTGTCGCAGGCCAACTCCCTGCCCAACAACGTACTGTCGCTGCTGCGCTGATCGACAAGGACTCCAGGCGGCTTCGGCCGTCTTCCCTTCCCCGGCCGGGAAGCCCTCATCGGGCTTTCCGGCCGGCGGCGTTTCTGGGTCATGACATCATCCACCGAAGCCCTGAAGCGTCAGCAATCTCCCAGGTCAGCCCCTGTTTCGCCCAGTTTTTCCGAAGGCTGCTCCGACCGATGGGCATGGCCGTTGCCCCACCGGTCGGCATGGATCTTATGAAGGCAGTGCCGGCGCCGATATGATGAGCATCGAAAACCGTCAATGACCCACTGGAGGTCCCTATGGCTGGAAAGATCACGGCAATGGGCGGCTCCCTCGATGTCAACAGCATCGTTTCGCAGCTGATGAACGTCGAGCGTGCACCGTTGGCCAAGCTACAGAAGGAACAGGCCGGCATCAACACCAAGCTCTCGGCCTGGGGCACGGTGAAGTCTGCACTTTCCGAGTTGCAGACGGCCGCAGAAAAGCTGATCAAGCAGGACACCTGGAACGCCACCACGGCCAGCAGCAGCAACGAGGACCAGGTGCAGGCAACGGGTGGAAACAGCAAGGGCGGCGCCACGGGCAACCATTCGCTAGTGGTGAAGCAGCTGGCACAGAGCCAGACGGTGGCAACCCGCAGCTTTGCCAATGCCGATACCGTGGTGGGCGGTGGCACGCTGCGCGTCCAGATGGGCAGCGTAAACGAGGACGGCACGAGCTTCACGGCCGATGGCGAGCGCAAGGCGCTGGAGATCACGGTTCCCGAAAATGCGACCATCAAGGACATCCGCGACATCATCAACCGCAGCAACAGCGGCGTGAGCGCCAACCTGGTCAACGACGGCAATGGTGTGCGCCTGATGCTGACCGGCTCGCAGAGCGGTGCAAAGAATGCCTTCGAGATCTCGGCCTCGGGCAACGGGCTGGATGCCCTGAACGTCTCAGCCACCGCCCAGGCCGGTGCGAACGGCAGCCAGCGCACTCAGGTGGCGCGCGATGCCAAGATGCAGCTCAATGGTCTGGACGTGAGCTCGGCATCGAACAAGGTTACCGACATGATCGAGGGGGTGACCTTCAACCTGAAGAAGGCCGACAACGCACCGGTGAACATCACGGTGGAGACCAACAAGGAAAGTCTGAAGGAAGATGTCGAGAACTTCGTGAAGGCCTACAACAAGGTCAACAGCCTGATTGCCGAGCAGACGAAGTATGATCCTGCCTCCAAGCAGGCCGGCACCCTGCAAGGCAATGGCACGCTGGTCCGAATCCAGCAGCAGGTGCGCAGCCTGGTTCGTGCCCAGGATGACGGCAGCGGCCTGGCCAGCGCCGGCTTCGAGCTGGATCGCAACGGCGCACTCAGCATCAAGGACGCCAAGCTGAAGGACCTGCTGAACAACCCCGAGAAGATGCGCACCGTGTTTGCCGGCGCGCAGAAGGCTTCAGGTGCAGCATCCGCAGGAAGCGCAGGTGCCACGGGAGAAGCGGGGGCTGCAGGTACGGCGGCTGCGCCGGGCGCGACCATGGGCACCATGAGCGCTGCCACGGCCGCCCTGCTCTCGGGCTCTGCCGGCAGCCGATCCGGCGTGGCCGGGATGCTCAGCGCCCGTCTGAAGGAGATCCTGGATGACGATGGCAGCCTGAGCGGCACCACCAAGGCCCTGCGTCGCAGCCTGGACGCCAGCACGTCGCGCGCCGACCGCCTCAACGAACAGCTGGAACGCACCGAAGAACGTCTGCTGAAGCAGTACGCAGCGCTGGACAAGAACATCAGCAACATCACGAACTCGTTCTCGTCGATTGCGGCGCTGCTGCGCTGATCATACGCTTCATACGCGGCATCAGCATCGGCCGCGTCACGGGAATGCCCCTGTTCAAGGGCGTCATCACCGGCACCATGCCCAGGCGGAAAGGTGTCGATGACAGCGCTCTTGCCAGGGGCATTCGTGTTTCCTTCACTTCCCGGTGGCGGGCATGAATAGCGGCACCAAAGCCGTCCACTTTGGCTGGCATCTAAAGTCCGGCGTCCATGCGCCGATAAGGAGGGGTAGACACCGCCGGAACTGACGACCGGCTGTCGCCGACGGATGGCAGCATGATGCCCTCACGTCACGTGACGCCTCGTCGACGCTTTGACCGGCTTCTGCCCTCTTCCCAGGAAAGCCCATGTTTGCTCGCATGCACCGACCGTCTGCCGCCGCCTACCACGCCGTGGAAATCGAGAGCGCGGTACATCACACCGACCCGCACCGTCTGGTGGAGATGCTGTTTGACGGCGCCGTCACCGCCGTGATGAAGGCCGGCATGGCCTTGAAGCAGGGCAATTTCGCGGCCAAGGGAGAATCCACCTCGAAGGCCATCCGGATCATCGACGAAGGCCTGAAGGCCTCGCTGGACCCTTCGGTGGGCAGCATTTCCACCAATCTGGGCATGCTGTACGACTACATGACGCAGACGCTGCTGCAGGCCAACCTGCGCAACGAGCTGGAGAAATACGAGGAAGTGGAGCGCCTGCTGAAGGATCTGCGTGATGCCTGGCAGGCGATCCGCCCGCAGGTGGTGAAATCGCCGCTTTACGCCTGAGCGGGTGACGACATGACGACCGACATCGCATCCGACATCGTGCTGCCCCTCCAGTACGGGCAGGCCCTGCAGCTCGCCGAGGCCATGCTGGGTGCCGCACGGGATGGCGACTGGGATGAGGTCCGGCGGCTTCGCGGCTCATTGCCCCGGATGGCCCGGGAACTGGAAATCGCCTGGCAGGAACTGCGGTCCGTGTATCCGGACGCCTGTGCCCTACTGGAGGGGAAGCGGGCGAGAATGATCCGCGAAATCCTGCGCGTGGACGAACAGATCCGCCAGCTGGGTACCCCGACCTACCGTCGCATGCTGCCCTGGCTGGCTACCCGCCCGATGGTGCGTCCCGCCTCCCCCGAACCCTGCGTGTCCCGAGTGTGATCATGAATACGCCGAACCAACAACCAGGTACCCACCACGGCCTCGTGCCGGGTTTCCTGCCCATGTCCCCGCAGGATGGCTTGGACCAGTTCCGGGTGTCCGGCACCATGGCGGTACGTTCGCTGCTGCGCGAGCTGCAGGGCGCCCGCGAGCATGTGGTGCTCTATGCCCACGCCGATGACGAGCTGCACCTGGTCACGCGCATCGAGGGGCTGGAGGCCAACGACTTCCGGCTGGGCTTCCCGGGCGATGAAGAGTCTATGGGAGCACTGCTGGAAGCTCGCAGCCTGACCCTGGTAGGCCTGACCAACGCAGTGAAGATCCAGCTGGACATTCCCGCCGTGTCGCTGCGCGAGGACGAGGGACGGCGGCAGCTGATCGCCGCCATCCCCGGCCATGGCTGGCGCATCCAGCGCCGTGAGGCCTTCCGGGTGGAGCCGCCCGCTGCCGATGGTGCCGAAGTAGCCATACGGGTGGTGGGACACCGTGAAGCGCGCGGCCGGCTGCACGACATCTCGGCCGGTGGACTGAGCTTCCAGTGGCCAGCCGGCCACGACCTGCCTCAGGTGGGCCAGCCACTGCTGCATTGCCGTATCGAGCGTTTCCGCGCATCTCCCCTGCCCTGCGACCTGAAGGTGATCCGCATCGCCCCGTCCGAGCGGGGTGACGGCATGCTGGTGAGCTGCCGGTTCCAGTCACTGCCCGAAAGCGTGGGCCGCCAGGTCCAGGTGTACGTCATGGATGTGGAGCGCCGGATGCGCAGTGCACGGCTGGATGCCTGAAGCAAATCAGCCTGACTGGCTCGAAAGGCCCCGGGAGGCAGCGCCTCTTCGGGGCCTTGTCGTTTCATCAGACCTGCATGCCCATGATGTCCGAGTAGGCCTGCACCAGGCGGTTGCGCACCGTCACGGCAGACTGAAAGCCGATCTGTGCCTTCTGCATGGTCAGCATGGTGCTCTCCAGTGTTGCACCGGCGTCACCCACCTCGAAGGCGCGCTGCTGCCTGTCTGCAACGTTCTGGGCACTGCTGACGCTGCGCAGCGCATCCATCAACAGGCTGCCGAACGAGCCACTGGCTGCGCCCTCCACCTGGCCTCCCATCATGCCGGCGCCCAGCCTTTCCATGCCCCCCGGACGGGCGGCAGCCGCAGCAGCATCGGCGGCGGCTTTCAGGGCAGAACTGGGAAATTCCACTTGCATATCCCTTCTCCATCAGTCGGCAAACCATTTGCCGGTTATTGTCATCGTACCCGCGCGACCCGGGCGTCTTCAGCGAAATAGCAGGTATCCAGCCCGGTATTTGGCAAATTTCCATGGCATGCGCTGCCGAATAATGTGCCGCATGAGTACATCCAATCCTGCCATGGCTACGAACACTCTGCCTGCATCCGTCAGCCCCTTCGCCCAGATGCCTGCCTCCACCAAGATCAAGGCCGGTGCGGGTGTGATTGCTCTGGGCGCCGTTGCCGTCTCGGCATGGCTCTGGTCCCAGCAGCCGGACTGGAAGGTGCTTTACAACAACCTGCCCGATCGGGAAGGTGGCGCAGTCATCGCCCAGCTGATGCAGATGAACGTGCCCTACAAGTACACCGAAGGGGGCGGCGCCATCCTGGTGCCCGCCAACATGGTCAACGACGCCCGGCTTCGCCTGGCCGCCCAAGGATTGCCGGCCAGCGACACCACCGGCTATGAGCTTCTGGAAAAGCAGCGCTTCGGCACGACGCAGTTTCAGGAGCGCCTGAACTTCCAGCGGGGTCTGGAAGGCGAGCTGGCCCGCTCGATCCAGTCACTGGCCGCTGTGAAACAGGCACGAGTCCATCTGGCCATGCCGGTTCAGAACGGCTTCCTGCGCGAGCAGCAGAAGCCCTCAGCCTCGGTGATGCTGACGCTCTACCCCGGCCGCACGCTGGAGCGTGGCCAGGTGCAGGGCATTCTGGCGCTGGTGGCCTCATCGGTGCCCGACATGAGCCCGAAACAGGTGTCGGTCGTGGACCAGTACGGAAAGCTGCTGTCGGACCTGGACGGTGACGGCAGCGAGATGAACACGGCGCAGATCAATTACCGCAACCGGATCGAGAGCACGCTGACCCGCCGCATCGACGACCTGCTGGCGCCGATCGTAGGTGACGGAAACATCCGTGCCCAGGTAGCCGCCGACATCGACTTCACGCAGAGCGAGGCCACGGCCGAGACCTACGCGCCGAACCAGAATCCGGGTGCCGCCGCGATGCGCAGCCAGCAGACGATGGCCAGCCGTGACGGCTCGGGCGCAAGTGATGCAGCCGGCGGCGTTCCAGGGGCACTGTCCAACCAGCCTCCTGCCACCGTGTCTGCCCCCATCAACGGGGCGGCACAGGCCACACGTGCTGCCGGCAGCACGTCGTCTGCCGATGGTGGCGCCGGCGTTTCCACCCGGCAGGAATCGGTCACAAATTACGAGGTGGACCGCACGGTGAAGGTGACCCGTAACCAGACAGGCACCATCCGTCGCCTGTCGGTGGCCGTGCTGGTGAACCAGAAGCAGACTACGGGCGACGACGGCAAGGAGGTCTCCACCCCGCTGACCCCGATGGAGATGCAGAGCATCGAGGCACTGGTGAAGCAGGCCGTGGGCTTCTCGGCCGAGCGTGGCGATTCGGTGCAGGTGGTCAACGCCGCCTTCACCAAGCGTCCTGAGGTGGTCGACCCCGAAGTGCCGCTCTGGAAAGACCCCGAGACCGTGTCGCTTGCCAAGGATCTGGGCAAGCAGTTCGGCTTCGTGCTGCTGGCGCTCATCATCCTGATGATGTTCATCCGCCCTGCCCTGCAGGCGATGAAGAAGCCCGCACCGGCCGCCGGCAACAACCTGGACGCAAAAGTCGACGAGCAGCTGGAACTGCCCAGCCCCGAAGGGAGCACCAAGGGCGGCGTCCAGCGTCTTGAAGTCAATCCCGAGCAAGGGATGGGCATGACGATTGCGCAACACAACGCCCTTCAACTGGCCCGCACCGACCCGACGGCAGTCGCCACCGTGGTCCGCAACTGGGTCAATGGCACCAACCCGGACAATCCAGCATGAGTGGTTTCGATGAAGCCGGCACCCGTGATGCCGCCGTGCTGCTGCTCGCCCTGGGCGAGGAAACGGCAGCCGAAGTCTTCAAGCACCTGACGCCGAAGGAGGTACAGGGACTGGGCGAAGTGATGGCCCGGACCCAGTACACGACCAAGGACCATATCGAGCAGGTTCTGGAACGTTTTCATCAGCAGGCCTCGAAGCAGAGCACGCTGGTGCATGATCCCAACGCCTACGTGCGCGGCGTGCTGAAACGTGCACTGGGTGACGACAAGGCCGGCATGCTGATCGACCGCATCGTGCAGGGCAGCGATGTATCGGGTATCGAGAGCCTGCGCTGGATGGATGCGGCCTCGGTGGCCGAGCTCATCCGCCATGAGCACCCGCAGATCATCGCCTCCATCCTGGTGCACCTGGAGCGCGACCACGCCTCCGGCATCCTGCAGCAGCTGTCGGCCGAGCTCCGTTCGGACGTGATGCTGCGCATTGCCACGCTGGACAGCATCCAGCCCAGCGCGCTGAAGGAACTCAACGAGGTGCTGTCGCGCGTGCTGACCGGTGGCGACAAGGTCAAGCGCCCTCGCCTGGGCGGCAGCAAGGCAGCCGCCGAGATCCTGAACTTCCTGGGCGGTGGCGAAGAGGCCTCGCTGCTGGAGACGCTGCGCGCCGAGAACGCCGAGCTGGCGCAGGAAATCGAGGATCTGATGTTCACCTTCGACGACCTGCTGAGCCTGGACGACCGCGCCGTGCAGACGGTGCTGCGCGAGGTACAGAACGATCAGCTGATCATCGCACTGAAGGGTGCCGAGCCTGCACTGCGCGAGAAGATCTTCAAGAACATGAGTTCTCGCGCGGCCGAGTCGCTGAAGGAAGACCTGGAGTCGCGCGGTCCGGTGCGACTGTCCGAGGTGGAGGCCCAGCAGAAGGAGATCCTGAAGACCGTGAAGCGCCTGGCCGACGAAGGCACCATCGTGGTGAGCAGCGGAGGCGCCGATGCGCTGGTCTGATTCCCTGACCCCTGCCTCGCCCCGCCCTGCCCGCATCAGCCGGCAGGATGCCTGGCAGCCGATGGCGGTCATGTCCTTCGACGACCCCGCCACGCACAAGAGCCCGGCGCAAAGGGCCGAGGAAGCCGCACGCCAGGCCGAACAGGAACTGACGCGCCAGCTGGAGGCCTCGTGGCAGAGCGGCCACCAGGCCGGTCTGGCCGAAGCCACCGAGCGGCAGCGCCAGGAAGAGGCACAGCACGGCATGACGGTTCGCGCCCGTGCCGGTTCGCTGCTGGCCGACTTCTCATCCGGACTGGATGCGCTGAAGGAAGGGCTGGCCCACGAGGTGATGACCCTGGCCATGCAGCTGGCCGAACGCATCGCCTGCGAACAGATCCGGATCTCGAAGGACGCACTGGCTCCGGTACTGGCCGAATCAATGAAGCATATCAGCGAACGGTACCGCCACCTGGAAGCAAGCGTGCATCCGGACGATGTGGAGACTGCACAACAGTGGTTTGCCGCCAATCACCCGGAAATCGCCGTCAAGGTGCTGGCATCTGGCAAGTTGGCGCGCGGCGGCTGCACACTGGCCGCAGGCAGTACCCGGGTGGACAGTCAGCTGGAAACCCGCGTGGCCCGGACCTTTGCCGCCCTGGGCCTGGATGATGAACGAAACGGTGCGCGCCGGGAAAACGCCCGTGCCGATGACGCATCCCCTGCCCGACCGACGGAACCGTCCCCCATGGACGGAACCGCTTCCGAATCCCTTGTGGCCGATACCGTGGACACTCATGTCGAGGAAGCTGCCCTGCCCGCGCAGGATGCTGCCCCGATCGTGTCCGCGACCGGCTGAACCTTTCTGCCATGCGCCTTGCCGACCAGCTTTCTGCCTTCCTGGGCAATTGCCAGCAACTGGCTGCCCATGTGGACCCGGTGGCCACCGAAGGCCGCCTGGTGAAGGTATCGGGCATGCTGGTCGAAGCCGCCGGCATTGCACTGCCCGTGGGCGCGCTGTGCCTGCTGAAGCAGCCCGACGGCCATGCCGTCGAGGCCGAGGTGGTGGGCTTCGGTCATGGCCACGTCTTCCTGATGCCTTCGGGCGACACGAGCGGACTGTCTCCCGAGACGCGCGTCTGCCCGCTGGAGCCGGCCGTGGTCGCCCCCACCCTGGCCCGCGCCAGTCATCCGTGGCGGCGCCAGTCCGACCGCATGCGCCACCTGCCGATCGGTCGTGGCCTGCTGGGCCGCGTGGTAGATGCCGATGGCCGGCCGATGGACCGTTTCGGACCGCTGCGCAATGTGGAAAGCCGCCCCATCCACGGCCGGACGATCAATGCGATGGACCGCGAGTCGATCCGTGAGGCCCTGGATACCGGGGTACGGGCGATCAACGGCCTTCTGACCATCGGTCGTGGCCAGCGCATCGGCCTGTTTGCCGGCGCCGGCCTGGGCAAGAGCGTGCTGCTGGGCATGATGGCCCGCTACACCGACGCCGACGTGATCGTGGTGGGTCTGGTGGGCGAACGCGGCCGCGAGATCAAGGAGTTTCTGGAAGACATCCTGGGCGAAGAGGACCGCCATCGTGCCGTGATCGTGGCCGCCCCGTCTGATCTGCCTCCGATTGCACGGATGCAAGGGGCGCACTACGCCACGGCCATTGCCGAGTACTTCCGCGACCAGGACATGAACGTTTTGCTGCTGATGGACTCGCTGACCCGCTACGCCATGGCGGCGCGGGAAATTGCGTTGTCCATCGGCGAATCCCCGGCCACCAAGGGCTATCCGCCCTCAGTGTTCGCCCGCCTGCCGGCACTGCTGGAACGCACCGGCATGGGCGCACGCGGCCAGGGCTCGATCACCGCCTTCTACACCGTGCTGGCCGAAGGCGACGATCAGAACGACCCGGTAGCCGATTCGAGCCGTTCCTTCCTGGACGGACACATCGTGCTTTCCCGGGAACTGGCCGATGCCGGCCATTACCCGGCCATCGACATCGAGAAATCGATTTCGCGGGTGATGTCGGCCGTGACTCCTGTCGAGCAGCAGCAGCTGGCCCGGCAACTGAAATCCCTGTGGTCGGCCTACCGGCGCAGCCGCGAGCTGATCACCATTGGCGCCTATACCGAGGGCAGTGACGCACGCATCGACCGGGCCATCGAACTGATGCCCATGATCGAGGCGTTCCTGTGCCAGGAGGTGCACGATCCGGCCAGCCTGCAGGCATCTGTGACCGCGATGCGCGATCTGCTGGCCTCTTCCCCGAACAGAACAACTGAAACCGAATCTGCATGAAACCCGCCCTGGAACTGGCCGTCGAGAACTATCAGCGTCTGCGTGACGAAGCCGCAGCCGCCATGGCACACGCACAGAAGGAACTGTCGTCGCTGCGCAATACGCTGGCCACACTGGAAAGCTATCGCAGCACGCTGCAGGACCGTCGCCGCGTATCGGACGGCAAGAGCCATTCTGCCACGTCGCTGCAACTGGACACGCACCTGGCTGGCCGCATCGACAGCGCCGTCAAGCAGCAGGAGCGCTTCATCGAGCAGGCCGTACGGCGTGCCGAACTGAAGCGCCTTGCACTCTTGGATTGCCAGAAGCGCCTGAAGGCGGTGGAAACCATCCTGAAGCAGCGCGCGGAACAACAGGCCGCAGCCGAGGCACGCCGCGAGCGTCTGGAAACCGACGAACAGGCCACCATCCATTATCTGAACCAGTCCAGCCTCCCGGACATCAGCAAGACCCGAGTTCCGGTGCCGCTGGATCAGGAAGAGCTCTACATCGCATGAAGACCGAATCCTCTCTGGGCACCCGCTCGCCGGTTTCCTCCGGAAAATCGGTGCTGGAACAACTGAGCGCATCCAGGACACCCGCCAAGGCGGGCCGGGATGCCGCATCGTCGCTGTCCTTCCGGACGCTGATGGCCGACATCCGGCCTGGCGGCTTCGAGGAGATGACGCAGCGCATGGCCGAACGACGTGCCGAGCAGCAGCGCCTGGAGAAGGAACGCCAGCGCGAGCGGCCGCGTGCCGAGGATCTGCACGGCAGCGCCCAGGTCATGCAACGCCCTGCTGCCGAGCCCCAGCGTTCTCGCCAGGCCGACGAGATGCGCCAGGCCGAGCGCGTGACCAAGGCTTCGCGCCAGGCGGAACGTG
>ERZ772968.1607-NODE-1607-length-10325-cov-5.957936_pt1 | contig 10325 bp, 11 predicted proteins | sample MGYA00580674_ERZ772968 | MGnify/ENA primary metagenome ERZ772968 (study PRJEB29015, sample SAMEA2737940) | human oral metagenome | biome: human oral; feature: human-associated habitat; material: dental | place: China | collected 2138 ...
TTGACCTTCTCCTTACCATGGAGACGCTCTGCCGACTGAGCTATCGGGGCAACGAACGAGATCCTATGCGGATCGGATTTGCCGTGGCAATCCGGACCCGCGTGTCCTCGCTCACTGCCGCACCGCCCCGCAGGGCGACCCTGACCGCCCTGCCGCAGCAGGGAGGTCATGGTGGCGGGTGAGGGATTCGAACCCCCGTAGCTTGCGCGGCTGATTTACAGTCAGCTCCCATTGGCCGCTCGGGCAACCCGCCATGCTCCGCACTGCCCTGAGGACAGGCGCCGCACGGTGCCGTGGAAGAGTAGCAAGCCGACGACGACCCGCGCCATTGTTCTCCGTAGGGGCCTGGTCACATGCCGCGCCCCCTGTGCCGCCCCTCGCGCCGACCCTTTCACCGAGATCGATCGTACTCCGCGTCGAGATCGGTTCACTTCCGCACCGAGATTGCTTCGGGGCGCCCGCGCCAGGCGCCCGCCGGATGCCGCTGCGACCCGGAAAGTGATCTCCGTGGCGACCACGACACCGCCCCCACGTGCGCAGACCTCCCTCAACGCGCACGGGAGCCCGCCAATCAATCTTGACCACCCTCGAGTATCCGCATAGTTCCAACGAAAAACCGCATTGGCTCCGCGAAGGCCCCGCTCTGCCGTGTGCAGCCCGGTCTCATACCACCCCGAACAGCCCCAGCCCCGAGCGCAGCGCAGGGCCACGGCCACGAGCCGAAACGCAAGTCCGGTCGCGACGCCGGGAGGCGCGCGCCGGAGGATGTGCGCGCCGGGGCCGCAGCAGAGCGCGCGCCGAAAATCGGCAGGGCGCGACAACGGTGCGTTGACATTGGGAAGACGCGTTCGCATTCCGCCTGGAGTACCGCGGGCCCGGACGGGGTGGGCGCGACCGCGCCGCCGTCCGAGCCCAGCCACGACCGGGACCGACTTGGCGGACGCACGAGCCGAGCAGCAGGGGGACGCCCGTCCCCTTGGGGTCGTCATCTGGGCGCTCAGCCCCGAGGCCGAGCGGGGCCGCACGGCAAAAAGGTGGTTCCCACGCACTTTTAAGGCGGTCGGCGACACCGGGTCCGAGAGAAATCGGCGTGATTCCGCGGCTCCACGACGAGGTCGGGGTGGGGTCGGTGTTTAAAAGTGCGTGGGAGCCACCTTTTTCCAGGTTTCGGGTGCCCGCAACGCCGTGGAACCGCCGTGGCCGCCTTGACGTTAGCCTGCCCTCAAGTCCTCACGCGACCGCTCCGACCCAGGAACTCGGCACCCACCATGACCGCTCACAGCCTGCCCTCCGCCCGCCGTCATCCGCCTCCCCTTCTGCTCCTGGCGCTCGGCCTGGTCCTCCTGGCTGCAACCGCCATCGCCGCACTGGCGATAGGGCGGGCCATGCTCTCCCCCGGCGAGGTCATCGCCGTCCTGGCCCGCTCCCTGAGAGGCGACGGCAATGTCCCGCTGGCGAGCAGGACGATCGTCTTGGGGGTGCGTCTGCCCCGAGTCGCGGCCGCCGCCATGATCGGGGCGGCGCTCGCCGTCTCGGGCGCCGCATACCAGGGGCTGTTCCGCAACCCGATGGTCTCCCCCGACATCCTCGGGGCGAGCACCGGCGCCTCCTTCGGCGCAGCGCTCGCCCTGCTCGTCTCGGCGAACCGCTCGGGGGTGCAGGCCGCGGCCTTCGCCGGCGGGGTCATCGCGGTCCTGCTCACCTACGCCTCGGCACGCAGCATCGGCCGGGGAACCAACCAGGTCCTGCTGCTGGTCCTGTGCGGCATGATCGTCTCCGCTCTCTTCCAGGCCTTCGTCTCCGCCGTCAAGTACACCGCCGACCCCGACTCCAAGCTGCCGGAGATCACCTACTGGCTCATGGGGTCGATCGCCAAGGTGACCTGGTCCGACCTGGCGCTGTACGCCGTCCCCCTCGTCGTCGGGCTCATTCCGATCATCGCGCTGCGGTGGCGGATGAACACGCTCGCCTTCGGCGAGGAGGAGGCCGAGTCCCTGGGCGTCAACGTCGCCGCGCTGCGCGTGACCTGCATTGTGTGCGCCACCCTGCTGACCGCCTCCAGCGTGGCCATCTCGGGCGTCATCGGCTGGGTCGGGCTCATCATGCCCCATCTTGTGCGCTTCATCGCAGGGCCCAACAACCGGATCGTCGTGCCCCTGTCGGTCATCCTGGGCGGCGCCTTCCTCATGCTGGTCGACACCGCCTGCCGCACGGTCACGCCCTCAGAGATCCCGCTGGGCATCCTCACCAGCGTGATCGGCGCGCCCCTGTTCTTCATCATCCTCCTGCGCAGCCAGCGAGGAGCGCGCTCATGAGCCCCCGCTCCGCGGGCCCCGCCGGCGACGAGCAGACGCCAGCCGCGCCTGGGGCGGCCGGAGAGCCCGGCACGCCTGCGGTCCCCGGCGCGGCTGAGCGCCCCGGCTCGCCCGCAGAGCCCGGCTCGCCCGCAGAGCCCCTGGCGCCCGTCACCATCTCCGCACGCGGCCTGGCCTGCGGCTATCGCGGCCGACCGGTCCTGGAGGGCATCGACCTCGACGTGCACCGCGGCCAGGTGCTCTGCCTCCTGGGCCCCAACGGGGTTGGCAAGACGACGCTCTTCCGCACCCTGCTCGGCCACCTGGCGCCGGTGGCCGGCACCGTCAGGATCGCGGGCCGGCCGCGCTCGACGCTGTCGCGCCGCGAGACGCCATCGCCTATGTGCCCCAGCTTCACGAGCCGCCCTTCGCCTTCACGGTGCTCGACGTCGCCCTGACCGGCTGCGCCTCGCGCCTGGCCCTGTTCAGCTCGCCGCCTGCGGCCGAGCGCGCACGCGCGGCTGCCGCCCTGGAGCGCCTGGGCATCTCCCACCTGGCCGAGCGGCCCTTCACCGAGCTCTCCGGCGGCGAGCAGCAGATGACCCTCATTGCGCGGGCCCTCGTCCAGGACGGCGCGATCTTCGTCATGGACGAGCCGGCCGCGGCCCTGGACCTGCGCAACCAGGCGACCGTGCTGGCCACCGTGCGCAGCCTCGCCGACGAGTTCCACGGCGTGGTCATGACCTCCCACAACCCGGACCACGCCTTCATGGTCGCCTCGCGCGCCGTGCTCCTGACCCGCGAGCGACGCATCCTGACCGGACCGGTGGACGAGGTGCTCACCGAGGAGAACCTGCGGGAGGCGTACGGCACGCGCGTGCGGGTCATCGACACGGTCGACGACGACGGTCGCCCCGCGCGCACCTGCGTGCCCTCGCTGCACACCCTGTAGGGCCGGCGCCCCCGATGAGCCCGCCCGGGGCCCAGCGCCCGGCGAGAAGACCCGTGCCACATCTTTCGTACCTACGAAAACATTTTCTGGAGACGTGAGGCACCTGCGACTAGGGTCACAATGAGCCTCTTGCACCGCCACCGATCGGAGCTCCTATGACCGCGCACAGCCCCGCACCTCTTTCCCGCCGCGACATTCTCAGGCTCGCCGGCCTCGGCGTCGGCAGCGCCGCTGGAGCGGGCCTGCTGGCCGCCTGCGGATCCAAGACCTCCACGAACTCGGACACCCAGACCGTCACCGACATGACCGGCACCGAGGTGGAGGTCCCCCTCAACCCGACCGCCTACGCCGACGGCTGGTACGCGCACAACGAGGTCACCATCATGCTCACCGGCGCCGAGCGCCTCGTCGCCACGCACTGCGACCCCAAGAAGTTCCCCTGGATGTACAAGGTCTGCCCGAACATGTCCAAGGCGACCTCGACATTCGGCGACGACTTCAATTTCGAGGACCTGGTGGCCCTGGGCCCGCAGGTCATCTTCGACTCCAAGGATGCGCTGCGCGACAAGGCCACCGAGGTCGGCATCCCGCTGGTCAGCTGCGCCTTCTCCACCTACGAGGAGATGAAGCAGTCGATCGCCCTGACCGCCCAGGTCTTCGGCGGAGACGCCCCTGGCATCGCCGAGAAGTACAACGCCGAGCTGGACGACGTCGTCAACGCCGTCAAGGCGAAGACGGACAGCCTGGCCGACGCCGACCGCCCCACCGTCATGCACGGAGACAGCGTCTACACGACCACCCTCGACGGCACCGGCACCATTATCGACACCTGGATCGAGGCCGCGGGCGGAAGGAACGCCGTCGACTCGCCCACCAGCGACGCCAACGCCCAGTTCGCCATGGAGCAGATCATCTCCTGGAACCCCGACGTCATTATCACCGGCAAGGCGGGCGAGGTCGAGCAGATCCTGTCCGACTCGACATGGGCAAGCATCAAGGCCGTCCAGAACAAGAAGGTCTACGTCAACCCCAAGGGCGTCTTCGGCTGGGACCGCTACGGGGTCGAGGAGCTCCTCCAGGTGCAGTGGGCCTCTCACCTTCTTCACCCGGACCTCTTCCCCGACCTCGCAATCGAGCAGAAGGTCAAGGACTTCTACAAGACCTACCTCGGCTACGAGCTGACCGACGACGAGGTCTCCCTCATCCTGGCCGGCAAGGACCCCCAGTAATAAGGCGCCCGGCGGCGCGAGCAGGCCGAGAAGAGGGCGTGCGCGCCCGGACCGCTCAGGCCGACAGCAGGGCGAGCACGGCCTTGACCCGGCGGTGAACCGCGGAGTCGGGCAGAAGGCCTAGCTTGGCGAAGATGTGCTGGGTGTGCTTCTCCACGGCGCCCTCGGTGACGACCAGCTGTGCGGCTATGGCGGCGTTGGTGCGGCCCTCGGCCATGAGGGTGAGCACCTCGCGCTCGCGCGGCGTGAGCGACTCGATCGGGTCGTTGCGCCGGCCGCGGTGCATCACCTGGGCCACGACGTCGGGGTCCAGGACCAGCTCGCCACGCGCAACCCGCTCCACCGACTCGAGGAAGGAGTCGATGTCGGTGACGCGGTCCTTCAGGAGGTAGCCGATGCCGCCCCCGCCGTCGGCCAGGAGCTCGGGCACGTAGCTGGCCACCACGTACTGGCTCAGCAGGAGGATGGGAGCCTCGGCCCACTGCTGCCGGATGCCGGCGGCGGCGCGCAGCCCCTCGTCGGTGTGTGACGGCGGCATGCGGATGTCTGCGATGACGAGGTCGGGCCGCAGCGCCAGCGCCCGGTCGACGAGCGCCCGGCCGTCGCCGACCCCGGCAACCACCTCGTGGCCGCCCTCGGCGAGAATGAGCGCGAGCCCCTGGCGCAGCAGGACCGAGTCGTCGGCGATCAGGACGCGCACGGGATCACCGCCTCGACCCGGGTCGGCCCGCCGGCCGGCGAGGTCACCGTCAGCCGCCCGTCCACGCCGTCGAGCCGCTCCACCAGGCCGGCCAGGCCGTGCCCCTTGGCAAGGGCCGCTCCCCCGACGCCGTCGTCGGTCACCCACAGGCGCAGCCGCCCGGCCTCGACGACGGCGCCGAGCTCGGCCGAGCGGGCACCGGAGTGCTTGTTGAGATTGGCCAGGGCCTCGCTGGCCACGAAGTAGGCGGTATGGGCGACATGATCGGGCAGGTGCGGCAGGTCGGCGCTCACGGTCACCGGCACAGTGGAGCGCGCAGCGGTCTCGGCCAGCGCCGCCGACAGCCCGCGATCGACGAGCACCGGCGGGGCGATGCCGCGCGAGAGCCTGCGCAGCTCGTCGAGGGTCTGCTGGGTCTGGTCCATCGCCCCGACGATAATGTCCTCGGCGGCCTGCGGGTCCTTGACGGCCTGGCGCTTGGCCCGGGCCAGATCCATGCCCAGGCGCACGAGCCGCTGCTGGGGCCCGTCGTGGATGTCGCGCTCGAGCTGGCGGCGGGTGTCGGCCTCGGCCCGCTGCACGGCGGCGCGGGAGGCCTCAAGGCGGGAGATCTCGCTGCGCCGGCACAGCAGGACGCGGGTGAAGGCCTGCTGGAGGAGCGCCAGCGGGCGCAGCACGAAGGGGGCGGTGAGGGCGAACAGCGCCCATACCGTCAGGTCGATCGCGACCTGCCACGGCAGGGCCGGCCTCAGCCCGAGCAACTCGGCCAGGGACTGAGTCTGCTGCGGCCAGGCGACATTCAGGATGATCTCCGCAACGGCCCCGAGCACTCCGAGAACTGCTACCGCGAGCCAGGCGACGGCCAGGGCCCAGGTCACGGCCGTCACGAAGAGGCCGACGAAGATCCACACCAGGTCCAGCCAGCGCTGCGGGTCCCGCAGCGGCACGAGCAGACGCCGCAGGATCCCGGCCCCGGGCTCCGCCCGCAGGTAGCGGCCGGGCACGAAGTCGCTGGAGTCGACAGCGGCCGCGGCGCGGCGCCCCATGGCGGCGAAGCCGGCGCTGATCGCCAGGCTCAGCACGAGGACGGGAAGGCCGACCCAGATGATGACGGTGCCCACCCCCAGCGCGGCCAGAGGCACGACGATGAGGAAGGCGAGAAGGTTGAGTGGCCAGGCGAGCAGAAGGTAGGCGGCGTCGCGCCCCATCTGCCGGTACTGGTCGCGCCAGGAGGTCGGTGGGCTCATGGCCCAATCCTGCTCGCAGTGGCGCGACGCCCCCAACCCGCCACCTGGCGGGTCCGTAATCGGGCTGGCCCGACAGCGCATCGGCGCGCGCAGTCCCCCATACAGTGGGGTCCGGCACCTTCTCGTCAAAGGAGCGTCCGCCGTGACCTACTCATCGCCCCTCCCCCGCCCCGACGACGGAGCATCCGCCCGGCCCGAGAACCCCCGCAGACGGGCGGAGGAGGAGCTCACCGTCCTGCGCGCCGTCGTCGCCGACAACCCAGACGACGCCGAGGCGCACCGCAGGCTCTCCATGGCCTGCACCTTCTACGGGCGCAGGAAAGAGGCCCGGCGCGAGGCGAGCGCGGCTCTGGCGCTGGAGCCAAACGAGCCCCGGTCGCACACGGTCCTCGGCATGGCTCTGCACGAGCGCGACCGGTTCGCGGCGCAGCAGGCCTACCGGAGGGCCCTGCGCCTGGATCCTCGCCAGATCGAGGCCGAGCTCAATCTCTTCCTCGTGCAGGCCCGCAGCCTGAGGCTGCCGACGGCGATCGGCGGAGCAGCGCGCGTCCTGCGCCGCGACCCCTCCGAGCCATGGGCGTGGTGGACGCTCGACCGCCTGCTCGTCCTCCTGTGCGGCCAGGTGTACGGGGGCGCCGCAGTGGTCTGGATCCTTAGCATGCTCGCCGTCACGCAGTCTCCGCAGGCGCCGTATCCGGCGCCGGAGCCCGTTGTCGCCGCCCTGCTGGCCGTCGCCGTCGCCGTCTACCCCCTCCTCTCCCTGCGCTCGCTGCATCGGATGCTGCCCTGCCGCAAGATCCTCACATTCTTCGCCCGGCGCGACCCGCTCATTGTCGTCTTCGCCGCCTGCGGGCCGCCCGCCTGGCTCGCGACCGTTGCGGGCTACGCCGTCGGCGGCAGGACGGCGGCCGTCCTGGTGCTGGGAAGCGCCGTCCCGCTGGCGATCGGGATCGTCGCGTACTTCCTGCGATACTTCCGAGCGCTCCGCGCCGCGAAGCTGGGCGCCCGGTCATCAGTCAACGTCCGGCCGCGAGGACTGCGCCCAGGCCCGCGGCCAGGTCGTCGGCCCAGCGCGCGTGGCGGGGGCTCTGCTCGGCGAGACTGAGGCAGTACAGGAGGTTGGGCAGGCGGTCGAGCAGCTCCCAGGCGTCGCGCCGGGCCAGAAGGCGCTGCGGGTCGGCGGTGCGGGCGTCGGCCTCCCAGGTCGGCCGGTCCCCGGAGCGCGGGCGCGCCTGCGAAACCGCACCCGTCCGAGCCGCCTCCGCGCCGAGGCGCCGGAGGCACCCGGCGTACTCGGTCACGAAGGCGGCGATCTCGGGCCGCCCCATGGGCGCGTACCAGGGGCCGCCGACCACCTGCCCGCCGATGAGGGCGAGGTCCTTGGCCGGGTCGCCGGGGCCCGCCCACTCGAAGTCGATGAACCGGGGCGTCCCGTCGGGGGCGAGGACGATGTTGGTCAGGACCGCGTCCCCGTGGATGAGCGGGTGGGTCGGGACGCCCTCGAAGGCAGGATCGAGGCGCTCGAGCGCCCGGCGCCAGGGATCCAGAAGGGGGACGACCCGCGGATCGCGGAGGGTGCGCGGGTGGTGCTCGCGCCACCAGGACAGGAGGGTCCGCCCCTCCCGGGAGGCGCTCGGAACAGGAGCGGGCCCCGAGGCATCGGCGTCCGGGAGCGCGGGGGCGGCGGCGCCGGGAGCCGCCAGGGCGAGGTGGAGCCTGGCGATCTGGGCCGCGAGCGCGCGAGCCGGGCCCGGCCCCCAGTCCCGGGCCCGCAGGACCCGGCCGGGCACGTGGGTGACCACCATGTAGGGGACGCCCAGGATGTTGTCGGTGCCGGCCTCCGCGGCAACGGCGCTCGTGCCCAGCCGAGGCGGCACCTGCTGAAGGACGGCGAGCTCCGCGGCCATGGGCCGGGGCATCTGGTGGGGCTCGCGCCGCGGAACGCGCACCACCCTCGCCGTCGAGCCCGAGCGGACCAGCCAGGCCGTGTAGCTCTCGCCGCTCCCGAGCGGCTCGACCCGGGCGGGGCCGGCCGGAACGCCCCGCAGACCACCGGCCTCGGCGGCGGCCCGGATGCGGCGGCCGAGGTCGACGCCGGGCGGGGCGAGGCCGCCCGCCCGCTCGGGGCCCGGGAGCGCGGACGACGTCGAAGAGCTGCTCACGCCCTCATCTCACCATGCTCCCCGGCTGATCCCGGCCACCGGCACGACCCGATCGCACGCATCGCCCCGCCGCCGGTTAGTATTCACGAGTCGGTCCCACCCCGATCGGCCTGCCGTCAGCGCTGGAGGTCCTCGTATGAATCCGTCCTCCCCGAAGCCGTCGTCGCAGGCGTCCCCGGCATTGCAGCAGGCGGGCCCGTACGCGCCCGCGGCGGGCCCGCCTCGGCGGCGCAGACGGGTCGGGCAGGGACTTCGTCTGCCTGGCCGAGATCGACACGGACCCGGACACCGCCGTCAACAGCGTGAAGACCGGCGACTGCGTGACGCTGGAGGCGGTCACGGCCGTCTCGCAGAAGGCCGTCAAGGCCGACTGCGCCGACGGAGGCGTCCACCCCGTGCTCGCCGTGCTCAACGAGGTTGAGAAAGGGCCTTCCTCCGGTGAGGACCGGTTCGACTACTACTCCGGGCTCTGCGCCCGGGCCGGGGCGGCCGACGTCGACCTCTTCTACTCCTGGCACATGCGCCGCCGGCCCTACAGCGGCAGGTACAGCGGCAGCCCGGCCTCCGACATCGTCCTGTGCCTGGGGCCGCAGCACTGAGCCGCACTGAGCCGCGCCGAGGAGCACTGAGCAGCACCGGGCCCGGTTCCGGATCACGCGGCGAGAGTCCCCGCCCGCCCCGTCAGGCCCTGCCGCGAGCCGCGTCGCAGAGCCCGACGACGGTGCGCGCGAGGCGGGCCGGAGACTCCCGGGCCGTATCCACCCGGAGGTCGGCCTCGGGCCAGGGCTCGTAGTCGCGCCGGAGCACGGCCTGCCAGTCGGGCAGGACCAGGCCGTCGATGCCGCTCACCCGCTGCTCGACGCGGCGGCGGTGCTCGGCCGTATCGGAGCAGACGAGCTCCACCCCGAGGAGAGACGCATCGGCGTCCGCCGCCGTCCGCGCCCACAGCCGTCGGGTGACCGGCAGAGGGTTGACGCACTCGACCAGGACGTCGCCGCCGGTGGGCAGCACGTCGCCGGCCACGGCCGCGGCCGCCCAGTAGCCGGCTCCCCCGGGCGCTCCGGGCAGCATCTCCCCGCTGCGCCGCAGGGCCTGCTCGATGGAGTCCACGCGCAGCCAGGTCATGGGCCGCTCCCTCAGCAGGGCGCGGCACACGGCGGTCTTGCCGACGGCGGGCAGGCCGCCGACCACCACCAGCAGCGGCGGCGATCCGCCTCCGCGGGCACCGGCGTCGGGAACCGCGCGCCGTGCTCGCCCAGCAGTCATCAGTACCCGGCCATCTGCTCCAGGCGGGCGATGCGCTGGCCCATGGGCGGGTGGGTGGAGAAGAGGTTGCGGACCCGTCCGAAGGGGTTGGCGATCATCATGGAGGAGACCGGCTCCACCCGCGGGTCCCTGCCCATGGGCACGCGCGAGACGCCCGACTCCAGCTTGCTCAGGGCGCTGGCCAGGGCGAGGGGGTCCTGGGTGAGGACGGCGCCGTCGTGGTCGGCGTCGTACTCCCGGGTGCGCGAGATGGCGAACTGGGTGACGCTGGCGGCCAGCGGGGCCAGGAGGGCCATGAGCAGCACGAGCGCCCCGTTGCCCTCGCGCCGGTCCCGCCCGCCGCCGAACCACATGAGCAGCATGGAGACCGAGGAGATGATCCCGGCGATGCCCGCTGCGATCGAGCCGGTGAGGATGTCTCGGTTGTAGACGTGGGAGAGCTCGTGGCCCAGGACCCCGCGCAGCTCGCGCTCGT
>ERZ772968.1619-NODE-1619-length-10293-cov-7.516409_pt1 | contig 10293 bp, 9 predicted proteins | sample MGYA00580674_ERZ772968 | MGnify/ENA primary metagenome ERZ772968 (study PRJEB29015, sample SAMEA2737940) | human oral metagenome | biome: human oral; feature: human-associated habitat; material: dental | place: China | collected 2138 ...
ACCATCACCGCAGTCCTCGGACTCATATTCACCTACACCCTATGAATAAGCCTCAATGTCTACCTTGGCCTGAAGGTCGGCCTCACCTTCGCCACCTCTATCCCGGCAGCGGTCATCTCCATGGCGATTCTGCGCTATTTCCGCGATCATTCCGTGGCGGAGAACAATATCGTCCAGACCATCGCCTCGGCGGCTGGCACGCTGTCCGCCATTATCTTCGTGCTGCCCGGCCTGGTCATGATTGGCTGGTGGACCGGCTTCCCCTACTGGCAGACCGCACTCGTGACCGCCCTGGGCGGTGTTCTCGGCGTCATGTACTCGATTCCCCTGCGACGTGCGCTTGTCACCGGATCGGACCTGCCATTTCCGGAAGGCGTGGCCGCGGCAGAGGTGCTGCGCGTGGGAGACAGCGCCGAGGGCGTGCAGGAGAACAAGCGCGGTCTGCTCGTCATCGTCGTGGGCGGCCTGACGTCTGCCGGCCTCGCCCTGCTGGCGGCGATGAAGGTCGTGGCCGGCAGCATTGAGAGGACCTTTCGCGTCGGTTCCGGCGGAAGCATGATCAGCGCCAGTCTCTCGCTGGCTCTAATCGGTGTGGGCCACCTCGTCGGCATGACCGTCGGCATCGCTATGATCGTCGGATTGGTGATCTCCTTCGGCGTCATGCTGCCGTTGCGCACTGCCGGTCAGATTCCCGCAGGCGGCGACCTCGGCGAGATCGTGTCGGGTATCTTCAGCTCCGATGTGCGCTTCGTGGGGGCCGGGGCCATGGCGATCGCCGCGATCTGGACCCTCGCCAAGATCGCTCTGCCCATCGTCCGAGGGGTCAAGGAGGCTCTGGCGGCCACCCGCGCACGTCACGATGGGACGGAGGTGCCCGTCTCCGAGCGCGATCTGTCCATGCGCGTGGTCGCCTGGGTGACCCTGGCCTCCATGCTCCCCATCGGGCTGCTGCTGTGGTTGTTCGTGCGGCACACGCCCATCGCCCATCACGCGACCGGCATGGTCGTCGTCAGCATCCTCTTCGTGCTGCTGATCGGCCTGGCCGTTGCCGGCGTCTGCGGCTATATGGCGGGTCTGATCGGCGCCTCCAACAGTCCTATCTCCGGGGTCGGCATTCTCATTGTGATCACCGCCGCTCTGCTCATCAAGGTCGTGCACGGTGCACAGTCGTCTGATCAGGGTGATGCGCTGATCGCCTATACCCTGTTCACCGCCGCGGTCGTCTTCGGGGTGGCCACCATTTCGAACGACAACCTCCAGGATCTCAAGACCGGACAGCTCGTCAGCGCCACCCCGTGGAAGCAGCAGGTGGCCCTGATCATCGGCGTTCTCTTCGGCTCGGTGGTTATTCCGCCGGTTCTGCAACTGCTCAATAACAGCTTCGGTTTCGCCGGTGCGCCCGGCGCGACTGACAATGCCCTGGCGGCGCCTCAGGCAGCGCTTCTGTCCTCGCTGGCCAAGGGGGTCTTCGGCGGCGATCTCGACTGGGGGCTCCTGGGCCTGGGCGTTGTGATCGGAGCGGTTGTGGTCATTATCGACGAGCTGCTCGGACGCGCTTCGAGCAACAGGCTGCGCCTGCCGCCGCTGGCCGTGGGCATGGGCATGTACCTGCCGATGGGCCTGACCCTCATCATTCCCATCGGCGCTCTGGCGGGTCTGGTCTACGATCGCTGGGCGGCGAGGGCCGCGGATCCGGAGAGCACGAAGAGGCTGGGCACCCTGGCGGCGACCGGGCTGATCGTGGGGGAGAGCCTGTTCGGCGTGGCCTTGGCCGGCATCGTTGCCGCCACTGGGAAAGACGAGCCTCTCGCTGTCGTCGGCGCCGGCTTCACGACCGTCTCCGAGATCATCGGCGTGCTGCTCTTCGCTGGTATGACGCTAGGGCTGTATCTGTGGGCCAAGAGGCTCTCGGGCGCGGCGATGTCCCGCACCGGGGCTTGACCCGCAGCGGAGCCGATGACGGGGGCGGTGGCAAAGGTCGGCATCGGACCCGGTCGTAGTCGACGGCCGGGTCCGAGTGCAACCCCGCCGGTGCCCAACCTCCGTGCATCATGATTGCCCCGGAATCCGAGGACAATCGGTCCCTGGGCAACCGCTTTCTATTATATTCTCAGCCCGTACTGGTCAGAAGATTCTCAGGAGGCTGTCATGAGCCAGGTGACCCGGGTGGCGTGCGGGATCGATATCGGCGGATCAGGCATCAAGGGAGCCCTCGTCGATCTGGAGACCGGCGAGTTCGCGGGCGAGCGCGTCCGCATCGACACCCCGCAGCATTCCACTCCCGAGGCGGTGGCCGAGGTGTGCGGGCAGATCATCGAAAAGCTGGGCGTCGAGCCCGACGTGCCCGTCGGAATCACCTTTCCGGCTCCCATCGTGCACGGGACCGTCCGGTTCATGGCCAATCTCGATAAGTCCTGGGTGGGGCTGAATGTCAATGAGCTCATGACGCAGGCACTCGGTCGACGCTCTTATGCGCTCAACGACGCCGATGCCGCGGGCCTGGCCGAGGTCGCCTACGGCGCTGCCAAGGGGGTGGGCGGCACCGTCATCGTCACCACGCTGGGAACAGGTATCGGCTCGGCGGTCATCGTGGACGGCACCCTGGTGCCCAACACCGAGCTCGGCCACTTGGAGATCGATGGCCACGACGCCGAGACCCGTGCTTCCTCGGGGCAGAAGACTCTCCAGGATCTGTCATGGAAGAAATGGGCCAAACGACTGCAGCGCTACTACTCCCACGTCGAAATGCTCTTCTCCCCGGATCTGTTCGTCGTCGGCGGGGGAGTGTCGAAGAAGCACGAGAAGTTCCTGCCCCTGCTCGAGCTCCGCGCCCCCATCGTACCCGCCGCCCTGTTCAACACCGCCGGCATCGTCGGCGCCGCCTGGCAGGCCTCCCGGGTCGAGTAGATCGACGTCGTGGCGGGGCCGGGACGGCCTCCCGGTTGCTCTCACGAGGGCGAGGATGCGAGCTGCGGGGCCGGTCGCTCGCCGCCCTGGGCGGCCGCCCGCTCCCGCGGGGTCGGGGCCCGGTCCCGTTCGCGGAGCTCGCGGGGGAGCCCGGTGGTCGGCCCCGTCCCGGCTCGGTTCTCAGCTCAGTGCGGCCGCGACGGCCAGGCGCACGGCGTCGTGGAATCGGGTCTCCCGCTCCCGGGCGCTCATGTCGTGGCGATGGTCGAGCAGGTGGTCCGAGACGGTGAGCACCGCCAGGGCTCGCCGGCCGTACTCGGCCGCCACGGCGTACAGGACGGCGGACTCCATCTCCACGCACAGCGTCCCGTAGGCCGCCAGGCGCTCGGTCTGGCCCTCGGGGGTGAGGTAGAAGTGGTCGCGGGAGATGATCGTGCCGGTGCGGGTGCGCTCGACGATGCCGGAGGCGACCGCCTCCGCGTGGGCCGCCATGGCCAGGTGGAAGTCCGCGACGGCGGAGAAGTTGACGCCCGGGATGCGCAGCTGGTTCATGGCGGAGTCGGTGTGCGCGCCGGTGGCGATGACGACGTCGCCCACTGCGACCCGATCGCTGATGCCCCCCGCCGTCCCCACGCGGATGATGCGCTCGACGCCGTAGTGGGTGAACAGCTCGGTGGCGTAGATGGCCAGGGACGGCTGGCCCATGCCCGAGCCCATGACGCTCAACGGCCGGCCCTCGACGGTACCGGTGAAGCCGAGCATCCCGCGCACGTCGGTGACCAGCCGGGGCCCGGTCAGAAGGGTCTCGGCCATGCGCCGGGCGCGCTTGGGATCGCCGGGCATGAGAACGGCGGGGGCGAATTCTCCGGGCTCGGCGGCGATGTGGGCAGTGACCATGGGCGTCCTTCGTGCGAGGGGGCGAGACGGGAACGGGAGTCGGGACGTGCAGGATACGTCATGCGGCGCGTCGTGCGGCACGGCATCGAGGTCCCGGAATATGAAACGCTGTGTGATCATTCAGTGAGCAGAGTTACCGTGCACTGGTTCCACCGTCCCTGCGTTCGCCTCGCAGGTCGACGACGCCGTCTTCACGACGCCGTCCCACGACGACCATCCATCACGCACAGGGGCTTCACCCATGTCCTCCACACCCACCACACCCGTGCCCGCGCGCGAGCAGTGGAGCGGCCAGCTCGGTTTCCTCATGGCCGCCATCGGCTCGGCCATCGGGCTGGGCAACATCTGGCGCTTCCCCGGCGTCGCCTACTCCAACGGCGGCGGCGCCTTCATGATTCCCTACATCGTGGCCCTCCTGGCCGCGGGCGTGCCCGTCCTCCTCCTCGACTACGCCCTGGGGCACCGCTACCGGGGATCCTCGCCGGCCGTCTTCCGGCGCATATCCAGACGGTTCGAGTGGCTGGGCTGGTGGCACGTCGTCGTCTGCTTCATCATCATGACCTACTACGTCGTCGTCGTCGCCTGGGCCCTGCGCTACACCGTCTTCGCCCTGACGACCGCCTGGGGCGATAACGCCTCCGACTTCTTCAGCGACTACATCGGCCTGGGCAGGATCTCCGACGCCGGTACCCCCGCCTACTCCGCCGAGCCGGTCGTCGGCGTCATCGTCCCGCTGCTGCTCGTGTGGGCCTACGGGATCTACGTCGTGGCACGCGGCGTGTCCAAGGGGGTCGAGCGCGCCAACCGGATCTTCCTGCCCGTCCTGGTTGTGATGTTCCTCATGCTCGTCGTGCGCGCCATGCTCCTGCCCGGCGCCACGGACGGCCTCAACACCCTGTTCACCCCCGACTGGGGCAAGCTGGGCGACTACCGGGTCTGGATGGCCGCCTTCGGGCAGATCTTCTTCTCGCTGTCCGTCGGCTTCGGCATCATGCTGACCTACGCCTCCTACCTCAAGCGCCGTTCCAACCTCGTGGGCACGGGGCTGACGGCGGCCTTCGCCAACTCCTCCTTCGAGCTGCTCGCCGGCATCGGCGTGTTCGCGACCCTCGGCTTCATGGCGCACGTCCAGAACGTCCCGGTCGGCGAGCTCGAGGGCATCACGGGACCGGCCCTCGCCTTCGTGACCTTCCCGACCGTCATCTCCCAGATGCCGGGCGGGCCGCTCTTCGGGTTCCTCTTCTTCGCCTCCTTCACGCTGGCGGGCCTGACCTCCTTCATCTCCATCATCCAGGTCGTCGCGCCCGCGGTCGCCGAGAAGTTCGGCTGGTCCAACGTCACGGCGACCCTGGCCTGCGGCCTGCCCAGCGCCGTCCTGTCCTTCGTGCTGTTCGGCACGTCCTCGGGCCTGTACGACCTCGACGTCGTGGACGCCTACATCAACAACATCGGCGTCGTGGCCTCCGCGATCATCATGTGCGTGGGACTGGGACTGGTCCTGCGCAGGTTCAAGGTGCTCCGGCGCCACCTCAACGTCGTCTCCGAGACCCGCGTGGTGGGGGAGTGGTGGCGGGTGACGGCGGCGGTCGTCGTGCCCGTGCTCCTGGGGTACATGTTCGTCCAGACCGTGTGGTCCTACGCGCAGGACGGCTACACGTACTCCCGCGGCTTCGAGGCCGTGTTCGGCTGGGGCATGCTCTTCACGGGCGCGGTGGCCACCGTCATCCTGACCGCGATCCCCTGGAAGACGCCCGTGGACGACTTCGCCCCCATCGACCTGGACGCCTACGAGGAGGTGAAGTGAGATGACCGGTCCCGCGATCACCCTCATGCTCGTCGCCATCGTCATCATCTGGGGCGGTCTAGCCGTCTCGGTCACCGCCCTGGTCGTGCGCGGGCGCCGCGAGGACAAGGACGCCCGCGCCCAGGCGCGCGCGGCCGCCCGCGAGCACCTGCGCCACCCCGGGGCCCCGCCGCAGGCTCAGGGCCGGGACTGAGCGGCCGACGTCGTCCAGGTCCAGGCGCGGGCCCGGCCCATCCTGCCCGGTGCGCTGGCGGGAGCGGCGACGGGTTTCCCGTCGCCGCGCCGTACGAGACAATACGCACATGGCAGACACCCGCGACACCGTCGCCCCCGACGCCCTGTTGTCCACCGCGCCGGACGATATCGTCCCTCGCCTGGTCGCCTTCGACCTCGACGAGACCCTGGCCCCATCCAAGTCCCCCCTGCCCGCCCCCATGGCCGCCGCGCTGCGCGCCCTGCTCGACGTCGTCCCCGTGTGCGTCATCTCCGGCGGGCGGTTCAGCCAGTTCCACGACCAGGTCCTGGCCCACCTGGGCGCCACCGGCGGCCAGCTCTCCCGTCTTCACCTCATGCCCACCTGCGGCACCCGCTACTACGTCCACGCCCCGGCCGCTTCTTCCGACGGCGCCGGCAGCGATGGCTGGAGGCTCGTCTACGCCAACGACTTCACCCCCGCACAGGTCGACAGGGGCTTCGCGGTCGTCGAGGCCGAGGCCCGCAGGCTGGGCCTGTGGGAGGAGCGGACCTGGGGCGCGATCCTTGAGAACCGCGGGTCCCAGATCACCTTCTCGGCGCTCGGTCAGGAGGCGCCGCTGGACGCCAAGAAGGCCTGGGACCCCACGGGGGAGAAGAAGGGGCGGCTGCGCGACGCCGTCGCCGCGCGCCTTCCCGAGCTCGAGGTCCGCTCCGGCGGCTCCACGAGCGTGGACATCACCCCCAAGGGCGTCGACAAGGCCTACGGCATGACCCATCTGGCCGAGCAGACCGGCATCCCCCTGAACGACATGCTCTTCGTGGGCGACCGCCTCGACGCCGAGGGCAACGACCACCCCGTCAAGGCCCTGGGCGTGCCCTGCCGGGCCGTGACCGGCTGGGAGGACACCGTCGGCTACGTCACCGCGCTGGCGGCTCGGATCGCCGGTTCCCGTCAGGTCTGAGTCGTGGCGGAGGGCCGGGAGACGGAGGGCCGGGCGGTCCGGGATCGGCCGACGGCGCCCGGTCCGATCGGCCCGCTCCGGGTGCTGCTGCGCCGCAGCCGCGCGGCCTGCTCGCGGTGGTGGACGGCCCGTACGGTCCGCTTCCGCAAGGTCACGCGCACCCTCGTGCTGCTCGCCGTCACCGGTCTGGCCTCGCTGTGCGTCGGCGTGGTCACGGCCACGGCCTCCAGCCCCGTCGGCCCCCACCAGGCGCAGTGGTCCACGACCCTGGACTCCACCGTCAGCCTCGATCTGGGGCCTCTGGGGCAGGTCTCGCTCGACTCGCCGGCCGGGATCCTGGGCGTGCGGGTGGTGCTGGGGGAGGTCGCGGGACAGGCCGAGCCCGCCGTCGGCTCGCAGGACGCCCTCGGCGAGGCCCTGAGCTCCGACGGCGCCGCCTACATCTCCCTGATCACCCACCCCGAGCTCACCATTGAGCGCGGGCTGCGAGCCCTTGCCGATGACGCCCTGAGACGGGCGGGGCTGCTGGAGTCGATCGTGCTGTGCCTGGTGGCCGCCGGCCGTCTGGCCACCGGGGGGCGGCTGCGCGACGCCGTGCGCGCAGCCCTAGCCCACGCCACCGCCTCCGGCCTGCTGACGGCCACCGGCGTGGTCACCGTCGTGGCGGTGCTCGTGCCCGCCCTGCGCTCGGAGGCGGTGACCGGCCACCGCCTGCCGGTCCTGGCGGGCACCCCGCTGGAGCAGGCTCGCCTCTCCGGGCGCATCGGCGACATTGCGCAGGCCTACGGAGGCCGGGTCACGACCTTCCTCGCCGACAACACCTCCTTCTACGCCGCCGCCCACGCCAATCTGTGGGCCGCCTGGGCCGCCTCCGAGCGGGTCGGCGGAGTCACGGACGTGACCGCCGTCGACGGCGTCGTCGACGCCGACCAGGTAGCCCGGGCGGCCGCGTCCGCCTCGTCCGCGGGAACGAGCGGCGCACCGTCCCGGCGCCCCTCGACGGCCGCGACGCCCGGCTCCTCCCCGCAGCCGCCCACGACGGCCGAGCCCGCCCACGACCAGGGCGCCGTCACGGCGGTCCTGACGACCGACCTGCACTGCAACCTCGACGTCACCGCCTTCGCCGGGCTGCTCGACACCCTGGCGGGCGCCAACGTCCACATGGACGACGGCGACCTGACCATGACCGGCTCGGAGCCCGAGCAGTTCTGCGTCGACGCCCTGGACAACGCGGTGCCGGGCGGCGTCGCCCGTGTGGCCACGATCGGGAACCACGACTCGTCCTACACGGCCGAGCGCCTGCGCGCGCTCGGCTGGACGGTGACCGACGGCAGTGTCCAGAAGGTCGGCGGGCTGCGGGTCCTCGGCGACGTCGACCCGGACCGCACCCCGGCCGGAAGAACCTTCCAGCGCGGCGAGGAGAACGCCACCGACGTCGGGGAGCGCCTGGCGGCCACCTCCTGCGAGGCCGCGAGCAGGGGCGAGGGGGCGGACGTCGTCCTCATTCACCAGCCGGCAACCTTCGGCCCGCTCGTCGACGGCGGCTGCGCCCCGCTGCTCATCGGCGGGCACGTTCACGAGGAGCGGGGGATGACCACGACCCGGGGCGCGAGTCGAGACGTCGCCCAGCTCGTCTCCGGGGCCGGCAAGGGCGGAACCTCCCTGGGGAGGGTGACCGAGGACGCCTACCTGCACGTGCTGTCCTTCGACCCGGACGGCAGGCTGGTCGCCTGGCGCGCGGTGGTGCTTCACCCCGACGCCTCAGTGACCGTGGGGGCCTGGCAGCCCGTGCCCGCGGCGGGATGAACCGCCGTCGGGACGATGGTGCACAATAGGCCGTCGTCGTTCCATCGCACCCGCTGAGACGAACCCGAACACGAGGAGACATCGATGGCGCACGTGCCCACCGAGGCGGAGATCGACGCCATGAGCGAGGAGGAGCTCGACTCCTACCTCGCCGCAGCGTCCGGCAAGGCGGACGATCCCGACCTCCCCGGCTCCACGGAGCCCGACAGAGCGGAGGCGCCGGCGTGGCTCGTGGCCACCGGGGCCTCGCGGTCCTACGGCTGGCTGCTCATCGCCGGCTCCCTCATCGGCATCGCCGCCTCCTGGGAGCTCATGGTCAGCGAGCTGAAGCTCCTCAAGGAGCCGCTGGCGAACCTGTCCTGCGACGTCAGTCCGCTGGTCTCCTGCGGCGCCTCCCTGGACGTGTGGCAGGGCAACCTGCTGGGAGTCCCCAACTCCTTCATCGGTGGGATGGCCTTCGCGGTGCTCCTGCTCGTGGGCGCCCTGCTCGTCTCCGGCGGGCGGCTTCCTCGCTGGATGTGGTGGGGCGTCACGGCCGGAACCGTCGGCGGCATTGGATTCGTCGTGTGGTTCCTGATCGTCTCGATCACCGTCTTCGGCAAGCTGTGCCCCTTCTGCATGCTCATCTGGGCGGTGACGATCCCGATCGCCACCGGCACCTGGGGCGAGGCCGCCCGCCGCGGGCACCTGGGGCTGCCGCGCACCGAGGCCGAGCGCCTGCACAAGGCCCGCTGGCCGATCGCCGCCGCCATGTACCTGGCCGTCGCCGTCACCGTCCTGGTCGCCTTCTGGGACGGGTGGGTGGCGATGCTGTCATGACCCCCGTCAACCAGGCGGATGCTCCCACCGAGGCCTCTGCCGTGACCCAGGACTACCTCAAGGCGGTGTGGGCCGCCATGGAGTGGGGCGGCAGCGGCGCCTCGATCACCGGTCTGGCACGGCGGATGAGGGTCGCGCCCTCCACGGCGTCGGAGAACGTGGGGCGCCTGGTCGAGGCGGGCCTGCTCGAGCACGAGCCGTACAGGGCCGTCACGCTGTCTGCTGACGGGCAGCGCCTGGCCACCGGCATGGTGCGCCGCCATCGCCTCCTGGAGACCTACCTGGTCGAGCGCCTGGGCCTGAGCTGGGACGAGGTCCACGCCGAGGCCGAGGTCCTCGAGCACGCCGTGTCCGACAGACTCCTCAAGGCGCTCGACGACGCCCTCGGACACCCCGCCCGGGACCCCCACGGGGACCCGATCCCTACCCCGGACGGGCGCGTCGTCCAGCCGGAGCTGCGCAGTATCGACACCGTGCCCGTCGGGCAGACCGCCGTCGTGGGCCGTATCAAGGACTGCCCCAAGGCCCTGCGCGATCTCGCGCTGGCCGGCATCGGCCTGGACACGGCGGTGGCCGTGATCGATCGAGGCACAATGTCGGCCTTCGAGGCGGGGGAGAAGCGCCGCAAGGCGACCGTGGTGCGCGCCGTGCGCGCGGACGGGGATCCCCCCGGCGAGCGCGCCGAGGCCGTCGTGCCGGTGGGCCACCTGTGGGTGCTGGCCTAGACGACTGGTCCCAGCAGGGCGGAGAACCCGCCGCCCCCACCGGGATAGGGAGGACGGCCGGTCCTCCCCGTGATGCCTGTTGCCGCTGCCGGGCGGGCGCCGGGCCGTGCAGGCCGGTGTCGAGCCGGAACGTGAACGTACCTTCCCAACACCAACGTACCTTTCTCCCATCCTTCTG
>ERZ772968.1621-NODE-1621-length-10286-cov-6.452644_pt1 | contig 10286 bp, 8 predicted proteins | sample MGYA00580674_ERZ772968 | MGnify/ENA primary metagenome ERZ772968 (study PRJEB29015, sample SAMEA2737940) | human oral metagenome | biome: human oral; feature: human-associated habitat; material: dental | place: China | collected 2138 ...
CGACCGCGACGGTCCGGGTCGCCACCAGGGCGCCGAAGCCCAGGGCGGAGGCCAGTACCCAGCGGCGGGAGCGGCGGCGCTCGGCGACCTCGTGGCGCCGGCGGGCGGGGTTGGGCTGCTCGGGCACGCGGCGCAGCGTCACGACGAAGGCGACGGCCATGGGAATGAGGAGGATCCCCGCGGTCACCAGCAGGATGATGCCGCCGGTGTTGTTGGTCAGCCAGATCATCGTGCGGAAGAAGCGCCCGTGAAGATGGAGACGGTGGGTGGCGTGAAGAAGGGCGACCAGGGCGGTGACGTGCACCAGTGTGAGCAGCAGGCCGAAGACGACGACGCTGCCACGGGTGAGGCGGACGGGCGAGCGCCGGCAGGCCCGGTAGTAAATGAAGGCGAAGATGGCGACGGCCGCCCAGGCGCACAGGAAGCCGAGGACCCGCAGAAGCATGTCCGAGGTGAAGGTCGCCTCTCCCGGCTCGATGAAGGCCGTCAGCTGGAGGATCATCTCCGGCACGGCCCGGAAGAAGGCGAGCGCCAGGGCGATGCAGGCGACCGCGTTGGCCAGCGGGGCGAAGCGCCCCTGCCAGCCCCACGACGGCCGGACGACGAGCGCGACCAGCACGATCAGCACAACGAGATCGGCCAGGACGCAGGCCACGAGCGTCGGGATGTTGACCTCCGTGCGGGAGGTGATGACGGCGGCGGCGCGCAGCGCGGCGAAGACGGCCCCCGCGGCGAGCCCCGCGACGGAGGCGCCCAGGCGCCAGCGGCTCGCGCGCGGCCACCCCTCGGGCCGAGGCGGCCCGAGCACGACGGCGAGAGCGGCGTAGAGCAGGAACGGCAGTGTCATCCCGCCCACAACGGAGACGAAACGTGCCAGCATGTCCGATCAATCCCTTCAGGTGCTGTGCTGCTGCTGTGCTGACCACTTGTCCGACTGCCTATGAGCCGTCTCGACGGCGGGATGCGGCCGACCGAGCGGGATCGGCCCCGGGCTGGCCGCGGATGCCGGCCGCGCCGGAGCGCGGCCGGCCCGCAGACCTCCCGGAGCCTCGCCCCACGTCAACCCGAACCGCCAGGTTCGCGACGGGTGGCGGGCGCCCCGGCTCGCGTCGGGACCTCGCGACTCACCACTCGTCCGCCGTGTAGTCCCAGTCCCGGCTCAGCTCGATGGGCTCGGTCCAGAACCGGCCCTTGACACCGGTCTCCTCGTCGACATGGAGCATCCAGCCGCTCTCGGCCGGGGAGTGGATCTTCAGGGTCAGGGTGTACTCACCGGCGCCGGGCAACTTGATATTGGCCCCGTAGTGCGGACCATCGGAGGCGTTCATCTGCATGAACGTGCCCTCGGAGACGGTCTCGCCGCTGGACTTGTTGACAATGGTGTAGTCCACCTTCAGGCCGGGGACGAAGTCGCCCACCCCGTAGCCCAGGTCGTTGTCCGCGTGACCGGTGATATCGGCCTCCAAATGGACCGAGGCGTCGGCGGCCTTCAGCCCCATGCCGGCGGGCTCCATGTCCACGGGCTGGAAGTAGACGACGGAGACATTGAGCTCGTTGACGCCGTTGTTACCGGGGGCGGGCTGGTCGTCGCCGACGGGGTACTCCTGGAAGCCTGCGCCGGAGTCCTCCGCCTGCTCGGTGGCCGAGTCGGCCGGCTTGTTGGAGCTGCAGCCGGCCAGGCCGATGCTCCCGGCGAGGACGAGGGCGCCGATGGCGCTCACGAGCTTGAGTTTGGTACGCATGAGAGTTCCTTGCTGGTGGTGGGACGCGACGTCGGGCGACGGGCGTCGGTCTCCCGGCCGGGTTCCAGGACCGGACCGGAAAGTTCGAAGGATGCGCCGGCGATCGGCCGGAGCACTCGATGGCACTCAGTCCTCCTCGCCCGATGAGGAGGAGGAATCCGAGGAGGGATCGTCGGGCGACGTCGCCGTGCCCTCCGAACTCCCTGGGCCCTCCGAATCCGCTGAGTCATCCGAGTCATTCGCATCCGCGGCCGGGGCACTATCGGCCGACGGGGCGGACGCGACCACCTCGGACGCCCCGTTCTCCTTGTCCTCCTTCGCCACCGCCCCGACTCCGTCATCACGGCGCCGGCGCACCGCGGAGACGATGAACAGGGCGATGACGACAATGGCCATGACCACCTGAGCGACCACGGTCTGCTTGTACGGGTAGAGCCCGAGGTAGTCGTACGTGGGCCAGCCGGGCACATAGGAGGCGGGCACGACATCGCCCTCGACGAGGGCGTGGACGCCGCCGCCCGCGAAGATGACGACGAGGACCGCCATGATGACACTGGTGATGGCGAAGAAGGGGCGCAGCGGGATCTTGACGCTGGTGAAGCGGATGAGCAGGAAGATCAGGACCAGGCATACCGCCGCGGCGGCGAAGCCCTGCCAGATGCTGGCGGATCCGGAGGGGTTCATGGTGAACAGGGCCTCGTAGAACAGGACCGTCTCAGCACCCTCCCGGAAGACCGCGAGGAAGGACAGCGAGGCCAGCGCCCAGAAGCCGCCGGTTGAGATCGACGCCTCGGTCTTGTCCTTGACGTAGGCGTTCCATGCCGACACCGAGGACTTCGACAGCATCCAGTTGCTCGTAAACAGCAGCATCGCCATGGCGACGAGCGCGACGACGCCCTCCAGGATCTCCTGGTGGGAGTCCGCGGAGTCGTACAGGACGGCGAAGAGCACGGCGACGACGCCGGAGCCGACCAGGCCCAGCGCGATGCCGGCGTAGATGAACTTGATGCGGTCCCTCATGCCCGCCTTGACCAGGTAGGCGATGATGGCGGCCACGACGAGGATCGCCTCCAGGCCCTCGCGCAGCAGGATGATGAAGGCCTGCCCGAAGGAGCCGGTGAAGAAGGCCTTGACCGGGTTGACGCTCGCCGCGGCGCCGCCGTCGAGAGTGGCGGCGTCCTCGGTGAGCATGCTCTTCAGGTTCTCGGCGTCGGTGGTGATCTCCGAGGCGTCAGCACCGTTGATCATCGCCTGGCGCACGACCTTGAACTGGTTCTCCACCTGGGAGACGCGGTTGCCGGAGATGGCCGCCATAACGGTCTTCTCGAAGCCGAGCTTCTCGTAGTAGCCGTAGTAGGCCTTGTTGACAAGGTCGGCTCCGCCCCGGCCGTCGCCGCTGGTCGCCTTGTCCACGGCCTGGTCGATCAGCGGGGTCATCTCGGCGGCGACCTCGGTCCAGGTGCGGCCCTCGCGGCCCTTGTTGGGGTCCTTCCTACTGGCCTGGATCTCCGCACGCTCGGTGGCGATGGCCGACGCCTGGGCGGCGGCGTAGTCCCGTGGTGAGGCCAGGGAGCCGATGCCGTCGAGCGCGGTGCCGGAGCCGGCCAGGGAGGTCTTCAGGGAGGCGACGCCGGAGGCGATCGCCGCGTCGTTGCCGGCCTTGTAGGACTGGGTGCGCAGGTCCGTGAAGGCCTTCTGCTGCTCGGTGGCGGTGTCCTGGCCGAGGTTGTCCTTGACGACGGTTTCCATGTTGGAGGCCCCGTAGCTCGTCGAGTAGGCCTTCTGGAAGGTCGCGGCGGCGCCGGCGGTGTTGCCGGACTGGTACTGCGTCAGCGCCTCGTCAAGGTCGGAGGAGACCGCTGCGGCGACCGCGCTCCAGGTGTCGTAGTCGGTGGCCCCGCCCTGCGAGGCGCTGGCGCTCGGCGTAGCCGACGCCGACTCGTCGGCGCGGGCGCCGCCGGCGGACCCCAGCGGCGAGAGCACGCCGAGGAGCAGCAGAAGCACCGCCGCGAGGGCGACCAGCGCCCCTGGGCGGTGCGCAGGACCGTCTGCGGCCGGCCGGGCCGGGTGGGAGAAGGGGAAACGGTTGTAAGACATGATGCGGTCTTTCACGCGACACTGACAGATAGCTGACAGATACCGGAACCAAGTTCGGTGACCCCGCTGTTCGCATATTAGGTTAGTTTTCACTCTCGTCCGAGGACAAATCTCTACCGCAGGGAGGCGCACGCCGTGTCATTTCCAGCCGCGCGCAGGCCACGTCCGGTGCGCGCGCCCGGCGCCCTGACGCAGCGGTGGTGCTTCGCGGCGACCGGGACGCGCTGGGAGATTCTCACCACCGCGCCCCTGCCCCTGGGGCTGCGCGACCGCCTCGTGACGCTCTCCGACTCCTTCGAGGACGTGTGGTCCCGGTTCCGGCCGGGCTCTCTGGTGCGCCGGGCCGCCGACGGCGGGCTGGGCGCCGGGCCCCTCGACCTCGACCTGCCGCCGGGCTCGGCCGTCCTGCTCGACCTGTACGACCGCCTGCACCGCGCCACCGGCGGAAGAGTCGACCCGCTGGTGGGAGCCGACCTGGTCGAGCTCGGTTACGACCCCGAGTACTCCTTCGTCGTCCGCCGCGGCGCCGCCGCCCGCGTCGGGGCGGTTCACGGCCGCGCCACCTGGGCGCAGACCGTCCGGCACGACGGCGACCGGCTGCACCTGGCCCGCCCCGTCCTCATCGACGTCGGGGCGGCCGGCAAGGGCTTCCTGGCGGACCTCATCGCGCGCGAGCTGCACGAGAGCGGCACCGGCGCCTTCGTCGTCGACGGCTCGGGCGACCTGCTGGTCTCATCGCCCGAGCCGGTGCGCATCGGCCTGGAGGACCCGCGCGCGCCGGGCCGGGCCGTCGGCGCGGTCTCACTCACCGACGCGGCGGTCTGCGCCTCCGCCACCGGCCGCCGTTCCTGGGGCGGCGGTCTGCACCACGTCCTCGACGCCCGCACCGGCCTGCCGGTCCGAGGCGTGCTCGCCACCTGGGCGGTCGCGGCGACCTGCGCCGAGGCCGACGGGCTGGCCACGGCCCTGTTCGTCGCCGCCCCCGAGACGCTGGCGCGGGCGGGCCTCCGCTACAACTTCGCGCTCATGCGCACCGACGGCTCCGCCGCGGTCTCGCGAGGCTTCGCCGACCTGCCCGGCGAGATCTTCACCGCCTGATCCCAGCAGCCGCCCAGAATCCTGCGGGGCTGCAACCTGGATCCGAGACCGGGGCGCTGCCCGCCGCCATCGGGCCCTCGAGGGCGGGCAAGACTCCCCACCGCGCTGCCCGAGCGGGCTGGAACGACCCGACGGCGGCTACTCGCCCACCCCCAGCACGGATGCACCGGGTCTCGGCTGCTCACTGCCACGACCCGCCCGGCCCCGTCGTAGCCGAAGCGCCTCGTGCCGTACCGCGCGTCCCGGACTCGGAGCGCGGGCCCGTACCGGCCACAAGTCGCAGCCGCGGACTCACCATCCGGGCCAGCGCCGCCTCGGGACGGCCCAGACCGTCGTAGCGCGTCCTCCAGGACGCCTCAGGATCGGCGAGCTCAACCGGCGTCTCACAGGATGACGACGACGCTGTCCGCGCCCGGACCAGATGATCCGGCCTGTCCCGGGTGGCGGTGGCATGAGCACCTCTGCGCGCGCCATCGCCGGCAGTCGGCCAACCTCGTCGAGTGTTCACCGCCTTTCCCGACCAGCCTCACACAAAGGCCCTCGTCACGGTGGAGGACCGGGGTTGCTCCGAACGACCCGGCAACACCTCTTCAGGGCCTCCCAGGGGATGGTTATTCCTCTGGCTCTTCCGGTTTCTCCTCGTTCTTCTTGGAGCGGACCCAGCGGTCGTCTCGTTTGACGTATCAGGTGCCGTCCGGAAGGGTGCTCGTGCTCTCGTGGGGAGGCTCGCGGTGCATCCCCTTGTTCTCCAGGCCCAGCCGCTCCGTCTCGCGGTTGAACGCCTTCTTGAGCTCCTTGCGAATGAACGCTTCGCGGTACTCGCCGGCTGCGTAGGCGCGCACGAGCGACTCGGCCGTGGAGTGGGTGCGCATGTAGTCGATGAGCATATGGGCGAGGCGAGTGAGCAGCTCGCGCCGCTCCTCGTCCCCCAGCCGCTCCCACCCCAGGTCCTCCAGCAGCTCGACATCTACGTCCGGGGCGATCTCCCAGCCGGACAAGAAGGAGCATAGTGGGTAGTCATCGCTCTTCAGCGTCGCCGGCGTCTCAAAACCGGGGGCAAGCGGAGCGCACATCAGGTCGAAGCCGATCCGACTGCCGTACGGAAGCCTGTCGATACGGAAGGCCCACGTCACCTCCTCCCCGGTCCAGTACCACCAGTACCGACGCTTCCTCATGCCCGCCGCCTTCAAGGTCGGCGCCAGGTGCGCAACCACATCCTCGCGAGTCAGTGTCATGCGAGTCCTCCGATCGAGTCAGTCATTTCTGTAGTATGGCCGGAATTAAACAAGATCGGTGTGTGGTGGTGTGACTGGGAACAGCCACTTGCGCAGCGCTTTCCTCAGCCCGCCCGACCATCTCTGCGACAACATCCCGGCCGGCCCCACGGGCGGTGCCCGCGGCGATGGCCGCCTCGATGACGGCGGTCAGCCTCCGGTGGGTCTCGTCGAACGTCTGAGCGACAGGCGCACAGAACTCGTCGTCGGTCATCACAGCCCTGTCCTGAACCATCCGCCCCGCCCGGCAGCCCTTGAGCGTCTGGCGGGTCATGGCGATGTAGGCGGTCACGGCATCAAGGAGCTCGTCGGCGCTGTCGAGCACGGCGGTCACGGCATCGGCGTGCGCCCGGCAGTTGCGCCACAGTGCCGCGAGCCCGAGATCGCGCTTGGTCGGGAAGTAGTGGTACATGCTCCCCTGGCCGACGCCCGAGAGCTCGCGGACCTCCCGTGGACTGACGGCACTGTAGCCGTTCCTCCACATCAACTCGCACATCGCCTCAAGCAGCCTCTCTCTGGAACCCATGGCACGGGTGTACATACCTTTAGGTACAACATGGTGGTGGTCTCCGTCTCAGAAATGGCGGACACGCCGCGGGCAGGATCCTCACCGCTCGCGGGACCGCAACGACCTGGCGTCGGCGTAGCCCACCGCGCGGGCGGACGCCTCCCACGTCGCCCCCTGCTCGTGGAGCTGCTCCGCCCGCTCGGCGCGCACGGCCCTGACGTAGGCCTGCGGCGTCATGCCGGTGGCGCTGACGAAGTGGCGCGCCAGGGTCCTGCCGCTCACCGACAGGCGCCGCCCCAGGGCCCGGAGCGTCTGCGGCGGCTGGCCGGGGTCGTCGAGGATGTCCTGCGCGCGGTGGACCAGGTCGTCCATATGGTCGCGGTGGGCGAGCATCACCGTGCGCTGCGAGGCGGACCCGGGGCGCCAGGCGGGCACGACGAGCGCACGGGCCACCCGGGCGGCGAGCGCGGGACCGTGGTCGTGCGCAACGAGGTGCAGGGCCAGGTCGATGCCGCTGGCGATTCCCGCCGAGGTGTGCAGCCTGCGCCCGCACGTGAACAGGACGTCCTGCAGAACGCGGACTCCGGGGTACCGCGCCAGCTCCCCGATGAGGTCGTGGTGGGTGGTCGCGGCGCGGCCCGCGAGAACCCCCGCGTGCGCCAGTGCGAGGGAGCCGGCGCACACGGAGGCGAGGTGGCCGCCGTTGTCCCAGTGCTCGCGGATCCGCGTGAGCATCCTGCGGGAGAACGGCTCCGCCGCAGTCCGGTCCCGGGTCCTCCACCCGGGCACCAGGACGAGATCCCGGGTATCCAGGTGGGGCGGGCCACTGCGACGGGGCGCTCAGGCCCAGGCCCTGGTGCGAGGCGGCGGTCGGGCGGTCGGACACGTACCCGACGTCATAACGGGCGCCGATGTCGGCGGCGTTGACGAAGACCTGGGCGGGCCCGGCCACGTCCATGAGGTGCACCTCCTCGGGCAGCACGATCAGGACACGGCGGGTGGGCCTCACGGGGTCAGCCTCCCACCACCTGGTCGACGGTGGTGATCGTGGCGAACCGTCCGGACAGGGCGGCCGCGGTGCGGGCGACCACCTCCTCGGCGGAGAGCTCCCCCGATCCGTCGGCCAGGGCGAGCGGGTGGGTGGCGGTGGCGTCGATGACCACCTCGACCTCGTAGCCCATGTCGCCGGCCAGGCGGGCGGTGGTCTCCACGCACTGCTCGGTGCGGATGCCGGCCAGGCGCAGTCGGCGCGCTCCGCGGCGGGTGAGCTCCCGGGCGAGGTTGGTCGTGGTGAAGGCGCTGTGGCTGGTCTTGGTGACCATGACGTCCCCGTCCCGGGCGTCCAGGCCCAGCTGCAAGGTGACCATGCCGGTCTCGGGGTCGAAAGGGCCTCTGCTGCCGGGGGCCGAGTGCAGGACCCAGACGAGCTGGTCGCCCTCGGCGCGCGCGTGATCGACCAGGCAACCCGCCCGCTGCACGATGTCCGGCGCGGAGATGTCCGCCCATGAGGGCAGGAGGCGGAAGGAGTCCTGGACGTCGATGACCAGGAGTGCTGTGCTCATGGCCCGAGCCTGCTCCCGCAGCCGCACGGGGAGAAGGGCGCGAGAGGACCCGGACCGGAACGATCAGGACAGGCGGGCCGCCGCCAGGATCCTGTCGCCGGCCTCAGCACCTGTTTCAGCACCCGTTTCAATGCCCGTTGCTGAGGATGGCGTGACCGATGAGCTGGTCGATACGGCGGACGTCGACTCCCCTGCCGAGCTTGATCTTGATGTGACCGGCTCGCGTCCACAGCTCGATCTCGGCGTTGAGGTCGAGGGTCCCCGCATTCTCCGAGGACCACATGTTGATGGCGGAGTAAGGCAGGGAGTACATCTCGACCTTCCTGCCGGTCAGGCCCTGGGAGTCCTTCACGATGAGCCGCTTGGAGGTGAAGATTGCGGTGTCACGGAAGGTTCGGAAGGCCGCCCAGGGCTGCTCATCCCGCACGAGCAGCTGGCCAACATCCTGGGGGATCGGCACCTCCGCCTGGAACGTCCATGCCGTGATCGCCGCAGTCTCCATGAGGCCTCGTTCGCGCTCGGGGCGGCACCATCTGCCGCCGACGGCGTGATGCTAGCAGGTCAGATCCCTGCCGGCACCGCGCAGGGAGCCGATGCAGACTCAATGGTCCTCGAGAACGTGCGGGGCCTCCAAAAGAGCTTCATCGTGCCCAACCACGCCCACACGTGCCCGCAACCATGCCCACGGTGGGGACTCGACCACCGGGCATACCCCCGGTCAGGCCGGGGCCCCCACGCGCAGGGTGGGGATGCCCAGGCTCACCGGGGCGATGTCCGGCTCCGGTGAGGCGCAGGCCTCGGTCCGGCGGCGCTCCCAGGCGTCCCCGGCCCGGGTGCGGCGCACCTCGAACAGGGTCGGGCCGTCGTCGTACCAGACGCGGTCGCCCGCACCCAGCGCATCGTTGGCGGACCGCTCCCGGGCGCCGACCGCCTCCCCGCAGCGGGCGGAGTCGGCGATGAGGTTGTGCGGGGCTCCGTGGGTGACGCGCACGGTCACCATGTCCCCGGGGCGCGGGGCGCCCGCGGCGTAGTCATCGGCCGCGACACCGGCCGGCAGGGCGATGTGCACCAGCCGGTTGTCCGCCGCGCGCCCGGAGATCCGGGCGGTGGCCGCGTCGCGGCGCCCCTCGCCCTCGGCGACGAGCACCTCGACTCTCCGCCCCTCCTGCTTGACGTTCTCCTCGTGGGAGATCCTGCGCACCAGCTCGTCCAGACGGCGGTAGCGGTCCTTGACCACCTCGACGGGGACCGCGGGCAGGTCCGCGGCGGGCGTGCCCGGACGGGGCGAGTACTCGAAGGTGTAGGCGGAGGCGAAGCGGGCCCGCTCCACCACGTCGAGAGTGGCAGCGAAGTCCTCCTCGGTCTCACCGGGAAAGCCGACGATAATGTCGGTGGTGATCGCCGCGTCGGGCAGGTTGGCGCGCACCTCGTCCAGGATCCGCAGGAACTTCGCGCTGCGGTAGGAGCGGCGCATGGCCCGCAGGACCCGGTCGGACCCGGACTGCAGCGGCATGTGCAGGCTGGGCATGACCTGCGGGGTGGCCGTCATGGCGTCGATGACGTCGCTGGTGAAGGCCGCCGGGTGGGGGCTGGTGAAGCGCACCCGCTCAATGCCCTCCACCGCCCCGGCCGCCCGCAGCAGCTTGGCGAAGGCGCCCCGGTCCCCGAAGCCCACCCCGTAGGAGTTGACGTTCTGGCCCAGCAGGGTCACCTCGGTGACGCCGTCGGCGGCGACGGCCTCGATCTCGGCCAGGACCTCCCCGGGGCGGCGGTCGCGCTGCCTGCCGCGCAGGGAGGGGACGATGCAGAAGGTGCAGGTGTTGTTGCAGCCGACGGCGATGGACACCCAGGCGGCGTAGGCGGACTCGCGGCGGGGGGGCAGGGTGGAGGGGAAGACCCTGAGGGACTCCTCGATCTCGACGGCGGCCTCGGCGTTGTGGCGGGAGCGCGCCAGCAGGGCGGGCAGGACGTCGATGTTGTGGGTGCCGAAGACGACGTCGACCCA
>ERZ772968.1627-NODE-1627-length-10253-cov-9.212983_pt1 | contig 10253 bp, 7 predicted proteins | sample MGYA00580674_ERZ772968 | MGnify/ENA primary metagenome ERZ772968 (study PRJEB29015, sample SAMEA2737940) | human oral metagenome | biome: human oral; feature: human-associated habitat; material: dental | place: China | collected 2138 ...
GTGTAACTCGTCAGTCGGTCGCGCATCGTGAAGTATTTGTCGGCCGTGCCCGAGGTGCGAGTGGTCAGCGACGCGCGATAGGCGGCTTGCTTGCCGTAGACAGACTGCGTAATATTGAACGTAGCCGTGCCCACTTTGAACCAAACAAATTTCCAGTTGAAATGGAGGTCGTAGATCAAGGTCTCGCCACTCTTGAATGCAGAGTTTTCACTCGAACACTGGGCCGCTGCTCGGTCGCCGATAGAACAGGCGAGGCAGAGGAGGGCCAACGCGCGCAAAAAGTATGTTCTCATTGCTTTGGAGTTTTATCGCCCTTGCGCTTTAGATTCTTCATGTGCGCCGAGGGCTGTTCGTTCTTATTTGTAGCTTGACGCAAGCCGGCGGGTTTCTGAGCCGTGAGCGGCCATTGCTTGAGGTCCCAAGCTTGATCCGTATCCCAGTTGGCTCGCACTTCGATGGCCTGCGGATAATAATAGACGGCCTCGGGCTGTCGCCGCTGCTCGTAATCGCCGGTGTCCCATTGGTTGTTGCCGTTTGCGTCGAAGAAGCAGCGCAAAAAGTATTTGCCGGGCTTCAGATAATAGAAGTCGGCCCGTCCTGCGTCGACGTGCACTTGGCGAACGATTTCCTTTTCCGATTGCAGGAGTTGGACGATGGTAGTCGAGTCGGCGTTGGTCAGCGTCACAAACAGACTGCCCATTTCATCGGCCTTGGCGATGGAGAAATCGCGCTCCAGCGGCTTATTAACCAACCCGCTCAGACCGACGACGGCTGCGGAATCGACGACGATGCGATACTGCTGCCCCGGTCTCCACGATCCGAGCAGCGTATAGCGCAGCAGTTGGCGGCGCTCCAAGATGAAGGGGACGGCGTGCAAGTTGCTATCTTCGCGGAGAAAGAGGTGAAACTTCGTTGTGTCGACTTGGACGAGCGGCTCTGCGGGCAGATTTGAAGAAGCTGGGCGTTATTACGACGCCTGTAGATGAAGGGGCGCGTACGGGGCGTGGAAACTTTGAATTTGCACCCAATGCAAATTGGACGGCGTTGGGCGAATACTGCCCCTTTATCGATATTGAAGATTTATGGACGAATATAAGTGATATTCAGAATCATCCAGGGGAAGATTTTGCAAAAAAGAAATCAGTAGAGATACTGCGGTTGCTTTTGTTCATTCACAAGAAACTGGCAGGCAGCATTAGGGCTGGAAAAGGGCGGCCTGTTGTTTATGGTGGGCAAGTTGCAAAACTGCTTAAACAATTGCGAGATGAAGCGTGGCTCTATGATGAAGATGGTCAATTGCGCCGCATTTCGAAAATGTCGCGGTACGATTTGGATCGGACGCTCTACGGCGATTTGTTGGATAAAAAAGAGGCCTGTGAAACTTTGGGCTTTATGAAGAATGAACGGGATCGTCTGGAAGGGGCGAAGGAGATCGTAAGTTCCTTGGACAGCATAGGGCTGAGGGAAATCCTTTCACAAGTGGATCCAGAAGTGCTGCAAATGGAATTGAGGCGACGCAACATTCCTGTTTTCGATAGTCGGATGGAATCAGAACCGCAGGCAGATGATCTTTCGACGGTGTTCAACCCGTATGCATTGCCGCGATCGACAGAGTTCCCGAAAAGGCGTGTGCGGGACAAGGAAAGATTGGTCAATCATATCAAGATGGACTTTTTCTTGGCCGATCCTATTCGGTATGAAACAAAGCTGCGCCAGATTCGCGTTACTTCTTCGCCTAAGAAGATTCGCCAATATGTTTCCGATATGTATACGAACAATAGCGGCACGCGGATCTGCCAACTGTGCAAGCAGGAAGCTGATGACTTCGAGGCGACGGAGATTGCTAATCTCGGTGTAGAGATGGAGCCGCTTCATTTATGTTTGTGCCCGGGCTGTGCTACTCAATATCGGGGACTGCGTGATGGAAAGAAGGAATCGTTCAAGGCAGAACTCAAAGAAGCATTGCAGAACGCCAGGCAGGAAATTTCGGATGGTGTATGGGAGGTATTCCTTCCAGGAGATCAGGTCATTTGTTTCACCGAAACTCATCTAGCAGAGGTTCAGGCAATATTGTCTCTGCTCGAAGAGCATGGTGTGCCGAATGTAGATGCGTGAGCGCAAAACGCAACAAGAAGGGCGCCGTCGACGGACGGCGCCCTTCTTGTCATGACTCGTGGCATCGCAAGCTCCTGTCAAGCGTGCGGCTTCATCAGGCCGCCGGGGATGTTGAGGGTGGCGAAGTAGTCATCGAGGGTTTCGGCGCGGCGGATGAGTTCGACGCTGCCGTCTTCTCGGAGCAGCAGCTCCGCGCTTCTGAGCTTGCCGTTGTAGTTGAAGCCCATGGCGTGGCCGTGGGCGCCGGTGTCGTGGATGACGATGCGGTCGCCGATGTCGATCTTGGGCAGTTTGCGGTCGATGGCGAATTTGTCGTTGTTTTCGCAGAGCGATCCTGTGATGTCGTAGATGTGATCGCAGAAGGCGTCTTCCTTGCCGACGACGGTGATGTGGTGATACGCGCCGTAGAGTGCGGGGCGCATGAGGTTCGCCATGCAGGCGTCGAGTCCGATGTAGTCCTTGTACGTCTTCTTTTCATGCAGCGCCGTCGTGACGAGCCAGCCGTAGGGTCCCGTGATGTAGCGGCCGGATTCTGCCTTGATGGCGAGGCCTGCGAGTCCCGCCGGCTCGATGATCTTCTTGTAGAGCGCTTCGATGCCGCTTCCGACGCGCTCGACGTCGATGGCTTCTTCTTCGGGGCGATAGGGAATGCCGAAGCCGCCGCCGAGGTTGATGAATTCGAGCGAGATGCCGAGGCGTTTCTTGATTTCGACGGCGAGGTTGAACATGAGTTCCGCCGTGAAGAGGAAGGCTTCATTCCTAAGCTCGCTCGATATGACCATGGTGTGCAGGCCGAAGCGCTTGACGCCCTTTTCGCGTGCGATCTTGTAGGCGTCGAAGATCTGGTGATGCGTAAGGCCGTATTTCGCCTCGGTCGGCTTGCCGATGATGTCGTTGCCTTCGATGAGCGGGCCGGGATTGTAGCGGAAGGAGAGGCAGTCGGGGAAGCCCGCGCACTTTTCGAGATAGTCGATGTGGCTGATGTCGTCGAGGTTGATGATGGCGCCGAGTTCGCGCGCTTTCTGGAATTCCTCGGCGGGCGTGTCGTTCGAGGTCAGCATGATCTCTTCGCCCTTGACGCCGGCGGCCTCGGAGAGGAGGAGTTCGGCGATGGAGCTGCAGTCCGTGCCCGCGCCCTCTTCGTGCAGAATCTGCAGGAGGCGCGGATTTGGCGCTGCCTTGACGGCGAAGTGCTCGGTGAAGTTCGGCGCCCACGAGAAGGCTCGCTTGAAACGGCGGAAGTTCTCGCGAATGGCCTTTTCGTCGTAGATGTGAAAGGGTGTCGGATATTGTTCGATGATTTCCTCAAGCCTCTCGCGGCTTATGGGGAAAACTTTTTCTGTCATAAGGATGCCTCCCAAAATGTTTCTGATGGAGTGAAAAGCCGCCTGTGCGGCGGCGCTGATTCTTTCGCCATTATAACAATGCAGCGCAGGGCTGTCAATGAAGGCGATTTGTGGTATAATAGAAGAGAATATTTGATTTGCATGAGAAACTGCACGCACAAACGTCCGCTTTGTGGACAAAAGTGCGCCGCCCTTAAAGAAAGTTACCCAAGCAGCCTGCGCCTTCGACTTGGCTTCTTGGGCTTTCATAAAATATCGCTGTGCGCGGAAAGGAGGAGAAGCCTTGCGGCTCTACATTGCGGAGAAACCGAGCATGGGGCGCGAGATTGCCAAGTGCCTCGAAGGCCCTGTGCGCTCGCACGATGGCTGGCTGGAAACGGCGGAAGGCGCGGTGACGTGGGGCTTCGGTCATATTCTGCGCCAGAAGGAGCCGGAGGAGTACAGCGAGAAGTACAAGTTCTGGCGCACGGAGGATCTGCCCATCGTGCCCGCCGAGTGGCAGCTTGTCGTCGCTTCGTCGGCAGCGCGGCAGTTCCGCATCGTCAAGGATCTCATCGCGCGTGCCGATGAGATCGTCCATGCGGGCGACCCCGACCGCGAGGGGCAGCTTCTGATCGACGAGGTGCTCGACTTCGTCGGCAACGAAAAGCCCGTCAAGCGCATCCTTCTGAACGCGCTCGACGAGAAGAGCATCCGCGAGGCGAATGCGGATCTTCGCGAGAACAGCGACTTCTACGCGCTCAAGCAGTCGGCGCTGGCGCGTGCCCGCGCCGACTGGCTCATCGGCATGAACCTTTCGCGCGCCTATACGCTCGCGGCACGCCGTGCGGGGCACAAGAAGCTCGTCCTGCCCGTGGGCAGGGTCAAGACGCCGACCTTGGCGCTCGTCGTGCGCCGCGAGCGCGAGATCGAGGGCTTCAAGCCCGTCGATTACTTCGAGATTCGCGCGAAGTTCCGCCATGCAGACGGGGATTTCACAGCCGTCTGGAAGCCGCGCGAGGAGGAGCCGGGGCTTGACCGCGAGGGAAGGCTCGTCGACGAGGCGGCGGCACAGGCGCGCCTCGCGGGTTTCGCCGAGCCGCCTGCAGACGGGCGCGTGACGGAGCTGCATCGCGCGAAGAAGACGGAGGGGCAGCGGCTGCCGTTTTCGCTGTCGTCGCTTCAGGTGCTCGCGGGCAGGAAGTACGGCTACGAACCGCAGCTCGTGCTCGATACGGCGCAGAAGCTCTACGAGAAGAAGCTCACGACATACCCGCGCTCGGACTCGGAATATCTGCCGCTGAACCAGCGAAAGGATGCGTCCGCGATCCTCGCGCATCTCAGGGATGGCGACGATGCGGCTCTGTCGCATTGGGCGGGCGGCGCGGACGCGAAGATCAAGAGCCGCGCATGGAACGACAAGAAGGTGACGGCGCACCATGCGATCATTCCGACGCGCGTGCGTGCGCGGCTCGGGACGCTCACGGAGACGGAACAGAACATCTACCGCCTGATCGCGCAGGCGTTCATCGCGCAGTTCTATCCCGAGCATGTCTACGAAAAGACGCGTGCGGCTCTCGACTATCACGGCGAGGCGTTCGCCGTGAATGGGCGGCGCGAGATTCAGGCGGGCTGGCGTGCCATTTACCGCACGGCGAAGAAGGGCGCGGGCGAAGAAGCTGATGCGGGCGATGCAGATGGCGAGGAAGAAGAAGGCGGCGTCCTGCCGCCCTTGAAGAAGGGCGACGCCGTGACGTACTTGAGCGGCGCGCTCAAGAAGCGTGCGACGAAGCCGCCGCCGCGCTTCACGCCGGCGACGCTTCTGCAGGGCATGAAGGAGATCCACAAGTACGTGCTTGACCCCGAGGCGAAGAAACGCCTCAAGGACGTCTACGGCATCGGCACGGAGGCGACGCGTGCGGCGATCATCGACGACCTCATCAAGCGTCGCTTCCTTTCGGCGAAGGGCAAGAAGAAGCTGCTCTATCCGACCGATACGGCTTACCTCCTCGTCGACGCCCTGCCCGACGATCTCGTCTATCCCGACGCCACGGCGCTTTGGGAGGACAAGCTGCACTCGATGGCAGACGGCGAGGGCACGCTCGAAGAGTTTCTGTCGGCGCAGGTCGCTTTCACGCGCCGCCTTGTGGCGAAGGCGCTCGACGCGAAGATCGAGCGCGGGGGCGAGCATCCGTGCCCGCGCTGCAAAAACGGCGTCCTCGTGAAGCGCAGCGGCAAAAACGGCGACTTCTGGGGCTGCTCGAACTACCCGCGCTGCCGCATGAGCTGCGACGACAAGGAGGGAAAGCCCGATCTCGACTCGCGTGCGCCACGGGCAGCGTCGGCGAGGTCTGCACCGTCTCGCGCAGGTCAGAAGGATGTGCGCCCTGCCCGCAGTTTTGGTGCACCTGCGCTTTCGGAGGAGGAGATGGCGGCATTCCTCGCCGAGTATGCGCCGCTGCCGTCCGCACAAGAGATGATGAATTCCCCTTCGGACGGCAAAAAGGGAGCAGGAAAAGCAAAAGCGGTTGTAGAATAAACGAAAGTAAGATATGTCAGTGCATTTTGATGGGGGAGAGTTCTTGGAAGATCCTTTTTTATTGTCTTTGAAAATTCTTGTCGTCTTTCTGCTCGTCTTCGGCAATGCGTTCTTCGTTGCGGCGGAGTTTTCCATCGTCAAGATGCGCAGTTCGCGGCTCGACGTGCTCATCGCCGAGGGCAACCGCCGCGCATCGTATGCGAAGAAGCTGGCCGATCGCCTTGACGTGGCGCTTTCCGTCACGCAGCTTGGCATCACCATCGTTTCCCTGGGCTTGGGCTGGCTCGGTGAGCCTGTTGTCGCTTCCTTGCTGCATCCGGCATTTTCGTGGTTCGGCGTGCCGGAGAGCGCGGTTGAAACCGTCTCCTTCGCCATCGCGTTCTTCCTCATCACCTCGCTGCACATCGTGGGCGGCGAGCTGATTCCGAAGAACGTCGCGATCCGCAAGGTCGAGAGTGTCGCGCTCACGGTCGCCTTGCCGCTCCTCGTCTTCCAGCGCATCATGTATCCTTTCGTCTGGCTGCTGAATCACGTCGCGAACTGGGCGGAGGAACGCATGGGCTTCTCCGTCGTGACGAAGGAGGAGGATGTGGCGCATACGGAAGAGGAGATCCGCGTCCTCATGGAGGAGAGTCATCGCCAAGGCTTCATCGATAAGACGGAATTGGAATTCGTCGACAACGTCTTTGACTTCGCCGATCTCTCCGTGCGCGAGATCATGATTCCGCGCACGGACATGGTCTGCCTCGATCTTGAGGACTCTTTGGAAGAGAGCATTGAGATGGCGATGGAGGAGAGGCTCACGCGCTATCCAATCTGCGACGGGGGCAAGGACAACGTCATCGGCTTTTTGCATATCAAGGACTTTTTACAAACGCTTTACAAGAAAGAAGCGCCCGATCTTCGGAAGCTCGCGCGCCATGCGCTCGTCGTGCCCGAGGCCATGGCCGTCAGCCGCCTTTTGCAGACGATGCAGCAGGAGCGCTCGCAGCTCGCCATTGTCGTCGATGAGTATGGCGGCACGGCGGGCATGGTCACGATCGAGGACGTCATCGAGGAAATCGTCGGAGATATTCAGGACGAGTTCGATACGGATCGCCCGCTGGTGGAAAAGAAGGGCGCGTGCCTTTACTCCGTCGACGCCAAGATGCTCTTGGAGGAGCTTGAAGACATCCTGGAGGTCGCGATCGACGAGGAGGAGATCGACAGCGTGGGCGGCTGGCTTTCGGCGCATGTCGACAATCCGCCGCGCATCGGACAGAAGGCGGCGTTCGGCGATGCACAGTTCTTCGTCGAGGAAACGGAGGGCGTGCGCATCACGCGCGTCCTCTGCCGCCTTGGGCGAGAGCCGCAGAAGGAGCATGACGAGATCGTCGATCTCACGCAGTCGCGCAAGACCGACGGCATAAGATATATGAGCGGGCGCCGCAGGGATGGAAAGGGCGCCCACGTGAATTGAGATTCTCGTGAGAGAAGCCGGGGCTGGCGCAGGAGATGCTTGCGCAGCAGCCCGATCAGGGAAAGAACGGTGAGGACATGGCATCAAATTTTGATTTCTTGATGGCGCGAAAGGATTACAAGGCGATCGCGAAGACGGCGATGGAGGCGGAGCGGCGCTTCGGCACGTCATACCCAGAGTGTGTGATTTTGTCGGAGCGTGCAGTCAAGCTGGCGGTGCGCTGGATGTTCACGCACGATGCGGGACTCGCGCTGCCGTATCGCGAGGCGATCGCTCGCCTCATTCATGAGCCGACGCTCAAGAAACTCCGTCCGGCTGGAATGAATTATCTCGTGCATTACATCCTGCATCTCGGCAATGTCGTCGCTTATCGCGGCATGGACGTCTCACGCGAGGAGGCCTTGCTCGCGCTGCGCGGACTGCACGCAGCCCTTTCATGGTTGGCGGCGTGCTACGAGGAAGGTTTTTCGCCGACTCCTTTCAATGAGAGCCTTTTGCCGACGGGCGGCAAGGAACACAATGCGAATCCTCTGAAACTTTTGGAGCTCTACAAGGAGCCGTTCGAAGGCGGCGCTCTTTTGCCGCGGCGCAAGAAGAACCGCGAGGCTTCGGAGAAGTTTGCCGCCCTGCGGGAAAAAAACAGGAACGGCAGCGTCGTCGAGGTGCCTGCCGACCTTCTCGCCGAGACGCGCGGCCGCTACATCCTGGTGGACAGTGCGCAGGCGGGATGGACTTTGGGTGAGGACTTCTTCATGAACGCGCAGATCGAGGGCGCGGGAAAAAAGACGCCGACAGTCGACCTCCTCTTCACCGATGCCGAGAAGAAACCGCTGGCCGTCATGGCGGTCAAGGCGGCGGAGCATTCCGCAGAAGACGGCGTCGCTCAGGCGAAGGAATGGGCGACGCTCATGGAACAGAAGTACGGCGAGCGTCCCTATATTTTTCTCCTGCGCGAGGGAGGATACTGCTATCTGGATGAGGCGAGCGGCACATTGCGTCCGATTCATGGATGCTTTTCGCGCGTCGGTTTGGAGCGGCGTCTGCACTTCCGCCGCCTTTACGATCCGGACGGACATCCAGACCTTGCTGAAGACATTGTGAACCGCCCCTATCAGCAGGAAGCCGTCTGGCGTATATGCGAGGACGTGCATCGAGGCGTGCGACGGCTTCTCGTTTCCACACCGCCGGGCACAGGGAAGACGCGCATGGCGGCGGGCGCCATTGAAGCGCTGCTCCACCAGAAAGCCGTCGGCAAGGTGCTCTACCTTGCTGACCGCGAGGAACTTGTGCATCAGGCTTACGAGCAGTTTCGCATGCTGCTGCCCGACGCGAAGCTCATCGACCTCCTCGGCGATGTACGTGAAGAGGCGCAGGCGGACATCGTTTTCGCGACGGCGACCATCATGATGGACGCCGTGAACGAGAGTCGGACAGAAACGGGAGCGCGCCTCTACGATCCGGCGCACTTCGATCTCGTCATCATCGACGAATCGCACCCGAGCATCTACGACGACCATCTTGTCATCCTCAACTACTTCGATGCGATCCTCTTGGGCTTCTCGTCGCTTCCGCCGACGGCTCCGGGTGAAGCGGAGGTCTATCGCTTCTACGGTCTTACACCGGGCAAGCCGACCTTTGCCTACAGTTTGACAGAGGCGCTGCGCGATGGATGGCTCGTCGACTTCACGCTGCGCGATGAAGCGCCCGAGGGCATCATGGAGCCGCACCTTCGCTATGCCGATCTCACAGAGGAGCAGCGAACGATCGCGGAGATGGAGTATTCCGATACGGGCGCGATCGCGAGCAAGGATTTCGACGTGCCGGCCGTGAACAACTGGCTCTTCAGCGAGGAAACGATCCAGGCGATGCTCGAAAACCTTTTGCAGCATGGTCTCAAAACGCCGGACGGCAAGCTCGGCAAGACGATCATCTTTGCGAAGAACAGTCTGCAGGCGAAGGCGATCGCCTTCATTTTCCAGCGGCTCCATCCCGAGTACGGTGCAGACTTCATCCGTGCGCTCGATGCCCGTACGCCCGATCTTGCCGAGGCGGTGCAGGCTTTTTCGCTGTCCGATGAGCAGCTGACGATCGCTGTTTCCGTCGACGTCTTGGACACGGGCTTTGACATTCCTTCCGTCGTGAATCTCGTCTTCTTCCGCAAGGTGCATTCGCTGAGCAAGTTCAGCCAGATGCTCGGCAGGGGCATGCGCTTCTGCGCCGACTTGAACGGTGAGGGAAAGGACAAGGAGAGGTTTCTCGTCATGGACTACTGCAAGAATTTTGCATTCTTCGATATGAAGAAGTGAGGGAAGTTTATGAAATTCAAGTTTTTGCATAACAACATCAACGTGCGTGACCTCGCGCGTTCGCTCGCCTTCTATGAGAAGGCGCTCGGTCTCAAGGAAGTGAGCCGCGTGGAGATGCCCGATTTCACGCTCGTCTACCTGGGCGACGGCGGCTCGACGCCGCACGAGCTTGAGCTGACGTGGCTCAAGGATCGCGAGACGCCGTACAATCTCGGCGACAATGAGTTCCACCTCGCCTTCGGCGTCGACGACTTTGCGGCGGCGCACAAACTGCACGAGGAGATGGGCTGTATCTGCTACGAGAATGCGGCGATGGGCATCTACTTCATCAGCGATCCCGACGGCTATTGGCTCGAAGTCCTGCCGAAATGGTGATCGCGCAGTTCGAGCGGACTGCCGCATGGGGAAGGGGCACGTCAAGGATGCAGAATATGAGAGATAAGACGAACAGTCATAAGGGAACGAAAGCGGCGCGGACGGCATGGGCCTCCGCGCCGCTTTATCAATAT
>ERZ772968.1630-NODE-1630-length-10230-cov-3.931695_pt1 | contig 10230 bp, 9 predicted proteins | sample MGYA00580674_ERZ772968 | MGnify/ENA primary metagenome ERZ772968 (study PRJEB29015, sample SAMEA2737940) | human oral metagenome | biome: human oral; feature: human-associated habitat; material: dental | place: China | collected 2138 ...
GCGCTTTCTGATGCCCGCCGTATCGACGAACTCAAAAATCCTATCCTCATAGACGAAAGTTTCGTTTACCGGATCTATCGTCGTGCCGGCTACGTCGCTCACGACCGCGCGAGACTCTTTTACGAGTGCGTTTAGAAGCGAGCTTTTGCCGACGTTTGGTTTGCCTACTATCGCGATTTTAAAGCCCTCAAGCAATCCTTTTCTACTCTGACTTATGGCGACGATTTTATCTAGTTTGACGCTGTTTTGCTTTAGCATTTGACTGATGCTCTCTAGCAGGTCGGCGGGCAGATCATCGTCGGCATAGTCGATGCTGGTCTCCACGAATGCCAGAGTTTTTACGAGCTCGGAGCGGATTTCATTCGCAAATTTAGCCAGATCGCCTCTCATCGTGCGGGCGATGATTTTGACGCCATCCTCGCTTTTTGCGTTTATGAGCGAGTTTATCGCCTCGATCTTGCTAAAATCCATCTTGCCGTTTATGAGCGCTCGCTTGCTAAACTCCCCGGCGCGCGCGAGTCTGGCGCCGTTTTTGATGAGCTCACCCAGGATCAAATTTGCCACCACTAACCCGCCGTGAAGCTGAAACTCCACCACGTCCTCGCCCGTGAAGCTGTGAGGAGCATTAAAGTAAATAAGCAAGGCCTCGTCGATGAGCTCGCCTTCGGCGTAAATTTTAGTTAGAGTCGCGTAACGCGGAACAAGAGAGGTGATTTTGGTGAGTTTTAGAGCCAGGCTAAGGGCGTCCGTGCCGCTTAGCCTGATGATAGAGATCGCGCCTACGCCGTGCGCGGTGGCGACGGCGGCTATGGTGTCGTTCATTTTTTGATAAAGTTTCTCGGATAGAAATCGGAGCATTCCCTTACTTATTCGGTGGGATTTCCCTCGGCTCGCGCGAAAGAGCGGCAATGCATATCACTTTCAGTAACGGATTCTTCAAATCGAGTAATGATCAAGTAATATTTCATGACAACTCGCGCGAGCCGACTGCCCGTGCCGCAAGCAGTCTCTAGGAGGACCGCATGGACAAGCTGACCCAAGCCATCTCTTCGACGAATGACTGGATCTCCACACATATCCTCATCGCGATGCTCATCGGAGCGGGAATCTACTTCACGATTCGCACCGGTTTCGTTCAGATTCGCCTCTTCGGGCAGATGGTCAAGCAGGTCTTCGATTCGCGCGACGTCGACGGGGACGGGATCTCCTCGTTCCAGGCATTCGCCATTGGCATTGCATCGCGGGTTGGCACCGGCAACATCGCGGGAGTCGCGATCGCCGTCACACTGGGCGGGCCCGGCGCGGTCTTTTGGATGTGGCTCGTGGCTTTCTTGGGAATGGCCACGGCCTTCATCGAGGCCACCCTCGCCCAGCTGTTCAAGATTCGTTGGCATGACGGCACGTTCCGCGGCGGTCCGGCCTTCTACATTCATAGGGGACTCGGCTCGCGGATGTGGGGAGTGGTTTTCGCCGTCTTCCTCATCTGCTCCTTCGGAATCTCTTACGAGATGGTTCAAGCCAATACGATCGCTGATACGCTTCACAGCCAATTCGGTGTCAACCAGTGGGTGACGGCGGGAATCCTTCTCCTCCTGTGCGGACCGATCGTTTATGGCGGTCTGAAAACCGTGGCCAAGGCCTCCGAAATCATCGCCCCCCTCATGGCCATCGCCTACATCGGGCTCGCCGTCGCCGTCGTGCTGATGAACCTCGACAAAATCGGCCCGACTTTCAGCCTCATCGTCGAGAATGCCTTTGGAATGCGCGAAACGCTTGGCGGAATCGCCGGATCGATGACTGCGGCGATGATGAACGGCGTCAGGCGCGGTTTGTTCTCGAATGAGGCCGGGGAGGGATCGGCGCCCAATGCCGCCTCGACTGCTCACGTCACCCACCCGGCGAAACAGGGCCTCATTCAATCTGCCGGCGTCTTTGTCGATACGATTCTCGTGTGTTCGGCCACGGCATTCATCCTATTCAACGCCGACCCCGAGGCACTCAAGTCATACTGGACATCCCCCGATCCCGCCGGGGCGGATATGACGATCACGGCGATCCAATCCACGCTCGGATCGTGGGCGGGGCCGGTCATGGTCATCCTCATCTGCGTCTTCGCCGGATCCTCGGTTATCGGCAATTTTGCGTACGCCGAGGTCAATATGGACTTCCTGACCGGAGGCAAAGCCTGGGGGCCCAGGCTCCTCAAGGCGATCGTCATTGTGTCGATCGTGCTCGGGGCCGTTGCGGAATTGAAACTCGTGTGGAATTTCGCGGATCTGACCATGACGGGCATGGCCCTCATCAATATCGTGGCCATCGTGCTGTTGAGCAAATGGGCCTTTGGAGCTCTCCACGACTATCTGCGCAACCGCGAGCGCCCCTTTGTTGCCGAAGGGAATCCGTCGATGCCCGGTGAATTGCCCACCGACATCTGGGTGCACGAAAGCGGATCGACGGAGCCTGTGGCCGGCTGAGAAGGATGGCCTTTCCTCCTAAGCATGTTTTTCCCGGAAAGTCAATGGAAGAATGCCCCTGAAATGGAAGCGAACACCGAGTAATGTAGATTCCGTTGAGGCGGGCTAGGAGGTTATTCCGGTGAGATCCCCGATTTTTCAACGGTTTGCCGCCTATTCGTTCTCGACGTCGTCGACGTCGCTGGAACCGTTTGACCAGCAGCGAATGTTCCGATGGGCAGGGTTACCCCTGGCCAATGGCCGATTTTTAGGCATGAAGTCGCTTATTATCGTGCAGTAAAGTTGAGCGTCTGCAGGAGGGCACATGAGAGGACTGCGATCGTTTATCGCCGCCGTCGTACTTTTTGCCCTCTCGGCATGTTCGCTTTCGATCACGACGAAGCCCACGCCCTCTCCCAGCGGGAATCCGCGAGTGGCAGCCTTGGAAGGCAAAGACGGGTCCAAGGTCGGCTCAGATCCCAAAGCGACACCGGGCGATGCGGAGATCCAAGGCTCGGAGTTTCGCCTGTACACAGGGAACGTCTGGATCGGTTTCACGGCGCCTAACGGCTATAAGGTGAGCAAAGATGAGAACGGCGGCGTCAAGCTCGTCGGATTGGCCTCCGGCTCGGACCCGAGGACGAACATTATGTTTTCCCGTTTGACTTCGGTGAAGAATCTGCCCTCGACCAACGATCTGACGGCTCAGATGAGAGCCAAGCAGCTGACGAACATCGAGGCTCGCCACGACATTCAAAACTTGGGAGATTTCAAGGCCGTTGCAGCACAGGCGACCGTCGATACCGGATACGTGGCTATTGTCTCAATGGCGAATTTCAAGGGGTATGTATGGACCGCGACGATCAACGCCCCCGACGCCGCCACGGCTGATGAGCTGCTCAAAGCTATCCGCGCCGTCAAACCGGTCAAAGCTGGGTCTCGAACTTCGCCGGGGAGCTCTTCTTCCCGCTCTACGGAGTCCTTGGGAGTCCATCTCGCCGGACAGCGTTACATCGTGGACGTCAACGGAGCCAAGATCGTCACGCAGATGCCGCAGGGATTCGTTCCCTCTCAGGCCAAAGGCGACGGCGTAGTCGGTTTTGAGGACGGACGCGATAAGGGGCGCAACGTCACCTTCTATATCGACACCACGGGATTCACCACGGACGCCAATCAGGTGCGAACGAAGAGCATTGAGGTCAGCCCCGACATTGATGGGGCTCGGGCCCTGCCCGATATCCACGAAATCGCGGGCTATCCCGCGGCGGGCGTCGCCATCACGACTAAGAACGGAACGATGTCCCGCCTGTACATCGTCAACGTCAAAGGGGTGATGATCCAGCTGATCGTCAACTTTGGCACGGCGAAGTCGGAAGATCCAGCCCTCGTCAAGGTGGTCGAGGATGCGACTTCTTAAGACCTTCGTTGCTGCGGCGCTATGCTTGGCCGCGTGCTCTTCGGAGCACGACGTCGCAAGCGGTCTCGCGCCAGCAGCACCTTTGACATCCAAGGCGGTGGCGTCGTCGTCACCCCCTCCGGTTGCCAAGAAGGAGACTCTCGCTCCGAAGGCGACGGCCACACACCACCAAGTGACCGATCTGGGAAACGCGTATGTCGATCATGGACTGTTTACGGTTGGCACGGGATCGGGAAAGATCACGATCGTCGTCGGCTCGTCGATGCGAGCTTTCGAACGGACCTACGCCGAAACTGGCGTAGTGGGAGTCGAGAGTTCGGCTGACCCGAACGTCAAGCTCACGATGGCTCCGATGACGACGGGAACATCGAGTATGACGGCCCAGCAGTTCGCCAAAATCGTCCAATCGCGCGGGGCGACGTCGGTCAAACCCCTCCAGATCGGCTCCTTGGGAAATGTCGGTGCCGTCGGGGTGGATGCCAAGACGGCATCGGGCCACTTCAGCCGGATGTACCTGCTGAGGCTCGATGACAAGGCCTGGCGTCTGACGGCGTCGGCTCCAACGCACGGGGCGCTCACCGGGCTCGTCAAGTTGGCTGAGTCCCTCTCTTTCACGGGGCCGCAGACGTCTGGCGGCTCCGACATCGTTGCGGGTGTGGGAGGCCAGGGGCGCTCTAATCCGCAATCGGCAAGTGGCGAGGCGCAACAAGAGTCGCTCTCGGCCGTCAGCAAGGACGGAAAGCTCAAGGAAATCGTCAAAGGGGGCCGCGGCACGCTCCAGACCGCTTCGGGCGGGTTGTCTTTTGCGATGACGCCGAAGATGACGCTGGCCAAACAGGACGACAAGAATGCCATTGGTTGGGAGCTTGGTGGAGCGCTGCTGCTTTTCGAAGTCACGGACGAAAGCGATTACCGCGCGGGTGAAGATCTTGCCGAAGAGGCGGAATCCGATGACGAGGAGGGGACTTCGGATTACTTGGGAGCGACGACGATTGCCGGGCATTCCGCTGTCGCCGCGAAGGCGACGACAGATTCTGGCGATGTTCGCTATCTTTACGTCGTCGATGTCAATGGCGTATATCTCAAAGTCTTACTCGAAGGCGACAGGCGGTCCAGGAGCGGTTTTAACATCCTGTATTCAACTCTTAGAAATGCAAAATCTAGCGGATAGAGGCTCCCGAATGGTGCGGGCAGGGCCGGTGACGGATAGAATGACCCGTAATCTTTATCGATTAAAACCTTCGAAGCCGTAAGTATTTCGGGTACAATCCAAGTGTCGAAGGGTATAACTGTACCGTCGGCACCGCAGACTCCGGAGACAGGATGTGAGCGTCAGACATTCGGGTCGGGAAAGTCTCCTTCCCAACCGATGTGCGTGAAGTCTGACGCGTGCACCTCGGCGTGCACAGCGGGGCCCGGGAGGGATGCGTGACCTCCCGGGCTTCCGTTATCCCACGGAGCTGGTGCGAATCCGTAACGCGCGAAGTAGACAGGAGGATGGCGGTGCCGAAGATCAGTGCACCCACGGTGCGCCAACATCGCGAGATCGTCAAAGAAAAGCTCATCGACGCAACAGAACGGCTCTTCCGAGAGTTGGGGCCTGATGCCCTTTCGGCGGCGGCTGTGGCCGGAGCCGCCGGGATAGCGCGCAATTCTATTTATCGATACGTCGGTTCCGTGGACGATCTGCGCCTGCTCACTCTCGCCCGGCACGTCCCGCGGTGGCGCGAAGCCATATTCTCGCGGATTGACGACGAGGCGCCGCCCTCGGTCCGCCTCCGGCAGTTCCTCGTCGCCAGTGTCGAGCAATCGCACGAATCCTCCCACGGGTGGCTCATGAGTCTCATGCACATGCACGGACGGGGGCGAATGAATGGCGGCGGCCACGCTGACGGCCAACGCGCGGCCGTCACGAAGGATGTCGCGGACATCCACGTCATGGCTGACGACTTTCTGCGTGAACAGTGGGAAGAGCTGGGGGTGGACAATCCGCGCATCTGGGTTGGATTCACCCGCGCGCTTTTGCTTGAAGCCTTTGCCCAGGTGGATGCCGGAGAAGATTTGGCGACAATCACCGGCGCCCTTGGCGGCTCGGTGCGTGCCCTCGCACAATCGGCAGGCGTGCCATGGAGCGAGCTCGAAGACGAATGACCGCGTGAATATGTGTGCACCGCCCCACTAGAGGGCTGATGCAAATGGACTGTGTGTCAATTAACCTGGGTATATGCACGCGCTTCTGTTCGATCTTTATGGGTTATTCATACCCGAACAATCACGCACCTCCTTCGAAACATTGGCGAGAACGGTGGGGGTAGCCCCCGATGCGCTCTTTCCCGCATACAGGGGTGAAAATCGCGCGGAATACGACGCCGGAAGGATCGGCTCGCGAGAATACTGGGCAAAAGTCGGGGCGGACACGGGTGTGGATATAGACTGGCAGGCCGCTCTCGCCGCCGATCTCGCCTCGTTGGAGCGGCAGGACGACGAGATGGTCGACTATGCGCGCAGTTTAAACCGCGCTGGCCTGACCATGGGCATGCTGTCGAATATCCCCTGCGATTTCATCGGCTGGACACGGTGGCATCAACCTTGGATCGACGAGCTTTTTGACCCCGTGCTTTTCTCGTGCCGTCTGCGCCTGGCCAAGCCCGACGAGGAGATCTTCGAGGTCGCCCTTGCACGCCTTTCCGCTGCCGCCGGGGAAGAACTCGCCCCGGCAGACGTGCTCTTCGTCGACGATTCCGAGCCGAATGTCGACACCGCGAAGAAAATGGGTTTCCGCACGTGGCGTTTCAGCGGCCTCGAAGGGCTGAGAAAGGAAATCGAAACAATTTACGATCTGGGATGACCCCTATCGGCACGACGAGCAGAATGTCCGTGTTCTGTCGGGACCTGGGACCCACCAGTTTTCGGCCAACCGAAATATCATGTGTTCATGAAGACACATCGCCGATTGACTGGTGCATTCATCGCGCTGATCGCGGCCTTCGTCTGCGCTGGATGCGGCCCGCGGTCAGAATCGGATTCCCGCCCCCTTGTGCTCACCACCTTCACCGTGATGAAAGACATGGCCCAAGCGATCGCCGGCGATCGCTTACGCGTCGAATCCATCACGTCTCCGGGGGAAGAGATACACGATTACCAGCCCAGCCCAGACGACATCAGGCGGGGCGCCGACGCCGATCTCATCGTCAAGAACGGCCTGGGCCTGGAACGCTGGTTCGAAAAACTCACATCGCAATCTGACGCGCAAACAGTCACCGCGGCCAAAGGCGTGACAGCCATCCCCATCGCCGAAGGCGACCACCGCGGCGAGCCGAATCCGCACGCATGGATGAGCCCGAAGAACGGAAAAATCTACGTCGACAATCTCGTCAAGGCATTCTCGAAGCTCGACTCCCGCCACGCCAAGGAATTCAAAGCCAACGGCGAAGCGTACAAAGCGAAGATCGACGCGATAGCCAAGAACATGCAAACCAAACTCGCCTCGGTCCCCCAAGGCCAACGCGCGCTCGTGACCTGCGAGGGCGCCTTCAGCTACCTGACCAGAGACTACGGACTCGAAGAGCACTATCTTTGGGGCGTCAATGCCGAGGGCGCAATGACTCCCAAAAGGGTCGCATCCGTCCAAGACGTCGTAAAGAAGAACCGCATTCGCGCCGTCTTCTGCGAATCGACCGTCGAAGGAAAGATGGACGCCGTCGTCCAAGCAACCGGAGCCAAATACGGTGGAACCCTATACGTTGACTCCCTCACGAACGCTTCCGGCCCGGCCTCCACATATCTCGATCTGCTGAAGCACGACACATCGACGATCGCGGCCGGCCTGTCAGGATCCGGTGAGGCCAAGTGAGGCGATGCAGACACGTCGAGCCGCGTAGACGAATGGAATCTGCCCTCTCGATCGAAAGCCTTCGCGTCAACTACGGACCGCTCAAGGCCCTGACCGGAGTCACATTCGCCCTCGAACCAGGGCGTGTGTGCGGCGTCGTCGGGATGAACGGCTCCGGAAAATCCACGCTCATCAAAGCGATTGTCGGCACGGTGCGGTCCTCCGGCGACATCGCCGTCTACGGCGAGTCGGCCCGCGCCGCCCGCCGCGACGGCCTGATTGGCTACGTTCCGCAGAACGAGGGCGTGGATTGGGACTTCCCCCTGAACGTGGCAGACGTCGTCATGATGGGCAGATACGGACGCATGCGATGGACAAGGCGCCCCCGCCCCGACGACGTCGAGGCCGTCGATCGCGCACTGGACATGGTCGGCGTACCCGACCTGCGCGACCGACAGATCGGCGCCCTGTCGGGCGGTCAACGCAAAAGGGTGTTCATCGCCCGCGCCATAGCACAGGGCGCACGACTACTGCTTATGGACGAGCCCTTCGCCGGTGTCGACAAACCGAGCGAAACCGCAATCGTCTCCCTCGTGCGCAAACTGGCCGCCGGCGGCGCCGCAATTCTGGTAGCCACGCACGACCTCGACGGCATGTCCGAGCTATGCGACGAGGCCCTCCTGCTCCTGCGCGAAGTCGTCTTCCACGGCGACGTCGAAGACGCGCTGCAGCCAGAGAACCTCGGGCGCGCCTTCGGCATGACTGGCATTCGGGCTCGCGAGGATGACACCGCTCAAGCCAATGGAGCGGCAGACCCCGACGCTTCGGCCACCAACGCCCCGGGCGGAAAGGAGAAGAGCGATGCTTGATCTGTGGGAAACATTCGGGCGGATGTGGACCTACGAGTTCATGGTCCGCGGAATCGTCGTCACAGCCATAGCCGGAGCCGTGTGCGCAATCATCAGCTGCTGGATCGTCCTCGTCGGCTGGTCCCTTATGGGTGACGCCCTCTCGCACGCTGTCTTGCCCGGCGTTGTCATCGCCCATATGCTCGGAATTCCCTACTCGATCGGCGCGCTCGCGGCCGCGCTGATCGTCGTGGGCCTGATTTTCGCCGTCCGGCAAACTTCGCAGCTCAAATCCGACGCGAGCATGGGGATCGTCTTCACGACGCTTTTCGCCATAGGCCTCGTGCTCGTGTCGAAGAATCCCTCGAATATCAATCTGTCCCATGTGCTCTTTGGCGACCTGCTGGGGATCACGCAGGCGGACATGTGGCAGGTGCTCATTCTCGGGCCGCTTGCGGGGGCTGTTTTGCTGCTCAAACGCAAGGATCTCACGGTCTACGCCTTTGACCCCGTCCATTTGCAGGCCATAGGCCTTCCCGCCTGGCGCATGGGCGCGCTGCTGCTTGTGTGCTTGGCGTTGACGGTTGTGACGGCCATGCAAGCGGTCGGCGCGGTTCTCATCGTGACGCTTTTGATTACGCCCGGGGCGACGGCGCTCCTCGTCACCCAGAGATTTTCGAGGATGCTGCTTATCGCTCCCGCGCTTTCAGTGGTCTCAACCGTTGTGGGTGTGTATGTTTCCTACTGGTTTGACACCGCGTCGGGTGCGACGGTCGTGGCGACCGGCGGCTTTCTCTTCTTTGTGGTCTGGCTCGCCTCTCCGCGCGGGCTGCGAGGTTTCCTCAGGAGCAGGCGCGCGGCTGTTTGAGGAAGAGTTGATCAGAGTCTCTACGTTTCTGGTTGCTTGAATTGGGGCAGTTTTTCCGGGCGGCAGAGAAGATCGACGCCGCGAGTCAGCCCCGAAATGGCGGATATACGCGTGGTTTGTGAGCTGGATTGTCGATAGACTTGGCGGTATCAAGACATGGACCCATGCAGCGTGGAGGTTCGGCTATGGGACGTCATGCGGATGGTTGGAGACTTCGCATCTCCGTTTTGTTTGCGCTGGGAGCATTGGCTCTCGTTGGCCTTGCGGCATGCGGTTCTCACGAGGAGCCGAGTCCCAGCCCGTCGGTGACTACGCCATCGCCAAGCGTTGGCCCTACTTTGCGCTCTCCGTATCCGTCGATTTCGTCGCCCCCGTCGATATCCGTGCCGACGCCGTCGATATCGCTGCCGTCTACGCCCGCGCCCAGGCCGTCGACGTTCACGCTGAACAACCCGAAGCCGGGCCACCCGCAGATACCCACAGTCCCGTCAACACCTTTCAAGCGTTGAGCCTCTGCGAGTTGGAGTTTAGGCGTGATGTCGGCAGCCGAGCCGCTGCCTCCACGCGAGGCCGGCACTTTTTGGGTTCACCATTTCGAAAATTGCGTTGTGCGGGCTAGAACTTGTCGTCGTATCAGCGAACGAGAAAAGGGTTAATAAGAACGCTGCTAAATGTGACGGTGGCAAGGGCAAAAGCCTGAAAAAGCGTTAGCTTAAGAAGTCCGTGCTGGTGATGGTGGCGATGCGGTGGGAGGTTCGCGAAAACTCCGCACCGGGATCGCGTCGACCAGTGCGGAGCCTCGGCGCGCTCAA
>ERZ772968.1631-NODE-1631-length-10224-cov-8.392566_pt1 | contig 10224 bp, 10 predicted proteins | sample MGYA00580674_ERZ772968 | MGnify/ENA primary metagenome ERZ772968 (study PRJEB29015, sample SAMEA2737940) | human oral metagenome | biome: human oral; feature: human-associated habitat; material: dental | place: China | collected 2138 ...
TCCCCTTGTTTTGTGATAAAATAATATGAAGTAAGATAGATGAATGACAAAGGATAGGTATGCGTAAAGAGATTTCACCTGAGTTGTATAATTACAATAAATTCCCTGGCCCAGAATTTAAGCAAATGGGCAGCAAGATCATTGCAGAAAAATTTGAGTTTGAATTGGTGGAGAATTATAAAGAGGCCTTTGACTTGACGGCCTTTCACCAACGCTTTTCAGAAATTCTGAATAAGTTTGACTATATTGTTGGCGACTGGGGCAATGAACAGTTGCGATTGCGCGGTTTTTATCGGGATGAGAAAGCCAAGGAAAATGCAGAGAAAATCAGCCGTTTGCAAGACTATCTGCTAGAGTATTGTAATTATGGCTGCGCCTATTTTGTTTTGGAAAATGCTCAGCCAAGACGGGCTGCCTTTGACAAAAAATCCCATCATAAGAGAAAATCGGACAGCAAAAAACATCCAGAAATTTCTAAAGAACGTGGGTCTAAAAAAACGAAGGATGAGCAGAAAAAAAATCGTCCAAAGGTAAACAAGAACAAACAACAGAAACAAGGCAAACAGGCAAAGCAAGCGGCATCTAGCCAATCGCAGCGCCATTTTGTCATTCGTCAGAAATAAAGGAGAAACATGAAACCATCGATTTATAGCTTAACGCGAGAAGAAATGATTGAATGGGCAGAAGCTCAGGGAGAAAAGAAATTCCGTGCTAGCCAGATTTGGGAGTGGCTCTACCGCAAGCGGGTCCAGTCTTTTGAAGAGATGACCAATCTGTCCAAGGACTTGATTGCCAAGCTAAATGATCAGTTTGTCGTCAATCCGCTTAAACAGCGCATTGTTCAGGAGTCAGCTGATGGTACGGTCAAGTACCTCTTTGAGCTGCCGGACGGTATGCTGATTGAGACGGTACTCATGCGCCAGCACTATGGACTTTCTGTCTGTGTGACCACCCAAGTAGGTTGTAATATCGGCTGTACTTTCTGTGCTTCTGGCTTGATTAAAAAGCAACGCGACCTCAATAACGGTGAGATTGTTGCTCAGATTATGCTGGTTCAGAAGTATTTTGACGAGCGTGGCCAGGATGAGCGGGTCAGCCATATCGTTGTTATGGGAATCGGCGAGCCATTTGATAACTATGACAACGTGCTCAAGTTTGTCCGGACGGTCAATGATGACAAGGGTTTGGCTATCGGAGCCCGCCATATCACGGTTTCGACATCAGGTCTGGCGCATAAGATTCGTGACTTTGCCAATGAAGGTGTGCAGGTCAATCTAGCTGTATCCCTCCATGCCCCGAATAATGATTTACGGACCAGCATCATGCGGATTAACCGGTCCTTCCCTATCGAAAAGCTTTTTGCAGCTATCGAATACTATATTGAGACGACCAACCGTCGTGTGACCTTTGAGTACATCATGCTTAATGAAGTCAATGACGGGGTAGAGCAGGCCAAGGAACTGGCTGAGTTGCTCAAGAACATTAAGAAACTGTCTTATGTCAATCTCATTCCTTACAACCCCGTTAGCGAGCACGACCAATACAGCCGCAGTCCCAAAGAGCGCGTGATGGCCTTCTACGATACCCTCAAGAAAAATGGAGTCAACTGTGTGGTTCGTCAGGAACATGGTACAGATATTGATGCAGCCTGCGGTCAGCTGCGTTCTAATACCATGAAGCGTGATCGCGAGAAAGCATTGGTTGAAAATGTTCAGCCTTAAGAACTATCTGACTTCAGACGGTGAGCTGACAGCTCGAGGCCGAAAATTGCTGGTAGGAGGAAGCTGGCTCTATTTCTTGATGATCTGCATTCTGTGCTTTATCCCTCAGGTTCCAGAGCCAGGAATGGAGACGCCGGGAGTCCAGTATTTTGGCCGAATAGTAGTTTTGCTAGTCCCGTTTAATTCCTTTGTTAATATTGGAGAGCTTACTTCTTGGATCCAGCTGGTCAAGGTTTTTGTTCAAAATTTGGCCAATATCTTTCTGCTGTCGCCCTTAGTTTTTCAATTGCTTTGCCTCTTTCCAACATTGCGGAAGACCAAGAAGGTTGTATGGCTGAGCTTCGGGATGAGTCTGTTTATCGAAGTGACTCAGATTCTGCTGGACCTTCTTATCAATGCCAATCGAGTCTTTGAGATTGATGACCTCTGGACCAATACTTTGGGTGGTTATCTGGCTTGGCGGGCTTTTCAGTTTGGTCAGAAAATCTGGAAAAATCGCCAAGGTGACGCTTTCAAGAGGGATTAGCTAAGGAAATGTTCGGGTTTTATAGATTTTTTTATAAAAAATGATTCTTTTTCCGTTTTTTCTCTTGACAAAAGACTTTAGAAGTTCTATAATTTTAGACAATCATCAGAAAAGTAATAATTTTTTCTGCTTTCAGGGAGCCTGTGGTTGGTGGAAACAGGTAGTGGAAGGTTATGAAGTGGGCTGATGCAAAAAATGAATTTGAAACAATAAAAATTCGGTGAGCACACCTTACAGTGCAACTCGTGAATGCGAGAAAGAGCGATAGGGATATTCCCTATAATTGAGGTGGCACCGCGCATCGACGTCCTCACACAAGTTTTTTGTGTGAGGACTTTTTTGTTGGAGGAGACTTATGGAGTTTAAACGATGGCGTCGCTTGTTTTGTTGAAAGGACTATAGTGCAAATGATGTAAAAGGAGAAAGAATATGAAAAACAAACGTTTAATTGGAATTATCGCTGGATTAGCAGTATTGGTAGTGGCTAGCTTGATTTATTCATCTATGAACAAGCCAGTAGCTAAGGAAGAGCAAAAGGTTGCTAAGGTTGGTGTCCTTCAATTTGTTAGTCACCCATCCTTGGACTTGATTTACCAAGGGATTCAAGATGGACTAGCTGAAGAAGGCTATAAAGATGACCAAGTAAAAATCGACTTTATGAACTCTGAAGGTGATCAGAGCAAGGTTGCAACCATGAGTAAACAATTGGTGGCAAATGGAAATGACGTTGTTGTTGGGATTGCAACACCAGCCGCTCAAGGTTTAGCTAGCGCTACGAAAGATCTACCAGTTATCATGGCTGCTATTACAGACCCAATCGGTGCTAACTTGGTCAAAGATTTGAAAAAACCAGGTGGCAACATCACAGGGGTGTCAGATCATAACCCAGCTGAACAGCAAGTAGAGTTGATAAAAACTCTCACACCAAATGTCAAAACAATCGGAGCTCTTTACTCAAGTAGCGAAGATAACTCAAAAACACAGGTAGAAGAATTCAAGGCTTATGCTGAAAAAGCAGGTTTGACAGTCGAAACATTTGCCGTTCCATCAACAAATGAAATTGCTTCAACTGTTAATGTTATGACCAGCAAGGTCGACGCAATCTGGATTCCAATCGATAACGCTATTGCTTCAGCCTTCTCAACAGTTGTATCAAGCAACCAATCAGCTAAAAAACCGATCTACCCAAGTGCCACTGCCATGGTAGAAGCAGGTGGATTAGCATCTGTAGTAGTTGACCAACACGACCTTGGAGTGGCTACTGGTAAGATGATTGCCAAAGTTTTGAAAGGTGAAAAACCAGCTGATACGCCAGTTAATGTCTTTTCAACTGGTAAGTCAGTGATTAACAAAAAACTAGCGCAAGAACTTGGTATCACCATTCCTGAGTCTGTTCTAAAAGAAGCAGGACAAGTGATTGAATAAGGATAAAGGAGGAGTTGGGGACATCTCCTCCCATTTTTACTAAAGAAAGAAATGAGTGAAAGATTATGATAGTATCCATTATTTCTCAGGGCATGGTCTGGGCAATTTTAAGTCTGGGAATCTTTATGACTTTTCGAATTTTGAATTTCCCTGATATGACTACTGAGGGCTCCTTTCCTCTAGGGGGAGCAGTAGCTGTAACCCTGATAACACAAGGGTTTAATCCATTTTTAGCGACCTTGGCTGCAGTAGGAGCAGGCTGTCTAGCTGGAATGGCGACAGGTCTCTTATATACCAAAGGAAACATTCCAACTCTCTTATCAGGAATTTTGGTCATGACTTCTTGCCATTCCATCATGCTCATGATTATGGGGCGTGCCAATCTGGGGCTTCTTGGAACCAAGCAAATTCAGGATGTCTTGCCTTTTGATTCAGATCTTAACCAACTCCTGACTGGATTAATCTTTGTAGCTCTTGTTATTGGCCTCATGCTCTTTTTCCTTGATACCAAACTAGGTCAGGCCTACATCGCTACAGGTGACAATCCCGATATGGCTCGTAGTTTTGGAATTCATACTGGTCGTATGGAACTCATGGGTTTGGTTCTCTCAAATGGGATTATCGCGCTTGCAGGAGCTTTAATTGCCCAACAAGAAGGGTATGCGGATGTTTCTAGAGGAATTGGGGTGATTGTCGTAGGGCTTGCAAGCTTGATTATTGGTGAGGTTTTGTTCAAGAGTTTGACCTTGGCAGAGCGACTCATGACCATTGTTGTAGGATCTATCGCCTATCAGTTCCTCGTTTGGGGAGTGATTGCTCTTGGATTTAATACAAGTTATCTTCGTTTATACAGCGCCTTGATTTTGGCAGTTTGCCTTATGATTCCAGCCTTCAAAAGCAAATACCTGAAAGGAGTCAAGTTTAGCAAATGACAGCAATTGTAGAATTAAAAAATGCTACCAAAGTCATCACGAATGGCTTTGACGAGGAAAAAATTATCCTTAATGATGTTTCTCTTGAAATTTTCGAACATGATTTCATTACCATCCTAGGTGGCAATGGAGCTGGGAAGTCAACTCTTTTTAATACAATCGCAGGCACACTCCCTTTAACAAGCGGCAGTATCCGTATCATGGGCGAGGACGTGACGCATTTTTCACCTGAAAAGCGGGCTAAGTACTTGTCTCGTGTCTTTCAGGATCCTAAGATGGGTACGGCTCCCCGTATGACCGTTGCAGAAAACCTTTTGATTGCCAAGTTTCGCGGTGAAAAGAGAGGACTCCTTCCTAGAAGGCTATCAAGCCATAGGGGTGAGTTTCAGGCTACCATTGAAAAGGTTGGAAATGGCCTTGAAAAACATCTGGACACACCGATTGAATTTCTTTCAGGCGGTCAACGTCAGGCCTTAAGTCTCTTGATGGCAACATTGAAGCGACCAGAGTTGCTCTTGTTGGATGAACACACAGCAGCTCTCGACCCAAAGACTAGTGTTGCATTGATGGAGTTAACAGATGAGTTTGTCAGCAAGGACCATCTGACAGCCCTCATGATTACCCATCAGATGGAGGACGCACTAAAGTATGGCAACCGTCTGATCGTTATGAAAGAAGGTCGTATCATCCAAGACCTCAATAAAGAAGAAAAAGCTAAGATGAAAATCTCAGACTACTATCAATTATTTGAATAGATGCTCACTATTTTTATAAAAAATAGTAAAGATAAACTTAGAAACACGGAAGTGTTTCTGAGTTTTTTATCTTCCCTTTCTATCAAGAAAAATAAGGCAAAGAGAATTACGGAAAGCGTATGAAATGGTTTACTTTTTTTCAGAAATAAGCTATACTAGTTAACGTAAAACTATGATAAGATGGAGGTATTGTGTATGGTTGACAAGCAAGTCATTGAAGAAATCAAAAACAATGCCAACATTGTGGAAGTCATAGGTGACGTGATTTCTTTACAAAAGGCTGGACGGAACTATTTAGGGCTCTGTCCTTTTCATGGTGAAAAGACCCCCTCTTTCAACGTTGTTGAAGACAAGCAGTTTTACCATTGTTTCGGTTGTGGGCGCTCAGGAGACGTTTTTAAGTTCATCGAAGAATACCAAGGTGTGTCCTTTATGGAAGCTGTTCAGCTCTTAGGTGAGCGAGTCGGTATTCAACTAGCTATGCCTATCCAGTCTCGTCCTCAACAGGCGTCGCCTCACCAAGCTCTATATGATATGCATGAAGAAGCTGCACGCTTTTACCATGCAATCCTCATGACGACCAAGATGGGAGAAGAAGCAAGGGCTTATCTCTACAATCGTGGCTTGACGGATGATGTTCTGAAACACTTCCAAATCGGACTGGCTCCATCCGAGAGAAACTATCTTTACCAACGTTTATCTGGCAAGTTTGAGGAAAAGGATTTATTGGATTCGGGCTTGTTTTATTTGTCAGATGACAATCAGTTCTTTGATACCTTTTTCGGACGTATTGTCTTTCCTTTGACCAACGACAAGGGGCAGGTCATTGCCTTTTCAGGTCGTATTTGGCAAGAAACAGATAATCAGACTGCCAAGTACAAAAATAGTCGTTCGACTGCAATTTTTAACAAGAGTTACGAATTGTATCATTTGGACAAGGCTAAAAAGGGAACGGGTAAGATCACAGAACTCTATCTGATGGAAGGTTTCATGGATGTTATCGCGGCCTACCGCGCTGGTATAGAAAATGCTGTAGCTTCCATGGGGACAGCTCTGAGCAAGGAACATGTTGATCACCTCAAACGCTTCACGAAAAAGATTGTTCTCAGCTATGATGGTGACAAGGCAGGACAGGCAGCGACAGCCAAAGCTCTGGAAGAATTAAAAGATTTCTCAGTGGAAGTTGTCCGAGTACCTGATGCTATGGACCCCGACGAGTATTTACAAAAGAATTCTCCTGAAGATCTGGCCTACCTCTTAACCAAGACACGTATCAGTCCCATAGAGTTCTATATTCACCAACTCAAACCTGAGAATAGTGATAACTTGCAAGCGCAAATCGAATTCATTGAAAAGATTGCGCCCTTAATCGCCAAAGAAAAGTCGATCACAGCCCAGAATTCTTACATCCACATTCTGGCGGATAACCTACCTTCCTTTGATTACCAGCAAGTAGAACAGATTGTAAATGAAAGTCGGATTGTTCAAAGGCAGGAGAGGGTCAAAGAGCATCCTACGCCAGTAGCGATTAGTTTGCCTGTGACGCGGCAACTGACAGCAGTTATGAGAGCAGAGGCCCATCTCCTTTATAGGATGGCTGAGAATCCAGTTGTGTTAAATGACTACCGATTAAGAGAAGATTTTTTCTTTGATACCCCAGAATTTCAGATTCTTTACGAATTATTAAGTGTAGAGGGAGAAATCGGATCAGAGGAACTTTCTCATCAGAGTCCTGAGGTTGAAAATGCCTGGTACCATGTGCTTAGTCTAGATTTGCCAGCAGAGATGTCGCCTGTAGAACTTTCTGAAGTCGAAGCGGCTCGAAACCGTGCCCTCCTCAGCAAGGACAACTTAAGGATTAAAAAGAAAGTACAGGAAGCTAGTCATGTAGGAGATACAGACACAGCCTTGGAAGAATTGCAACGATTGATTTCCCAAAAGAGAAGAATGGAGTAATAATGGCAACAAAACAAAAAGAAGTAACTACATTTGATGTGCAAGTAGCAGACTTTATCCGGAACCACAAAAAAACAGGAACAGCAACAGACGATGAAATCAACTCAAGTCTGGTGATTCCTTTTACTTTAGATGCAGACGGCATTGAAGACCTTTTGCAACGGATTCAGGATGCTGGAATTTCTATCACTGATAACGAAGGGAATCCAAGTGCGCGTGTGCTTAGTACAGAAGAAGAGCCAGAGCTCAGTGATGAGGACTTGATTGGTTCAACTTCTGCTAAGGTTAATGACCCTGTTCGTATGTACTTGAAGGAAATTGGGGTTGTTCCTCTCTTGACCAACGAAGAAGAAAAAGAATTGGCCCTAGCTGTTGAAGCTGGTGATATCGAAGCCAAACAACGTCTTGCAGAAGCCAATCTTCGTTTGGTTGTTTCGATCGCTAAGCGTTACGTAGGTCGTGGTATGCAGTTTCTTGATTTGATCCAAGAAGGAAACATGGGCTTGATGAAAGCAGTTGACAAGTTTGACTATTCAAAAGGCTTTAAGTTTTCTACTTATGCAACTTGGTGGATTCGTCAGGCAATTACTCGTGCCATCGCTGATCAGGCTCGTACCATTCGTATTCCTGTTCACATGGTGGAAACCATTAACAAGCTTGTTCGTGAACAGCGGAATCTCCTTCAAGAACTGGGTCAAGATCCAACTCCTGAACAAATCGCTGAACGTATGGATATGACACCTGACAAGGTGCGTGAAATCTTGAAAATCGCCCAAGAGCCAGTATCACTTGAAACACCGATTGGTGAAGAGGACGATAGCCATCTTGGGGACTTTATTGAAGACGAAGTGATTGAAAATCCAGTGGATTACACAACGCGTATCGTCTTGCGTGAGCAGTTGGATGAAGTCTTGGATACTCTCACAGACCGTGAAGAAAACGTTTTGCGCCTTCGTTTCGGTTTGGACGATGGGAAAATGCGCACCCTTGAAGATGTTGGTAAAGTCTTTAACGTAACTCGTGAACGTATCCGTCAGATTGAGGCCAAGGCTTTGAGAAAATTGCGCCAACCAAGTCGCAGCAAACCGCTTCGTGATTTTATTGAAGATTAGAGTGAGGATGAACATGGCTTATACAGAAGAGCAAATTGAAAATATCAAAACCCGCATTTTAAATGCATTGGAAGAAGTAATTGACCCTGAGTTGGGAATTGATATTGTCAACCTCGGTTTGATTTATGAAATTCGTTTTGATGGTGAAACTGGTCACACTGAAATTGATATGACCTTGACAACTATGGGCTGCCCACTGGCTGACCTCTTAACAGACCAGATACACGATGCGATGACAGATGTGCCTGAAGTAACTAATACCGAAGTTAAATTGGTCTGGTATCCAGCTTGGACTGTTGAAAAAATGAGTCGCTATGCACGTATCGCCCTAGGAATTAAATAAACAGTAAAAAATAGGAGAGACGATTGGAAAATAGGATAAATTCCTCTTTTTCCTCTGGTCTCTTCTTTCTTTTGCTGATTTTCTGGAAATAAAATGGTATAATGAATGGTATGGAAAATGAAAAATTGCGTGTCAATATGCTAAGTTCAAGTGAGAAAGTCGCTGGTCAAGGAGTATCAGGAGCCTACCGTGAGTTGGTCCGTCTCCTACATCGTGATGCCCAAGATCAGTTAATTGTTACGGAGAATCTTCCCGTAGAGGCGGATGTGACTCACTTTCATACCATTGATTTCCCTTATTATTTATCTACTTTCCAAAAGAAACGCTCTGGGAGAAAAATTGGCTATGTGCATTTTTTGCCTGATACGCTTGAAGGGAGTTTGAAAATTCCATTTTTCTTAAAGGGAATTGTCAAACGCTATGTTTTTTCATTTTACAACCGAATGGAACACCTGGTGGTGGTCAATCCCATGTTTATCGAGGATTTGGTAGCGGCTGGTATTCCACGTGAAAAAGTAACGTATATTCCAAACTTTGTAAATAAGGAAAAATGGCATCCACTTCCAGCTGACCAAGTAGCAAAACTTCGTCAGGAAATGGATTTAGCTGAGGATCAGTTTGTTGTTGTCGGTGCAGGTCAGGTTCAGAAACGTAAAGGAATTGATGACTTTATACGTCTTGCTGAGGAATTGCCAGAAATTACTTTTATCTGGGCAGGAGGTTTTTCATTTGGCGGGATGACAGATGGTTATGAACGCTATAAAAAAATCATGGACAATCCTCCTAAAAATCTAATTTTTCCGGGTATTGTTCCTCCTGAGCGAATGCGAGAGCTCTACGCTTTGGCTGATCTGTTCTTGCTACCAAGTTACAATGAACTATTCCCTATGACCATTTTAGAGGCAGCAAGTTGTGAAGCGCCGATTATGCTAAGGGATTTAGCTCTATACAAGGTCATTCTCGATGGGAATTATCGTGCTACAAGTGATGTTTCAGAGATGAGAGAAGCTATTCTCGAATACAAAAATCATCCTGAAAAGTTGAAAGACTTGAAAGAAAAAGCTAGAGAGATTTCTAAAGAGTATTCCGAGGAGCATTTATTGGAAATCTGGTTAAATTTTTATCGAGAACAGGCTGCTTTGGGCAAAAAGTGAGGTAATTTATGCGAATTGGTTTATTTACAGACACTTATTTTCCTCAGGTTTCTGGGGTTGCGACTAGTATTCGAACCTTGAAGACAGAGCTTGAAAAGCAAGGGCATGCAGTTTTTATCTTTACAACTACCGATAAAGACGTGAACCGATACGAGGATTGGCAAATTATTCGCATTCCGAGTGTCCCTTTCTTTGCATTTAAAGATCGACGTTTCGCTTATCGTGGTTTTACAAAGGCACTTGAGATTGCTAAACAGTATCAGCTAGATATCATTCATACGCAAACAGAGTTTTCGCTAG
>ERZ772968.1637-NODE-1637-length-10208-cov-25.370235_pt1 | contig 10208 bp, 11 predicted proteins | sample MGYA00580674_ERZ772968 | MGnify/ENA primary metagenome ERZ772968 (study PRJEB29015, sample SAMEA2737940) | human oral metagenome | biome: human oral; feature: human-associated habitat; material: dental | place: China | collected 2138 ...
GCAGGAAGAAAGTCGAGAGATTTCGAAGCATGCTCCAAGAGTACGGCACGCAAAGCCTCTGAGGCCACCGGCGCAGCCGTGTAGCCGCTCATCGAGCCATGTAGCGACTCAGATCGCGGCGCGGGCGCCTAGCTCGCGCTCACGGGCGCCCGGGTGCGACGCGTAGTAACGGCGTGCCATCCACCCCGGGTATGCCCACTCGGGCAGACCACCAAAGTAGAGAGCCTGGAGCGCGATGGCCGCCATGAGCGCAAGAACGCCGATCACGAGGCCGAGGGAACCAAGAGTGTCGAGCCCACGCGCCTCGCGGGCCATCAGATCGGCAGTGAGGAACCACAGAACGGACAGTAATGGCATCAGCGGCCACACGACCCGCCCCATCTCGCCAACGGTGTTGCCACCACTGAGCTCGAGACGCACCGCGACACGGCGCGCGCCCGCGCCGATACCGAACCAGGCCCACGCCCAGACAAGAGCGATAGCGAGGCCCACGAGTGCGATCAGAGCGGTGGAGTTGGCGACCATTGCGTCCCCCTTCGGACAAAAGCAACATCCCCGTTGGCGTTGCGTACGAAGCGATACTACAACACCAACGGGGATATCTGTCCAACCGAAAGGTCGGAAACGAGACTAATCAGGCATCAACATGCTCACCAACGCACGCATCGCGCAAATCACGCAGCATGGACAGCGACGAGAGGGACTCTGCGGCGACTCCCGCCCACACGAGCGCGAGCTCACGGCCCTGCGCCACATGACGCTCACGAATGTGCAGCAGCGTGCGCGACGGAGACAAAGGCAGCAGAGCGATCACACACGTGCCCGAGGCCTCGGCCCCCTCCGGGGCACCAGGCGGTGCAACGCGCATCAGGATATGATCCTCGTCCTCGATATCGATGATCGTGGACTCGTCCTCAGGCTCGAACACATAACCGAGCACGTCCCAGACGATGGACGCCGGTGCGTCAATCGCAATGCCGCGGTCGACAACCACATTCGCGCCTGGAAGAACCAGGTCACCGGGCAGCGACACGTCCGCCTGAGACGCTGTCAGGCCGATGCGCCGCGGGAAGCCCGTAGCCGCCACAGCGCAAGCAGCCGCAACGAGTGACAGGTACGCGAGAGTACGAAGACGCATGTGATACTCCTTGTGAAAGCTCAGAAGTCGATGCCCGGCAGCTTGACCTCCGGGGCGGAGATGGGGGCAACCTCGACGCTACCGGAACCCGGTTCGAGCCCGAGCTCCTCGGCAAGGGCATTCGCACGTCGGATCAGCGTCTCGACGATCTGATCCTCCGGCACGGTCTCAACAACCTCGCCTCGAATGAAAATCTGTCCCTTGCCGTTGCCGGAAGCAACACCGAGGTCTGCCTCTCGAGCCTCGCCCGGTCCGTTGACAACGCAGCCCATGACAGCAACGCGCAGCGGAACCGTCAGGTTCTTCAGACCCTCGGTCACGTTCTCCGCGAGCGTCCACACATCCACCTGAGCACGACCGCACGACGGACACGAGACGATCTCCAGAGTCTTGTCTCGCAGGCCCATGAACTCCAGCATCTTCGTGCCGACTTTGACCTCCTCAACGGGAGGAGCGGACAGGGACACGCGGATCGTATCGCCGATGCCCTCAGCGAGCAGGATCGAGAACGCGGAAACGGACTTGATAGTGCCCTGGAAGGCCGGCCCCGCCTCGGTGACGCCCAGATGCAGCGGCCAATCCCCCGCCTCCGAGAGCATGCGATAGGCCTCGATCATCGTGAGCACATCGTGGTGCTTCACCGAGATCTTGAAGTCGTGGAAGTCATTCTCCTCAAAGAGGGAAGCCTCCCAGATCGCGGACTCAACCAGAGCCTCGGGCGTCGCGCGGCCGTACTTCTTGAGCAGGCGCGGGTCCAAGGAACCGGCATTGACTCCGATGCGCAGCGACACACCGTGATCGGAGGCAGCCTTGCAAATGTCCTTGACCTGATCGTCGAACTTCCGGATGTTGCCAGGGTTGACGCGCACCGCACCACAGCCCGCCTCAATTGCCTGGAAGACGTACTTCGGCTTGAAGTGGATGTCGGCGATCACCGGGATACGCGACTGCTTGGCGATGATCGGAAGCGCATCCGCGTCCTTATCCGTGGGACACGCGACGCGCACGATGTCGCAACCGGCCGCGGTCAGCTCAGCGATCTGCTGGAGCGTCGCTCCGATGTCGTGTGTCTTCGTCGTCGTCATGGACTGAACGGAGATGGGAGCACCCCCGCCCACGGGCACGTCGCCCACCATGATCCGACGCGTCTGCTTGCGAGGGAACGGCGACGCCGCGATGCCGGGCATTCCGAGATTGATTTCACTCACCGATTCATTATCGCGCACTGTGCGCATCCTTCCCACACGGACCACGCACGCGTGGTCAGACTCGCTTTCATCAACGGGGCGCTCGCCCGCCTTTGTCAAGGCTTATCAGCCGAGGGACACCGGCTTGACGATATCCGCGACGATCAAAATGACACTCATGACGACCAGCACACCGCCCACGGCCCACGTCACGGGAACCAGACGGGCCGTATCGGCAGGCCCCGGGTCCTGCGCGCCACGCAGGCGAGCGAACGTTCGCCGGGCACCCTCATAGACAGCACCCACAATATGCCCGCCATCTAGGGGCGGCAACGGAATCAGGTTGAAGACGAAAAGCGCCATGTTCAACGAAGCCAACAGGCTCAGCAGCACCGCCACGACCTGGCGAGTATCCTGCAGACCCAGCGCCTGTGAATCGCCGGTCACCTCGCCGGCCAGGCGGCCCACGCCCACCACGGAAACAACACCGGAAGAGTCCCGCTTTTCGTCGGTAAACACGGAGCGGCCCACCTGCCACACCGCCTGCGGCAGCCGCGTCACGACCGCCGTCGTCCCGGTAAACATCTGCCAGTTGGCGGCGGCCACGTCCGACAGCGATGCCGACACATACTCGTACCCAGCGGTCACGCCGACAATGCGGGCTCCCTGGGCCCCCGTAACGGGAGACACCGTCAGGTCGACGGTCCCGCCGCCGCGCTCGACGGTCAGGACAGCAGACTCGCCCTCCGCAGTCGCCCCAACAGCTCGCTGCAGATCCGCAAAAGTTGAGACGGGCGCCCCGTTCCACGCGATGACCGTATCCCCGGGACGAACCCCGGCCTCGTACGCGGGAGAGGACACCTCCCCCGACGCGCTCGTTACCGTCATCGGCACTTCCGCGATGGTGCGTGAGGCCGTCGGGGCGCCGATACCCATCATCGCGATCGCGGAGAGCACGAAGCAAATGAGCAGGTTCATCATGGGGCCGCCGAGCATGACGGTGATCTTCTTGGGCGCACTCAAGTGATAGAACGCGCGGTGTTCCTGCCCTTCAGGGATCTCCTCAGCCGAGGCCTCACGGGCCTCCTGAGCAAGCGTCGGCTTCCCACCTCGTCCCACGAGTCGCGTACCGGGACGCGCCGGAGCGTACATGCCGACGATCTTCACGTAGCCGCCGAGCAGGACAGCGCGCAGCGCGTAGGTGGTGTCCCCAACTTTCTTCTTCCACAGGGCCGGGCCAAAGCCCACCGAATAGTCCGGAACCAACACGCCGAACTTCTTCGCCGGGAGCATGTGCCCAACCTCGTGGAGCGCAACCGACGCAAGAATTCCGATAATGACAACAACGATACCGACGAGAGAGCCCACGCTCACATATCCTTCCACTGGCCTGCGCGAAGGAGTTCGCGTGCGCGCTGATCAGCCCAGCGCTGCGCGGCCACAATGTCATCCAACGAGGGATCCACAATACCCTCGTGCTCGTGCACGACCGCCGACACAGTGTCAACAATCGCGAGCCACGGGACCTCCCCCGCGATAAAAGCATCAACCAGCACTTCGTTGGCAGCGTTCAACACCGCGGGATGCGTCGCCGACTCACCGACGGCAAAGCGTGCCAGGTCCACCGCCGGGAACGTCTCATTGTCCACCGGCTCAAACGTCCACTGCGAGGCCGCCGTCCACGTCAGGGGACTCTCCACGTCCGCCAGACGCTCAGGCCAGGTCAGGCCCAGCGCAATCGGCAGACGCATATCCGGAGGCGAGGCCTGCAGCGTCGTCGCACCGTCGCACCACGTCACCATCGAATGCACAATGGACTGCGGATGAACGGTCGCGATGATGTGCTCAGGCGCCACGTCAAAGAGCAGGTGCGCCTCGATCAGTTCCAGGCCCTTATTAATCAGGGTCGACGAGTTGATCGTCACGACGGGACCCATCTGCCACGTCGGATGCGCAAGAGCCTGCTCAGCCCTCACACCACGCAGCTGCTCGCGCGTGCGGCCACGGAACGGACCACCGGACGCGGTCAGAACCAGGTCAGCAACCTCGGAACGACCCGACACAACCGGAGAAGTCAGGCCGCGCTCATGCACACCCGACGCAAGCGCCTGCGCAATCGCAGAATGCTCGGAATCCACCGGGACAATCTGCCCCGGAAAACGCATCGCGTTCTTCACGAGGGCGCCGCCAACAACCAGCGACTCCTTATTCGCCAACGCCAGGCGCGCCCCGCATTCCAACGCCGCAAGGGTCGACGACAGGCCCACACCTCCCGTGATTCCGTTCAGCACGACGGGAACGAGGCCTGGATAGTCCTCCCGCGCCCGCTCCACCGACGCGCGGACGACATCGACCGACGCCTGCTCGCCCACGAACAGCTGTGGGCACTGGCCACCCAGGGCGCGCACAGCCGCGACGAGCTCCTCGCGCACATCGCGCGCAACGCCCACAAACGCGGGGGCAAGTGCAACGATCTGCTCGGCGAGCACCTCGATCGACGAACCGCCAGCGCTCACACCGACGACGTGAAACCGCCCCGGATGCGCATCAATAACGTCTCGAGCCTGCGTACCGATCGATCCCGTCGATCCCAACAGGATGACGGGTAGGGGGCCACGGCTATGCTCTCCGCTCGCCAGCATCAGTCGACCGCAAGCAGAATCTCGACAGCACGCCCCAGGTAGGCATCGACCGGCCCCTCCGCGTATGCCTTCTTACCGCGCTTCGGCCGGAAAGTCGCCGTACGGATCTCATCGGCAGTCAGCTCGCCAGCCTCGTCAAAGTAGGCCGCAAGACGATCCAGCAGGTCATCCACCTCGTCGCAGGCGTAGCCACGGCCCGAGGTCGGGTGCGAGAAACGCTCACCGCGCGGACGCTGCAGACGCGGATACAGAGTCGTCGCACGATCCGCCACGCGGTCGTACCACGCTGCCTCGCCTTCGGCGGCCACAGAATCCGCACGGTCGCGATTCACGAACGCGGCCTCCAAACGATTCATCGCCCCATCGACAGCTTCGATGTTGTAGCCGCGGCTCTTGAGTTCAAACGTCGCGAGACGAACCTGCTCCGCGCTGAACTGCTCCGGGGGGACAGCGCCCTCGTATGCACGTCGGGCATCCTCGAAGAAAGCATCGACCTGCTCGCAGTCATAGCCCTTCGAGAAGAGACCAACCCTAGAAAACTCAGTCATGACTACTCCTTCTCCTGTGTCATGGAACGAAGAATCTGATCGACAGCCTCGGGGGTACCGAAATCGGCATACTCGGCGGATATCTCCACCGGTTCAGTATCGGGGATGACGACAGGCTGACCGGGGTCAGACACGCCAACACCGTCGACACTGTCACCGCTGCGCTGCGCGCGCTTGTCATCAAGGTGGCGCAGCACCTCGATGAGCCGATCGATCTCGGTGTCGACGTCCTCCTCGTCGAAGCCTCGCAGCCTCATGGTGAACTCAACATCCGTCGCTTTCCGCGCGGTGATGACCTTCTCTGGGTCCGTCTGAGCACCCGTGATCGTGCTCTCAACGTCCGCGAGGAAGCTCACCACCTCACTCACGTCGTAGCCCATGCACCATAAGCTCCGCGAGAAGTCTGTCCTGATCATGCGCGTCCCTGCCCAACCGGGCGCTTGCCCTCGGCGACCGCCGTGGCCAACTGGCCGCACGCACCATCAATATCGGAACCGCGCGTATCACGAATAGAGGTTGCGATGCCGTTGTCGCGCAGGCGCTCAACGAACGTATCCTGGGCGTGCTTCGTGGATGCCGTCCAAATCGAGCCCGGGGTCGGGTTCAGGGGGATCGGGTTGACGTGCACCCAGCCATGGCCTCGTTTATTGAGCTCATCGGCGAGGAGCTGTGCACGCCATTCCTGGTCGTTCATGTCCTTGATGAGCGCATACTCGATCGACACGCGACGCCCGGTCGCCAAAAAGTAGCCACGCGCAGCGTCCAGAAGCTCGCCAACCTTCCAACGCGAGTTAATCGGAATCAGCTCGTCGCGCAGGTCATCGTCCGGGGCGTGCAGGGATACGGCGAGAGTGACGGGCATCCCCTCGCCCGCCAGCTTCTTAATCGCAGGCACGAGGCCGACCGTGGAGACCGTGATATTGCGGGCACTCATGCCAAAACCTTCGGGGGCAGGGTCGATGAGACGATGCAGTGCACCGATCACGGTCTTGTAGTTCGCCAGAGGCTCACCCATACCCATAAAGACCACGTTCGACAGGTGGGTCGGTCCACCCGCTAGCTTGCCATCACGGCACGAGGCCCGGGCCTCACGCACCTGATCGACGATCTCAGCCGTCGAGAGATTTCGAGTCAACCCCATCTGACCCGTCGCACAGAACGGGCACGCCATGCCGCATCCCGCCTGCGAGGAGACACACAGCGTGGTGCGCTGCGGATAACGCATGAGAACGGATTCCACCTGCGCGCCGTCGTAGAGACGCCACAGGTCCTTGATCGTGCGCCCACCGTCAGCCTCCAGGGAGACCACCTTCGTCACGAGTGTCGGCAACAGTGCTTCCGACACCGCATCGCGCATCCCCGCGGGAATATCGCTCATCTTCGCCGGATCAGCCTCAAAGTGCGTGAAATAGTGACGCGAAAGCTGGTCAGCGCGAAAAGCGGGGAGCCCGAGGTCCTTCAGGACCTGCTGACGGCCAGCCGCATCAAGATCGGCGAGGTGCGCCGGCGCCTTTCCACGGCGCTTCGCCGTGAACGACAGGACGGGCTTGGCATCCTTGTGTGTGGCACCCTCCGGCGGCTGGTCTGTCGGCCGCACCTCACGCCGTGAGCTGCGACGCGTAGGATCCGCCGGACCCTGTGCATTCTGCGTACATTCATGCGCCCCGTGGGGCTGCTTCATTACTTGGCTCAATGGGTAGACTCCCAAGAAATACCCGGCAGTGCCCACGCGAAAATAAAGTAGGCAACCGGCGCGCTCATCAGCAGAGCGTCCACTCTGTCGAGAACACCTCCGTGCCCGGGCAGGATCTGCGACATGTCTTTCAGGCCGGCCTCACGCTTGATGAGAGACTCAGTCAAGTCGCCCATCGTTCCCACGAAGGCGATGGCGATACCGGCAATCAGGCCCCACCACCACGAGGCACCAAGCAGCCACAGTCCGACCGAGCCCACCGCCATCGCGGTGAACGCGGATCCAGCAAAGCCCTCCCACGACTTTTTCGGCGACAGTGCGGGCGCCATCGGATGCTTGCCAAACATGACGCCAGCCGCCCAACCTCCCGTGTCGTTGGCGATCACCATGAGCTCGAAGACAACGAACACCCACGGGTTATGCCATGCAGCGAGCATGAGAACGACAAAAGAGGCCAGGAACGGAACGTACACAGCAGCAAACGTCGAGGACACGACGTCGCTCATCCGCGATTCCTGTCGATGATCAAGGAGACGCCACGCAGCGCACACGAACACCGTAATGTACAGGGCGAACAGCATGCCCTCGGTGCCCAACCACCACGCACACGTCACCATGCCGATCGCGCCGACATACAGCGGTGTGACAGTCAACGTAATGCCCATGCGCGCAAACGCGCCGGCAAGCTCCCAAATACCGACAAGACACACGAAGGCGATAACACCAACGAATGCGGGAAGCGAGGTGAAGAGCGGGACTGCGACAGCGGCAATCAGCACGACCGCAGTCGTGATTGCCTGTGGAAGGTTGCGCCCGGCCTTCCCCGTCTGCCCACTCGCGGGATGGTTCTCACGAGTAGGCCCCGGGGAAAAGACGCGGGCGAGGAACGAACGATCAGTTGACGCCATCAGATCGTCAGCAGTTCGCTTTCCTTCGTGGCAAGCATCTTATCGATCAGCTCCGTGTGTGCCTTGGTCGTTGCATCCAGCGACTTTTCCGCGCGCTCAACGTCATCCTCAGAGGCCTCGCCGTCCTTCTTCAGGCGGTCGAGCTGGTCCTTCGCCTTGCGGCGTACACCGCGGACGGACACACGACCGTCCTCGGCCTTGCTCTTGGCCTGCTTGACGTACTCCTTGCGTCGCTCCTCCGTCAGAGCGGGCAGGACAACGCGCACGACGTTGCCGTCATCGGTCGGGTTCACGCCGAGGTCGGACTCGCGCAGCGTACGGATGATTTCCTGCGTCGCGGTACGGTCGAAGGGAGAAATCAGAACCGTGCGAGCCTCGGGAATCTGGAAGCTAGCGAGCTGCTGCATCGGCGTGGGGGCGCCGTAGTAGTCAACCAGGAGCTGTTCGAACATCGAGGACGTTGCGCGTCCGGTGCGAATGTTCGCAAACTCGTGGCTGGCAGCATCCACGGCCTTGTCCATCTTTTCCTCGGCTTCGAGGAGAATATCGTCGATCACTATGTGCTCCTTTAAGTCAGTGGTCTGTGAAGGTTATATCACGCCGTCACTAGCGTACCGATTTCATCGCCCATCAGCGCGCGGGTCACCGCACCCTCCTCGCCCATACCGAAGATACGCGTCGTCAGCCCATTCTCGCGGCACAGCGCCAGCGCCGAGCCATCAATCACCTTCAGGTCACGGCGGAGAGCCTCCGAATACGTCAGCGTGTCGAAGCGATGGGCATCGGGATTCTTGTTCGGATCATCGTCATAGACGCCGTCCACACCGTTCTTCGCAACGAGGAGTTCATCGCAGTGGATCTCCAGGGCTCGCTGCGCGGACACGGTGTCCGTCGAGAAATACGGCAGACCCGCACCGGCACCGAAGACAACGACACGTCCCTTTTCCAGGTGACGAATCGCTCGCAACGGGAGGTACGGCTCTGCGACCTGAGCCATCGTGATCGCCGTCTGCACGCGAGCCGGAATACCCGACTGGTCGATGAAGTCCTGAAGGGCCAGGGCGTTCATCACCGTGCCGAGCATGCCCATGTAGTCAGCGCGCGAACGCTCAAGACCCTCACGCGCCAGCTGCGCGCCGCGGAAGAAGTTGCCGCCGCCGACAACGATCGCAACCTGCACGCCCTCGCGAACGGCCGTCGCAACCTGCTCAGCGATGTTACGAACGACCTTCGGATCCAAGCCGATCGATCCACCTCCGAACGCCTCTCCAGACAGCTTGAGCAAAACGCGGCGGTTCGTCGACATGACGCTTCTCCTTTATGACGGCCCTGAGAGGGCGGAACGCTTAGGAACCATACTACCTGGTAAAAGGAAAGCGGCCCCGCCGTTGGGCGGGACCGCTCCCTTTTGTCAGCAAGCTGACGACGTCACCAGATCAGGCACCCACGTGCACGCGCACGAAGTTGGTGGCCTTGGCGCCGGCCTCCTTGAGGACCTGGCCGACGGACTTCGAGGGGTCACGGGCGAAGGCCTGGTCAACGAGGCAGTTGTCCTTGAAGAACGCGTTCAGGCGACCCTCAACGATCTTAGGAACGATGTTGGCGGGCTTGCCTTCCTCGAGCGTGATCTTCTCGAGGGTGGCGCGCTCCTTGTCGAGCACGTCGGCCGGTACCGAATCGCGATCAAGGTATGCGGGCATGTAAGCGGCGACGTGCATCGCGATGTCGTGGGCAACAGACTTGCCGGCAGCATCGGTGACGACGAAGACGCCAACCTGCGGGGGCAGATCGGGGTTGGTCTGGTGCAGGTAGAGGTCGACGTTCTCGCCCTCGACGCGCACGATGCGACCAACCTGGAGCTTCTCGCCGATGATGGCGGCGAAAGCATCCAGACGATCCTTGACGGTGCCCTCGCCCATGGGGGCGGCGAGCAGCGCGTCCAGGTCGGCAGCGCCGGACGCAACGGCAGCAGCCAGGACCTCGTTGGAGAAGTCAATGAACTTCTGGTTCTTGGCGACGAAGTCGGTCTCCGAGTTAACCTCGACCAGCACGCCGACGGTGCCGTCGGTCTGCGCGGCCAGCAGGCCGGCGG
>ERZ772968.1643-NODE-1643-length-10191-cov-16.669100_pt1 | contig 10191 bp, 11 predicted proteins | sample MGYA00580674_ERZ772968 | MGnify/ENA primary metagenome ERZ772968 (study PRJEB29015, sample SAMEA2737940) | human oral metagenome | biome: human oral; feature: human-associated habitat; material: dental | place: China | collected 2138 ...
CCGCGGACAGCGCCAGCAGCACGGCCAGCAACCCCACGGACCCCTGTGCCCGTCGGACAAGCCACCGCCACCGCGACAACATGACAGGACTATAGATGAAAACACTGAAGATTTCCACGAAAGCACCCTTGAACGGCAGCGAGTCGAGACAAGGATCTTCACCCCGAGCACATCCGGAATGCTACACATTTCACCAACAATGGCAAAACAGGAGTAATCGCACACACGAGACATAAGTCTACATTATGCCAGAATCGAAGCTTCGGCGAAGAGCTCAAACAGCCAGCCGCATCGGAAGGTTGTTGAAAATTTCTACACGGTCAGCGAGCGAGTGAGATCCTGCGACTTGGTAGCACAAACCGCAGAAACTGACTGAACAAGTGAAAGAAAGTCCATTCCGGAACCGACCGTGTGGCAATGAAGGCAACACAGCCTATTTTGATTAAAGAGAGCTGTACCTTATCAAGAAATTCTAAGCGCCGCAACAAGTTCCCGATACAGATTATCTCGCCCAAGCAAATCCTCATGCTTTCCCACGTCGCGAATATATCCTTTATCAAGGAGAACTATCTGATCAGCCTCAATAACCGTCGAAAGCCTATGCGCAATAGTAATCACAGCACCTGATTGTGCAGCCTCTTTGATCACGCCCTGAACCACCGCCTCAGTTATACCATCGAGCTGAGCAGTCGCCTCATCAAGAAGAAGGACCGAAGGTCTATGAATCAAGGCCCGGGCAAGAGCAAGCCGCTGCTTTTCGCCTCCGGAAATATTAAAATCTGTAATCTTAGATTCAAGTCCAGCAGGCATGGATTGAACCATTTCATGCAGATTTACTAATTTTAATACTTCCCACGCCTCTTCATCAGAAGCATTGTCGACACGAAGCAAAATGTTATCGCGAATACTTCCAGGAATAACCGGAGCTTCTTGCTCGACATAAGAAAAATTAGATCGAATATCTTCAAGAGTCAAATTCCAGTAAGGGACGCCAGCAAGTTCCAACCAACCCGAAGTCGGCTCAATAAAGCGCAAGAACAGTGAAAAAACTGTAGTTTTACCAGCGCCAGAAGGCCCAATCAGGGCAGTGTGGCCAAAGCGAGGAACATCAAAAGTTACATCATTTAACACGCATTCGTCAGAACCATCATAAGAAACCGCTACAGAGCGTAAACTCAGAATTGGCCCGTCGGCTTTAGGAAGCGCACTCCTTGCAGCCAGAAATAATTCACTTCCCTCTGAGTCAATCTGCTCTATCTCACGAATGCGCACCGCAGCAGCCAATCCAGCTTGCAGCGAGGAAAAATCCTGCCCCAAACTCGCTACAGGCTCTATAATATTTAGAGAATACATCAAAAAAGCCACCAACGTGGAAACAGCAAGCTCTCCATTTCCAATACGCCACGCCCCAATACCTAAAATCATTATAGTTGCCAATTGCACGCCCCCGCTACCAGCTATTCCCACCAAAGCTGAATACCAAACCGACTGAACAGCATATCGCATCGATTCTTTGGCCCTCGCCGAAACGCGCGCTATCTCACGTTCTTCGGCTTGGCTAGCCTTAATTGTACGCAAAGCACGCATTCCGCCTTCCAAGATCGACCCAAATTCTCCCACGGCTTGCTGCGCTCGAACACTCTTTTCGCCAATTTTGGGGAGCAGAAATTTGAATAAACCTCCTATGGTTAGCAGCGCGAACAACGAAATGAGCATCAAAGAAACATCAAGAAGCGTCATAAATATAACCGACCCACTGATCGAAATAACGCCACTAATGATTCCAATCATGCTAGACGTAGTGGCCGCGCGCAAAAGCACGGTATCACTAGCTGTTCGTGCTACTAGCTCTCCAGTCGGGAACCGCTGAATCTCCTCAAGTCGAGCATGAAAAAACTTCTGCACGAGCGAACTGCGCGCATCAAATACAACCTTCTCTGCAACTCTTCCCAACAACAAAACCTGCATCATTCCAGCAATAGTCCCTACAATTAAAAGTAGGATCAGCACTACCGCTGGGAACATGTAGTCAATCTCACTGTCAAAAGAGTCTAGTACCCACTTTGCCGCCATAGGGGTAGCTAGAGTCATTGCTGTTGCCAAAAAGGCAAGCATAACTCCTAATATGGTCTCACGTAGATATCGCCTCGTATATGACCATAGAGCAAACAACCCTCCACGCATCAAACTCCTAGAGGTTCCATAGGCTTTCATAAATATCGATTAATTTGCAACCAATCCCAGACGTTCTCTGAGCAAAATTTCCCAAGTCGACAAGCCGCTTGTAAATAAGCCTCCTACTCACTGGATTTTGTGATCTATATAGCATCTTGCTAAACAAAAACTTCTTCCTCGCACCCGAGAAGAATTAAAAGCTAACCCGAGCCTAGCCAAGAGCTTTGTTCTTGGAGGAAAAATTTGGTTTACGCATCCAGCAGCAAAATTTTGTTTTATGCGAACTAAAAACCAAGTTTTAAAGAGAAACCTCCCAGTTAAAACGAATCGAAGACCACCGCAATCAAATAAAAATAGATAGCTAAAGCCTGTTGCAGTTAATAAACCATCAAATCTACCTTCAAATTAATTTCCCAAGAAGGAAACCGCTATTCAGGGACCTTCTCACCATAAAAGCTGTAGAAATAATGGATTTGGAATCCTGCCAGGCATCAATAGGCTGGCTAGCGAAACTAAAACACCTGATCGCCCCAGCATCAGGCTATCGTCAAGAAACAAGCTAGAGTTCTTAAACTCTAAGATTCTATTCAGCAGAACGGCAGAAGCCTCCTCGGCTGCAAGATCCAGATGAAGCTCTTTTAGGCTCATGAACCGACCTGCTAGACCATGGCAAAGCCCTATGTCAGTAGGCAAAGGAGCATCTGCTAAGGCCGAGACCTGCTTTTCCAGAAGCTGCTTTGCCTGGGGGATCGTTACCATCGCCATAGCCAAGCCTTCCGTTCCATGGCACCAAGAACAGAGTGATGGAGATTCATCCATAACTCGGTTATACCATGAGATCCCATCAGAACGCAGAAGCGAAAGTTGGCTTCCCCAAGCTCGATCCAATAGACCCTGATAGGATTCAGCCATAGAGGAAGTTGCAACCGCCAGAGCAATTCCAGCTGGGCCATGAGCCAATCCGCCCACCCAATTCATATCTTCTTCCCATCTATGCACACCCCTATTATCTTGCTTCTCAAGACGTTCTATCTGCTCCGCACAAGCTTTCTGAAGCCTACGAGCATTAGTAACTGCTAGGCCAGCTAGTTCTAGCTTATTAGCGAACAGCCATGTCCCTGCCGCACCAGAAATGATGTCATGCCCAAGATGAGAGACTTGCTCGATCGCATTCTCACAGAATCTCTCGGCGATCTTATGGCGAAGCGCTTCCTCCGATGCACTGGTAATCAGTGAATAAGCTATACCTGCCATTCCCTCAAAAAAACCTACGGGATACTCATGAGTCATTTCTTGTAGCAAGTTGAAAAGGGAATCAAATACCTTTCGTTTGATCAGCTTGGTCTTCTTACTTAACTTTACCCCAGAGCGATTAGCGCACTCTAAGGCGAACAGTACGCCTGCAGATCCATGGTAAAGCGAAAACAAACTATTTGCTTGCGCCCACTCACCATCCTTATCCATCTGCAAATTAATCCAGACAGGATCGCCAGAACGGTCATAGGCGCAATCCGCTATAGCATCCGAAATTTCACCGATTTCACGCTCAAGCGTCCCACATTTTCTCAATAGATTCACCCGAGATCCACCCTTAGAGTTTTGTGGCGCAAAGACATGCGGCTTTTCTCGAAGCATTTCAAATGATTGTCGGATGTATCTGTAGTCCAACAGCTGTCTACTTTCTGAACATGATTCAAGAATCCTTGCTTTTAGAAATTCGCGCGGAGATTGGATCTTCTGCCCAAAGTAATGATCTGAATCGAACTCGAGCGAGAATATTGGAATTTCGGCATCGAGTATTGCGCACGTCTCATGCTCAACAACGGAAGGCAACCTAGAGTTATCAGTTCCTCTGAGCCATTTCATTATTGTGGAACGCCTGAGATCATGATTCTGTAGATATTGGGGATAGGTGCTACGCCGAATGCAATTTTGGTAAATTTGAGTACTTTGCAGTACGACACGAGGATTCGGAGCATATTGGTCAAATATTGCTAATATATCCGGTACTGAGCTTTTCCTCAACACAGTGCGTACATCCGAAAAACCTGATGTGAAAGCATTCTCTTGGGTATGATTGAAAAATTTCCGCTTAGCACGATATCCATCGCGCATCGCAGCGTACCGCGGTCTGCTTAGATGCACAGTAGGCAGTCCATCATCTTCTAAGATATGAATAGCCCACGCGGGTGGATTATCATCAACATTTCCAGCGAGTGCCCCCCAATCTACTTTTGGCCCCGATGGTGTGGGCGAAAAACGACTCGGAAGAATTCCTACCTGCCCTAAGGAGCCCAGTTGTTTCATAATACTCTTATTAATGAACCCCTCTTCAAGACACGGCGCTGGCACGCATTCATAATCGACAATCACCGGCCCTTTCTTCGAGGTCGATACCCTTGCCCACTGCGGTCCCTCGTTGAAGGGCGAGTTCGCCCGCAGCGTGAACTTCACCTGCGTGCACACCGGCTGGGTGTTCACCTGCTCAATCCACAACAACGCCCGCGTCCATGTCCTGGCCGCTTTCGACCTGTTCGTCGAGCAGATCCCCTTCGCCGTCACAGGGATCGACTGCGATAACGGATCGGAGTTCATCAACCACGACCTGATCGGCTGGGCCGCCGACCGCGACGTGTACTTCACTCGTTCACGCCCCTACAAGAAAACGACCAAGCCACCATCGAGTCCAAGAACAACCACCTCGCGCGCCGCTACGCCTACCTGCTAACGCTACGACACCAGCGAGGAGCGCTAAGTCTTTAACCGCCTGTGGAAGCAGGTCAACGTCAAGCTCAACTCCCCTAGACCTCCACCCGCAAGCCCACCGGATAGGGCCCTGAAAAGGCCGGCAAATACAAGCTCCTCTACGAACTCCCAACACCCCACTGGACCGGCTACTAGACACCGACGCCCTAATCAAGGCCTAGAAGACTGACCTGATCTCCTACCACAATCACCTCAGCCCCGCCGCCATCACCCGCCGCATCGTCGATCTCAAAGATACCCTCACCCGCCTAGCCAGGGACAAGACCGACCAGCTCTACCTCACCCAGATCCCCCGGCATCCCGTCCGATGTCCGCAAAGGCATACGAGCCAGGAAAGCCTCCCCCGGAATACGCAGGCAGTCCTACATGAGGCACCGACAACAATTCGCGGGAACCTTGACAAGAGACACCCCGGTCTCCACTGCTAACAAATTTAGACCTCAGGACTACTTTATTCTTATATATTCTTGATTGCTACTGCTTGCCATGACACGCTTGGCCGGGTAAGCACCAGGGACTGTTCAAAGTCGCGGCTATGGAAGTGTGACTAGTAGTTTTGCTGCTCGGTTGAAGTATCGAACAGCGGCAATGACTTGGACCGTTCCCGATAGGGGGCCTGGTGGAAGTCTTTGTCGAAGACGAAACCACGGAGCTTTTGCGGGCGGTTCTCTATTCACCAAGAACCTTGACTCTGGGCTGCGATATCGTCGGCAGAGGTCTGTGTCATGAGCAAAGAGCAAATGAGGTATCCCGCCTCGCTGCGGCAACTCCCCTAGTTGGTGCGGATACGGCGTACTTGGAGGACTTGAGCTGCCATGTGGAAGACGACCCATTCGAAGGCCTGATCGTCTTTGAGGGTTCGGATATAACAGTGGCCATGAGAGGTGCCGGTGGTGGCGTGGGAAGAAATCTTGCCTCACAGAAAGGTAACCAGTTGCCGTCTGAATCGGGGGTGCATTGCGCCCCGGGTTTGGTGGAAGCAGTAATGACAGGAAGGATCACCGCACATGGGACAGGGGAAGTACCCGATGGAGTTGCGTGAGCGGGCGACTCGGATGACGTTGGAGGCGCTGGCCGACCCGGCCCGGGCCAAGGGAGCGGTCCGCAGGATCGCCGTAGAGCTGGGCATTCACCCGGAGGCCTGGCGCACCTGGGTGCGTCAGGCCGAGATCGACCAGGGCACCCGCCCCGGGGGTCACGACGGATCAGGCCGAGCGGATCAAGAAGCTCGAGGCCGAGAACCGCGAGCTACGGCGGGTCAACGCGATCCCTGAGGAGCGCGTCGGCTTTCTTCGCGGCGGAGCTCGACCGCCTGTTGTGCTGATCTGCCGGTACATCGATCAGCACAAGGAGGAGCTCAGGGGTCGAGCTGATCTGCCAGGTTCTGCTCGCCTCAGGCGTCAAGGATCGCCCCTGAGCACCTAACTACAACTCGCAGGATTCGGCTTTCCAGCGCCAGGAGCGTGCGTGAGGAGGCCCTCAAGACCGAGGTCAAGTAGGTTCACGCTGACAACTACGCCGCGTTCGGGGCCCGCAAGATGCAGGTGATGCTCAACCAGTCCCAGGTCGCCGAGCACCACGGGGCGGGTTGCGTGGCCCGCTGCACCGTCGAGCGCCTCATGTACGCCTTGGGAATGCACGACATCCGGCGCGCTACGCCACCGCGCACCACCCGCTCCGCAGTGAGGGACCAGTGCCCGACGGACCTGGTGGGCCGACACTTCTTGGCTTTCCACCCCAACCAGCTGTGGGTGGCGGACATCACGTATGCCCGGACCTTCAACGGATAGGTGTACATCGCTTTCGTCGCCAATCGTGTACTCACGCCGCATCGTAGGGTGGCAGACATCCACCAACCTGGCCCTGGAGGCCCTGAAAATGGCCATCTGGCAACGCAGGCAGCAGGACACCGAACTGACCATGCTCATCCACCACTCCAACCACAGGGATCCAGTACCGGGCGGTCCGCTACGGGCAAGCACTGGGAGACTGCGACGCCGCCGCCAGCGTCGACTGGGCGCACTGGTACAACACCACCCATCCCTACTCCACCATCGACATCCACACCCCCGTCGAGCACGAGACTGTCGCGCGTCAGACTGTGTGGCAGGGGTGTTGTGTAGGTCCTGAAGGAGAGTTTGAGCATGGGGAGACCACCCTTGATTCCGGTGGAGAAGAAGACCCGGATTGGAGTGCTACACGTTTCGTGGACAGTGACGAAAAACAGGTTTAATCGAACATGTGAGGTAAAATCTGTATTATGTCCGCATCTAAGTGCAGCGAAGAGTTCAAGCAGCAGGTCGTGTTGGAGGTCTGGACTGCTATAGATACACTCACCCACTACGTCGTCCCCATCGACAGAAATTGTTTGCCGCCATCTTGAAACCGCTTCATGTGTAGACCAGTCGGGTCGCACATCACCGACGACGACGCGGTGTGCGAGACCGCGGACTCGCCCCGGCGACCATCCCCGGAAAGGCGACCTGTTCCGACCCAGTCGTCGCATGGCACATTCCCGCCACGCTGGAACGGCTCTGTGGCTGGCGAGAGACGAGTCCGACCCACCCCGTTTCCGGTCTCGGCGTTCCCTACCAGCGGCAAGCAAGATTGATGCATTGGTGTTGCGATGCGGTGATGCTAATGTGTTCTCATGCGAACGACGCTGGACATCGATGACGACGTTCTCGCCGTCGCGAGGGAGAAGGCGCGGCGCGAGGGTATCTCCTTGGGCCGTGCCGTGTCGGCCTATGCGCTGCGCGGGATTCACAGTGGCGAACCGAACTCCGGCTCTCGCGGAGTCCCGGTCTTCACGCCCCCTCAGGGAAGCCAGGCCCATACAGTGACCCTGGACCACGTCGAGAGATACCGCGATGGCGACGAGTGAGCGAACACTGCGCCTACTCGACATCAACGTGATGATCGCGCTTTCACTGGCCAATCACGTTCATCACAAGGCCGCCACCAGCTGGTTCGAGGACATCGACGCGTGGGCCACGTGCTCGATCACCGAGTCCGCGTATTGCAGGCTCCTGCTCAACCCGCGGGTCACGGGGTTCGAACTCGGGGTTTCAGAGGTCTTCGACGCCCTGAGGACATTCTGTTCGGCCAGCGGGCACGAGTTCATTGAGGACTCGGCATCGCCGACCTCTCCTGCCATCGATGTCAGCGGAATTGTCGGATACCGTCAGATCACGGACTTCCACCTCGTGGATCTCGCGGCGCACCATGGAGCGGTGCTGTCGACGCTGGATACCCGGATTCCCCTTGCTCTCGCAGATGACGATCGCCACTTCGTCGAGGTCATTCCTGTCGACTGAGGGGACGCAACGCACCAAGCGGGATGAGTCGGCGCGTCCACCGTCGTGTTCTCGTACCGGGCCGTGCCGGTCACGATGGTGGAACATCGGATCACCCGATCCGGTGCGCGGTTACCGGAGCACCGGAACGGAAAGTCATTCCTGCCCCTTCCCGCGTTTGCGCGCCCGCAGGCCTTTCCAGTACTCCAGGCGCTCACGGATGTGCCGCTCATGCCCGTTGGCGGTGGGCTCGTACAACGGCCGGCGCTCGACGCCGTCGGGCAGGTAGTCGGCGCCGGAGAAACCGTCGGCCGTGTCCGGGTCGTACTCGTAGCCCTCGCCGTAGCCGAGCTCCTCCATGAGCCGGGTGGGGGCGTTGATGATGTGGGCCGGCGGCATGAGCGAACTGGTCTCGCGCGCCAGCCGCGCCGCCCTGCTCGAACGCCCCGAGTTCGAATCCCACACGGAAGCGGTCATCCGGCAGGAGCGTCTCGCCATCCGCACGACGCGCAGCATCGCGGCTCACACCGGATACCGGTCCGTGAACGACGACCTGTTCTGGCGCGCCGTCACGCAACGGGTCCCCGCCATACTGGACCGGCTCCGCTGACGGTGACGGCCTCTCCCACACCCGTGAGGGAGACGAGGACCGTGCGATCAGTGAATTCCTGCACCAGCGGGTGCGGGATTCCCGCTCCCAGCCGCACGGAATGCACCCGTGGGAGGGAACGGGACCGCCTGCGGGGTCTCCGGTGTGAACGATCCCGGCCGACGATGCCGGACCGGGGTCCTGGTGCGGCCGGTCAGCGGGCCGGGGTTCCCACCAGCGACTGGTAGGCCGTGTTGTGTTCCTGGTCGTCGCCCGTCGTTTCATCCCGCGCGGGCTCCTCGGAGGTGGCCTGAGGGGCCGGTTCGGGTTCGTCGCCGAACATGGAACGGCGTCCCTCGAAGGCCCTGCCGAGGGTGATCTGGTCGGCGTACTCGATGTCGCCGCCGACGGGCAGCCCGGATGCGGGCCGGGTGACGCGCACCCCGAAGTCGCGCAGCATCCGTCCCAGGTAGGAGGCCGTCGCCTCGCCCTCGGTGTCGGGGTCGGTGGCGAGGATCACCTCGGTGACGGTCCCGTCGGCTAGGCGCTGGAACAGTTCCCGGGTGTGCAGGTCGCCGGGGCCGCGGCCGTCGATCGGGGAGATCGACCCGCCCAGCACGTGGTAGGTGCCGCGGAACTCGCCGGTGCGTTCGATGGCGACCACGTCCTTCGACTCCTCCACCACGCACAGCAGCGACCGGTCGCGGCGCGGGTCGCGGCACACCCGGCAGCGGGTTTCCTGCGACACGTTGAAACACACCTCGCAGAACCGCGCCGCCTCCTTGACGCGGCGCAGCACGTCGGCGAGCTGGAAGACCTCCTCCTCGGGCGCGTCGAGCAGGTGGAAGGCGATGCGCTGCGCGCCGCGCGGGCCGATGCCGGGCAGGCGGCTCAGCTCGTCGATCAGGTCCTGGATGGGGCCCTCGTACAACTCAGAAACCCATTCCCGGGATCTGGGGGGTGGCCGAAGCGGCCGCCGACTCCACCTGCTGGCGTGCCGACCGGAAAGCGGCGACGATCAACGCGGACAGGCTCTCGGTGTCCTCCGGGTCGCAGGCGGCGGGCGCGATGGTCACGTCCAGCAGCTCACCCAACCCGTTGAGCTTCACCGTGACGAGATCGCCACCCGTGGCGGCCTCGAACTCCCTGGCGGCCAGGTTGTCGCGGGCAGCGAGCATCTGCTCCTGCATCTGCTGGGCCTGGGCCAGCAGCGCATTCATGTCGAATCCTTCGGTCATGGCGTCCTTCCGTCGCGCTCAATGATAAGAGGTCCCACGGACAGGCGAGTTCTCCCGCACGCCGATCGAGCCCCCAAAGCTGGTTGAGCCGGGTCGCGAGGAACGAGCGACCCGAGTCGAAACCACC
>ERZ772968.1644-NODE-1644-length-10184-cov-7.885675_pt1 | contig 10184 bp, 9 predicted proteins | sample MGYA00580674_ERZ772968 | MGnify/ENA primary metagenome ERZ772968 (study PRJEB29015, sample SAMEA2737940) | human oral metagenome | biome: human oral; feature: human-associated habitat; material: dental | place: China | collected 2138 ...
AAGGAAACAAGGTGATTCTTGAAGACCTCGACTTTCTCACTTATGGGGTGGAGATTAAGGCCGAGAAGGAATCCGCCGGGTCGGCTTCTTCGTCTGAGCTTCCGGGGAAGAAAGCCGATGCGGCCTCGTCGTCTGGTGGATTTCCGGCCTGGGCGTGGGCCGCCGTCGGTGCCGGCGCGCTGGTCGTGATCGCTGGTCTTGCGTTCGTCGCGGGCAGGCGTCGGGGCACGGCTAAAGCCACCGCTCGTCGTCAGCAGAGTCGGATGCCCGCCGGAAACGGCTACGAGCCGTCGTCTGGCGGGGGAAACTCGCTTCAGCAGCAGGCTTTCGGGGACGGGGCCGGGCAGGATCCGCAGAAGCGATTCCGCCCTTAGTCGGGCGCGCTTGACGTTGGCCACGCCAAGGCGTGGGTGCCTGTTGCCAGAGCGGAAACTATGCCGTGCCAGGCTTCTCTTTGAGCGCAGGCAGCCCTTCAAGTCTGTCTCAGCGGCTTCAAGGAGGTTCTTGAAAGGGCGTGGTCTGTGGGGATCGCTCATAGATGCGCTGTAACTGCGGCATCTGAGAGGGACCGTTCCGAAGCGAAACGCGGAGGCCGGCACACCACCTAGCGCGCCGGCCTCCGCGTGTTTGTTACGGCTGGAGTTTAGCGGGCATTGCCCTCGTTTTCGGTTGCGCGGTGTCCGGCTTCGAGGAAGGTGACGGTCTTGTCGGTCTCGTAGGCCGTCACGTCTATGCCCGTATGATCGCGGTTGCGTTTCTTCTTGTCTGCGTTGCGCGCGGGACGTCCGGTCAGGGAGGACATTGCTCGGGACGACGAACCGGTCCGAGCCTGTGGGGCTTTGCCCGTCTGTGAGCGTGCCGTCAAGGAGGACGCCCCCGTTCCACGCGACCCGGCCCGTGCCGTCAAAGCCTCGCTTCGCGTCGTCAAGCCCGCAGTTTTCGTCCCGCGGGCGGCCGTTGTCTTCCCGTTTGCCGCGGCCCCGCGGCCGATTCCTTCCTTTGAGGCTCCTGCCCCGCGGCCGATTCCTTTCGCGTCTGGTCGTGTTGTGCGGGTTGGCGAGGCGCTGCGCGAGGACGTTCCCGCCGTGCGGGAAGCGGTTGATTCTGTTCGGGCGCTGCCGGGCTTGCCGACAGGGGAAGACGAGCCGGTGGTTTTGCGCACGGCCGTGGTTGCCCCGCGCACGATTCCACGCGAGGTTGACGCCGAGCTGGTCGGAGTGCGGGCCGCTGTTGTGGCCCCGCGCAGGATTCCTCGCCCTCCGGAGGACGAGGTGGGCCGGGCGATGCCAGAGGCCCCGCCCCGCACGATTCCACGCGAAGCGGACGACGAGGGCGCGGGGGTTCGTGCCGCTGTTGTCGCTCCGCGCAGGATCGAGCCAGACGAAGAGGGCATTGTGCGAACCGCTGCGCCGGAGCGCAGCGTCCCGGCCCGGGAGCCCGGTGCCTCAGCCGCTCGTGCGGCGCGTGCGGCCTGGTAGGCCCTGAACCCGGCTACACCGCCGAGAACAGCTCCGCCCCCTATCGTGAGAGGATCATGATGTGCCCCTGTTCCGCCGATCGGCGCAGCATGAGGGGTCGGCGAGCCGGGAACGAACACCCCCGAAGGCACCGGCGAGTAATGCGATCCTTGCAACGACACGCCGCCGGCAGAACCTCCGTCCCTTATGGTTGGGACGTGGCCTGTGTGGCTGCCCGGAGAGCCCACCGAAAGGTCTGGACTGGCCCGCCAGTCCGTGGCCGAACGCGTCGGCGCCGACCCTGCCCTTGGCTCCCCGTTCCCCGGCTCGACTTGCCGGCGGGAATCCATATGCTGTGCCAGCCGCTCAACGAGCTTGGGATTGTCCTTGCCCAAAATCGCCCGAATCTGATCTTGAAACGGAAGTCCGCCAATAGCCGTCAACGTCCGCCCGTTCAACGTTGACAACGTCTTCGTCGCCCGCTTCTCAATCTCGGCATGCGCAACACTGCGTTGAGCCTCAAGCTGGGCGACTACTTCAGAGGCACCCTGCGACCCGGCATTCTTGCCTCCTTGGGCTATTTTACCAATATAAGCGTTGTTGATTTTTGCTAAATCCGATTGGATTTGGGCACTTTCGTGTTTGGCTTGGATTCCACCTGCCAGAGCGTCTTTGGATACGTCAATGATCTTTTGGAGATTGTCGGCGTCCTCGTACAAGCCCGTGGCGATCCCATCGAGGATCTTACAAGCGGCGTTGGCTGTGCCTCCCTCCAAACCCAAATCCGAGGCGACCTCGCGATTGATGGCGGCGATCTCGGTCAAAGAGCTCTTGACCGAAGAAAACAAGCGAAACGAATCCTCGATCGCGCTCGTGCGCCAATCCTCAATCCCATGCAGCCGGTCCGCATTCGGCGTGGCCATAACAGGCTCCTTCCCGCAATAGATGAGCGTAGGTGTTGGTGAATACGTAGATGTGTGAATGTGGACTTGTCTGTCAGGCCGCGCGTCCCTCAGACGATTTTGGAAAACGCCTCAAAGGCGGATCGAGCCTGGTTGTAGCTCTTGATGATGTCGGACATCTCCTCGGGGCGTCGGTAGGTGAACTTCGTATCCAGGGCCTGCAACCGCCCCAAGTACGCGCTCTTCTCGGACTCGTTCAATTCGAGGAAGCTGTGCAAGGCCCGGCGCATGCGTTCGATGGCGGCCTTCTGGTTGCGCGAGATGGACGAGAGCTTGCCGTCCAGCACGATCACCGAGGAGTGCAACGGGGAATGGAACTGGTCGAGCTCTCCGATGCCCGACCAATGCTCCCCGCCAGACGCCCCCGACCCCGACGAGCTAGAGCCGGACGAAGACCCCGACGAGCCGGAGCCAGACGGGGGCGGGCTCAATCGCCCGGAGGACCCGGCGCCCGTCGTCGCCCCGGCGATGGCCTGAGCTGCCACCGCGAACTGATGCTGGGCGGTGTCGAACTTCTGGCCGGCGCTCTCCAACTGACTCAGCCGCTGATTAAACTTATCGGGATCCAGGCGAAACACGGACACGGCCAAACTCCTTTCCACGCCGCTACGGACGTTGAGGCAGCAAAAATGCAACAGTGAGGAAAAATAGGTAGACAAACGGATGCGGACATGAGGTCAGTATGCGGCTTTGACAGTCGCATACCGGGTTGGCGAGCAGCCGTGGATGTGGCCGTGCGCCTCGGGAGGCCTGTGGCGGCTGTAGGACCTACAGTGTTGCCACATGTATAGCCTACAGGGATTCGGTCGGTTGTCCACCCCAGAATGGGAAACCTCATGCAATAGTGTAATCAATGTCAGTGATGACGCGGAAAACTCCTTGAAACACGTCCCGGCGGAGGCAAGCCATCGGTGAAGAATCGCCTACGTATCAGCAGTTATTTGGTCATCTATAGTGTTTGGCAAAGCCTATAGAAATGTTTTCTAGTGTGAAAAATGCAAGAGCTTTCATTTTGTGTTTCATGGGAAGTTTTCGTCGTCCTCTCGCCGTCGGTGCTTGGGTCGGCGCACTGCTCTGGAGATCGGCGCACCGCTGCTTGGGCTGGCGCACTGATGTGGAGCGTGCCGCCCTGCTGCGGGGCCTGCCGCACCGCTGCCTGGGCCGCGGCGTATTGCAGGGGGCCGGTGCACAGCGGGGGCCGGTGCGCTGCTGCAGTTCACAATGCGGCCGCCGTCGTCTATGCTTCTGGCTCTTCAGCGGGCGCTTCGTCGTGCTCGGAGCGGTCACGCGTGTAGCATCGTGTGCGGATCGTTTGCGACGCAATCGGATGACGGAGTCCTCCCGCACATTCGAAGTCGTTGGGGACGGCGAAGGATAGAGGCTGGTTGCCGCTGGCCGTCGAAAGACGACCGGTTGCCACCGGCTGTCGGAAGGCGGCTATCTGCCAGTGGCCGCTGAAAGCGACGAAGGGCGGCCGACATGCTCGGAATCAGCGGCGGGGAGTTCTTGGTGCTCCTCGTTGTCGGCGCGCTCGTTCTCGGCCCTAAAAACATAGCCGAAGCCCTGCGCGCAATGCGCAAAGGAATTGAAGCCTTGCGGCAGTGGAGCGCCGGCATGCGGGCAGGGGCCGACGGCGAATTGGGCGTCGCGGAAAAGGAGGTCGCAGCGCTCGCAAACCTGGACCTCCGCCAGCTTGACCCTCGCAGGATCGTACGCGAAGCCGTGCGCGACGAAATGGAGGCGTGGATGGCGATGGCGGGCGCGGGCGGCGCGGGGCCCTCGAGTTCGGAGAAAGGCGCCGACCCGGCCGGGGACGGGGCGAACAGGGCGGCTAGAACGGCTGAAAGGGCAGCTTACAGCGCCGCGGCCTTCGCTCGCGCCGGTTCTGAGCGCACCGGCTCAAGGCGCACCAGTTCGAAGCGTGCGGGCTCCAAGGGCGCCGACGCAGCGGCGACGAAAGGCGCGCACGCCACGCAAGGTCTGGACGCGTGCGCCCTGCAAGAACCGGCTGCGTCCGCCCCGCACAAGCCGGCCGCCCAAGCCACGCAAGGTCCGGACGCGCAAGGCCCGCATAAACCGGCCGCACATGCCCCGCAAGAACCGGCCGCGCAAGCCGAACCCGAGCCAAACGAAAAGTCGCCGGGCGAGCTTTCCGCCGCGCGGGACTCGATTGAAGGAGACAAACTGTGAAACCCTCGCACATCATTGTTCTGGTCGTCGTTCTCGTGGTGGTCTTCGGAGCTTCGAAGCTGCCCGACGTCGCTAAATACTTTGGGCAGTCGCTCAAAGTGCTCCGGAAGGAGATGCGGGAATTCCACGACGAGGATTCGGCCTCCGCCGCCAAGCCGTCCGGCTCCTCTGCGCACGAGGGGCGGGCGCCTGCGGGGCCGCCCGCGGGCGAGCAAAAGTCGCCCGAAGGGAACGGACCGTCGTCCGACGACGGGCGAGCCTGACAAGGTTCCCTGTTCACAAGCACAGCGGAAAACGCAACGTGAAAGCAGATCGAGGCCGCGCGGCAGGAAGCGTGACATGACGGCAGACGGAGCCCGCGCGAAAGAGCCGCGCCCGAAGGACCCGCGCCCGAAAAGGCCGCGCACGAAAAAGCCGCGCACGAAAAAGCCGCGCACGAAAAAGCCGCGCGCAGCAAGGGCACGGCCGTTCGACGCGAGCGGCCGGCGGCGCATCCTCGGCAGGCTGAGCTTTCTGGCGGATCGACGCCGCAATCCCGAGGGCAGGATGAGCCTGGCCAGCCACCTGGGCGAGCTTCGCTCGCGCTTCATCCGATCGCTGGCAGGGGTGTGCGTCGGCGCCGTCGTCGGCTGGTTCCTCTATGAACCGGTGCTCGATTTCATCCTCGAGCCGCTGACCGCGCTCGAGGATTCCCGCACGCAGATCAACTTCCAGACGATCGGAGCGGGATTCGACCTGAAAATGCGTATGTCTCTGTGGATTGGCGCGATCGTTTCGAGCCCCTGGTGGATCTATCAGGTCGGCGCCTACATCGGCCCCGGCCTCAAGCGCAGCGAAAAGGCCTACGGCGCGGCTTTCGGCTGCGTGGGCGTCGCGCTTTTCGCCGCGGGAGCGTTCAGCGCCGTCCGGATGGCTCCCCACGCCGTCAGAATTCTCCAGAGCTTCGTCCCCGACGGGAGCTATTCGCTGCTCGAAGCCGGCTCCTACGTCACGTTTTACACCCGGCTCGTCCTCGCTTTCGGGATCTCTTTCCTTGTTCCCGAAGTGTTGACGGCGCTGAACTTCCTCGGACTTCTCAGCGCGCGGTGCATGCTCGGCGCGTGGCGTTGGGCGGTTGTCCTCGCCTTCGTCTTCGCGGCGATCGCCAACCCCCTGCCCAGCCCGTGGCCGATGACGGTCCAGGCCTTCGTCCTCATCGGGCTCTACCTGGCCGCGGTCCTCATTGCCTGGGCCAACGAGAGAATTCGGGCGCGTCGTCGAAGCGGAGAGCGAACCGGCCTTATCGGCGAGCCGGCCTGCGAATAAAATGAAAGGCAGACACAACGACTTCCAACGACACTGCGACCCAAGGACCGCGATGACCGTATACTCTCTCCTCGATCTGGCCTTCGTCGGACCGAGCGAAACGCCTTCGGACGCCTTCGCCCGGTCCGTTCTTTTGGCGCAGCGGGCGGAGCGCCTGGGCTTCGAACGCATCTGGTACGCCGAGCATCACAACATGCCGACTATCGCTTCCTCCGCGCCGGCCGTGCTCATTTCCCATGTGGCCGCGCGAACCTCGAAGATCAAGCTTGGCGCGGGCGGCGTGATGCTTCCCAATCACGCCCCGCTCATCGTCGCCGAGCAATTCGGCACCCTCGAAGCCCTCTATCCCGGCCGCATCGGCTTGGGCCTGGGAAGAGCGCCGGGCACTGACCCGCGAACGCTCCGCGCCCTGAGGAGGGATCCGAACGCAGCCGAAAATTTCCCCGACGACGTCGCAGAGCTGCGCGGCTACCTCGCCGACGCGACGGTCACGCCGGGCGTGAACGCCAACCCTGGGCGGGGGTCCAAGGTGCCGCTTTACATCCTCGGATCCTCGCTTTTCGGCGCGCAGCTGGCCGCCGCGCTCGGCTTGCCGTATGCCTTCGCGTCCCATTTCGCCCCGGAGATGCTGGAGCAGGCGATCAACGTCTACCGCGCCCGTTTCCGGCCCAGCGAGCAGTGCGCGCAACCTTACGCGATCGCAGCCGCGAATTTCATTGTGGCGGATGAGGAGGAGGCCGCGAAAGTCCAGAATGCCGAGGTCCTTCGGCGTCGCGTGAGGATGTTCGCCAAGGGCGCCGAGGAGATTTCCGACGCCGATCTAGACGCCTACATTGCGTCCGGCAAAGCCGACCAGATCGTCGGGATGCTGAAGTATACGGCCGTTGGCACGGGCGGGGACGCCAAGCGGTTCCTCGACGGATTCGAGGCGACGACGGGCGCCGACGAGGTCATGCTCGTCAACCTCTCTCCCGGAACCGCTCAGGCGGAGCGAGGCCTCGACCTCCTCGCCCAAGCGGTTGTCCGGCCGGCGCGCTGAGCCTCAAACGCCGAACTTCTCGGCTTGTTCCCGGATCTCGCGCAGAAACTTCTCGTGGCGACCGCCGCCCTGCTTGTTGACCTGGCCGAAATGGGTCCAACGGACATTGCGCAATCCGAGTGACTTCATGACCGTGGAAATAAACGTTCCCTTGATCGGGTTGCCCGCGAACAGCCGCAGATACCACTTCGGCGCGATGGCGGTGGTGATGACCCACGATTTGCCGATGTGCTGGAGTTTGCCCTTGAGCCCGGTCTTGGTGTCGATGTAGGCCCATGGCTTTTTCATGACCTTGTCGAAGAACCCTTTGACATTGGGCATCAAATAGGACCACCAAATCGGGGACAGGACGATGAGGGAGTCCGCCTCGTCGACCAGCTTCTGGTACGCGGTGACAAGCGGATCGGCCGTTTCGCCCTTCTTGTAAAGGGACAGCTCCTCGGTCGAGTAGTTTGGATCGAAGCCGTCGGCGTGCAAGTCGATTACCTTGTAATTCTTGCCCGCCTTGTCTAGGCCGGCCGTGACCGCCTCGAGGATCGCGTGATTGAAGGATTTACTGTACGGGTGGCCGTAAACGACTAGGGTGTGAGACATTGTTCTTCCTTTCTTTGTCTCAGTGCGGAACGGTTTGCGGCACATCGCTCCATGTGTTTCGTGCGCCGGCCTGTCCGCATCGGATTTGTTTGCCGTGTTGGCATTCGGTTGTCAGGTTGGCATTCAGCTGCCGGGTCGATTCGGGTTTTTCTGCGTTTGCTCATTTCTTGTCGACGCAATCTCCCCCTTCTTTATGGGCTGCTTGCTCCTCTTCCGCCGGGCTCCGGGGCTCTTCGGCGGAGGTCTGCGCCGTCGCAATCGACAGCACGGACCTCAACGCCGCTTTGAGAAAAGCGCTCCGATGGCGAACGGTTCTGGACGTCACGAGCTTCGAGTAGCCCTGAATGAAAGACCATAGGCTCACGAACAGGTCGCGCCCGGCTTCGTCGGCGCTGCGCCACGGGGGCAGAGACTGGGACTCGACGAGCCGCCCGATCTCACGGTGGACGAAGGCAAGCAGCTCCCAGCGGGCCCCCGCCCCGGCGTCGACGGCGGACGTGTTGTTGCTCGAGGGGCCGAAAAACGCGAATTCGAGGAGGTTGGGGTGCTCTTCCGAATACACGATGAGGCGTTCGCCGATGTCGAAAATTGAATCGACGGGGCTCTCGTGGGCCGCCGCGTCCGCGAGCGCGCCGAGCCTGCCGGACATCTCCTCCTGCGCGGCCTCAAAAAGAGCCGCCTTGTCCGGAAAGTGTTTGTACATCGCAGGAGTCGAGATCGAGCACGCTTTCGCCACGGCCCCCAGAGTCACCGAGGGCCAGCCCGAGGCGTCGATGATTTCGACGGTTGCCGCCGCCAGACGGGCTCGTGTGTCCGTCCGCCGTTTGTCGCCGGACGCCTCGCCGCGTTTCGGCCGCGCGCTCGGTTCCGCGAGCCTTTTCTGTTTCTCAGACTCGGCCAGCGAATGGATTGAAATGGATGTACCCATAGCAATAGGTTAATCCTTTTAACCTAAATCGGCAAGTGTGGAGCGTGGGCGCGCGCCGGGCAGTGTTGCCCAAGCGAGCGCGGCGAACCGCCGAAACGGGGCGATGTCGGCCTAAGCGCGGCGCAATATGCGGCGAAGGCAAAGCGCGACGCCGAAACAGGACGGTGAGGGCCTGAGCGTGGCGCGATAGGCAGCGGAGGCGAAGCGTGCCGCTGAAACCGGTGATGTCCGTGCAAACGTGGCGCGATGCTCAATGTACGCGCTCGCGAAGTCTTGTGCGCCGTTCTCGCGTATCAGATAATGAACTCGGGACGTCCGGTTTTCTGGACGTCTTGGAGTGAGTCAACGGCGATGCGGCATCCGCGCGCCGGTGGCAGGGATTGAGGCTTGGCACTGCGCGAAACTGACAGTTAGCGCGGTGTCTGAGCCCTTTTTATTGAACCGCCCCTACTTTTCGCCCAGCAGGCGTTCGCGCGCTTCGGCGTCGTCCTCGGCCCTAAGCCTGGGAACATTGCTGTACTGCGGCCGCTTGCCGAGCTTGCCCTCGTAGAAGGATCGGATTTTCTCCATGTCGGCTTTGACGTCGCCCGTCAAAACGATGCTGTGGCGCCAGCCGTATTCTTTCCGCTGCCTGTCCACGAAGCCCAGCTGAAGTGGAAGTCCCGTTTCAAGGCAGATGCGGTAAAAGCCGGACTTCCAATACTCGCGATTGGCGCGCGTTCCCTTCGGGGCGATGACGAGGGCGAATTCCTCGCTGTTCTTCGCTTCCTCGACGATCGAGCCGACGGTTCCGTTGCTTGACGAGCGATTGACCGCTATTCCGTGTGCGAGCTTGATCAAGGGACGCGTGAAAGGATTTTTCACGAGCGATTCTTTCACCAGAAACTTGTAGTTCCGGTCGATCGACCAGAATGCCATGACCATGAAGAATCCGTCCCAATTCGACGTGTGCGGAGCGCCGATGAGAACAACCTTTTCCGGAAGCGGATCGGTGACGCAGGTCCATCGCGAGAAGCGCATGTACGTTTTGGCGACGAATTTCTTCAGGCCCATGGGAGTCCTTCCTTTGTCCTTCTCGTCGTAGTTTACGTCGTTTTAGAGCGGCGCGCCGCCTTCGGAAAAGCCAAACGGCGGCCGGACGGGATCGGCGGGCGACGCCGAGGTGTGCGCCTGTTCCGATCGGACAGTGCCCCGGGGCGGCGGGGCGTCGGCGCGACCGGGCAACTTTGGCGGCGACCCCTCCGGCGCGGGGCGCGCTCTGCTTGCTGTCGCAGATTCCCATTGCGCCGAAGGTGACTCGGCCGGCGCGGGGCGTGCTAGAGGAGGCGAGGGCGCACCAGACGAGGAGGCGCGGGGCGCACCAGACGAGGAGGCGAGGACGCGCTAGAGGAGGAATGAGAACACCGGGGAGTCCGGCTCGAGCTTTTCGATGCTCAGAGGGGATTCCTCCATGCGGGCCAAGAGTTCGCCGATCCGCTCCGGCTCCTGGATTTCAATGCCGACAAGGGCGGGCGCAGTCTCGCGGTTGTTCTTCTTCGTGAACTCGAAAAGCACGATGTCCTCGCCGTCGGTCAGCACGCCGTCGAGGAAATGGCGGAGCGCCCCGGGCTTTTGGGGGAAGGTGACGAGGAAATAGTGGCGTAGCCCCTCGTAGACGCTCGAGCGTTCCACGATGTCGGCGTAGCGCGAGACGTCGTTGTTTCCGCCCG
>ERZ772968.1645-NODE-1645-length-10181-cov-9.173514_pt1 | contig 10181 bp, 7 predicted proteins | sample MGYA00580674_ERZ772968 | MGnify/ENA primary metagenome ERZ772968 (study PRJEB29015, sample SAMEA2737940) | human oral metagenome | biome: human oral; feature: human-associated habitat; material: dental | place: China | collected 2138 ...
GAGCGCCTTCGTGCGGTGGAAGTCGCAGAAAATGCCCTGCGCCGTTACATCCATGGTCAGCTTCGCGTGCGCTGTCACGGCAGACTCGCACGCATCGAGATCGAGCCGGCGGAGTTCGATGTTTTCTGGCAGCATCGGGAAGAGATGGAAGATGCCGTGCGGTCGGCAGGCTTCACCTATGTGACGCTCGATCTTCGTGGCTACCGCATGGGCAGTCAGAATGAAGGTCTGGATATGGATTCGTAGAGGATGCACCGCGCCTAGAGGAGATGATTCGCCTCTTCGGCGCGGTTGCTTTTTTTCGCCTGTTCGCTATAATGGAGGTAGATATTCGACGGGAGCAGAGCCGTACAGGTGCGGCAAGGGAATGTATGCTTTTGGATATTCAAGGGGGTGTTCAATATGGCGCAGACAACATTCAGCGTGCGGATGGAAGAGGGGCTTAAGAGACAATTTGAGGGATTGTGCCAGGAATTTGGGATGAATATGGCGACCGCTATCCATGTGTTTGTCAGAGCCGTGGTACGAGAGCGCAGGATACCTTTTGAAATCTCTTCGTTGGAGACGGAGTTGACGAGGGAGGGCGCTATGCAGGCGTTCATGACTCTTCGCCAAGAAGCAAAGAGAAGCGGTGCGGTTGATATGACGTTGGAAGAAATCAATCGAGAGATTGAAATGGCTCGACAGGGAGCAGGGAAATGACTTGCCTTGCTGTGGTTGATAGATGGAGCATATCTCGTTACTGGAAACATGAAGCATTTTCCTGAAAGGCCATATATCGTTACACCAAAACAGCTTTTGGATATTATGGACAGTTGAAATAGATTGCACAGGGGAGGCGCACACATGGCGATTTTGCCTAAGCTCAATACGATGGAGTTTGACAAGGAGATACCGTTTGAGGTTTCGGCGCCTTTTGAGCCGATGGGGGATCAGCCGCGTGCGATTCGGGACTTGGCGGCGGGCATCGAGAACGGGCAGGAGGCGCAGGTGCTCCTCGGCGCTACGGGCACGGGCAAGACGTACACGATCGCCAAGACGATTGAGCGCGTACAGAAGCCGACGCTTGTTATCGCGCACAACAAGACGCTGGCGGCGCAGCTGGCGAGTGAGTTCAAGGCGTTCTTCCCGAAGAATTATGTCGGCTATTTTGTCAGCTATTATGACTACTACCAGCCCGAGGCGTATATTCCTTCGACGGATACATACATCGAAAAGGATGCGTCGATCAACGACGAGATTGATGAATTGCGCCACTCGGCGACGTGCTCGCTCTTCGAGCGGCGCGACTGCATCATCGTCGCGAGCGTTTCGTGCATCTACGGTCTCGGCTCGCCGGAGAGCTACCACGAGATGGTTTTGTCGCTGCATAAGGGGCAGACGGTCGCGCGTGAGGACATCTTGCGCAAGCTCGTCGCCATTCAGTACGAACGCAACGACATCGCCTTTGAGCGCGGCCGCTTTCGCGTGCGCGGCGACGTCATCGAAGTGTTTCCTGCGGGATGGAATAACCGCGCCGTGCGCATCGAGCTTTTCGGCGACGAGGTTGAGCGCATCCTTGAGTTCGACGTCCTGACCGGAGAGATCTACGGCGAGCGCACGCATTCGATGGTGTTTCCTGCTTCGCACTATGTGACGAAGAAGGAGGACATGGAGATCGCCATGGCGGCGATCGACGAGGAGAAGATCGCGCAGGTCGCGCACTTCAAGGAAGAGGGCAAGCTCATCGAGGCGCAGCGCATCGAGCAGCGCACGAACTACGACCTTGAAATGATGCAGGAGATGGGCTACTGCTCGGGCATAGAGAACTATTCGCGCCACCTCACGCACCGTCCGGCGGGCGCGGCGCCGTATACGCTGCTCGATTACTTCCCCGACGATTTCCTCATCGTCATGGACGAGAGCCATGTGACGATGCCGCAGCTCAAGGCGATGCTCAACGGCGACCGTTCGCGCAAGATTTCGCTTGTGGAAAACGGCTTTCGTCTGCCGTCCGCTTTTGACAATCGTCCGCTTTCTTTCGAGGAGTTCGAGCAGCGCATCAATCAGATCATCTACATCTCGGCGACGCCCGCGAAATATGAGCTGGAAAAGGCGCAGCAGGTCGTCGAGCAGATCATCCGCCCGACGGGGCTGCTCGATCCCATCGTCGAGGTGCGGCCTTTGGCGGGGCAGATGGACGATCTTTTGTCGGAGATCCGCATTCGTGCGAAGAAGGACGAGCGCGTGCTCGTGACGACGCTGACGAAGAAGATGGCGGAGAACCTCACGGACTACCTGAAGGACATGCAGGTGCGCGTGCGCTACCTGCATTCGGACATAGCGACCTTCGAGCGCGCCGAAATCATCCACGATCTGCGTGCGGGCAAGTTCGATGTGCTCGTCGGCATCAACCTGCTGCGCGAGGGACTCGACATGCCCGAGGTGTCGCTCGTGGCGATTCTCGACGCGGACAAGGAGGGCTTCCTGCGCTCCGATACGTCGCTGATCCAGACGATCGGACGCGCGGCGCGAAATGCGGGCGGCAGGGTCATCCTTTACGCCGACCGCATCACGGACTCGATGAAGCGCGCCATGGACGAGACGGAGCGCCGCCGCACGGTGCAGCAGGCGTACAACAAGGAGCACGGCGTCACGCCGAAGACCATCGTCAAGCCCGTCGTGCCGCTGATCGAAACGACGCTCGTCGCCGAGAGCCGTGCCTCCTATGGCGAAGATTCCGATGGAAAGAAAAAGAAGCTCACGAAGAAGCAGAAGGAGTCTCTGATCCGCACGCTGCTCGCCCAGATGCAGACGGCTTCACGCGCCTTGGAATTCGAGCGCGCCGCAGAACTGCGCGACATGATCATCGAGCTGGAAGGCTCGCTGCCGGGCAAGAAGAAAAAGGGCGCGTGAGGAAATTGTTGTTCGGAAGGCGCTGTGGTATACTGTAAATTGAAGCACACAAGCGGAGGCGACACTTTTGGAGAAACTACTGCGTGAGATGCACGCTTGGATGGCGGATTACATGCGTTCCTTCTATACGGAGGACGAGGAGGTGCAGCAGGCGATTCGCATGAAGGAGGTGCATACTGGCCGTGTGACCTCGATTGCCGTGGAGCTTGCCAAACATCTGCATCTCTCTGCGCACGATGTGCAGCTGGCGGAAATCATGGGGCTTTTTCACGATGTGGGGCGCTTTCGCCAATTCACGCTCTACCGCACGTTCAACGACGCCGTATCAGAAGATCATGCGGCGCTCGGACTCAAGGTGCTCGACGAATTGCCGTTCCTTTCGCGTCTTATGCCCGAGGACGAGGCTCTCGTGCGCTTTTCCATTCTGAACCACAACAAGAAGGTCATCGCGCCGACCGAGGACGTGCGCGAGCTTTTCTTCGCGCGGCTTTTGCGCGACGCCGACAAGCTCGATATCTTCCGCGTGCTGCGCCCGTTTCTCGCGCCGCCCGACGGTACGGGCGTCAGTCCCGATTTCCTCGAAAAGTTCATCGCGGGCGATCAAGTGGACTACACGAAGATTCGCACGATGGACGACCGCAAGCTCGTGCGCCTCATGTGGGTCTACGACGTGAATTTCAGCTGGACGCTGCAGCGCGTCAAAGAGCGCGGCTACATCGAGGACATCATCGCGCACTTGCCTGAGGATCCGCGCATGGCGCTCGGCATCGAACGGCTGCACGCCTATGTGGAGAAAAAGTGTGCCAAGGAGGACGCGGCGCCGGCGGAGGTTCTGCAGCGCGGGAAGTGATGCCGGCCTGCAGGGAGCCGCGGGATGGTTGTGTCTGCGGGAGAATCTTCGCCAGAAGTCTCAATCGAATGTTTTTTCAGGAAAATTCAGCGAGCAGAAGGATTTTCCGCGTTGCGCCTCGAATAAAGAGGCGTTAAATTTTTTCTTGAGGAAATGCTGAACGGATCCGTGCTTCCTCAATTTCCGGTGCAGACGGCGAAGCGTTGATCGGATGCGCCAGAAGGAGCTGCAAATATGGCAGAAGCGATATCATCGAATTTCATTTATAACATCATCGACGAAGATTTGAAGAGCGGCAAGCATCCCGAGGGCATACATACGCGCTTCCCGCCCGAACCGAACGGCTATCTGCACATCGGTCATGCGAAGTCGATCTGCTTGAACTTCGGCACGGCGGAGAAGTATGCGGGGCTTTGCAACCTGCGCTTTGACGATACGAATCCGACGAAGGAGGATACGGAGTACGTCGACTCGATCCAGGAGGACATCAAGTGGCTGGGATTTTCCTGGGGCGATCGCCGCTACTATGCGTCGGACTACTTTGAAAAGCTCTACGAGTATGCGTGTGCCCTGATCGAGCAGGGGCTTGCCTACGTCGACGATCTCACGGCGGAGGAGATCCGCGCCTATCGCGGCACGCTGACGGAGCCGGGCAAGGAGAGTCCCTGCCGCAATCGCAGCGTCGCGGAAAACCTCGCGCTCTTTGAGCGCATGAAGGCGGGCGAGTTCCCCGACGGCAGCCGCGTGCTGCGTGCCAAGATCGACATGGCGTCGCCGAACATCACGATGCGCGACCCCGTCATCTACCGCATCGCGCACGCCGTGCATCATCGCACGGGGGACGCTTGGTGCATCTATCCGATGTACGACTTCGCGCATCCTCTGTCGGATGCTATCGAAAATATCACGCATTCCCTGTGCACCTTGGAGTTTGAGGATCACCGTCCGTTCTACGACTGGCTTCTGGAAGTCCTGGGCTTCGACAAGAACACGCGCCCGCGCCAGATCGAGTTCGCGCGGCTCAACGTCACGAATACGATCACGAGCAAGCGCAAGCTGCGCCAGCTCGTCGAGGAGGGGCATGTGCGCGGCTGGGATGATCCGAGGATGCCGACGATCTCGGGGCTTCGGCGGCGCGGCTATACGCCGGCTTCGATCCGCGACTTCTGCGAGCGCATCGGCGTCGCGAAGTCGAACAGCACGGTCGACGTGGCAATGCTTGAGCACTGCGTGAGAGAAGACCTCAATGAGCACGCTGCACGCGTCATGGCGGTGCTGCATCCTTTGAAGGTCGTGCTGACGAATTATCCCGAGGACAAGTCGGAGGAACTTTTGGCAGAGAACCATCCGACGCGCGGCGGCAAGCGCTATGTGCCGTTCTCGCGCGAACTTTACATCGAGCGCGAGGATTTCATGGAAGAGCCGCCGAAGAAGTTCTTCCGTCTGCGCCCGGGCGGCGAGGTGCGCTTGAAGCATGCCTACATCATCAAGTGCGAGGAAGTCGTCAAGGATGAAAAGGGCGAGATCACAGAGCTTCGCTGCACCTATGATCCCGAATCGAAGTCGGGCGGCAGTGCGGCGAACCGCAAGGTCAAGGGCACGCTGCACTGGGTATCGGCAAACGATGCGCTCGACGCCGAGGTGCGCCTCTACGACTATCTTTTGAAGACGGACGATGAGGAGACGACGGCAGACTTCATCGCGTCCTTGAATCCGCATTCTCTCGAAGTCATCGAGGGGGCGAAGGTCGAGCCGAGTCTTGCGCGTACGGCGGAAGGCACGCACTATCAGTTCCTGCGCACGGGCTACTTCGTCGTGGACAAGGATACGCGTCCCGACAGGCTCGTGTTCAACCGCGTCGTCGGACTCAAGGATTCGTGGGGAAAGGTCAAGGGTTGACATGGGCAAGATACCGAAGGGGCTTTCTGACAAGGCGATGATCCAAGGCTTCGAGGAAGAGGCGACGCTCGAAGACTGCTTCCTCGCGCATGAAGCGCACGAGGAGGAAAAGCGCCGCCGCGCCGTGCGCGAAAAGGAAGCGGATCTTTCGCGAGCGGCACTCACGCCTGAACTTCTCGATCGGCTGGGCAAGGAGCTTCTGCAGCTGAAACTCGATCTCTTCGCCGAGGGCATCAAGAATTATCGCATAGACATCAAGCGCGAGGGCACGACGATCATGCTCGCGCCGAAAGAGACGAAAGGGAGGTGAGGCGGCTTCTTCGCGGGCGGGCTCCAAGATGAAAGGTGTTTTGAGATTCATTATTAAAAATTTATGAAGAAAGAAGTGTAACCAGTGGAAACAAGCACAATTGTTGCTATCGTGATCTTCGTCGCGGCTTACGCGCTGATCATTTCAGAGAAGATTCACCGCACCATCATTGGTATTTGTGGCGCCATGCTGATGATCCTCCTCGGAATCATCAACCAGGAGACCGCGATTCATCACATTGACTTCAACACCCTCGGACTCCTCATGGGCATGATGGTCATCGTGAACATCACGAGTGAGACCGGACTCTTCAACTACCTCGCAATCTGGGCGGCGAAGAAGGTCAAGGCGAAGCCGATCTCCCTGCTCGTCGCCCTCTCGCTCCTCACGGCCGTCTGCTCGGCGCTTCTTGACAACGTGACGACGGTGCTTCTGACGGTGCCGATCACGTTCAGCATCACGAAGCAGCTCAACGTCGATGTCAAGCCGTTCCTCATCGCGCAGATCCTTGCGTCGAACATCGGCGGCACGGCGACGCTCATCGGCGATCCGCCGAACATCATGATCGGCAGCGCCGTCGGCCTGCAGTTCATGGATTTCATCACGAACCTCACGGCGATCTGTATCCTGATCTTCATCGTGACGATCGCTCTTTTGATCGTGATTTACGGCAAGAAGCTCCACACGACGGACGAGCTGCGCGAGAAGGTCATGCAGCTCGATGAGAAGAGCCAGATCGTCGAGCCGCGCCTCTTGAAGAAGTGCCTGTTCGCGCTCGCTATCACGATCAGCCTCTTCGTGCTGCACGGACAGCTCCACCTCGACACGGCGACCGCCGCCATGACGGGCGCAGGCCTCCTGCTCCTCATCAGCTTCCCGCAGAAGGAGGCGATGATCGCGAAGGTCTTGTCGAAGGTCGAATGGCTCGCCATCTTCTTCTTCGCCGGCCTCTTCATCCTCGTCGGCGCACTCGTCGAGACGGGCGTCATCAAGATGCTCGCAGAAGAGGCGATCAAGATCACGAACGGCGATCTCACGGCGACCTCGATGCTCATTCTTTGGATGAGCGCCTACGCTTCGGCGTTCATCGACAACATCCCGTTCGTCGCGACGCTCATTCCGCTGATTCAGGACATGGGGCAGATGGGCATGACGAACCTCGATCCCGTATGGTGGTCGCTCGCCTTGGGCGCCTGCCTCGGCGGCAACGGCACCTTGATCGGCGCCTCGGCGAACGTCGTCGTCGCTTCGATGGCGGCGCAGCGCGGCAAGCCGATCTCCTTCATCAGCTTCATGAAGATCGCGCTGCCGATGATGACGCTCTCGATTGCGATTTCGAGCGTCTACATCTGGCTCAGGTATCTGTAAACCGTAAGTTTTTTGGGGCGCACGGGGAGACCCGCACGCCCCTCTTTCTCTAGGAGGACTTTGTTGTATGGAGAGATATGCTCCGCAGGAAATCGAAAAAAAGTGGCAGGAGAAGTGGCAGAAGGACGACGTCTATAAGACGGAGATCGATCGCACGCAGCCTGAATATTATGTGCTGGAGATGTTCCCCTACCCGTCGGGCAATCTGCACATGGGTCATGTGCGCAATTATTCGATCGGCGACGTCATCGCGCGATTCAAGAAGATGCAGGGCTGCAATGTGCTGCACCCGATGGGCTTTGACGCCTTTGGCATGCCGGCGGAGAACGCCGCGATCAAGCACGGTGTGAAGCCCGCCGACTGGACGTATTCCAACATCGAGAACATGAAGCGCCAGCAGATGAGCATGGGGCTTTCCTACGATTGGAGCCGCGAGGCTGTGACCTGTCGTCCCGAGTACTACCGCTGGACGCAGTGGCTCTTTGAGCTTTTCTACAAGAAGGGGCTTGCCTACAAGAAGGAAGCGTCGGTCAACTGGTGCGATACATGCGGCACGGTGCTCGCGAATGAGCAGGTCATCGACGGCAAATGCTGGCGCTGCGACTCCGAGGTGCACAAGAAGGATCTCTCACAGTGGTTCTTGAAGATCACGGACTATGCGGACGAACTTCTCGCCGACCTCGACAAGCTCAAGGGCTGGCCCGAGCGCGTCAAGACGATGCAGGAGAATTGGATCGGCCGCTCCGAGGGCTTGGAATTCGACATCGACGTGCCCGCGCTCGGCGAGAAGATCGCCGTCTACACGACGCGTGCCGATACGGCGTACGGCGTGACCTTCGTGGCGCTCGCGGCGGAGCACCCTCTGATGGAGAAGATCCTGAGGGATAATCCGAAGGCGGAGGAGCTTCGCGCCTTCGCCGACAAGGTCAAGGCGCAGTCGGAGCTTGAGCGCACGTCGGGCGAGTCGGAAAAAGAGGGCATGTTCACGGGGCTTTACGCCGTCAATCCCTTCAACGGCAGGAAGGTCGAGCTTTGGGTCACGAACTACGTCCTCGCCGAGTACGGCACGGGCGCCGTCATGGGCGTGCCGTCGGAGGATCAGCGCGACTGGATGTTTGCGAAGAAGTACGACCTGCCGATCATCGTCACCCTGCGCCCGAAGGATCGTGAGCTAAAGCTTGAAGAAATGACGGAAGCCTACACGGACAAGGACGGCATCCTCGTGAATTCGGCGGAGTTCGACGGCATGGAGATGCACGAGGCGCTCGCGGCGATTGTCGAAAAGGCGGTCAAGGAGGGCTTCGGCAGGCGCAAGGTCAACTATCGCCTGCGCGATTGGCTCATCTCGCGCCAGCGCTACTGGGGTGCGCCGATTCCCGTCATCTACTGCGACAAATGCGGCGAGCAGCTCGTTCCCGAAGAGGAATTGCCCGTCAAGCTGCCCGAGGATGTGAACTTCGAGCAAGGCGCCGTTTCCCCTTTGGCGCAGAGCGAATCCTTCGTGCACTGCACATGCCCGAAATGCGGCGGTCCAGCAAGGCGCGAGACGGACACGATGGACACCTTTATCTGCTCGTCGTGGTACTACATGCGCTACACCGATCCGCACAACACGCACAAGCCGTTTGCGGCGGACAAGGTGAACTACTGGGCGCCTGTCGATCAGTATATCGGCGGTATCGAACATGCGATTTTGCATCTTCTCTATTCGCGCTTCTTCACGAAGGTGCTGCGCGACGAGAAGCTTCTGGATTTTGATGAACCGTTCCAAAATCTCCTGACGCAGGGCATGGTCATCAAGGACGGCGCGAAGATGTCGAAGTCGAAGGGCAACGTCGTCTCGCCCGAGGAGATCATCCAAAAGTATGGCGCCGATACGGCGCGCCTCTTCATTCTCTTCGCCGCGCCTGTCGAGCGTGACTTGGAGTGGAGCGACCAGGGCGTCGAGGGGGCATTCCGCTTTTTGAACCGTGTCTGGCGCATCGTCGCGCATTTCGAGGATGCGATCAAGGAGGGCATTGACGACTACGATCACTCGACGCTGACGGCTGAGGAGAAGTCGCTGCGCCGCACGCTGCACCAGACGATCAAGAAGGTCACGGAGGACGTCGGCGAGCGCTTCATGTTCAACACGGCGATCAGCGCCGTCATGGAACTCGTCAACGCTTTCTACGCGTTCCAGGACAAGGCGGTTCATCCGGGACTCGTGCGCGAGCTTTCCTTTGCGCTCGTGAAGATGCTCGCGCCGTTTGCGCCGCATATCACGGAGGAGCTTTGGAGCCGCATGGAGGGCAAGGGAAGCGTGCACGATGCAAGGTGGCCGAAGTTTGACCGTGCGGCCATCGTCGAGGACGAGGTCGAGATCGTTCTGCAGATCAACGGTAAGGTGCGCGACAAGCTGACGGTGCCGGCGAATATTGAGCCGCAGGAGATGGAGAAGCTGGCGCTCGCGCAGCCGAAGGTCGTCGAACTCACGGCGGGCAAGACGATCGTCAAGGTGATATGCGTGCCGAAGAAGCTCGTCAACATCGTCGTCAAATGACTTTTTTGAACAATAAAAGCGTTTGCAAGTGCGCCGGGAGTGCTCCTTCCGACGCACTGCGCAGAGGGGCTGGCGCTTCGCCAAGCTCCTTTTCGCGCTTTGCCGAATGGTGGAATCATGAAAGCACTTTTTGAACAAATGATGCAGGATGGCTCGGCTCGAAAGATTGTCGAGGCCTTTTCGCGCCGCGCGGGCAAGACGCTCGTCTACGGTCTCAGCGGCTCGCAGAAGCACGCGCTCTTCGCTGCCGCCTGCGACAATGCAGAGAAGCCCATGGTCATCGTCACGCACAGCCGCGAGGCGATCGAGGCGTGGCG
>ERZ772968.1646-NODE-1646-length-10178-cov-16.041095_pt1 | contig 10178 bp, 8 predicted proteins | sample MGYA00580674_ERZ772968 | MGnify/ENA primary metagenome ERZ772968 (study PRJEB29015, sample SAMEA2737940) | human oral metagenome | biome: human oral; feature: human-associated habitat; material: dental | place: China | collected 2138 ...
TTTTTAACACTTATCTTATCGATTATCGCGGTGAAGGTCTTCAGGCTAAGAAAATTTGGCTTGAATTTTGCAGATTTGGCTTTCCCTTTTTTTGCTATAGAGTTGTATATCATTTCAGACAAGGCCTTCTACCATAGTCTTTTACCCCACCTATTATTAGTATTGTCTGGCCTAGCTATCGCCATCACAGCTTATTTTCTTAGGAAAAAACGGACTTTCTACTATCCCAAGTTCTTTAAATTTTTCTGGCGGGCTGGTTTTATCTTGACCTTCTTTATGTACCTAGCCATGGTCATCGCTCTCTTTTTATAAATGTAAAACAAAACCCATCGGTCTGTACTGACCGATGGGTTTTTCATACGCGCATCTTATGAGTCATTCTTCTGTTGAGAAACAAAGCCCCTCCGATTCTCTTTCTTTTATTCATGAATCTCTAGAGGCAAGCCATCTGGATCAAAGAAGAAAGCCATCTTACGGCCGTCAAAGTCATCATAGCGCAGCTCGGTATGGGGAATCTCCAATCGGTCAAATTCCTCTAGCATTTCTTCGACATCTGTCACTCGGAAAGCCAGATGCCGCAGGCCAGTATGCTCTGGAGCTGGCAAGGCTGGCCGCTTGGGAGCCTCTTCCTTGATGAAAATTTCCAGTGTCAAATTCCCTTTGCGGACATTAAAGAGAATGTCCTGCTTGTCGGGCCGATGGTGCTCATCCAGCATGTCAAAGCCCAGCTTATCCACATAAAAATCCTTAGTCTTAGCATAATCATGACCAATAATTGCAATATGGTGAATGCTATCTAGTTTCATAACTTTTTTCCTTTCATTCTTCAGTAGAGAAAATCTGCCGGCTAACTGCTGGCAGATTTGTATTTACAGGACATTATTCTTGTTAACCAACTGCTCGGGAAAGTATTTAACTTGTCTGCAACACTTTTCTCGGCTTGGTTCCTTCGGCTGGTCCGATAACGCCTGCTGATTCCAGTTCTTCCATGAGGCGAGTGGCCCGGTTAAAGCCGACCGATAGTCGCCGCTGGATCATCGAAGCGCTGGCTTTCTGAGTCTCGATAACCAAGGCCTTGGCTTCCTCAAAGAGAGGATCGCCTTCATCATCGCCCCCGCCAGTATCCAAATCACTTTCAGATACTTCGCCTGGATCAAAACTGTCGTCATAGTCAGCTTCAGCTTGATTCTTGACAAAAGCTACGATGCGCTCCACGTCCTCATCTGAGATGAAGGAGCCCTGCAAACGAACTGGATGATTTTCATCAATCGGCTTAAAGAGCATGTCTCCACGCCCCAAGAGCTTTTCCGCCCCATTCTCATCCAGAATGGTCCGACTGTCTGTCCCACTGGATACAGCAAAGGCAATCCGAGAGGGTACATTGGCCTTAATCAGACCCGAGATAACATCTACAGATGGCCGCTGGGTAGCCAGAATCATGTGAATCCCAGCCGCACGCGCTTTTTGTCCCAGACGTATAATAGCGTCTTCCACTTCCTTGCTGGCCACCATCATGAGGTCAGCCAGCTCGTCCACGATGACGACGATTAAAGGCAGGGGAACCTGCTTGTACTCCGATTGGGCATTGTACTCAGCGACCTTAGCATTATAACCAGCAATATTACGAGCACCGACCTTGGAAAAGAGTTCATAGCGGTTTTCCATCTCATCCACGACCTTCTGCAATGCACGACTAGCCTTGCGAGGGTTGGTCACAACGGGGATAAGCAAGTGGGGAATGTCATTATAAACAGATAGCTCCACCATCTTAGGATCCACCATCATAAACTTGACTTCATCCGGTCTGGCCTTCATGAGAATGCTGGCGATAATGCCGTTGACCGCCACCGATTTACCAGATCCAGTAGAGCCCGCCACCAAGAGATGAGGCATCTTAGCTAAGTCAAAGGAGCGGACAGAGCCGTTGACAGCCTTCCCAAGTGGGATTTCTAGGAGCTTGCTGGCATCTGTCTTCGACTGTTCCCAAAGTTCTCGGAAAGTCACGGTCGCAATTTCAGAGTTAGGTACCTCAATCCCGACAAGGGATTTTCCAGGAATCGGCGCCTCAATCCGCACATCCTTAGCAGCTAGGGCAAGAGCCAAGTCATCCGCCAGATTGGAGATCCGATTGACCCGAACGCCGACAGCTGGCTTGACTTCGTACTTGGTGACAGAAGGCCCGATTTCAGCTCGCTCGACAGTAACCTTAATCCCAAAGCTAGCAAAGGTTTCTTCCAAAATTTTGATATTCTCTCGGACAATCCTCTTTTCCTTGGACTGGTTTTTGGGCTTGTCAGGCGCAAAGAGATTGATAGTCGGTAGTTTATAGTCTAGATTTTCTTTAGCTGTAAAATCCACTTCTACATCTGTATCTGCCTCTGCTTCTTCTATTTCCTCTTCGCGGTCAAAGTCCAGGGGCTCATGAGGATCATACTCTCCCTCTTCAGCATAGTCCGCCTCATCAAAGTCCATAGGCGAGTGAGACAAGTCCTCATCATCTAAAATCTCCCCCGTTTCAGGATCCACTTCAGTCTCTGCCTGCTCTACCTCAATGGCTTGCATAGCTGCCTGTGCAGCTTTCTCCTCCTGCTCAAGGAAACGAAGCTGACGTTTTTCTTCCTCTTTTTCTCTCCAGTTTTGGAAAGCCACGCTAAATTTCTCAGCAAGATCATAAAGCGACCATGGACTCATGAGCAAGACTCCCAGCAAAATCAGGAGCAGCCCGATAAAGTAAGAGCCGATATTTGAAAAAAGAAAAGAAATCGGAGCATAAAGAGCCGCCCCAATCAGCCCCCCGCCAGCAAATGAGGACACTTTAAAGGCCAACAAATCTGTCAGAACTCTTGTAAGCGTTGTAGATAAAACCTGCCCTTTCAAATGCAAAACATGAACAAAATAGGCTTGAAAAATCAAGCTGAGTCCTAAGAAAAAGCTGATAAAGCCTGAAATCTTCCCTTCATGTTTATGCAGCCACTTAAAGAAAAAGAGATAAAACAAGGCAGCTAGAATCGCTACATAAGCCAGACTCCCTACCAGAACCCGAATTAAGTTATAAATGGTGACTCCAAAAGCCCCCAGCTTCAAAGCAGCAAACAACAAAGCGATAGCCAAAACAAAGGTGACTATCATCCGTCGAATCGCTTTTTGTCTTTCTAATTCCGCTTTTGTCGGCCGTCTCGTAGTCCGACTGTTTTTTGTATTTTTCTTATTTGCCATAACTTTCATTATACCATATTTTAAGATCTTCTAAAGAGAAAACTAGCTACATTTTGCAACTAGTTTCTGTTTTATTCTTCTGGTAAAATCACCCAGAAAATGAGGTAGGGAAGAAGTCCGATCCCATAAGCAAAAAAGGAAACTCCCCAGATGACGCGGATGATGACTGGATCTATATTAAAATACCGAGCTAAGCCGGAACAAACTCCCTTCAGATACATTACAAGTTTTTGTTAGATTAACGATTCTTATCTTATTCTACCATAATTTTCCCTAAAATAATTTTCGAAAGTTCATCATCGTCCTCAAAATTTCCGACCCTTTCTTCACTCGAGAAAAGTTTCTGGACATACCCTAGTATAAAACGCGAGAACGAACCAACTAAGAGAATGTTGAGGGAAACAGCCATTACAAAATTTGTTCCCCAAGCTCCCAAATAACGTTCCACTGACAAGGTTACGCCCTAATATTTTGTCAGCGCTTATGATGATCTTTCAAAAAACGAAAGAGCAGATCTTTGACCAATGGTCCCACTAAAAGAACATTTATTAGAAAGGCCGCTATAAAACCAGATGAACAATATAACTTCTTTAAAATTCTAGGTATAAGCGCTCCATTTCTGATGTATCACATTCAATCTATCATAAATATTTTTTCTCGTAAGCAGAAATTTCAAGAAAGTGTTTCTATAGCTCAGATTGGTAATCTTTAGCTATTTTTGCTAGACTATTTAGAAGAAAAGATCGGAAAGGAGAATAGTATGCGAGCAGGTGTGATTGTCTACAATCCTTTCTTGGACAAGATTTTGCTCATTCACCGCTGGAAGAATGGGCAAGAGTATTTCGTGATTCCCGGTGGAACTATCGAACTTGGAGAAGGACCTTTAGAAACCGCCTTACGGGAAATGAAAGAAGAAGTCAATCTTAACTTTTCTGCTGACCAGCTGTACACAGCTTTTTCCCTGAACAATCAGGGAAAAGAGGAGTATTATTTTTACACCGAACTATATACGGCTAAGACTCCCCTCATGCAGGGCGAGGAAGTCCAGCGCAGTAGTCTCCAAAACATTTACCAGCCCGAATGGATCAGCTTGCAAGAACTTTACAACCACAATCTGCGTCCAGAAAGCCTTAAATCGCTACTCTTGGAATTACTGACGCAGGAAAGTTTGAAAAACAAAAGCACTTATAGTAAAATAGCAATAGTTCATAAACTTATGCATAGAAAGGTTATTTATGAAAAAAATCATTCTTTTTAGTCTTTTATCTGCACTTGCTCTGACAGGCTGCTCCACTAAAGAAGATTCTACCACCAAGTCCTCCAGTGCTCCTAAGCAGTCTTCTGCTACCGATACCAGCTCTGAGGCAGCTGAAGCTCAAAAACTCCGTGAACAATACAAGGATGCCATGACCAATGAAAATGCCAACTTCCCACAATTATCTACAGAAGTTGCCGAAGATGAGGCCGAAGTCAAGATTATCACAACACAAGGAGATATTCGCCTCAAGCTGTTTCCTAAATACGCTCCTTTAGCTGTCGAAAATTTTCTAACACATGCAAAGGAAGGCTATTATGACGGTGTGATTTTCCACCGTGTTATCAATGATTTCATGATTCAGACCGGCGATCCTAAAGGAGATGGTACGGGTGGCGAATCCATTTGGAAAGGCAAGAATGAGTCTATTGACTCAGGAAATGGCTTCAAGAATGAATATTCTCCTTACCTCTACAACTTGCGCGGTGCACTAGCCATGGCCAATGCTGGAAAAGACACCAACGGCAGTCAATTTTTCATCAACCAAAGCAAGAAAGACTTATCCAAACAATTACCGACCGACACCTTCCCAGCTAAAATCATTGAAGCTTACAAAAACGGCGGAAATCCAAGTCTTGACGGCGGCTATACCGTCTTTGGCCAAGTCATTGAAGGCATGGACGTGGTAGACAAAATCGCTGCCACAGAAACTGGCGATAAAGATAAACCCAAAACAGATATTAAAATCGAAAAGATTGAAATTATAAAAGAATAGGAAAAAGTCAACTCGAACTCTGCTCATCTTATGAGTTAGGTCCTAGTGTCAACAAAAGAAAAAACCAGTCCCCAAAAGAGGACTGGTTTTACTATGGATTTTTCTAATCATCCAGCAGCTCAACTCCACTTTTAAAGTGATGTATGTAGCTTCTAACTTTTGAGAATAAAGTAGATGCTGAATCTGCAATTAGATTTTATTGGACATAATTACCACCTGTAAAATGATAATACTCTTCCAGTGTGAGACCAGATTCGGAAATTTCCTTGGCCTCTTTTCCTACATAGCGTAAATGCCAACTTTCAGGCACATAGCCAGTAGACCCCTCCTTGCCAACAGGATAGCGTACTACAAAACCATATTTATAGGCATTGTCCAAGAGCCACTGACTAGCTCCCGCTTCTTCAACCAGATTGCCGCTACTATCAATCAAATCAAATGCTAAACCAGTTTGGTGCTCGCTGTAGCCTGGTCTTGCCGAATAACGATCAGCCGCAGCTTGTCCATCTCGATTCACATAACTTTGATAAAGGCCGACTTGAGTTTGATAGCTACGAAAACCGCTATATTGGTTGCTGATAGGATAACCTTTGGACTGCATATCTGCGATTAACTTAAGTAATTCTGCTTTAGCAGTCGGATCCTCACCTGGATTGTAGTCAGCTGATAATGGATAGTGTTTATTGGCGATGACTATTTCGTCATATTTCCCTTGAACGCTATAGTAGCTTCCGTTGTAAGAAACATTTTTATCAACAGTTACGTCCTGTTTCTGCTCCTTCTTAGACTCCGTACCATCCGATTCACTCCTTGTATCTTGGCTAGATGACCGATCTTTTTCAGCCTCTTTTTTTTCAACAGATACCTTTGAGCTACTTGCCTGCTTGTTTGTATTACTTACAGTCTTGTCTTTGGCTGCTGAGCAAGCACTTAAAAGCAAGACTGCCATTGCTAGAAAAATAAGTTTATTAGATTTCATTGTATTCCACTAACTTTCTGAAACTTCAATATTGTAGATTGCAAAGGAATTTCCGGTCGGCTTCAAATAGTAAGTTTTATTTTTTCTATTGACACTATTTGGAGTACTATCAATATAGTGAACTGTATAGTCCTCATAAGTCGTCACAATATAAGAGCCGTTCTCCTCTCTCACTTCACGGATATCCAAAGCTCCTGGATCGTAATAATCAATTTTCGCCTTCTTGACACCGCCACCTGTAGTCCACTCAACCATCTCTTTGTATGCTGGACTAGAAGTATCATAATATTGAGCATAATAATTAGAGCGATTAGAGACCGATCTGAAAACAGCTGTGCGATATTCACTAAGAAAATTGGTGATTTTTGCCTTGTTAGCTTCTACCTTTTTAGCTTCTTCGTCCTTTTCTTTGATCTTATCTGTCACTTCTTTAGGTAAAGATAAAGCAACATCAAGCGTGTCTCCTTTGACAACAATACTTTCCTTGTTGGTTACAAAAGTGTTATCAGCAACAACAAACTTAGCATAAACTTCCAGTTCTTGATGCGGTACAACTTGAATATCTGTTTCCAAGCCACCACCAATTTCCTTGCCATTTACAACAATTTTAAGGTCTGTTGCATTTGAAGCTTCTGCTGGCATAGTAACCTTCAATCGTTTCTTTTCAGACTTAAGATCCAATTTAATTTCATTATTCTTAGCAGTTGCTAAATCAAGCTGAATTTTACTCTCAATTTCTCCGACTTCCGTCTTCCCCTTAAGGGTAAATTCCTGCTTGATAAAATGATATTTGCCAATATTCGTCTCAGCATTCTTACTCAAAGGAAGGCTTTTCTTATCTCCTGCTTTGATGCTCGCATTGTCTAAGTTCGTGTTAACCTTAACCTCTACTGGATAGGCCACTATTTGATATTCCTGAAAAATCCCAAATTTCTTGCTTTTTTCAGTTACACCTAAAAGTTTATTCTGATTGTCATCAATATAGGCTGATTTTCCCTTTGACTTAGCAATGTTGTCCAGCTCGGTCTCAATATTGATTTCTTGACTCTCTAAGTGCTCGACCAAAGCCCTCGCGTCTGCACGTGTCCACTTATCTGAGTTAGAAGAAAGTAGGTTTGCGATTCCATCATAATCCTTTTTAGTAACCGCTTTTGCAAAATCATCCGTAACAACTTTAACACCTGTCACCGAGCTCAAATAAAGAAAGGCTGCCAACAAAACAAAAAGTAGAATAAGAGGAAAAGCAATCATCACGGCCTTCTTCTTCGACCTTCTTTTTTGTATTGGTTTTTGAGGAAATTCCGATTCCAGTAACTCAGAGCGAATAGGCAAATTAGCAAAACCTTGATTTCGTGCTTCTAAAAATTCCTCTTTAGTCGGCTTTCTACCAATATTCGTCTCGAAAGCTTGCAGCCAATTCTCCCGTTGCTCTTGGTATTGATCCGATTCTGAAATCTCTTGCTTTTCTTCTTTAAGAGGCTCCACAACAGATTCTTCTTTAAAAAACTCTAGGGCTGGCTCCTCTTGCCCAAAATTTTGTTCCTGAGTCACCGAGCTTTGCTTCTCTTCAGCTGGCCCATCGTTACTTTGTCCTGCTGGAGCCGCAATAGAAATAATCTTTCGGGGATCAAAATCAGAACGTTTTCCTTCTAAAAACTCATCTGCGGTTGGCTTTCTACCAATCACTTGCTCAAAAAGCTCAACCCACTTTTCTTTCGTTGTCATAAATCACCTCCAAGAACCTTACATCATCATAAGACTCATCAGTAATGAGAAAGCGATGAAAGTAAAGATAAATGTTATCACACCATTGACAATAATTGCCAGTAAATATTTATAAAAAGGATCCATTGACGTGCTAGATTTTGAATAAATCAAAGCAAAGGTTGCACCGACCCCAATTAACACTAAGCCGATCCATGCTAGGAAGAGGGAAACAGACATAATCCCAAGTAAGCTAAATAAAGCAGAAAGAGCCACAAAAGGTAAGACAATCGCATAGAGTCTGCCATACCAGTCAAATGCCTTATTAAAGCTAAAGCTTCCATCCTTATAGACCATGCGTTTTACAGCAAAGCCTCCTAAAATAATGGAGAAAAGAACGAGGGCTGCCGCTATCAGTGAGACCAAGAAAAGTCTAAAATCAAAAGTCGGACTACTGTAAAAGCCAAAACTGACCGAATGAATAATATTATAAAAGTTATAATTCACCACAATAGCTGCAAAGAAAACAGTCAAGCCTAGAGAAAGATAGCCATTTAATTTACTACTTTCTACTTCTGAAGTTGGCGACTTCCAAGCAGAAATAAGCCAAGCCCAGAAACCTTTCATTGTTTTAGAAAATTCACTTGATTGCGCAGGCTGTTGCTGACTATAGTAGGCCTGTGGACCTTGCTGGAAATTCTGCGCATTGAACTGGCCTTGCGGATTGTTTTGATAAGCTTGCTGATTGAAGCCTTGCGGACCAGAAGATTGAGGCTGACCAACAAACTGGTTAGGTTGCCCACCATTTGGCTGTTGATACGGATAGCCCTGCTGAGCAAACGATTGTGGTTGATTAGCAAATTGATTTATGTTTTGCTGTTGCTGGGGAAGCTCTTGATATTACTGCCCAGTTGGCTGAGCGGACGGTGCTTGCCCATTCTGTTCCTGAAAAGCATTTTGCAGCTGAGCATAGTATTCGCCGTTTGAAGCAACTCCTTGTTCTGGAACAGAGTCTGATATGATTGAGCCAGTTTCATTTCCAACTTGGTTCGTACTTGTCACCTCAGGTTCCACAAATTCACCAGCCAGCAAAGCTTGGGTAATTTCCGCATCCGTTGCTGAACGACCATTCACAGCTTCAAAATATTCGAGCCAATCTTGCTTTAACATATAAAGATCTCCCATCTATAAATGATTATCCTCATATTAGTATACAAAAAATTAAGTAAAAATTCAATCAAGGCAATAGGCACGCATAAACACCAAAAAATATGAAGTAAGCCAAATACTTTAATCAAAAAGTAAAAAGACCACATCCTATATGGATACTATCTAATTTACGAAAACTTATAAATTATAGAGACATTATAGAAAAGCGAAAAACCAGAACCCATAAAATATAAAAAACAACAGCATATAGCCGTTGTCTTTTATGAATTAGGATATCGGGAAGACAGGATTCGAACCTGCGACACCTTGGTCCCAAACCAAGTACTCTACCAAGCTGAGCTACTTCCCGATCATAAGTAAAAACGGAGTCATATGACCTCGTTTCCCTTCATGCACCCTAGAGGAGTCGAACCTCTAACCGCCTGATTCGTAGTCAGGTACTCTATCCAGTTGAGCTAAGGGTGCCCTGTCGCATATCCGCTATGCCGAGGACCGGAATCGAACCGGTACGATCGTTACCAATCGCAGGATTTTAAGTCCTGTGCGTCTGCCAGTTCCGCCACCCCGGCCTCAAAGCGAACGACGGGATTCGAACCCGCGACCCCCACCTTGGCAAGGTGGTGTTCTACCACTGAACTACGTTCGCATCTCTATCCAAAAAAAATGCCGGCTACATGACTTGAACACGCGACCCTCTGATTACAAATCAGATGCTCTACCAACTGAGCTAAGCCGGCTCATTTATATTTCTATGCGGGTTAAGGGACTTGAACCCCCACGCCCTAAAGCGCCAGATCCTAAATCTGGTGCGTCTGCCAATTCCGCCAAACCCGCGCTTATGACCCGTACTGGGCTCGAACCAGTGACCCTTTGATTAAAAGTCAAATGCTCTACCAACTGAGCTAACGAGTCTTTCTTCTTGAAACTGTCTAACAATTTCAACGGTCCCGACGGGAATCGAACCCGCGATCTTCGCCGTGACAGGGCGACGTGATAACCGCTACACTACGGGACCTATATGGGAGTTAACGGGATCGAACCGCTGACCCTCTGCTTGTAAGGCAGATGCTCTCCCAGCT
>ERZ772968.1650-NODE-1650-length-10163-cov-2.551939_pt1 | contig 10163 bp, 8 predicted proteins | sample MGYA00580674_ERZ772968 | MGnify/ENA primary metagenome ERZ772968 (study PRJEB29015, sample SAMEA2737940) | human oral metagenome | biome: human oral; feature: human-associated habitat; material: dental | place: China | collected 2138 ...
CGAAGTTTCTGATATGGACGGACATCATGACCCCTTTCCTCGGTGTAGAGATGGCACAAGGCACCGATATGGTAAAGATACGTGGACCCTGACACTGTCCCTATCATACGTGGGTTGGGTCTACCCGTGCCCCACAGGTCCGCAGAAGGAGAAATTGCTTGGGTGAATACGAAGTTAGGTGAGCATGAAGTTAGGTGAGCACGAAAGCCGTGAGGTATGAGATGATGGGAGCATGCAGGAGCATGAGGCGCACGGCTGGTAGGGCGTGCGGGCTTGGCGAGGCAGGTAGGCAGCGAGGCATGCGACGCATGCCCACGAGGGGAGATGGCACAAGTGCTTTCGAGAAGAGGGTTCGTCCGAAGGGCAGGTGCCGTGGCTGCGGGCCTTGGCGCCTCAGCCCTCTTGCCCGCGTGTTCGATCGCGCCTTCCGGTGGCGGTGCCGCATTCTCGGATGGCAGGATGAGGATAGGCGTGTCGATCTGGAGCGCTACAGACGCACTCGGCTCCCTCACCATCAACATCATTCAGAGGGCGGCCGACGCCCTTGGCTGCAGCCTTGCCATCGTGGAGACCAAGCACGTCTCGAAGCAGGTCATCGCCTCGGTGAGCACGCTGATCTCAGAAGGCTGCACGGGCGTGATGGTCTGTAACTCAGCTGATAGCGAGATGCCTCACCTCATCAAAGCCTGCAACAAGAGTTCTGTATACCTCACCCAGTTCTACCGCGCGATTTCACAGGAAGATTCGCCCCAGGTCTATCAGGCAGCCCTCGACTCCCCCTACTACGTGGGAGCGGTTCACGAGGATGAGGTGAGAAACGGTGAGACCCTCGCTGGCCTCCTCATCGATGGCGGTCGGCGCCACATCTGTCTTGAGGGCTGGACCGAGAAGGACGCGACCTTCGAGCTGCGGTGGCGGGGGTATAGGAATGCCCGCGATCAGTGGAACGCAACCCACGAGGCAGATCGAATCGAGCTCTCCGAACCCATATATGTGGGCGTCTCGGCCTCGGAGTCGGCGAGCGCGGTGCAGCGCTTCGAGGGCGACGTGCCCTCTATGGATGCACTTATCGTCTCCGGGGGAGGAGGAGTGCCGCTCGTGGGCGCGATCGGCCAGCTCAAGAACATGGGGCTGACGGGGAAGGTTGCCGTGGCGACCACAGACTTCCTCGACAATATGGGAGAGCACCTCTCTGACGGCAGCGTCTATTGCGCGACGGGAGGGAACTTCTGCGACGCGCTCTATGCGTTCATCCTCACCTACCAGGCGTGTACGGGTAAATTACAGGTGAGCCAAGGTGGGGATGTAGTGAATATCCTGGTTCCGTATGTCCGCACCACGAGTGCCAGTGAGTATGCGGCGTACAAGGCGGCCTTTCTGGACGAGGATCCCTACTCTACAGACGAGATGCGCCATATGGCCAAGCTTACCCCTGGCCTGCTGGCCGAGCTCGCCGCATCCCTCTCCATCGAGGAAATCAGGGCACGCCACGGCAGAGCTTAGCTGAGGTGCGGTGTACCGCGACGTACGGGCTGCGACGCGAGTCATTTCGCCTGTTTCCCTGTCGCCCGTTGGGGGGTGTGCCGATATCTGTAGGCGCTCGATGTCCTATCATCAGATGATGGATTGACGCGACGTGCTTGGAGGCCCTCATGGTCAAACTCGTTCTTACCGATATGGACAACACCCTGCTCGCGCCGGGGAGGCAGGCGAGCGACCGAGCGCTTTCGGCCATCCATGCCCTGGTGGACCAGGGGGTTTACTTTGGTCCCGCGTCTGGTCGCGACTATGCGAGTGTGCTCGAGTCGTTTCGCGGTGACGAGGCTTGCATGCAGACGGCGCTCCTCTCCAATGGCAAGAAGATCTACGTGGGAGGCGTGCTCACCAACCAGACGGCGGTTGACCGCGACTCGATGGTGCTCATGGCCAAGATTGTGCACGATCTGCCGGGCGTCTACGTAAGCGGGCGTGGCGATGCGGGAGGCTTCGTGTGCGCGCGCGACATGGAGAGTCTCATGGGGACGACCTGGGGTGGCAGACGCGCGAGCGAGCTCGTGGATCCAGACGACATCCCGACCTGGCCCATCATCACGGCGGGCCTCCACTTTGAGGAGGGCTCTGAGGGCATTGACAACAACCAGTGGGCCGATCGCGTTCGTGCCGCCTGTCCCAAGCTCGACCTGCTCTCGCCTGGTAGCCGCATGTTCGATGTCGTTCCGCACGGCTGGAGCAAGGCATCAGGGGTCCGCGTCCTGCAGATCCTGCTCGATGCGATCCGCCAGGATCGAGGGAACGCTCTCTTCTATATGGCGCAGAATCCGACGCCTCTGAAGGTGCATCGCGGAGCGGGCGCCTTGAACTACATCGCCAAGCTCGGCTATGCCATGACGTGGCTGACTGCTCTCGTCATGCGGCGCGATCTTTACTTTGGCATAAAGGAGCCGCACAAGTACGATGATACGCGCTTGCCGCAGGTGTATCTGCAGATGGAAATGCTCAAGCAAAAAGAGGGATTCACGATCATCGAGGGGGATTTCTTTGCGGAGGGGACGGGAGCGCACGATCCTTCCGGCTACGATCTCGCCGAAATCTTCATCAAGCAATATCTCGACATTCTGACGGCGTGCGTCGATATTCCGTCCGAGCAGATGACGGCGGAAAAGAAACATCTGATGGAGGGGATGATACTCCCATGGTGCAGGAAGATCAAGGCGGAAAATCTGGATCTCTCCTTGGAGGGGCTGTTTGACATCGTGCGGGATTATTATGGAAAAGAGCCGTACTATGCACAGGTCGTTTCAAGGCTCAAGGAGGCGCTGAAAAAATGACGGCGCTGAATCCGGCCGGACTTCCTTGAGCGCATTTCGTTTCGCTGCTGCAGCGGCAAGGAGGGAGACGTCCGCGTGAAAAAAGAAAAGAAATTCGCATTCTTCGTGCACAAGTCGAATGAAGCGCACTATGCCGCCTGTCTGGAATCGCTGCAGGCGCTGCGCCTTCCCGCAGGATACGAGGCGGAACTTTTCGCGCTGGCGGCGGAAAGGCCGTATGCAGAGCAGGCGAATCGTGCGCTGGCTCTTTCCGATGCCAAGTACAAGGTGTACGTCAATGATGACATCCGTTTCGTGCATCCCGGCCTGCCGGCAGATCTCCTGCAGATCTTCAAGAATGAGAGCGTCGGCATGACCGGCTTCATGGGCAGCCGGTCGCTGCCCGCAGATGGCAATGTGATGGGATCGGAACATAAGCTGGGCGCCGTCTATGTGCCGGCGGGGCGAGAGCTTTCCGAGATGCGCTTCGGAGAAGTCTCGGAAGAACCGCTTGCGGACATCCGCTTCGTCCTGCCGTCGCTCTTTGCGACGCAGAAGGATCTTCCCTGGGACGAGTCGTATGAAGGGCAGTATTACGCCGTGCTCGCACAGTGCTGCGCCTTTGCTGAAGCCGGCCTCAGGATCGCGGCATCTTTGGCGCAGAACGTCTGGTGCGCCTATCAGTCGCGAAACATCTCTTTTGACGCCGAAGAAGCTGATCGTGCGAGGTTTTTTGCAAAGCATCATCCATATATGAGCCTGACGGAGGCAGAGGATGCGAAGACGGCCTTGTATGCGTGCGGCGAGGGAACGGCGCTTCCCTCCTGGCGGGACTTCTCCCATCCTGAGGGCATTTCGATCGGAAGCGGCACGCATGTGCATCGGACGGCAAGCTGCGGCCTTGCCCTGCCGAATTTTGCCGGTCGTCCCAGGCTCGTCCTTGGTGATCGCTGCACGATCGGCGCCGGCAGCACGATCACGCATCCGCTTGGAAGACGATGTGACGGTGGCGGAGAACGTCCACATCAAGGACTGCGCCCAAGATGAGACGGCGATAGGCCTTCCCTTGGAAGCGCAGGCGACATTCCCCGAGGGGAGCGGCGTCCATATCGAGCGCGGCGTGCACATCGAGGAAAACGTCATGGTCAAGGGCACAGTGCGCATCGGGCGCGGCAGTTTCCTGCGGGCGGACAGCCGCGTGTGCCGGGACGTCCCTGCCTACTGCATAGCCGAGGGAAATCCCGCCCGCGTCGTCAAGGCGCTTTCTTTCAAGCTGTGGAAATGGCTGCCCGTGACGGATGAACAAGCATTGACACGTCTGCTTGCAGAGCGCAAAGAGGCGACACCGCTTCTTACGTTTGCCATCATTACGTACAACCGCTGTGAATATTTGCGGAAATCTCTGAACTGCGTACTGCGCCAGTTGGGCAACGACGATCTGGCGGAAGTCCTCGTCTCGGACAATGCCTCGACGGATGATACGAGAAGCCTTGTCGAGGAGCTGCAAAAGACGTACAGGAATCTGCGCTATCATTGCAACGAGAGGAATGTCGGCGCGGAAGCGAACCTTCATCGCGCGATTCGGGCGAGCAGAGGCGAATACGTGCTCGTAGCGGGCGACGACGACTATTTTGCCGGCGGCACGCTGCCCGCCGTACTGGACAGGATCCTTCGGCATCGAGGCTGTGCGCTCTTCCATCTGCGAAGGGCGAGAGAGCCGCATCGCGTGTATACGGGACGCGGCGTCGCGGACTATATCCGCATGGTCGGCTACCACATGACGTGGGTCACGAGCACTGTCATGCGGAGAGATCTGTATATGCGCATCAAGACTCCCGAGATGTACGATGATACGTGCATCCCGCAGGTATATCTGCAGATGGAGATACTGAAAAAGACTCCGGATTTCGCTGTCGTCGCTGCGCCTTTCATGGCTGCAGGGTCGGGCGCACATCTGCCTTCGGGATTCAATTTTGCCGAAGTCTTCATCAAGAACTACTTTGATCTGCTCAAGACAGCAGGGGATATTCCGCCGATGGTATTGTCGGAAGAAAAGAAGCGATTGATGGAAGAAAACATACTTTTCTGGTGTGAGAGAATCCGAAAGCAGCATCTGAACCTTTCCTTGGAGGGAATCTTTTCCATTGTCCGGGAGTATTATGGCGCAGAGCCGTTTTACGCGCAAGTCGTTGGGCGTCTCAGGCGCATATTGCAGAAATAGGGAAGTATTTTTGAAACGCGAGGAAGGACAGAATGTATCCTGGACATCGGCATGGCCTGAAAGAAGCCTTGTCAGGAGGGGAAATTGTGCGCCATATCTACAGAAGCCCGAACGCCGACACTGCGAGCGGCTGCCTGAACAAGCCGCAGAGCTTGGACGGGCGAGGTGCAGAGGGGGACGCTCCTTCTGAGAACAAGGATTCTCGCTGCGAAGGAATCGTCGTCGGCAAGGAGACGCATGTCCATGAGACGGCTCTTTTGCGTCTCGCCGAATCGAACTGCGCGGAGAAGCCGCGCCTTCTCGTTGGCGATCATTGCGAGATCGGCGCTTTCAGCACGCTCACAGCCGTGCAGCGCATAGAGCTGGAAAATGCTGTGAGCGTGGCGGAGAATGTCCATATCAAGGACGGCGTCTTCGATGACAGCGGCCTCGGACTCTCGCCGGAAGACCGCGAGTTCATCGTGAACGAGAGCGGCGTCCATATCGAGCGCGGCGTGCGTCTGGAGGAGAATGTAATCGTCAAGGGCGCGGTGCGCATCGGACGCGGCAGCGTCGTGCGTGCGGGAAGCTGCGTGTGCGAGGACGTCCCCGCCTACTGCATCGCTGAGGGAAGCCCCGCGCACGTCGCCTTCGCCTTTTCGCTGCAGGCGGGCGCGTGGCTTCCCGCAGCGGGGGAGGAGGCGCTCAAAAGGCTGCTCGCAGAGCGGGAAAGAACGCCGCCGCTTCTCAGCATCGCTTTCATCACGTACAACCGCAGCGAATACTTGAAGCGATCTCTGCCATGCGTATTGAGCCAGATCGGCAACGACGAGCTGGCGGAAGTCCTCGTCTCAGACAATGCCTCGACGGATAATACGCGAACGTTCGTCCAAGAGATGCAGAAGACGTACAAGAATCTGCGCTATCATTGCAATGAGAAGAATATCGGGGCGGAAGGGAACATTCATCGGGCTGTCCAAGCGAGCCGGGGCGAGTATGTGCTCGTCGCGGGCGACGATGATTATTTTCTCGATGGCGCCCTCCATGTGCTCATCAGCGGCATTATCCGCTATCGAGGCGTCGCGCTCCTCTGTCTCGGGCATCATGAGAAGATCCCGCGCTGCGCATATACGGGAATGGGCCGCCTGCAATATATCCGAACGGTGAGCTACTATATGGCGTGGCTCACCTGCATCGTCATGCGGCGCGATCTCTACGCCCGTATCCCTGCGCCGCACGCCTATGATGATTCGCGTATTCCGCAAGTATACCTGCAGATGGAGATGCTGAAGCTGAGGCCGGATTTCGTCATGCTCTGCGGAGCTTTTTTTGCGGCGGACGGCGGCGATCATCGGCCGACGGGCTATAATTTTGCCGAGGTCTTCATCAAGAATTACTTCGACATATTGACTGCAACAGTGGAAATTCTTCCGGAACAGCTCTCAGCAGAGAAAAAATGGGTCATGGAAGAGTCGATTCTTCCGTGGTGCAGGAGAATTAAAGAGAACGGTCTGGAGTTGTCGCTGGATGGAATATTTGACATCGTCCGCGAATATTATGGCGAGGAGCCGTATTATCCGCAAATTGTCGAAAGTCTCGAAAGCATTCTGAGCGGTGTGCGTTGAGGAGGAAATCGTCTTGAAGAACGAAAAAAAGATCGCGTTCCTTGTACGCAAGTCGGATGAAGTGCGCTGCGCCGCTGCCTTGGAACCCTTGCAGGCGCTCCGCCTGCCGACGGGATATGCGGCGGAGCTTTTTACGCTGGCGGCAGAGGAGCCGTATGCGGCGCAGCGTATGTTTCGTCGGAAGAAGGGCACAGAGATTTGCGCTTCGGGCGGGGGACGGTCGGAGAATGCAGGTCGGTGCGCGTCCTTGCGCCGTCGTTTTTTGCGACACATCATGCCTATTTGACGGATGATGTTCCGGATGAGACGCAGTTTTTGTATGCGTGCGGCGCCGGCTCTTCTGTTGAAGGGTGGCGGGAGTTTTCTGCGCCCGAGGCGGTCTCTGTCGGCGCGGGGGTGAAGATTCATCGGACGGCGCTTTGCCGCATGGCGTACGAGGATTTTGCAGGTGAGCCGCGCATCGTGTTGGAGAATTTTGTAACGCTTGCTCCGAATGTTCATCTTATAGAGAAAGTCCATTCGGGTGGGGCATTTGCACTTTCGTCGTGCGGCAGCTCTTTAGACGAGCGTGGTATGCGCATCGGGCGAGCGACGAAGATTGCGGCAAACGCCGTCGTCAAGGGAGCCGTGCATATCGGGAGCGGGTCGCTGGTAGAGGAAAATGCCGTCGTTGTTTCCGACATCCCCGACTATTGTGTGGCCGCGGGCAATCCGGCGCGCGTGGTGCAGGCGTTTTCCGTGCAAGCGGGGAAGTGACTTCTTGTCAAGGACGAGGCGGCGTTGGAAGAGATCGTCGAGGAGAGACGAAAAGCGCCGCCTTTGCTGACGTATGCCGTCATTACCTACAACCGCAGCGAGTATCTTGCCAAGTTGCTCGCATGTGTACTTGAACAGGTCGGCAATGACGACCTCGTTAAAGTCCTCGTCTCTGACAATGCTTCAACAGACGCGACGAAAGATGTCGTGCACAGGCTGCAGAAAAAGTATCGGAATCTGCGCTATCACTGCAATGAAAAGAATGTTGGGGCGGAGAAGAACATCCATTGCGCCTTGCGGGAGAGCGCGGGAGAATATGTGACGGTGACGGGCGATGATGACTACTCCTTTGACGGCTCTTTGCAGGATCTTTTGAGCGCTGTCGTAGCGTATCGAGGCGCGGCATTGTTTCATCTCGTGAATCGGGCGATTCCGCTTGATGTCCGCAAGGGCAGCGGAGCGGCGGCTTACGTCGGGCAGGTCGGCTACTTCATGACGTGGCTCAGCGCCGTAATCATGCGGCGGGATCTGTACCATGCGATCAGAGATCCCGAGAAGTATGACTATACGCGGCTGCCGCAGGTCTATTTGTAGATGGAGATGCTGCGGCAAAATCCTGATTTCGTCGTACTCACGCGGCGCTTTTTCCGCTTGGGGACGGGAGAGCATGGCGGCAGTGACGATCGGTTTGCCGAGACGGTTATTCGGGATTATCTCAAGATTTTGACGGCAGAAGCGACGATTCCGCCGGACGTGCTGTCGGCAGAAAAATGGCGGCTGATGGAAGGGAAGATTCTTCCTACATGCGAAAGAATCCGAGCGGAAGGCAGGACTTTATCTTTCCGCCAAATTTTCGATATTATTGACGAGTATTACGCGAAAGAGCCGTATTATCGGCAGATTGTTGATAGGCTTCGGAAGATATCGCCGGATGTCTTTATTTGAGCCTGTCGGTGCGCATTTTCAAGAAAGAAGGATGACGGACACGATGAAACTGGAAAAGCTCTATGATTTGTACCAAGAGGGGAAGCTGCCGAAGAGACTCTATTATGAGTTATCGCGTGAGCGACTAGTACCGCTCCTAGAGGTGCAGCGGATCGTCAAGAAGAATCCGTATTGCAGGAGTGTCGAGATTCGCGAGGACGGCATCGTGCTCAAGACGCAGGACATCGCCATTTTCTTCGATATGAAGCAGAAGATTTGCCGTGCGGAGACGATTCTCATCGGCACGGAAGGCGAGGAGATCGGCTTCATGAGCCGATTCATCCCGAAGAACGCAGTGATCTTCGACATCGGCGCCAATGTCGGGCGTGTGAGTTTGGGACTGGCGAAGGCGCATGAGGACGCACGGATCTATGCCTTCGAGCCTGTGGAAGGGTCCTTTCATGGGTTGGAACGCAATCTCCGTTTGAATGGACGCGAAGAGCAGATCGAGGCGTACCACATGGGCTTTTACAGCGAGTGCGGCGATCTGAAGTTCTTCGTGCCAGCAGCAAATGAGGCGGCATCGCTGCGCCCTAGCACCGATGCATACTACTTCAAGGAAGGCGATCAGGGACAGGGCGAGTGCAAGGAGCGCATGGACGAGGTCGTCTGCCCCGTCGATACGCTCGACGACTTCGTTGAAAAGCATGGCGTCAAGCGCCTCGACTTCATCAAGTGCGACACCGAAGGCGCGGAGAAGATGGTCTTCTCAGGGGGGGCACATGTGTTTCTTGAGATGCGTCCCGTCGTCTACACGGAGATGCTCAGAAAGCATGCGGCGCGTTTCGACTACCACCCAAACGAGATCATCGAGATGTTCAAGGGCTGGGGCTATGCGTGCTATACATCCGACGGCAAAAGACTGCTCCCCTTCGAGAATATGGACGAGTCGACGATAGAGACGAACTTCTTCTTCCTGCACGGGGAGAAACATCGGGAGCTTTTGGAGGAGTACGGCGGCTGAGAGTCGCGGGCGCTGCCCCGTCGACGGTGCTGAAGCAGCGGAGGTGCTTTATGAAGGTCAAAGTATCAGACTATATCGCGGATTTTCTCGTCAAAAAGGGCATCGAGCATGTCTTCACCGTCGTCGGCGGCGGCGCCATGCATCTCAACGACTCTTTCGGACATCACGCGAGGCTCAAGGTGATTTACTGCCACCATGAGCAGGCGGCGGCGATGGCGGCGGAGGCCTATGCGCGTGTCCATGGGCGCATGGCGGCGCTCTGCGTGACGAGCGGGCCGGGTGCGATCAACGCCCTGAACGGCGTCGCCGGCGCTTATCAGGATTCGATTCCCATGCTCGTGCTCTCGGGTCAGATGAAATCCTCTCTGATGGTGCGTGCGAGCGGTCTGCCTCTTCGCACACTGGGCGGACAGGAGTTCGACATCGTGACGGCTTTGGATAATATGACGAAGTATGCGGAGATGATTGTCGAGCCGCAGAAGATTCCCTTCGCGCTCGAAAAAGCATATCACTTGGCGCAGAGCGGCCGCCCCGGCCCTTCGTGGCTCGACCTGCCGCTCGACATACAGGGGAGCTTCATCGACGACGATCTGCCGGGCTTCAAAGCTCATGCGCAGGAGGAATATGCCGACGTCGAAAAGGCCGCGCGTCATGTGCTGCAAAAGATTGGAAGCGCCGAACGTCCCGTGCTCTACGCGGGCAACGGCATCCGCCTCGCGGGCGCGGCATCTCTTGTCGACGAATTGGCACGCCGCTTGTCCGTGCCCGTCGTCACATGCTGGGACAGCATCGACCTCATCGCGACGGAGCATCCGTACTACTGCGGC
>ERZ772968.1655-NODE-1655-length-10146-cov-4.153008_pt1 | contig 10146 bp, 7 predicted proteins | sample MGYA00580674_ERZ772968 | MGnify/ENA primary metagenome ERZ772968 (study PRJEB29015, sample SAMEA2737940) | human oral metagenome | biome: human oral; feature: human-associated habitat; material: dental | place: China | collected 2138 ...
CCTGTCCTAGTACCCAATTCCAATGGGCCAAACGACCCACAGTATATTTCAGTATAACATCAAACGGGGAAAAATACGCAGACCTCATCTTCCTTAAATAGGATACGCCGAAGTGCTGTGATGGTGGGGTTACGGAGACGGAATGTCCCCCTCCTGCGGGAAGGCCGGGAGCCCGCCGGAGCGAGTCGGTTTTCCCGGGTCTGCAAGGAGATGGGATCGATGTTCGCCCAAAGACTCCGGGCCCTGACGAAAAAAGAGGCGCTTCAGATCGTGCGGGACCCCAGCAGCATCGTCATCGCTTTCATATTGCCGCTCACCCTGCTCTTCCTCTTCGGCTACGGCCTGTCCCTCGACGCCCGCGATATCCGCCTCGGGATCGCGCTGGAGGACGGAGGACAACCGGCGCGGGACCTGGCCCGGCACTTCGCCGAAAACCCCTATTTCAAGCCCGGCCTCGCCGCCTCGCGCCAGGAGCTTCTGCCCGGGCTGATCACGGGGGAGCTCAAGAGCGTCCTGATCGTCCCGCAGGGCACCTCCGCCGCTCTTTATTCGGGCCAAAATTCGGGCCGGAAGGCCGCCCTTCAGCTGCTGACGGACGGGAGCTACCCCAACTCCGGAGCCCTGGCGGAGAACTACACGGTGGCCGCGATCCTCCAGTGGGGAGGGGAGCTGTCCCGCACGTCGCTGCCCATCGCCGTGGAGCCCCATTTCCGCTACAACGACGGGCTGGAGAGCCGGTACTCGCTTATCCCGGGCATCATGGCCGTCATCATGGCCCTGATCGGGACGATGCTCACGGCCCTGGTCGTAGCGCGCGAGTGGGAGCGCGGGACCATGGAGGCGCTCTTCTCCACGCCCGTCAGCGCGCTGGAGCTCCTGCTGGGCAAGCTGATCCCCTACTACCTCCTGGCCATCTTTTCCACGTTCTTCAGCCTGGCCCTGGCAGTAGGGCTCTTCGGCGTCCCGTTCCGCGGCTCCCTGCCGGCCCTCTTCGCCGTGGCGTCGCTCTTCATGATGTCGGCGCTCGGGCAGGGCCTGATCATCTCGACGCTCTCCAAAAACCAGTACGTCGCCTCCTTCGCCGCGCTGCTCTCCGCCTTCCTTCCCGTCGTGCTCCTGTCCGGCTTCATCTTCGAGCTGAACTCCATGCCGTTCGTCCAGAGGGCGATCGCCGCCGTCCTGCCGGCGCGGTACCTGGTGACCTGCCTCCAGACCCTCTTCCTGGCCGGCGACGTCTGGCCGCTCCTGATCCCCAACATGATCAAGCTGGGGCTGCTGGGTCTGTTCTTCCTGGCCATGACGCTTCGATACACCAAGAAGGTGCTGGCCTGACCATGTTCGGACGCATCCGTTCCCTGGTCGTCAAGGAGCTCTACGCCGTCCTGCTGGACCCGAAGACGCGCTTTCAGGTGTTCGTCGGGCCGTTCGTCATGCTCTTCCTGTTCAGCTTCGCCATCACCATGGAGGTGCGCAACGCGCCCCTGGCGGTCCTGAACCAGGACAACGGGGACCTGGGGCGCAGGCTCGAGGCGGCCTTCACGGCGAGCCCGGCCTTCACGCGCGCCTTCAGCCTGTCGAGCGTCCCGGAGGTCGGGCCGGCCATCGCCGAGCAGAGGGCGCTGATGGTCCTGCGCATCCCCGAGGGCTTCTCGGCCTCCCTGATGCGCGGCGAGCCGGCCTCCGTGCAGGTCGTCCTGGACGGGCGGAAGGCCAACGCGGTCCAGATCGCCTACGGCTACGCCGTATCCATCACGAACGGCTTCGCCCGCGGGCTCAGGAAGACCCTCACCGGGGCCGACGCGCTCCTGTCCGTGGAGCCGCGCCAGCTCTTCAACCCGAATCACGACTACCTCTGGTTCACCCTGCCGGTGCTGCTGGTGGTGCTGACCCAGATGCTGTCCCTGCTCGTCTCGGGCATGAGCGTCGCGCGCGAACGGGAGCTCGGGACGTTCGAGCAGCTGCTGGTCTCGCCGCTCTCGCCCCTGGAGATCGTGGCCGGCAAGGCGCTGCCGGCCGCCGCGATCGCCCTCGGCATCGGGGTCGCCATCCACGTCCTGGCCCGCACGGTCTTCGGCGTGCCCTGCCTGGGGAGCCTGGGGCTTCTGGCCTTCAGCTTCCTGCTCTTCATCCTGGCCTGCACGGGCGTGGGGCTCTTCATCTCCTCGCTCTGCAGCACGCAGCAGCAGGCGTTCCTGGGGGTGTTCACCTGCATGGTGCCCTTCGTCCTGCTCTCGGGGTTCGCCACGCCGATCGAGAACATGCCGCACGCCCTGCAGACCCTGACCCTGCTCAACCCCGCCCGTCACATCATCGTCATCGCCCTCGGCGTCTACCTCAAGGACATTCCCCTGCGCGAGGTCACCGTGCAGCTCCTCTGGCTCTGCGGGATCGCGGCGACGACGCTCGGCGCCGCCGGGTGGTTCTTCAAGCGCAGGATACAGTGACCGCCGCTGCGCCGTTCGTTCCCATTTGGTTCCTATTCGGTTCCCGTTCGGGTTGCAAGGGCCTGCGGCCCTTGCCGGGGTTCCGGGGCGGAGCCCCGGAAGTCGAGAAAAGGAGTCTTTGCCATGAAAAAACGGTTTGCCCTTGCGCTTTTCATTTTTGCGGCCGTCCTCGGCACGCTTTACGCGACCGGGAAGCTCGAGGGGCTGATCGATCGCTTCCGCGAGAAGGACCCCAACCGGATCCGGCTCTACGGCAACGTGGAGATCCGGCAGGTGCTCCTGGGCTTCCGCGTCCCCGGCCGCATCGAGGCTATTCACCGCGAGGAGGGCGAGAGGGTGGCGTCCGGCGACCTGCTGGGCATTCTGGACCCCGTCCCCTACCGAATCAAGCGTTCGGAGGCCCGGGGGGCCATGCTCCAGGCGAAGGCGGCCCTGGACAAACTGCACCGCGGATTCCGCGCCGAGGAGGTCCGGGAGGCGGAGGCGCAGCGCGACCGGGTCCGGGCCTCGCTGAACCTGGCCGAGAAGGACTATGGCCGCATCTCCAACCTGTTCGCACGGAAGGCCGTCGCCAAGAGCGATCTGGACCGGGCGGCGTCGCAGCGCAGCGCCCTGAAGGCGGAGCTCGCGGCGGCCGAGAACGCCCTGGCGTTGGTGCGCGAGGGCTACCGCAGGGAGGACATCGAGGCGGCCGAGGCGGCCTATGAGACGGCCAATGCCCGGCTCGCGGAGGCCGAAAACGCCCTCTCGGACACGGAGCTCCGCTCCCCGGCGGAGGGGACCATCCTGACCCGCGTCTCCGAGCCCGGGACCGTCGTGGGGGCCGGCCAGGTCGTCTACGCCCTGGCGCTCGAGCGCCCCATCCAGGTTCGTACCTACATCCCGGAGCCGCAGCTCGGCCGGGTCCGGGTGGGGATGCCGGCGCGCATCGTCACGGACTCCTCCCCCGATCCCATCGAGGGTACGCTCGCCTTCATCTCCCCGACGGCCGAGTTCACCCCCAAGCAGGTGCAGACCGAGGACCTGCGCACCGACTTGGTCTACCGCGCACGGATCCTGGTGGAGGACGACAGGGATGGACGGCTCAAGAACGGGATGCCCGTCACCGTCCTGATGGAGGCCGTCTCGATGGAATCCAAAGAAGCCTCCGAGGCCGCGGCATCGAGATGAGCCCGGCCGAAAAGCGTCCGCCTGCAGGGCCCGCCTCGGGCTCCGAGATCGTCATCGAGGGGCTGGTCCGCACCTTCGGCCGGCGCGCCGCGCTGGACGGGATCACGGCGCGCATCGCGGGGGGGCGGATCACGGGCCTCGTCGGGCCGGACGGAGCGGGAAAGACGACGCTGCTGCGCCTGCTCTGCGGCCTCCTGGCGCCCACGGGGGGGCGGGTCACGGTGTGCGGGTACGACACGGCGGCGGATACGGACGCCATCCACGAGCGGGTCGGCTACATGCCGCAGCGGTTCGGGCTCTACGAGGACCTGACGGTCCGGGAGAACCTGGACCTGTACGCCGAGCTGCGCTCCGTGCCCCGCGAGGAGCGTTCCGCCCGATACGAGGAGCTCCTCGCCTTCACCGGGCTCGGCCCCTTCACGGGCCGCCTGGCGGGCCGGCTCTCCGGCGGGATGAAGCAGAAGCTGGGCCTGGCCTGCACGCTGCTCTCCCGGCCGCCCGTCCTGCTGCTGGACGAGCCGGGTGTGGGCGTGGACCCCCTGGCGCGGCGCGAGCTGTGGCGCATGGTGCGGGAGCTTCTGGCCCAGGACCGGATCGTCGTCTGGAGCACCGCCTATCTGGACGAGGCGGAGGCCTGCGACACGGTGCTGCTCCTCAACGATGGCAAACTGCTCTACGACGGGACGCCGGAGGACCTGGCGAAGCGCGTCGAGGGCCGGGTCTTTCTGCTGAGCGGGGCCGGCGGGGGGCGACGGAAGCTCATAGCCCCCCTGATGGAGCGCAGGAGCACCCTGGACGCGGTCATCCAGGGGTCGAGCGTGCGCGTCCTGACGAGCGACGACGGCACGGAGCTGAGGGGGGACCTGGACGCCCTCTCCCGCGAGGCCGGGATTGTCGCGGCGTCCGGGGCCCCGGCCGGACTCGGGCTCGGGCCGACGCCGCCCCGTTTCGAGGACGCGTTCATGCAGCTTCTGGGCGGGGCCCGGCGCGGCAGCGGCGCGGTGGCGGAGTTCTTCGGCGAGAAGGGGACGGGCGGCGTCTCCGTGGAGGCGCGGCACCTGACGAAGCGGTTCGGGAGCTTCACGGCGGTGGACGACGTCTCCTTCTCGATCGGACGGGGCGAGATCTTCGGGCTCCTGGGCCCCAACGGGGCCGGGAAGTCCACCACGTTCAAGATGATGTGCGGGCTGCTTACTCCCACGGAGGGCGGCTGCGCCGTGTCCGGCCTGGACTTCAGGACGGCGCCTGGCGCTGCGCGGGCGAAGCTGGGCTATATGGCGCAGAAGTTCTCGCTGTACGGGGACCTGACCGTGCTGCAGAACCTGCGGTTCTTCTCGGGCATCTACGGGCTGAGGGGCGGCGCGGCGGTGGAGCGCGTGGTCGAGACGTTCGATCTGGGGCCCTACCTCTCCTCCCGGGCGGGCTCGCTGCCCCTGGGCTTCAAGCAGCGCCTGGCGATGGGCTGCGCCGTGATGCACGGGCCGGACGTCCTCTTCCTGGACGAGCCGACGAGCGGCGTGGACCCCGTGACGCGGCGCGAGTTCTGGACCTGCATCAACAGCTTCGCGCTGAAGGGCGTCACCGTGATGGTGACGACGCACTTCATGGACGAGGCGGAGTACTGCGACCGCATCGCGCTGGTCTACCGCGGCAGGACCATAGCCTCCGGCCCCCCCGACGCGCTCAAGGCCTCCGTGCGGACGGACGAGCGCCCCGACCCCACCCTGGAGGAGGCGTTCATCGCCCTGATCGAGCGTCAGGACGTGGCGGGGGCCGCCGTCCCGAAGCCGTGACGCGGGTCCGGCCGGCGTGAGACGGGCCCGGGACGGCCCCGTCCGCAACCCGGCAGTCCTCTTCGCCTCCCTCCGCTTTTTCCGTGGCCTTGGCAACAGACGCCCTCCGCCCTTCGTGTCAGAATGGGTCCCATAAAGTTGGCTTAAGCCAACTTTATGGGACTTTTTGGTTGTCGGAGGCCTGTCCCTGATTGAAATCGGGGTTTGCTTCCTTGGAGAAATGGTGGAGGAATGGTGGAAGAATGGAGGTCGATCGAGATGAAGAGGTGTAAGAGGCTTCGTTCCCGGCTTGTTGGAGCCGTGGTGGTCCTTGCCGTGGCGCTGACCTGGCCGGGGAGCTCGGAGGCGCGGACGGTACGGGACCACCTGGGCCTCGACGTGGATCTGCCCGAGAAGATCGAGCGCATCGCCGTCGTGGCGCCGCTGCCGCTGGCCTCGGTGGTCGCCGTGTATCAGGGAGGCGACGTGAGAAACCTGGTGGGGATACCGCCGGACCTGCTCAACACGGCGCGGCGCTCCGTGCTGGGGAAGTACGCGCCCGGCCTGCTCTCCGTGTCCAGCGACTTCTACAAGGGAGGGTCCCTGAACATCGAGGAACTGCTGAACCTGAAGCCGGACGTCGTCTTCTACTCCGGCGCCGTTCACACGGAGACGTACAAAAAAGCGGGGATCCCCGCGGTGGCCTTCACCCACCCCAACATCGGCGGATCGGTCAGCACGCTCCGCACCCTGGAGATGTGGCTGGACCTCATGGAGCAGGTCCTGGGCGGGGAGAACAAGGCCAGGGGCATCGTCGCCTACGGCAGGGAGGTCGAGGCGGAGATCGCCCGACGCGTCCGGGACATTCCTCGGGAGAAGCGCGCCAGGGTCCTGATCCTGAGCAACTACAACGATACGGCGATCAGCGTATCGGGCCGGAAGACCTTCGGGGAGTACTGGTGCGACGCCGTTGGAGCCGTGAACGTGGGACTGGACGTCGGGAAGAAGAACGTCAACATGGAACAGATCTACGACTGGGCGCCCGACAAGGTGTTTCTGACGACGTTCACGGCCCTGGTCCCGCAGAACCTGTACGACAACACGGCGGGCCCCGGTCACGACTGGAGCCACGTCCCTGCGGTCAGAAACCGGGACTGCCACAAGTTCCCGCTGGGCATGCACCGCTGGTGGCCGCCCTGCACCGATACGCCCCTGGCCCTGTGGTGGTTTGCGAAGGCGGTCTACCCCGATCTTTTCGAGGACATCGACATCCCCCTGAAGGTGAAGGAGTACTACGGCAGATTCTACGGCATGGAGCTCACGGACGGGGAGGTCGAAAAGCTCCTTTCGCCCGGGGCCGAGATGCGGCGGGACTTTTTCTGATGCCGTCCCGAGGCGCTCCGGGCTTTCGTTCTTGACCGAGTGCGGGTTTTGAGCAAAGGAGGATTTTCGATTGAACATAAGCGCGGATTTTTTTGACGCGATCCTGAACCGTCCGGATCCGAACCTCTCCGAGTCCGAGGACTTCTGGGACGCTAAGGCCGAGCCCTTTTTCGCCTGCAAGCGAACCTACGGCACGAGCCTGACGGACCGGGTGGTCCGATACCTCTCCGACGAGGGGATGCTCGGTCCGGGGGCCTCCGTCCTGGACGTCGGGTGCGCCTATGGACGCTACGCCCTGCCCTTCGCCGCGGCCGCGAGGGACGTGACCGCCGCGGACATCTCCCCCAGGATGCTGGAACTGTGCGCGGAGCAGGCCGGGGAGAAGGGCCTTTCCAACCTCGAGACGCTGAAGCACGACTGGAAGAAGGATGAGCTTGGCGGGCTGAAGGGGCGTTTCGATCTGGTGTTCGCCTGCATGTGCACGCCCGCGAGGACTTCCGCGGGCCTGGAGAAGATGACCGCGGCCAGCCGGGGACACTGCGTCGTCGCCCAATACGTCTCCATGAAGGACTCCATCATGGACGCCCTGGCCGGGGAGCTCGGCGTGGACCAGAGCGCCGATTCCCACAACGGCGGGGACATCGCCTGGGCGGTCTTCAATCGGCAGTGGCTGAACGGTTTTCTCCCCCGGATGACGTTTCTGGAGAGGAACGAGGACCGAACCCTGAGCCTGGACGAGGCGTGCGACCGCTACAGGATGGGCCTGGGCAAGGCGGCCTCGGAGCGGGGCGCGGACCTTCGCTCCCTGCTGCGCACGCAGGAAAGGGACGGCTGCATCCGCGTCTCCGGAAGGACCATCCTGGCCCTCGTGTCCTGGAAGGGCTCCTCCGGAGAGGGCCGCCTTTAACGACATTCGACGAAGAGGGTGAAACTCATGGCAATGGAAGTGGGACATGTCTTTCTGGCCAGGCTCGGCAAGCGGCGGCTGCGTCCCGGCGGACGGGCGGTAACGGACTGGCTGATGCGAAGCGGCGGGCTCGGGCCCGGGACGGAGGTCCTGGAGGTGGCGTGCAACATGGGCACGACGACGGCGGAGCTCGTCAAAAAATACGGATGCCGCGTCACGGGGCTGGACATGGACCCCGAGGCGCTGGAGAAGGCGCGGAGGAACCTCGCCGCCGCGGGCGCGGCGGACCGCGTCACCCTCGTCGAGGGGAACGCCACGGCCCTGCCGTTCCCCGACGGGCGCTTCGACGCGGTGGTCAACGAGGCCATGCTGACGATGCTCGACCCCGAAAGCCGGGCCAAGGCCGTCACCGAATATTTCCGCGTGCTGAAAAAGGGCGGGGTGCTGCTGACGCACGACGTCATGCTGACGGAGGACTCCCCGGAGCTCGTCCAGGGCCTGAGCCGGGCGATCAACGTCAGGGTGTACCCGCTGACGGGGACGGAATGGCGAAAAGTCTTCGAGGAGCGCGGCTTTTCCGGCCTCAAGGTCCGGGAGGGGCCCATCACCCTCATGAGCTTCAAGGGGATGATTTACGACGAAGGGCTCTGGGGCGCGCTGCGGATCTTTCTGAACGGGCGGAAGAAGGAGAATCGGGAGTTCTTCGGGCGGATGTCCGGTTTCTTCAATGCGCACCGAAGACAGCTGAACTACATCGCCGTCGTCGGCACCAAGGCCTGAGCGGGATCCCTGCGGAGATCGCCGACATACGCGACAAACGGGAGGAAGCGGGATTTTCCCCGCCTCCTCCCGTTTTGCACCTTTTCAGATCGCACCTTTTCAGGGCGTACCTTTTCGCATTGCCGTCCCCTACCGCATCAGGGCGTAGCGCTCGACGGGCGCGAAGGCGTCGGTGAACGCCGGGACCGAGGCCTCGAAGTGCTCGAGCCACTGATGCTCCAGCAGACTCACGACGGCGAGCTCCGGGACCGGCGGAACGGCGGGCAGCTCCCGGGACCGAAAGGCCACGATCATCAGGTTCTGCCGGGACAGCGCATACCTGGGGTCGGAGGCGGACGCCGGAAAGATCAGGAGCCTTGGGAATACCGACTCGAGCGCCGCATAGATTCCGTGGAACACCCCGCTGCGGGGCCCCTGGAGCGAGGCGATGACGTTGACGATCAGCACCCCGTCCGGGCTCAGCAGATCGTGCATGCGCTGCGCGGCCTCCACCGTCGCCAGGTGGAAGGGGATGGAGTACCACGACCCGAAGACGTCCATGAAGACGGCGTCGTAGGAGCCCCGACGCCCGGGATCCCGCGCCTCCCGGTTCAGGAACGCCCGCGCATCCTCGTGAAAGATGCGCAGGCGCGGGTCCTCCGGGATGGAGAAATACTGCCGCGCCGCCTCCGTGATGCCGGGGTCCAGCTCGACGACGTCGAACGAGACCCCGGGACGCTCCGCCAGGACGTGGCGGGGCACACAGTAGCCTCCTCCGCCCAGCATCAGGATATTCTTCGTGTCGGGCTTGAAGTGAAAGGCGAGGTCGTAGAACTTCGTGTAGTCGCTCACGAGCTCGTTGGGATCGTCCGTGTACATCAGGGACTGCGCGCCCTGCGGGTCCGTCATCAGAATCCGGACGCGCCGCCCGTCCGCCTGATTGCTCTCCACGATGGAGATGTGGTTGTAGGGCGTCTCGATATGCACGCCCACGGGCATCATCGGCAGCCCCCCCGTCTTCGCGGCCACGGCAGCGGCCGCGAGCAGGCACAGGACCAGGAGAGTGCCCTTCCAAACCGGCAGGCGGAGCAGCAGGGCCAGAACGGCCAGGACGGTCGCCAGCATCAGGAGGATGACCCCCGACGGAGCGAGGGAGATCAGGATGAACCCCCCCAGAAAGGTCCCCAGAATGCTGCCCGCGGACGAGAGCGCCGAGAAGCGCCCCACCGTCCCCCCCGAGGTGCCGACGTCGTCCATCGCGAGGCGAACGACGAAGGGGGAGACCATGCCCAGGAGCAGGCTCGGGAGGGCGAAGATCAGCAGGGCCGCGAGGACCACGGCCAGATAAAGGTTCAGGTTCAGCCCGCCGAGAAACGAGAGCACCGCGTTGCCCGCCCACGCCAGGCAGCCCGTGCAGACCGCGGACAGGAGGACGATCCGGGCCAGCACGCGGCGTTCCGGGCGCCGGTCCGCCAGAAGCCCTCCCGCCCAGTTGCCCGCACAGAGGCTCGCCATGACGACCCCGATCAGGGCCGTCCACACGACCAGGGACGTCCCAAAAAAGGGCGCGACGAGACGCGACCCCGTCATCTCCAGAATCATAACGCACGCGCCGCACAGGAAGGACGTGGCCTCCAGCAGTCCGAAGCCCCGGCAGGAGCCACTCACGCCTCGGTCGGCAAGGGCATGAGCCAGGTGGGCGTCAAGGACG